>Ga0209754_1001583_pt1 | contig 21530 bp, 17 predicted proteins | sample MesohylBB_FD_187295 | JGI IMG/M metagenome (GOLD analysis project Ga0209754, IMG submission 187295) | Host-associated microbial community of the marine sponge Aplysina aerophoba from Gulf of Piran - sponge mesohyl, lysed by bead beating... | ecosystem: Host-associated > Porifera > Sponge >... | reverse complement strand
CCCCAATTTACGGCAAATCAGGGGATTTACGCCCAAATCATCCCCGAATTACCCAGATGCAGCGCAACATTCGCCAGAATAAGCTCCGAGGTTAAGAGGGCCCCCAGACGCCAAAAACAGGCCATATGGGCCGAAATACGGCCAAAAATCACCAAAAACCCCTATAGAAACACGCTAAACCAACCAAGAGTTATATTTTCGGGCAAGCACTAGATAGTCATCACTACATAGTCATATAGTGATACTATACCAATATATTATATGATTGATGCTACCATCATGTAACTGCAATTATAAGGCTATTTAGCCCCATTTGCGGCTTATTCCTGGCTATTGAGAATGTTTCAGGCCATGCTTGCAGCTTATAGTATATTGTCATATATTGGTGTATTATCACTATTCACCCTGTTTGTAATGACAGACCTCAAAGAGCTATTCCTGAAGCCTACCTCCACCGCCCACATACGGTATGAAGTGCTGCGCGCCTACTTCGTGGAAGGCCTCTCGTATGAGGCCATCGCCGATCGCTTCGGGTACACCAGGGGCCATGTCGCCAACCTGGTCTCAAAGCTGCGCACAAGTCCGGTCATTGATCACTTTCGAGATGCTGTGCCAACGCCTAAACCCAAACCCAAACGGCCCAGCAAGGCAGACCGGGACGCACGAATCCTGGCGCTGCGCAACGAAGAACAGCTGACCAACCAGGAAATACACCGCCGCCTCAAAGAAGAATCTATCACCGCCGGTATCAATACCATTGGCCGGGTGATCCGTGACGCAGGACTGCCCAGACTCAGGCGCCGCTTCTATAGCCGTGATCCGAGACCCATACCCGCGGTGCCGGCCGATGTACGCCGGTTCAAGGTTGGCACCGATACCTTCCAGACTCGGTTCGGCGGGCTGTTTTTGTTTGCTCGCGATATGGTGGATACGGACCTGACCGCAGCGGTGGCCCATATGCCTGGATCAGAGCGGCTGCCGGCCGCGTGTATGATCCGGGCCCTACTGGCGCTCAAGCTATGGGGCATTGAACGTCCCAGTCATGTGATGCCCTATATCTTGGATGCGGGCCTGTCATTCTTTGCCGGACTGAATGAAATGCCCAAAAAGTCCACCCTGACCGAATACAGCACCCGGGTAGATGCGACGCATCTGGATAGGTTGATGGATACCTGGTATGCCCGGTCGCAGCCGCGCATGATGGCATCGGACGGTTCTATGGACCTGGACTTTCACACGATCCCCTACCATGGCCATCTGGAGCCCTTACAATCCCATTATGTGTCCAAGCGGAGTCGGCGGCAGCGGGGCATTCTGGCGCTGGTGGCCCGGGATGCCCATCAACGCGCCCTGGTCTTCGCGGATGCGACCATCACCCGGGAAACGTCTAAGGACGCCGTGTTGACGTTCGTCGAAAACTGGCACAAGCGTACCGGGCAGAATCCGGCGGAACTCGTCTTTGACAGCCGGTTCACCACCTATGCCAATCTGGGCAAGCTCAACGATAGGGGCATTCGCTTTCTGACCGTCAGACGCCGGTTCCCAGGCCTCGTACGACAAGCCCAGGCGCAGCCCGCTGAGGCCTGGCAAACCGTCAGACTGCATAACATTGGTCGCGCCTACCGCAGACCCCGTGTGATGGAAGAGACCGTACAATTACGTCATTGTTCGTGTCCGGTCCGACAACTGTCCATCCTGGGTTTGGGACGTGATAAACCCACCTTCCTGAGCACCAATGATACCCTCACGCGCAAAGGTGAACTCATTGACCGTTACGCCCGGCGCATGCTGATCGAGAATGCCATTGAAGAATCGGTCAACTTCTTCCACATGGATGCGCTGTCGGCCGCGGTGCCTTTACGCATTGATGTGGATTTACAGTTAACGCTGATCGGCAGCGCACTCTACCGCATGCTGGCCAAAAGGCTGGGGCCTGCTTACACTAAATGCAAGGCCAAAAAGCTCTTCCGGCTATTTGTCAATGCCCCCGCCGAGGTGAAAACCACCCCCGAAAACATCACGGTACGTTTTACGCGTCGGGCCCACAACAATACACTCCGACAGGCCGGCTATATCGGCACACAAGGCATTATCCCCTGGTTACACAACCGGGAATTGATCCTGGACTATGTCTGACGTCATCACTGTATCTGCTCTTGGAAATGCAGGGTACTGGCTGCAGCGTTGTGTGTCTTCACTATACCGAAAAGCTCAACGGGCCCAGCTACAGCCTCATTCACTCCAAGGGCGTTTCATTCTCCAATTCCAGATCAGCGTACGATTAACGGTCGTGTCACCTGCCTGTCATCGGTGATGAGCCGCAGAAAATACATCCCTCCCGAAAGCTGCCCGGTGGCTAGCTGCAGACTGTGGGAACCAGCCGCTCGCGCCGCATTCAGTACATTGACCACCTCACGTCCAAGAAGATCATGGACTGACAGCTGGACTTGGCTCACTTTCGAAAGCGTGTATTCGATCGTGGTGAATGCTCCCGCGGGATTCGGGTAATGCGTAAAGGTCGCCGGGATCTCTGAACTTGAGGGGGGTACCGTCTCCAATGCTGTGGCCGTGGCATCCCATAAACTGAGTGCTGTTCGTCCAGCCGATGCGATGAAGTGTTCATTCCGGGAAATGGCTATAGAGTAAACAGGGTATCCATGGTCCAGACGGTCTATCTCCTGTCCCGTGGCTACATCCCATAGACGGATTGTATTGTCCAACGATCCAGAAGCCAGCTGCGTGCCGTCCGGTGAAAATACTACGGAACTAACCCCATATCCATATCTAAGTCCTTCAAAGCGTCTCATTTCCTGTCCCGTGGCCACATCCCACAGACGAATCGTCTCGTCTTTTGACCCAGAAGCCAGTTGCGTGCCGTCCGGTGAAAATACTACAGAAGCCACCCCATATATATGCCCTTCGAAGCGTCGTACCTCCTGCCCCGTGGCCACATCCCACAGACGGATCGTATTGTCATCTGACCCAGAAGCCAACTGCGTGCCTTCCGGTGAAAACACTACGGAAATAACCCAACGTGTATGCTCTTCTAAGCGTTGCACCTCCTGCCCCGTGGCTACATCCCACAGACGGATCGTACTGTCCCATGATCCAGAAGCCAATTGCATGCCGTCCGGTGAAAATACTACGGAATTAACCCAACGTGTATGCCCTTCGAAGCGCCGCACCTCCTGCCCCGTGGCCACATCCCACAGACGGATCGTTTTGTCATGTGACCCAGAGGCCAGCTGCGTGCCGTCCGGTGAAAATGCCACGGAATAAACATCATGTGTATGCCCTACGAAGCGTTGCACCTCCTGCTCTGTGGCTACATCCCACAGACGGATCGTATTGTCCCATGATCCAGAAGCCAGCTGTGTGTCATCTGGAGAAAATACCACGGAATTAACCTGACGTGTATGCCCGTCGAAGAAGCGTCGCATTTCCTGCCCCGTGGCTACATCCCACAGACGGAGACTCCCGTCCCTTGCACCAGAAGCCAGCTGCGAGCCGTCTGGGGAAAATGCCACGGAATTAACCCAATGTGTATGTCCTACGAAGCGTTGCAGCGTCCGCCCCGTGGCTACATCCCACAGACGGATCGTATGGTCCCCTGATCCAGAAGCCAACTGTGTGCCGTCCGGTGAAAATGCTACGGAAAGAACCCAACGTGTATGCGCGTCGAAGCGTCGCAACTGCTGTCCCGTGGACACATCCCACAGACGGATACTCCAGTCCCCTGATCCAGAAGCCAGTTGTGTGCCGTCCGGTGAAAATGCCACGGAATTAACATCACCTGTAAGCCCTTCGAAGCGTCGCAACTCCTGTCCCGTGGCTACATCCCACAGACGAGTCGTATTGTCATGTGACCCAGAAGCCAGCTGCGTGCCGTCCGGTGAAAATACTACGGAATTAATCCAACCTCTATGTCCTTCGAAGTGTCGCACCTCCTGTCCCGTGGCCACATCCCACAGACGGATCTTATGGCCTGATTCGCTCGAATACCCTGACCCAGAAGCCAGCTGCGTGCCGTCCGGTGAAAATGCTACGGAACGAATCCCATATCTATGTCCTTTGAAGCGTCGCACCTCCTGCCCTGTGGCCACATCCCACAGACGGATCGTTTCGTCCCATGATCCAGAAGCCAGTTGCGTGCCGTCCGGTGAAAATACCAAGGAAGTAATACTACCTGTATGCCCTTTAAAGAGTCGCAACTGCTGCCCCGTGGCTACATCCCACAGACGAATCGTTTGGTCCGCTGTCCGAGAAGCCAGCTGCGTGCCGTCCGGTGAAAATACCGGAAGACCGTGTTCTGCTGCCTCTGTAATCGTCCAAATTGGCTGTCCTGCAGCGGACGCAGACAGCGCAAATGTCAACGCAACGATCCAGTATCTCATATTCATGATTCGTTATCCTCTCTGGATGTATGAAATCCCCTACTAACCCCCGGCATCGCAACTTTCGATACCTCACAATGAGCGATGATCACTCCAAATCGCCCAGATGTACGCCCGGCAGAAAAAACACCCGAATATCAAGAAGTCGCAGTCTACTGGTAGACCTGTCCTACGGTCAGTGCTGCCTAATGGGAATTATATCCGCGACTAACATAATCCTTTACTCATCCCTAATTAGCAAGATCCTTAATGGTTACCAGGCCCACACGGTTAGAACTGCTCTGGTGAATGAGTAGCTTGTTTTCGCGCGTAACCCATACATGTCGGATGATTCCCACACCACTGGGAATAGCCCAGCTCTGAAAAGATTCTGTTTCGGGATCGAAACGAACCAAAGCATCAGGACGCATGGCAGATTCATTGTACCAGATTTTATCATTGATAACAGCCAAGGAGTACGGATGAGAGCGTGGTCCGCTTGGTGACTCCCATTCCTTGATGTCACCGGTTGCAGGATCAAGACGGCCAATCCGCCCCTTTGAAGAATTCACAAACCAGATAATCCCCTTTGAATCAATGCCCAGTCGACGGATGCGCGTGTCTGGATCAGGTACATTGTAGTATTGAACCTCCATTGATTCCGGATCTAGGGCTCCGAGTTTGTTGGTGCCATTGTAGGCAATCCATACAGTTTCGTCCTGAGCCACGATGATGCCATAAGGCCTTGGCTCCGTAGATATTTCCGTGAGTTCACCGGTAACCGGGTTCAGTCTTCCCAGCATTGCTGCTCGTTGGGAAGTGAAGTACAGGTTGCCATTCGGATGAAAAACTGCCGTATGTGGATCACCTGCTTCGGTTGGGTACTCAGTGATCTCGCCTGTTGCTGGGTCAAGCTTTCCAATCGTACCGTTACTGTTGCCAGTGTACCAGATAAAGCCATCCTCATCCGGGACGATACTGTGAGGTCTTGCTTCAGGAGGTAGGGGATATTCTTTCATGACGCCAGTCATAGGATCAAGTCGTCCCACTAGGCTTGCCCACATTCCGGTCCACCAAATGGATCCGTCCGGTGCTTCAATTGGATCCCGGGAGCGTTGTCCAAGCGTAGGCACAATCCATTCCTGAATTTCTATTTCAACTGGTCCATCAACCAGTGTTGGTTTCCGATCTTCACGTGCGGGGAAGTGTTCAGCCAGGTACTCAGCGATGCTGGCTGCCTCCGATTCAGGTAACTGGATCATTGACTCCTGCACAGAACGCCACATTTCTACGCCATCAAACCCTGACCGGGTGATTGTATTGGCCGAGTGGCAGGAGGAGGTACATGCCTGCTCTACAAGTTCTTTTGCATGTCCCTCTGGAAGGGGGGTACTTCGTCGATTCTGGGCTAAAATTGATGGGGTGCTTATCGACACGAGTAGTAACAAGCTTAGCGTAGGACGTAAGCCGTGCATCCGGGATAGGTTCATGGCTGTTCTGTGGGGCTTAGCGAATAAATGTATAGGTGTACTTCATAAGTACTCTTCGACCATCCAGGAATGGCAGCTCTGGATCATTGCTCAGGCGGTCAGTGTTACGTCCTTCATTATACACAATCCAGAGGTCATTTCCCTCACGGAAGTTGTATCGGAAGCGAATATTCGCTGACACCACATCAGATGCAGTATTGTACTGCAGGAAGGCATTAATACTGGCTTGTGTCGAAAAACCAATCTGCGTTCGAATGCGGGCGATGTGAACAAAAAAGGCCTGTCCTCTGTCCGGGAATCGTACACGATTAAATTGGTAGGTTGCCCCAAGCTCTAGATGACGCGACAGATTCCATGTAGGCTCTGCCTGAATTTCAACATTGGTACCATCGTAAAAGCTCCCGACCGATGCAGCCCCGTCCACACGCAACAGTCGTCCATTCTGCGCCATATACTCCCATCCAAGGTTATAGAAATTGTATTTCCCGATAGGCACTTCAGTGTCTTCGGGGAATTCTATGGCTTCAAGTATATCTTCCGTACGTGCTTGAAGCTCAAACGTATGATACGCTCCCGATTTCATCGAAAGGAACCAGCTAAACCAATAAGCGCCGCTTTCGATACTCCGATCTGAGTCACGCCGGAACTGTGTAAGTACGACACGTGGACGCATAGACAGAACCCTGGAGGCTTCGCTTGCAAACCAGCCGTAACCGAATACGATGAGTGGCTGGATGAAACCGGTACGTGAGACAAAGCCCATTCCGGGCTCAAAATTGGGTCCCCCCCAAGTCGATGACAAAATATATGAAAGTCCGATTTCGGTACGCCGCTCAATACGGGCGCGAGCAAAGCTGTTGTTTCGAAGTGAAATATCGGGAAAGGCCTCATCAAACACTTGTGCCCATTTGAATTCAAGGTACTCCCGGTTGCCTACCTTTATCTGGCTATCAAGACCGTACACAATATTCCAGTACCCATTCGATGCAATCCGTGTAGTGACCATGCTCCCCACATATGAATTGGGATTGAATATCTGTTTACGTAGACGATAGATCCCAAAGTTCTCAGATGGATTTCCATGAGCCGCGGCTGTTTGCATGTTAATAGCCCCTACATCCCAGTTACCAACGCGGCCCACGAGACGCAATCCCCCATATATAGGGACAGTTTCTCCCTCGTAAAGACCAATTTGACGTGTATTGAAGAGTCTGTCGAACCGTCCCGAGGTTCGGAAATCAAAGATCCCTGCACGCTCTTGAAAGAATCTGCGCTTTTCGGGGAAGAAGAGGGAGAAACGTGTTAGGTTGACTTGTTCGTCATCCGCTTCCGCTTGTGCAAAGTCGGTATTGACGGTTAGGTCCAGTGTTAGATTGTTGGTGAGGTTGTATTTCACATCACCTCCTATATCTCCGGTCCAGCGTGATTGGTGCTCATACCTGGATTCGTCTTCTACGAGGTTAGCTTCCGTACTGCCTCCGCCTGACACATAGGGCGTAATATACACTGGGCGACCTGCATGTACGTCACGCAATTGAATACGGCCGAGTTGGCTGGGTTTGGCGTAGGCCAAGTTCCAATTCGGTGGTATTGCAGGATATATGTAGGTTTCGTTTTTCCGTGTAATCTGACGTGACACTGAAAAGCCCATTTCCACCACACCCTGTTCGGCTTGGAAACCTAGACTGGTAAAGGGTATCCGCATTTCAACGGACCATCCCATATCCGTCACCTGTGTAGCTACGTCCCAAAAGGTGTTCCAGCTTGAATTAATGACTGTTCCAAAGGGGCTTCCGCCAATTCCCTCCAAATCGTTCGAAATGGCCATATCCGCACGAATTCCGTTTGGGTTGGTAAAGAACCACAGTCCATTTTGACGGTCATTGAATGTATCCAAAATGAGACTGACGGTGTCATCACCGCTGTACAGATCCCTGTACATGGAGTTAGCCCGGATCCCGGCTGGATTACTGTCATACAGATTTGCCCCCAGATACAGGTATTGATCGTCATAGGCAATACGAATATCCGTTCGCTCAGACAGGTCCCCTCTGAATACGGGTTCGTACATGACAAGAGGCAACGGGGCAACCTCCTCCCATGCCGGATCGTTGACAAATCCGTCTATATCAATAGATTCTGTGAGCCTTGTTGGAAGAAAAGGGGAGTCAGTCTCAACAGATTGGGCCCAGGGTTCCGCTGGCGTGAACTGAAACAGTATGCAGACCACAACTGCGGCGCGCAATAAGGCGGGCCACTTTATCAGCCGAAGCATGGCCTAGGGCTTTTAGTATTGGTGGAAGGCTTGAGAAACAAAATGAAGCACTACGGGCAGACTCTCACGCCAGTAGGTCCACGTGTGTCCACCGTTCCGGATGCGGAATTCATGCGGAATCTCTCGTTTCCGCAATTCTATGTGGGCCAGCGAATTGCCTTCATACAGAAAATCATCGTCACCACAGTCAATGAACCATCGGACCGATCTGATGTCCTCTGCCGGTAACGAACGGATCAGTTCTACCGCATTATGCTGTTTCACATAGGCCTCAATTTCCTCCTCTGAAATATCTGACAGGTCGTTACCCCATCGTTCCATAACGTTCTTGTACTCTTCAACCGAGCCGGGACCAACCCAGGCACTCAGTGGAGCAGCTGAGGAAAAGAGTTCAGGACGATGAAGCGCATACATGAAGGAGCCTCCACCCCCCATTGAGAGTCCAGCAACCGCACGAAAGCGTTTCTGGGACTTGATCCGAAACCGTTCTTCCACATGGGGCATCAGCTCCTCGAAAAAGAAGTCCTCGTACCGCCACGTATTGCTCACATCATTGAAATAGCCTCGAACTCCGGTATTCGCATCGGGCATTACGATTACCATTGGCGTTGCCTTTCCCGCGCGAATTGCTTTGTCCGCAATGTGACGGACTTCGCCAAACTGAACCCAGCCAGTCTGATCATCTCCTGCACCATGCAGCAGGTAGAGAACCGGATAACTACGCTCACTTGTATGGTAGTCAGGTGGCAGATAGACCGCGTATTTTCGTTCTGAATCCAGGATCTCGCTCTGCAGCGTCAGTTCATCATGCACGGTGCTGTGTTGTGCAATAGTACTGCCAGGAACGAGGAGTAAGATCAGTGCAAATACTGCGGCAACTCCTGTAATTTTTCCTCCGAGTCTGGCATCCAGGCTGTATTTACCTGGGCCAACCAGTAACATACCTGCACAGACAAACAGGTTTTTGAAGGCATGTGCAGGGCTTCCCTCTCCAGGAGTAAGATGCATCAGGACTGCCACGAGCATGGTAAATCCTAGTGCGGTTATTGCCGGGCGGTAGAATAGTCCAAGCACAATACATATTGCACCGACAGACTCGGCTAGAGCTGCAAGGAATCCAAAGAACGTGTGTCCGAAGCCAATACCGAAGACCGCCATAGCCCCACCATCGTCAGCCCATTCTTCAGGGCCGCCAATGAGTTTATCCCAGCCGTGGAAGATCAACATGCCGAGTCCAAAGCCCACCCGAAATATGAGTAGCCCCAAGTCAGCATGTTTGTTTAGTTTATTCCAGATCATGTTTGATCAAAGTTTTGTTGAGAATGTGAAGATCCAAGGTACGGATTTAAGTGATTTCCTAAGGCCGTGATATCGCGCGGAGGGTTCTTGATTGTATTTATCTGGATATTGTGGCGGTACCTGCACTCATCGTATCGTCATTAGTATGTGCTGCTAAATACCTTATCCTTTAATCAATAACTGATAATCACATGCTGATTGACACGCACGCCCACATGTATGATGGTCGCTTTACGGACGACCTGGATATTGTCCTGACGCGAGCACATGAGGCTGGGGTAGGGGAAATCTTCTTACCTGCTGTGGATGTGCAGTCAGTACATCTCGCTCTCAACTTGTGTGCACAGTACGACGACCTCCGCGCAATGGCCGCCATTCATCCAACGCATATCCCAGAGGCGGCAGACGGTGATTTTGACGAAATCACACAGCTGTGCGAAGTCCCCCAAGTGGTTGCGGTGGGAGAATGCGGACTTGATTATTACTGGGATAAGTACTACGACAAAAGGCAACCCGAATTTTTTGCTCGTCATATTCGGTTATCTACAGAGACGGGCCTGCCTTTGATCATACACTTGCGGGATAAGCAGCACCGAGACAATGCCCACCGTGACGCCGTCCGTATACTTGAGCGGGAATTGCCGCCATTTGACAATGGACGCGCACGTGGAATATTCCACTGCTTTACGGGCCCGGACTGGTTGCCGGAAGCCGCAGCAGGACTGGGTTTTCTACTGGGTGTGGGCGGCGCGGTAACCTTCAAGAACTCCGGTGTTGCGGATATGCTGCGCGATGTTCCGTTGAGTCAGGTCGTACTCGAAACCGATGCACCCTATATGACGCCAGTCCCTTACAGGGGGCGGCGTAACGAGCCAGCCAGGGTAACACTGGTTGCCGAAAAGATTGCCGAGATAAATAACTGCACAGCCGCCGAGGTGGCGGAAATCACTTCCACCACTGCTCGGCGGCTGTTCTATCCTAACGATGTCTGAGGGCTACTTATCCTCCTCATCGATAATCTCAAAATCAGCATCATCGATCACATCTTCCTCGGAGGCCTGTCCGTTGTCTGATGTAGCTTCGGTAGCTTCCTGCGCTTCCGCTTGCTGCGCAGCGTACATCTCTTGACTTGCGTCTGCCCAGGCTTCGTTGAGCTGATCAATACCACTCTCCAGTTCCCCAAAATCCGAGGATTGATGCAAGCTTTCCAGACGCTCCAGCGCAGAAGTAATCTTTGCTTTTTTCTCGTCTGAAAGTTTGTCTCCGTACTCAGAGAGATTGTTTTTGGAAGTATAAATCAGGGTATCCGCCTTATTGAGCAGCTCAATCTCCTCTCTCCGCTTTTTATCCTCGGCTGCATTTTCTTTGGCCTGCTGTTTCATTTCCTCAATCTCACTCTCCGAGAGTCCGCTGGAGGCTTCAATGCGTATGGATTGTTCTTTGCCCGTAGCTTTGTCCTTCGCACTCACATTCAGTATGCCGTCTGCGTCAATATCAAAGGCAACTTCTATTTGCGGTGTACCACGTCTTGCCGGAGGGATTTCATGCAGGTGAAATTTGCCGATAGTCCGGTTGTGAAGCGCCAGATCCCGGTTACCCTGCAGTACATGGATCTCTACCGAGGGCTGGTTATCCGCCGCAGTTGAGAACATCTCCTGCTTCCGTGTTGGGATTGTTGTGTTCGCCTCAATTAGCGTTGTCATAACTCCACCCAAGGTTTCGATTCCCAAATTCAGCGGTGTTACGTCGAGAAGCAATACGTCACTGATATCCTGGGACAAGACACCGCCTTGGATAGCCGCGCCCATAGCCACGACCTCATCTGGATTAACAGACCTGTTCGGTGTTTTGCCGAAGAATTTTTTAACGGTCTCTTGCACAAGTGGAATTCTCGTAGAACCGCCAACCAGGATCACCTCGTCGATCTGATCCCGATTGAGTTTGGCATCCTTTAAGGCTTTTTCCATTGGAGCGACAGTACGTCGTACCAGGTGGCCGATCAGCTGCTCAAACTTTGAGCGTGAGAGCGTGTCGGTCAAGTGCTTCGGACCATCTGCGGTTGCAGTAATGAACGGCAAATTGATCGAGGTTTGTGTGCTGCTTGAGAGCTCTATCTTGGCTTTCTCTGCAGCTTCTTTCAGGCGCTGGAGTGCCATTTTGTCAGCACGCAGATCTACGCCCTCAGACTGAAGGAATGAGTCGGCGAGATAGTTGATAAGCTGCTGATCAAAATCATCACCACCGAGATGCGTATCGCCATTTGTTGACTTTACTTCAAAGACACCGCCTCCAAGCTCAAGGATGGAGATATCGTAGGTTCCTCCCCCGAGGTCGTATACCGCAATCGTGCGATCTTCCTGCTGCTTCCCGAGGCCGTAAGCGAGTGCAGCCGCGGTAGGCTCGTTGATGATTCTCCGCACCTGCAAGCCAGCGATCTGGCCCGCTTCTTTCGTCGCTTTCCGCTGGGCGTCATTATAGTAGGCAGGTACAGTGATGACCGCTTCCGTGACTTTTTCCCCCAGATAATCTTCTGCGGTGCTCTTAAGCTTCTGCAAGACCATTGCCGAAATTTCCTGCGGCGTGTAGGTCTTATCCTCAATGCTTACACGGGCTGTTCCGCCTTCTCCTTCTATAACCTTATACGGAACGGTCTTGAGCTCACTCGGTACCTCAGAATAGCTGCGGCCCATAAAGCGCTTGATAGAGAAGATGGTGTTCTCGGCGTTGGTTACCGCCTGCCTTTTAGCAGGGCCTCCGGCAAGTCGTTCGCCGTCTTTTTTGAAAGCCACGACCGACGGAGTCGTGCGTCCGCCTTCAGCGTTTTCGATGACCTTGGGTTCGCCTCCTTCCAAGACAGCGACTACTGAGTTTGTTGTTCCCAGGTCGATCCCAATAATCTTGCTCATTTCTTTTTGTTGGTGTTGGTTGTAAACTGTTGTGAACACAACCTTATTGAACAACAATCCGGCCATTATCGTAATCGGACAGAATGGCACGTTTCTGCGTCAGTTATGGCCGTATCTGGCCATGAACGCACGACAATGATTCAGGTACAATGGGGAATTCTGTGCAGTTGCGCCATGCGGTCCATACCCAATGCCATTACGATATTTCGCATTGTGGTCACCCCTTTACTCATCGTTTGTCTTTTTCGAGAAACGATGTTGTCGCAGTCTCTTGCCTTTGTCCTGTTTATTCTTGGGGCGCTGTCGGATTTTGCGGACGGCTATGTTGCCCGTGCACTAAAAATGCAAAGTCGACTGGGACGTTTCCTTGATCCCATGGCAGATAAGGTACTGGTACTGGGTACCTTTTTCGCATTGGCTTGGTTGTATCCGCAACAAGTACCTTGGTGGGCAGTAGGTATAATTGCCTTGCGTGACGTGCTCGTGACTGCGTTGCGTATGATCGCCGAGGCTGGTGGGAGGTCGCTTCGCACTATGCGCGCTGCTAAGGCCAAGACTGCATTACAATTAGTATTTTTAGGCTTATTCTTATTATTGCTCGTATTGCGTCATATATTCAGTACGGGGCCGTTTGCTGGTGAATTGTTGGAAGGGTGGTTTATGCACGGATTCATCATCCTTGTGGTCTTCGTGACGGGTTTGACGGGGCTATTTTATATCCAACAAAAGAGTTGAGAAAAATAACAAAGCAAACACGACCTATTTCGTTCCGAGTAGCTCGAGAGCTACTGAAGATTGGGGCAGCAGCCGTTTCGGATGGAGAGCCGTTTGTTTGGGCCTCTGGAATGTTATCACCGTTTTACTGTGACAATCGTCTCACGCTTTCGTATCTGGAGGTTCGTAGAATGCTGACGGACGGATTTGCTGAAAAAGCTTCGGGACTCGAATTTGACTGTGTGGCCGGCGTGGCAACAGCTGGAATCGCCCACGCTGCGTTCTTGGCTGATCGCCTATCTCTTCCCTTGGTTTATGTTCGACCGGAGCCGAAAGGTCATGGTCACCAAAACCAAATTGAAGGGCACCTTGCGGAAGGGACAAGGGTTCTAATGATTGAGGACTTGGTTGCTACAGGTCTTTCAGCTATTCAGGCTGTCGAGGCCATAAAGAATGCCGCCGGCTCAGTGCCAGTAGCTACTCTGGCAATCTTCACGTATCAATTGGATGGCGTTGCCGAACGGTTTGAGGAAAGAGGATCCCCGCTCGTAACACTGACCAATTTTGACATGCTGTTGGCCGCGGGGCTTGAGATTGGACACTGGGGTCCCGAAACAGTAGAATCACTGCGGGAATGGCGTAACAGCTATCAAGCGTGGACGCTACAAAATTGGAGGGAAGTGCAGTGACAAAGCTCATCGCGAGCATCGTAACAGTAGGTGAAGAGCTCCTCATAGGCCAGGTCCTCGATACGAATGCTGCATATCTTGCAGCAGAGTTGACACGGCTTGGCGTTCCCGTTATGCGTTCATTGACTGTTGGTGACGATAAGGAGGCCATAAGGGGGGCGCTCGATGAGGGTATGCGTCATGGTCGACTAACCCTGTTAACAGGTGGTCTAGGACCTACCCCTGACGATGTTAGCAGGGAGGCCGCTGCCGCATTGATAGGATCGCATCTCAGAGTAGATACTACGGTGCTTGCCGCAATTAAACGTCGATTTGCCTTGTTCGGTCGGGATGTGCCTGCTGGTTCCGAGCGTGTTGCCAGTGTACCAGACGGATTTGAGGTGCTTTCTAATTCTAAGGGAACAGCTCCTGGCTTATGGTATCAAGGAGAAAACGGGAGTATAGTTGTCCTCCTGCCTGGGGTACCTCATGAAATGAAGGCGATTTTTTCTGAGCATGTGATCCCTCGGATTCGTGCCTTGAGTGGTCGCACAGCGATTGCGCAACGTACGCTCCAAACTGCAGGGATAGGGGAAACTGAGGTCCAACGGAAGGTTGAAGCCGTATCTCATCTACTGGATCCAGATATTATTGTAGCGTACCTGCCCAGATTACACGGCGTCCGAATAAGGCTGACAGTCACGGGAAAAGAGGCCAGTAACCGTCTGGACGCAGCGGAGAGGCATGTTCGTGCAAAGCTTGGAGCGGCGGTTTATGGCTGTGACAATGATACACTGGAAGGCGCTCTGGGTGGTCTCCTAAAGCGTCGTAGTCTTACCGTTGCAGTTGCTGAGAGCTGCACAGGTGGTCTGGTGTTGCATAAGTTAACCAACGTTGCAGGGGCGTCAAGTTATGTTGCGGGTGGTGTGGTGGCATATTCAAATATGGTTAAACAATATCAGCTGAGTGTTGACAGTAGAGTGCTAAAACAGTTCGGTGCTGTCAGCGAACCTGTTGCCATACAAATGGCAGAAGGCGTACGTGCGCGTCTGGGGAGTGATTTGGGCCTGTCTGTGACAGGGATTGCGGGCCCCTCAGGGGGGACTGAAGAAAAACCGGTTGGCACGGTTTGGATTGGATACGCCGACGACCATGACACCCGGGCCATCAAACACCAATTTGGGCGGGATCGTCAGCGTAATAAGGACAAAAGCGCAATTGCTGCGCTGAATTTTATGCGGCAGATTTTGTTACAATCGTAACAAGACTTTTAGCTGTATCAACCGTAAGTGTTGTATTATTGGGAGCAACCACGAGAAGAAGGTCATGGCCGAAAAGAGAAACCCAAAGAAACGGGCAGTGGATCTCGCAATCAAAGAGATCGAAAAGCAGCATGGCAAGGGATCGATCATGCGGATGGGAGACGCACCGCCCGTACAGGTGGAAGCTATTCCGACGGGATCCATTGCACTGGATGCCGCCCTTGGTGTAGGGGGAATCCCGCGCGGTCGGGTAATAGAAATATTTGGACCCGAATCCTCGGGAAAGACCACATTGTCGATCCATTGCCTAGCCGAAGCACAGAAACTGGGTGGACAATGTGCATTCATTGACGCAGAACATGCGTTCGATCCCTCCTATGCAAAGCAGTTAGGTGTAGATACTGACCAATTGCTGATGTCCCAGCCAGATACGGGAGAGCAGGCATTGAACATCTGTGAGACACTGGTCAGAAGTGGTGCACTTGATCTGATTGTAGTTGACTCTGTAGCGGCGCTGGTACCCGCAGCCGAAATCCAAGGCGATATGGGTGACGCTCATGTGGGGCTGCAGGCCCGCCTAATGAGCCAGGCATTACGGAAACTGACCGGGATAATCAGCCGCTCGAAGGCCGTGTTGATCTTTATAAACCAGCTCCGAGAGAAAATAGGAGTTATGTTTGGGAACCCAGAAACCACACCAGGTGGGAAAGCCCTCAAATTCTACAGCTCGGTCAGACTGGATATTCGTCGTATTGGTGCTATCAAGAGCGGAACAGAGGTTGTTGGTAATCGGACGCGTGTAAAAGTTGTTAAGAACAAAGTAGCACCTCCTTTCCGCAAGGCTGAATTCGATATCGTGTATGGAGAGGGGATCTCGTCAGCGGGAGAGCTCGTAGATCTGGCGGTGAGCTTTGATCTTATTGCCAAGAGCGGTTCGTGGTACGGCTATGGAGACCTGAGGATAGGACAGGGGCGGGAGCAGGCAAAAAGGTGGCTCAGGGATAATCCTGAGGAGTATAAACTGATAAAATCAGCAGTACGCACAAAGCTCGGGCTAAAAGATCCAGTTGCAAACCTGCAAGCGTAACTGTTCTATCGAACTGGGGCCTTTGGCTGGATCTGCAGGCCAGCTTCGAGCTCCTCTATGTTTACGAGGCCAATGATATGACTCGTAATCATGCCGTTTGCATCAATCACGTACGTAGTAGGTAGTGCAGCTACATTATACGCAGTTGCGACCGAGTCGCTGCCAAGGAGGATTGGATAGGGTATTGATAGCCTTTTGGTATAAAGGGTCACGACCTCATTATCCCCATGGTCCAGGGATATTCCAAGAACCGTGATGCCGTGTGGCTCCCATTTACTGTGCAGCTGAGCTAACAGGGGCATCTCCTGAAGGCAGGGAGTACACCACGTGGCCCAGAAGTTCAAGAGAACGGTACGCCCCTTTAATGAGGATAATCGCAATGAATCTCCTCCGAGTATTTCCAGCGTGAAGTCGGGGGCTGGGCGCACAGACTCTTCCTGTACAACTCCCTGCTCAGCGGGATTACATGCGATGTAGGTAGCAAGGACCAGTAAGCAGGCTGCAAATCTCAAGAGGCCAGTAGGGGCTCGATAGCAGAATGAATGTTATCTGCGGTCACAGCCCGATGAGATGCATTGAATATTGGGTTGCCTTGATGAAGCAGAATTACTTGTGGAGATTCGTGTCGAATTCCAAAATGGGCTTCGATGTGGTTGGATAGGGGGCGTGCAGTTTGAACTACAAGCTCAAAAACAGGAATATCAACTGTGGCCATTTCCTGCTTTGCCATGGCAGATAGATCGCAAGTGTTACTGTGCTTGAACAGTGCGATCGGCTCTGATTGAGATTGATTGAGGGCATCTTGGAGCCCATCAGTAGAGTCAATTGATTGGTATGACATGGGAGGTATCTAAGAGGCTACACGGATTTCTACAACAATTAGCAAGATTTAAGGTTCTATCGGCGCCATTTATACTTGATACATGAGCAATCGACCGACCGGTGCAGAGAATGTACACTGGGACTTGACACATCTGTACGATAATGAGCCTGCTCTACGGCAGGACTTAACAGCATTGCAGGGCGCTGCTACGACTTTTGCTGAAACTTGGCGGGGGCGAATAGCAGGCCTTGAGGCTACCCAGTTACAAAAAGCACTTGCTGAGTACGAGCAGCTTCAAGAGCAATCTGGCCGGGCAATGACTTACGCTTACCTGCACTGGGCAACTGCTACGCATAATCCGGAACGCGGAGCGCTCCTGCAATATGTCCGCGAGGCATGCACACAAATTGGAAAGATTTTATTGTTCCTTGGCTTGGAGTGGATGAAGGTGGAGAACGAGCAAGCCGAGGCACTAATGAAAGATGAGACGCTTGCTGCATATCGCCATTTCCTGGAGTGTGAGCGGCTGTTCAAGGGCTATATCCTGTCCGAACCGGAGGAGCAAGTGCTCGCAGAAACACAGGTGACGGGCAGGTCTGCATGGATGCGCTATTTCACCGAAACCACTAGCCGGATGCGCTTCACGCTGCGTGGAGAAGAGCTGTCCCAGGAGCACATACTTGCAAAACTGCATGGGCAGGATCGGAAATTGCGCAAGGAGGCAGCGGCCAGCTTTACAGAAGGTCTTGCTTCGAAGGAGCATACGCTTACCTTTATTTTTAACACGCTTCTGGCTGACAAAGCTGCAAGCGACCGGATGAGAAAGCTGCCGCACTGGCTCAAATCCCGCAACCTCAGCAACGAGATCGCAGATGACACTGCAGAGGCCCTGATAGAGGCTGTGATAAGCCGCTACGATCTGGTTGCCCGCTTCTATAGTCTTAAAAGCAGAATTCTCGATCTGAGCCCACTTTATGACTATGATCGGTACGCTCCTGTCGGCGATAGTGATGCGCATTATTCGTGGGATGAGGCCAAGCACATAACTCTGGAAAGCTATGGGGAATTTCACCCGCTCCTGGCCCAAATTGCCGAACGCTTCTTTAAGGAAAAATGGATTGATGCGCCCGTAAGGGAGGGTAAGCAGGGCGGGGCATTCAGTCATGGCGCAGTACCTAGCGCACATCCGTATGTCCTGCTGAACTACACCGGCCGCGCACGTGATGTTCAAACCCTTGCACACGAATTAGGGCACGGTGTGCATCAATTCCTTTCGAGAGGACAGGGGTATTTGCAGGCCGGTACTCCGCTAACCACAGCGGAAACCGCCTCTGTTTTCGGCGAGATGCTCACTTTTCAGCGTTTGCTGGCGGAGGAGTCTGATCCACATAATGTGTTGGCGCTACTGGTTGGCAAGATCGACGATACCATGGCGACAGTTTTCCGCCAAGTTGCCATGAATCGCTTTGAGGACGCGATCCATACTGCAAGGCGTGAACAGGGAGAATTGTCTGCAGGCGCATTTGCAGAGCACTGGATATCAACGCAATCCGCAATGTTTGGGGACAGTGTAACCTTGACTGACAATTATCGTCGTTGGTGGAGCTATATCCCACATTTCTTGCATACGCCAGGTTACGTGTATGCCTATGCATTTGGTGAGCTGTTGGTATTGGCCCTGTATGCCCGCTACTTGGAGTCTCCTGATGTATTCCCTGCTCAGTACATTGAGCTTATGCGTGCGGGTGGGTCAGACTGGCCACATACGCTTGTCGGTCGCATGGGCGTAGATTTGCAGGATCCTGCCTTCTGGCAGCAGGGTTTGAATGCAATAGAGAGGCTAATTGAGCGAGCCGAAGCCATCTACACGGAGTGCTAGTAAACCTTCAGTTGAACTTCCAAAATCATATTGATCGCCAGGGGGCTCACAAGGTCCAACGGGATCGAGTCCCCCCATGCTGGAAGTACTTCATCGTGCTGGAAGCCGGAGACTGGGGGTGCGTGGTCGCATTTTGACCGCAAAAGATCGCTCGGAACGGGCAAGCATCCTGCACATCCTGAGCTGAGAGCTGACAAAGTCGTGAGCACATCGATCCGGCGCTCTGGGGGTGCAAGAACCCGAAGATCCCGAAAAAGAAAAGTCGTGCGAGAATCAGACGCTGATATGGAACCGTCGATCTGACGTTGGACAGATCTGCGAAGAATTGTAGATCGAGGGGCAATACCAAGCCCCCCGAAGCCTGATAGAAGGCATGGAAGGGACCTTAACGCTGCACCGATTGGGGGGCAGGATCTGCGCTGCGGTTTACGGATCACGAACATCATGGAACACTTCAACGCCCAGATCAACGAGTCCTTCCGCAGGATCAAGCGCTGGGCAACTCAGACCAATGCTATCGTTGGGTCGCCATGGTACTGAAGAGGCGGGGCCACGACTGAAGCTACTCAAACACATGGATCAACTCCGTGCTCTGCAAGCCACTCCTTTTTGAACATGTGCGACAACAACAGGTAGAACACATCTACAAGTGGTCACGAAATGCCAAATTTTACCCGACTTTGGCGCGACCCTCTTTTCAACCATACCCCGCGTAATCATCCAACGCCACTCGCGCGGCCGTCCGTCTACTACTCTCATAGCCATGCCGTCTACTACTCCCATAGCCACTGTCCTCCTTGTCTTGACATGCCTATTGCTTGTACTCGGATGCGACTCTGCGCGCTTCAATGCTTCCGACGGATGGTCTGGCACAATCGATACGCTTTCCTCCGGTGAAATCGTAGTATGGAATGCTGATAAGCCCCTCTGGGCACCGGATGAGGGCTGGCAGATCGTGGAAGAGATGAGATTTGGAAGCGACACGGGCGATGATGCCATTTTGTTCGGCAGTATTCGTTCGTTTGATGTAGATGCGCAAGGACGGGTGTACGCGCTCGATAACCAGTCGCAAGAAATCCACATTTTCGGCCCGGATGGTGTTTGGGTGCGCACTGTCGGAAAAAGGGGACCCGGACCAGGGGAATTCGAAGGTGCTGCTGCGGTGGATGTCAACCGCACCGGTGAGATCTGGGTCATGGAAATGCAGAAAGGTCAGCTCAGCATCCTGGATTCCACGGGTAATTACCAGAGAACTGAACAGATCAACAGCACTGGCTGGGACTATTGGCCTTACCCGGGTGGCTTCGACCAGCTGGGGCGTTACAATGCCTTCGTGCTTTCCTTTGAAGACGAGAACACAAGCGAACTGTTGGCCCGCTTTAACCAGTCCTTTGCTCCACTTGATACGATTGCACTCCCGGTGAGTCCTGTGAAAACTGAACGCTTCGAAGTAGTCAATGAGGGCGGAGGCAGTATCAGGACCAGCATTCCATTTCAGGGATCCTTCAACTGGCGATTCTCCTCAAGTGGTAACTTTTGGACGTTGCTTACGAGGCCATACGAGCTCGCAGAGATCACGGCCGATGGCAAGGTACTTCGGAGGATAACCAAGGAATTCGAACCACTTCCGGTCACCAGCGCAGACATGAAAGCAGCCCGCGAGGATCTCACCTGGTTCACCAATCAAGGCGGGAAGATTGACGAGTCAAGGATTCCGAGGACGAAACCCGTTGTCAGTTCCTTCTTCGGTGATGACGAGGGGAATCTTTGGGTAAGGCGGGTTGAGACGACCCCCGAGGATGAGGAGAGCCTGTTCGATGTGTTCGGCGCCGAGGGGCATTTTCTGGGAGAGGTCCGGTTCCCGTTTTCGCTTAGGACAAACCTCGAGCCGATAGTACGAGACGGATTGCTCTACGGCACCACTACGGATGACCTTGGTGCCGATCTGATTGTGAGAGCGCGAATAGTAAAGTTCTAGGCACCGCCATTCTGTGATGGCATTGGCGGCAGGGGACCAATCCGTGACATCGAATCGCTGCGTGCCTCAAGTGTAGGCTCCGCATGATGTAGTAGCGGTGATCGTCACTTGTGGGTTCCGAGGAAGGCAGAACCGAGTCTTCTATCTGGCGAAGGTCCGTGGCGTACGCTGACAACGGTACATCTGTGCGGCGAAGTACTCGGTAACATGAGTTCTGGTAAGTGACCGTTAGCGTAGAATGTGCATTGGGCCTGGCGGAGTAGTCAGGAAGTACAATGAGACATATGATTGGCTTTATCGTAGTGTCGGCACCATTGGTTGTGAGCTCGTGCACGCTCACGTCCATAACTTTTCAACTGGGCCAACGCCAGGCCTACTGCTATTCTAGTTCGTGGAAACCAGAAGAGTAACATTTTTGTGCTGATTTGGAGAGGCGGGTAGTACTGGAATCCAATTGAGGACCGGAATGACCGGTAGCAGGGAGCTTTTCGGCGGCTGCAACTGGTTAATGGATCGCCTCGCCTGGACGCTGGAATGTTCGTGCACTTGACGATTCTTTATGGTACTCATTTATTCAATTCCAAACGGATGCGTGGTAAGGGCTATGTGAGTTGAGAGGCTTGCGCTCGATTCTGTGGGGACCGGGGGAGTGTGCCACGAAGTACATGGAGGTGAGTCAATGACATAGCCGAAATGTACGAACTGTATAAGGGATGGGGGTCGGCCCCCCGCAATCGCCGTACAGGCGGAGGTTGCAAACCGCCCACAGCTGCTGC
>Ga0209754_1001571_pt1 | contig 21749 bp, 17 predicted proteins | sample MesohylBB_FD_187295 | JGI IMG/M metagenome (GOLD analysis project Ga0209754, IMG submission 187295) | Host-associated microbial community of the marine sponge Aplysina aerophoba from Gulf of Piran - sponge mesohyl, lysed by bead beating... | ecosystem: Host-associated > Porifera > Sponge >... | reverse complement strand
CCCGCGTGCAGCTCCGCTCGCCAGCGTGACGCCGCGGCCCTCAGGGTCGTGCGAGCGGCGAGGGGAGCTCCCGCGTAGTCGTAGTGGGCGTCCACCTCGTCCGCCCCCACTCCCAGGCCCTGGAAGATCGCCTCGTTGAAGGCGTCGAGCGCTGCGAGGCGCACCTCCAGCGTCCAGCTCCGCTCTTCCCCGTCTCTCCAGGAGCGTGCCAGCGCGACCTCCACGTCTGCGGACGGCTTGAAGAAGTGGACGCCGAGCCCCACCTGCACGGTCCACGGCGTCCCGAGCACGTCGCGCCAGCGCATGCCGACCCACGGGTAGTCGCGCCGTGCCGTGAGCGATCGCTCTCGGCGGTAGCGTGCCATCAGGTCCACGGGGCCGGAGACGTGGATCTCCTGGCGCCAGTCCACGACGTTGAGGATGTGCGGATAGCTGATCGAGGCCCCAGCAATCCGGAAGCCGTTGGGCAGCTCGGCCCAGCGTGCGTCTTCGCTGGGATCGAAGAGGGTCGAGCGGACATCCAGCTCGTACTCGTGGTCCATTTTGGGGTTGAGCCGCTGGAAGATGCCCTCCTCTGCCAGACGGCCGTAGTAGGCACCGTCGCGGTCGAGCAAGGACAGCCACACCTGATCCGCCCACGCCGCGAGAGTCGCGAAAGCCGCCGAGTCGGGCTCGCCCGCAGGGAAAGTCGCGGATCGCTCTGCGCCCGGCTGGGCGCGGAGCGACGGCACGGCGAGGAGGGAAACTCCGGCTAGTACGGCGGCCAGACCCACTGCCTCCCAGCCACCCAATCCCGGAGGAGGGCCTGCGTCCCTGGCGTCGCCGCGGCACACGTTCAGCCTTTAGACCGCCGTGTGCACCGATTCACGCCTGCGCGTCCGTCGGACGGCCACGACGACGATCCGCCATCGCGGCAAACCCGTAGCCCGCGATCTTGCGCGCATCGGCGCGTGCATTTTCAGGGGGATCGAAGGGGGGCGGCAGCCACCCTCGCCAGCCGGAAGATCGAGCGGAGGGTGCGCGAGGCCTACCGAAGCGGGCTTGGACACTTCAGCTGTCTGGAGGCCGGGGCACTTGGAGGTCCTTGCAGATCTTTCTGGCGAGGTCCCGGTTGATCTCGTTGTGCCGGGGAATCGTCGAAACCTTCTTGGCCCGTCGGTTGATGTAGAGGGTGTGGTTCGCGCCCTCACGCAGGAAGGCGCAGCCGTGCCGTGCCAAGTGCCGCAGCAAGTCCCGGCGCTTCACGCCGTGACGGTGATGGGCTCTCTGATGACCGTGCCGCCATCGGCGTCTTCGCGGGCCATTTCCCGGTTGGCCTCGATCACCATAGCGACGGCTTCACGAAGGTTCGACCGAGCTTCTTCGAGGGAAGCGCCTTGGGTGTTGGCACCGGGAAACTCCTCGATGAAGGCGATGTAGCCTTCAGGAACCTTCCGGAACACCGCCATGCATTGCAGGTCCACAACAGACCTCCTGAGTGGTACGGATCGGGCGGAGATTCATGGTCCATTGACTCTACCGAATAACCGGGTTCGGTGCTACTTGCGCGCTGGATCGCGATCGCAGGGACTTCACCACCTACCGAATCCGGCGCGGCTATCACAGAATCCCGTTCACAATCATCGGGGATCCATCCGGGCCGCACATCGTGCGTGAAGGCTTGGCGGAACAGGCTCTGACACCTGTCGATCCCGACGGAAACTCGCCGAACTCCTCTGAATCCGAGATCCGGCGGGGCTCGTGGTACTATATTGCTGTTGCGGCCCTTGGCGGCACTTCGAAGTCCAGCGTTTGGAGCGATCGATGACATCCGGATCCGCCGCCTCCCCACCTTCCGCCGCGAAGGGCACGGCCTCGATCGCGCTTCTGGTGGGCCTGCTCGCCGCGCCCGGCTGCCGCGAATCGGCGCTCGGGCCGGATGTCCCCGAAAACAACGTCGTGGTCGCCGACGGCCGCGAGCGGGGAGACGACCCCTACGAGGTGAACTCAGCCGCCATCGACGGACACCGGCTGACCATCGTCGTCTCGTACAGCGGCGGCTGCCGCCGGCACGACTTCACCCTGGTGATCTCGAAATCGTTCAGGGAGTCGGATCCGGTGCAGCTTCCCGCCGTGCTCGCCCACGATGCGAACGGCGACACCTGCGAGGCATATCCTACCGAGTCCCGCGTCTTCGACCTCGCTCTGGTCAGGAGCCGCTACCGGCAGTTCTACGGACCCGGGCCGGGCAAGGTCGCGCTGCGAATCGCGGGCGTCCCCGAAGATCTCGTGTACGCCTTCGACGGATAGGCGTCGCTTCACATCATATGCCTTGCATCGTATATACGCACTATCGTATATTCGATCATGCTCACAACCCTTACCGCCCTCGCCGAGCCGACGCGACTCCGAATCGTCGAGTTGCTGCAGTCCGGGCCGCGGTATGTCGGGGAGATCGAGAGACTCCTCGTGCTTACCCAGCCGCAGGTATCCAAGCACCTGCGGGTGCTGCGGGACGCTGGTCTGGTCGAGTCCACCGCGAATGCCCAGCGGCGGCTCTACGAACTCCGCCGAGAGCCGTTCGTAGAAATGGGCGAGTGGCTGGAGGGCTACCGTCGGTCCTGGGAGGGCCACCTCGACGCCCTTGCGGCACACCTCGAACAGTCTGGAGACGACCCATGAACGAGAGCGAAGGAAGCGGGACCCTGGAAGAGCAGGGCGGCAGATACATGTTGCGATTTGAACGGTTCCTCGGACATTCTCGCGAGCGCGTCTGGCGGGCGATCACGTCGGAGGAGGAGCTCTCCGCGTGGTTCCCGGCCCGCATGGTGGGCGAGCGCGAGGTGGGCGCGGCGCTCCGGTTCGTGTTCCCGGAGCCCGGTCGGACACCCGCCGACCCGGACGCGGAGGGGCTGGTCATGACGGGTGAGATTCTGGTCTGCGATCCGCCCGGCGTACTCGAATACCGGTGGGACGACGATGTGCTCCGTTGGGAGCTCGAAGAGCGCCCCGGCGGCACGCTGCTCACCTTTACCCACACCTTCGACGACCAGGGGCGGGGGGCGCGGGACGCGGCGGGGTGGGACCACTGCTTCGCATCGCTGGAGGCACGTCTTGGCGGAAGCCCGGTCGAGCCCTTCACGTGGGAGCGCCACAACGACCGGTTCGCCCGCTACGCGGACCGATTCGGGCCAGAGGGGGCGGTGCACCGAAGTCCGCCTGGGCCCGCCGATGAGTCGGCGTTCGGATCGCGTGAATCCGCGGAGGACACACTGTGAAGACGATTCCTCGCGCCGCGCTCTATGTCGCGGGCGCCATGATCGCCTGCGCGGATGATGACGAAGGCCCTTCGGTGCCCGCCTCCGTCGTGCGCGACAGCGCGGGTGTGACGATCGTCGAGAACGAACGGCCCAGGCCGGATTCCCGGCTCGGTTGGCGGGTTGGCACAGCGCCCGCGATCACGATCGGAACGGCGGTGGGCGACTCGGCATACGAGCTGTTCGGAGTGACCGATGCCACACGACTCCCCGATGGGAAGATTGTCGTCGCCAACACCGGGTCCAGTGAACTGCGGGCATTCGACGCGTCGGGCGTCCACCAGGGATCGTGGGGTGGTCAAGGCGACGGACCCGGCGAATTCAGCACAGCCGGGCCATCGGCGGTCGAGCCCTGGCCCGGTGACTCGATTGGGACGTCGGATGCGATTGCAAGGCGGGTTTCCGTCTTCGATGCCAATGGAGCACACGGCCGCACGTTTGTGCTGGAGGCACCGTACTACCGCCTGCGTGGAGTGCTGCCGGACGGAAAGCTCTTTCTGGGGAACGGCACCACCTTGGCGGCGGGCGTCGTGGGCACCGGGGTGGTGCGTCGAGACATCGCGTACGGAATTGCCGGGCCTGACGGTGGCTTGCTCGCGACGCTCGGGACGCATGCGGGTTCCGAGTGGTATGTGGTGTCGGAAGACGAGCGGATGACCGTGTACGCGCAACCGTTCGCCCGCTCGACGCTCACTGCCCTCTGGGCGGACTTGATCGTTGTCAGCCCCAACGACCGGTACGAGATCCGGGCCCATGGAGGCGACGGCACGCTGATGAGAATCGTGCGCCGCGATCACGATCTCCGAAGTCCAACCGCAGCCGACGTCGAAGACCACCTTTTCCGCGAGTACGCGGACGCCTCGCAAGAGGAGCGTGCCGCGGCGCTGGCCGACCTGCGAGACATGCCGCGTGTGGAGACGTTCCCGGCGTTCCGCAGGATAGTGGGTGACCGCTTGGGTTTCCTGTGGGTCGAGGAGTACCCGCCGCCCGGTGGGACGGATGATGCGGTCCCGTTGTGGACCGTCTTTGACGTCGATGGCCGCGTGCGTGGCCTCGTGACCACGCCGCCCGACTTGCGGATCTTCGAGATCGGCGCGGACTACATCCTTGGCTCCACCGCCGACGAGTTCGGGCTCGAGTACGTGCAACTCTGGACGCTCGACCGCGTTGGCACCTGACAGGGCCCCCCCTCCCCCCTTGACCCTGACGTAACGTCAGGCTCTACCTTCCCCTCCATGATCACTCAGCAATTCCACACGGTCGGCCAGGTCGCAGTCCTGGCCGGCGTCACCGTGCGCACCCTGCACCATTACGACAGGATCGGCCTGCTGGTCCCGTCAGAGCGGTCGGAGCAGGGGTACCGGCTGTACGACTACGGCGACCTGGAGCGGCTGCGGCAGATCCGGCTTCTGCGCGAACTTCGGTTCAGCCTGGACGCGATCGGCCAGATGCTCGACGCCACGGCGTACGACCGGCGAAGCGCGCTGGTCGGACAGCGGGAGTTGCTGAGGGAACGACAAGAGAGAACGGAGAAGATCATATTCGGGGTGGACCGCGCCCTGACGGCATTGGAAGAGGAGAAGGAGATGAACAGGACCGAGATGTTCGAGGGGCTGGAGGAGTTCGACCACGAGCAGTACCAGGAGGAGGCCGAGCGGCGCTGGGGTCACACCGACGCGTACAGGGAGTCGATGCGCCGCACCCGCCGGTACGGCAAGAACGACTGGGCCCGGATCAAGGAGGAAGGCGAGACCGTGATGGCCAGGCTGGCCGACCTGCTGGCCGATGGCGCCCAGGCGGCCGGGCGCGCGGCGATGGATCTGGCGGAAGAGCACCGGTGCCACATCGACCGCTGGTTCTATCCTTGCAGCCATGGGATGCACCGGGCACTCGCCGACATGTACACCGCGGATCCGCGCTTCATGGAGTACTTCGAGAAGCGCGGCCAGGGGCTGGCGACCTTCGTCCAGGACGCGATCAAGGCCAACGCTGCACGCGCGAGGAGCCGGTCGTGATCCGCCGGAGTGGCGACCCTGACCAGGGCACCCGCTTCCGCACGACGCTGTGGCGGGTGCTCCTGGTCCAGGTCGTGACGCTGGCCCTGCTGTGGCTGCTGCAGGCCACATACCACGGATAGGCGTCCGGCATGCACCCCATCAACTGGCTGATCGTCGGCGCATACCTTGCCTATGTCGTCGTCGACGGCATCCGCCGCGCCAGGGGCACCGACAGGATCGAAGGCTACTTCCTCGCCGACCGCACGCTCCCGTGGTGGGCGGTCGGCCTCTCGGTGATGGCGACCCAGCTGTCCGCGGTCACCATGATCGGCACGACGGGACAGGGTGCCACCGACGGGCTCCGCTTCGTGCAGTTCTACTTCGGGCTGCCGCTGGCGATGGTCATCCTGGGGGTGACGCTGGTGCCGTTCCTGCGCGGCGCCGGGGTGTACACGGCGTACGAGTACCTGGAACGGCGCTTCGATGCCCGAACCCGCACCCTGGCCGCGTTCCTCTTCCTGCTGTCGCGCGGCATGTCCTGCGGCGTGATCATCGCGGCCCCGGCGGTGGTCTTCTCGGCGCTCTTCGGCTGGCCGCTCATCTGGTGCGTGGCCCTGATCGGGATCCCGACGGTCGCGTACACCATGCTGGGCGGCATCCAGGCGGTCACCTGGGCCGACGTGAAGCAGATGGTCCTGATCGTCTTTGCGCTCCTGGCGATGATCGTCGTCCTCATCGTCCAGATGCCGGTCTCGCCGGGCGAGGCCTTTCAGATCGCGGGGGCGACGGGCCGGCTCAAGGTCTTCGACTTCTCCTTCAACATCAATGAGACCTACACCTTCTGGTCCGGGCTGATCGGTGGGACCTTCCTCATGCTGTCCTACTTCGGGACGGACCAGAGCCAGGTGCAGCGCTACCTGGCCGCGAAATCGGTCGACGCCGCCCGCAGTTCGCTGCTGATGAGCGCGTACTGGAAGATTCCGCTCCAGGCGCTGGTGCTGCTGGTCGGGGTGATGGTCTTCGTCTACTACCAGTTCCAGACACCGCCGCTGCTGTACAACCCGGCCCACGAGAACGCGGTGGTGGCCGAGCGGGGAGCCGAGTACGAGGCGTTGCAGAGCCGGTATGGCGAGGCGTTGGAGGTGAGAGAGGGCGCTGCTCGCCGTGCGGCGGGGCTGGCCGGCGAAGGTGCCGCCGAGGCCTCCCCGACGGCTGCGAGCGATCCCGTGCAGGACGCGGCCAGCCGGGCCATGGACGAATTCCTCGCGGGTGAGGCGTCCGTCCAGGAGATCCGCGCGGAAGCCCTGGCAATGGCCGAAGAGGTTACCGGGGAGCCCTCGCGGGACGTCAACTACATCATCCCGCGCTTCGTCCTGAGCGAGTTGCCCATCGGTCTCACCGGGATCTTCATCGCGGCGGTGATCGCGGCCGCCATGTCCAGCATCTCGTCCGAGCTGAACTCGCTGTCCACCGCCAGCGTCATCGACTTCTACCGCCGCCGGATTCGCCCCGAGGCCAGCGACGCCCACTACCTTGCCGTGTCCAGGGCCGCGACTGCCTTCTGGGGCGTCTTCGCCTGCTTCGTCGCCCTCTACGCGGTAAGCCTCGGGTCGCTCATCGAGGTCGTGAACCGCTTCGGGTCGTTCTTCTACGGCTCGATCCTCGGGGTCTTCCTTCTCGCGATGGTGCCCCGGGCGCGCGGGGTCGGGTCGTTCTTCGGGCTGATCGCCGGCATGGGGGTGGTGGCGGCTGTCACCTTCGGGGCCCCCGATGTGTCGTTCCTGTGGCATAACGTGATCGGGGCGGGGACGGTGCTGCTGGTGGGAGTCGCGTTGGCGGGCCGAACCCCCACCGATACCGGCCAGGGGCCAGGCTCATGACCTGCTGTCACTGCAAGGGCGTCGAGCAGATGTTCGATGACCGCATGGCTCGCCGGCAGCTCCGGCACTACCGCCGCAAGGGCCCGGCCAAGGCCACGCGGCAGCTGCTCGAGGCAGTCGCCGCCGCCGGTGTCGGAGGCCGCACCTTCATCGATGTCGGCGGTGGCATCGGAGCGATCCAGCACGACTTCATGGACCGGGGCGCGTTGGGGGGCATCAGCGCCGACGCATCGCCCGCCTACCTGGCCACGGCGCGGGCCGAAGCGGAAGTCCGGGGTTTTGCGGGCCGAATGCGCTACATCGGGGGGGACTTCGTGGAGCGGGCCTCCGAGCTCGAGCCGGCCGACATCGTCACCCTCGACCGGGTCGTCTGCTGCTATCCGGACATGCCGGCAATGTTGGGTGCGGCCGCCTCGCTCGCCCGCGGCACGCTGGCGCTCATCATCCCGCGCGGGACCCGCTTCATCCGTGCGGGCGTGGCCCTGGTCAACTTCGTCCAGCGGCTTCGTCGCCACCCGTTCCGCGTCTTCGTCCACGATCCGGACGAGGTCGAAAGGGTGCTGCAGGGGCACGGCATGTCGCGGCGCCACCTGCGGGAGGGGATGGTCTGGCGGGTGATGGTGTTTCGGCGGCAGGCCCTGACGTAACGTCAGGGTTAGCGGAAAAGAAAGTTGCCTCCGTGGCCCGAACCGGAAGTTGACGCCAGCGTAGGCCCAACCCACCTTACGCCATGCGCCGCCCTGTAGCTCTCCTCGCCTTCCTGGCCCTGTCGTGGTCCCAACTGGCCGCTCTGCGTTGCGACATGGGGGCAGGCGGGCACGCCGGCACGCACCACGAAGCCATGTCGGCTGAAACGGCGCACCACGCACCGACTCCCGCGCACCACGCACCAGCCGGCCAGACCGCATCCGTCCCGGCAGAAGCCGGGCACGGCGGCGACCACGGCTGCCTCATGGTCCTGGCCTGCGGCACTGCCTCGATCCGAGGCACCCGCCCGGTCGCGATGATCCGCGAACCGGCACTCTTCGTCCGGGCGACGTTCCTCCCCAGGCCCGTCCCTGCCGCCGCCGATCTCGCGGTCGAGACTCCCCCGCCTCGCCACTCGGTCTGACCGTCGGCGCCCTGCACCGGGGCGCACCACGCACGACCCATCCATGGCGAGGCAACCATGTCGTACCTGCGATTCATGGCGGTCGCATTCGCGATCGCCGTCCCGGAATACATCATTGCGGAGAGCGCCGCGGCGCAGACCCCGAACCATGCCACCAACGGCGACCCGACGCTCGGCGCGCTCATCGACGAAGCGCTCAGGGGCAACCCGCGCGTTCGCGGAACGTTCCATGAGTATCAGGCCGCGCAGTCCCGGGTCCCCCAGGCGGCGACGTTGCCGAATCCGACGCTTTCCTTCACCCAGCACATCCGTGGCCCGGAGACCCGGGTCGGCCCGCAGTCGTCCAGCATCTCGCTCAGCCAGGCACTGCCCTGGTTCGGAACGCTGTCGGATCGCAGGGACATCGCCGCGGCCGAGTCCGCAATCCGGAGCGAGTCCTACGAGGAGCAGAGGGATGAAGTCGTCCGCCAGGTCAAGCTGGCGTACTACGACCTCGCGTACCTGGATCGGGCGCTTCGGATCACCGAAGAGGAAGAGCAGCTTCTCCTCCACTACGAAGCGTTGGCCCAGGCGCGCTATTCGCAGGGCTTCGGGCAGCAGCAGGAGGTCGTCAAGCTTCAGGCGGAGGTGACGCGGGTCCTGAACCGGCGGCAGGAGCTGCTGCGCCAGCGAACCGACTTCGAAGGTGTGCTGAACGTGTTGGCCAACCGGCCTGTGGACACGGCGATTCCCCCGATCGAACTCGGTGAACGACCGGTGGCTGACGTGAATGACCAGTTGCTCCGTGCGGCAGGGCTGGACGCGAGGCCGGAAGTCCGATCGGCCCGCCTGCGAATCGAAAGCGATGGGCACGCGGTGCGTCTGGCGAAGCGCCGCTACCAGCCGGACTTCACCGTCGGGGTCGCCTGGGGGAACGTTCTCGGCCGCCGCGACGATCCGGGTCGTGCGAATCCGCCGCCGGACAACGGCCGCGACACCTACAGCCTCACCTTCGGGGCCAGCATACCGGTGGCGCGGTCGAGCTTCGAGGCGGGTGTCCAGGAAGCCACCGCCCGGCTCTCGGCCAGCGAAGAGGCCTACCGCGACGCGGTCAACCGGGTGGCCTTCGCCGTCCGCTCGACCGCATTCCGGATCACGACGATCGATGGGCAGCTGGCCCTCTTCGAGCGGGCACTGCTACCCCAGGCCGAACAGGCGCTCAGCACGACCGAGGAAGCGTATTCGGGTGGAGTGACCGGTGTGCTGGAGCTACTGGACAGCGAGGAAGTCCTGCTCGACGTCCGGCTGGGGCTCGCACGTCTGCAGGCTGACTACATGAAGGCGCTGGCCGACATGGAACGAGCCGTGGGCTCGGCGTTTCCGGAGGAGGGATCATGAACCGCACAAGGAGTCTGAATGGGGCCGCTTTGGTGGCCTTCGGGGTCGTGATCGGAGCCGGCGGAGCCGCGTTGCTGCTTCGGAGTCAGCCGGAGGCCGACATGGCGGACGGGATGGAGATGCCGGGGGAAGCCGGCACCCGTCCCGCGATCACCGCGGATGCCGATGGCGAACGCGAGATCCTGTACTGGCGCGCGCCGATGGACGCGAACTACACCTCCGACCGGCCCGGCAAGTCCCCCATGGGGATGGATCTGGTCCCGGTCTACGCGGACGACGCCCCCACCGATGGCGCCGTCCGCGTAAGCCGGAGCTTCCTCCAGAACTTCGCGGTGCGTACCGCCGAGGCGCACCGCGGCACGCTGCCCGTCGCGATCCGCACCGTGGGCATCCTGGCCCACAACGAGGAGCGGGTCGTCTCGGTGCAGACCAAGTACGAGGGCTGGATCGAGCAGGCCCGCGTCAACAACGTGGGCGAGACGGTCGACAGGGGAGACGTCCTCTTCGAGATCTACAGCCCGCAGCTGGTCACCACCCAGCGGGAATTCCTCGGCGCGATGGACTATGTCGGGCGCCTGCGGGACAGCGGCGCCTACCCCGAAGCGGTCGAGCGCGCGGCGTCCCTCCTCGAAGCGGCCAGGGAGCGGCTTCTCTACTGGGACATGACCGGGGAGCAGATCGACGCGCTCGCCGAGTCGCAGTCGGTCACCCGCACGGTACGGGTGTTTTCGCCCGCGACGGGTTTCATCGTCGACAAGATGGGCGACTCGATGGAGGGGATGAAGCTCAGCCCGGGGATGACGGTCCTGAAGATCGCCGATCACTCGACGCTGTGGGCCGAGACCGACTTCTACGAGGACGATCTTCGGCACGTGCGCGAGGGCCAGACCGTGGTGATCGAAGCGGACGCCTTCCCGGGGCGGCAGTGGAGCGGCCGGGTCCTGTTTTTCCGTCCCGCCGTGAATGCCGAGACCAGAACCCTGACCGCGTTCGTGGAGGTCGCCAATCCCGACCTCCTGCTCCGGCCGATGATGTACGTCAACGTGATGGCGCAGGCCAGCGGCGCGGTCGACGCGGTGATGGTGCCGTCCGAGGCGGTCCTGCACAGCGGGACGCGCACGGTCGTGATCGTGGCCAGGGCTGGGGGACTTTTCGAGCCCCGCGAAGTGATGCTCGGCCTGGAGAGCGAGGGGATGCAGGAGGTCGCCTCCGGGCTCGCCCCGGGCGAATCCGTCGTGGTCTCGTCCCAGTTCCTGATCGACTCCGACGCGAACCTCCGGGCCGCCATTTCGCAGCTGCTGGGCAGTGCGGACGCTGTGGATTCGGCGCACGCCCATGAGGCGATGCCGGCTGGGGATTCCGCGACCGCCGGGGATTCCGCCGCCGCCACGCCGCATCGCCACTAGGGAGCCCGGTCATGTTCGCACGCATCATCGACTGGTCGATCGAAAACCGGCTCCTGGTCGTTCTCGGCACGATCTCCATCGTCGTCGCGGGGGTGTTCTCTCTCTCCCGCACACCCATCGACGCCATCCCGGACCTCTCCGACGTCCAGGTCATCATCCAGACGGAGTACCCCGGGCAGGCGCCTCGCATCGTCGAGGACCAGGTCACCTATCCCCTCACGACGCAGATGCTGTCGGTGCCGTTCGCGCAGGTGGTGCGCGGGTACTCCTTCTTCGGCGTCTCGTTCGTATACGTGATCTTCGAGGACGGGACCGACCTGTACTGGGCCCGGAGCCGCGTTCTCGAGTACCTGAGCTCCATCTCGGAGCAGCTTCCATCGGGTGTCACGCCCAAGCTCGGACCCGACGCGACCGGCGTCGGCTGGGCCTTCATGTATGCGCTCAGATCCGACCGCCACGACCTCGGCGAGCTGCGCTCGATCCAGGACTGGTTCCTGAAGTACGAACTGACGACCGTCCCCGGGGTCTCGGAAGTTGCCAGCGTGGGAGGCTTCGTGCGGCAGTACCAGGTCACCGTCGACCCGAACAGGCTGCGCGCGTACCACCTGCCCATCTCCGTTATCCGTGCGGCCATCGAGGACAGCAACAGCGATGTCGGCGGCGGACTGATCGAGGTCGCCGAAAAGGAGTTCATGATCCGCGGGCTCGGGTACATCCGGTCGGCCGACGACCTGCGCCGGATCGGTCTGGGGGTGGGTCCCGACGGCACCCCGATCCTTCTGCAGGACGTGGCCAGAGTGAGTCTGGGACCCGAGAGCCGCCGCGGGCTGGCCGAATGGAACGGGGAAGGCGAGACGGTCGGCGGCATCGTCGTGGTGCGCCCCGGCGCGGACACCCGGCGCGTGATCCGCGACGTGAAGGCCAGGCTGGAAGAGGTCAGGCCGGGCCTTCCGGAGGGCGTGGAGATCGAGGTCGCGTACGACCGCACGTCGCTGATCGACCGTGCTGTCGGGAGCATTCGGATGAGCCTGGCCCAGCAGCTGTTGATCGTGGGACTGGTGTGCCTCGTCTTCCTGTTCCATCTGCGGAGCGGACTCGTGGCCGTGATCGCGCTGCCCGTCGGCATCCTGATGGCGCTGATCGTGGTGAGGCTTCAGGGGCTGACCCTCAACATCATGTCGCTGGGAGGCATTGCCGTCGCGATCGGGACGATGGTCGACGCCGGGATCGTGATGGTCGAGAACGCCCACAAGCACCTCGCGCGGTACGGGGGACGGAAGCCCCACTGGGAGATCATCGGCAACGCGGCAAAGGAAGTCGGCCCGTCGCTGTTCTTTGCGCTGCTGGTGATCACGGTGTCGTTCATGCCGGTGTTCACCCTGGAGGCGCAGGAAGGACGGCTGTTCAAGCCTCTCGCGTTCACCAAGACCTATGCGATGGCCGCCGCGGCGCTCCTCTCGGTGACGCTGGTGCCCGTGCTGGTGGGCTATTGGGTCCGCGGGAAGATCCGTCCGGGCGCGAGCACGCCGGCAGGCCGCGTGCTCGCCGGGGTGTATTGGCCGGTCCTGGGGTTCGTACTGCGTTTCCGGAAGCTGGTGATCGCGGTGGCGGTGGTCGCGCTGGCCGCGACCGCGGTGCCGTTCTCGCGCCTGGGATCCGAGTTCATGCCGCCGCTTTGGGAAGGCGACCTGCTCTACATGCCCACGACACTGCCGGGAGTCTCGATCACGGAAGCACGCGAGATCCTGCAGCAGACCGACCGGATCATCCACGCCTTCCCCGAGGTCCGGCACGTCTTCGGGAAGGTCGGCCGCGCGGATTCGGCGACCGATCCCGCGCCGCTCTCGATGATCGAGACCACGATCGCGCTCAAGCCCCGCAGCGAGTGGCGTCCCGGGATGACGCCCGAGACCCTGATCCGGGAACTCGATGCCGCGTTGAGCATCCCGGGCCTGACCAATGCCTGGACCATGCCCATCCGAAGCCGGATCGACATGCTCTCGACCGGCATCCGCACCCCGGTGGGGATCAAGATCGCGGGCCCCGATCTTGCCGTTCTGGAACGCCTGGGGCTCGAGGTCGAGGCGGTCGTGCGGGATGTCCCGGGCACGGCCAGCGTGTACGCGGATCGGGTGATGGGCGGGAACTACCTCGACCTCGCGATCGACCGCACCGCGATCGCGCGGCACGGCCTCACCGTGCGTGACGTGCAGGACGTGATCCAGACCGCGATCGGCGGCATGAACGTGACGACCACGGTCGAGGGTCTTGAGCGCTACCCCGTGAACCTGCGCTACAGCCGCGAGCTGCGTGACGATCTGCCCGCGCTGCGCTCGGTTCTGGTCGCAACGCCCGAGGGGCATCAGGTGCCGCTGGGCCGGCTGGCGAGCATGGACTACGTGGTCGGACCGCCTAGCATCAAGAGCGAGGACGCGAAACCGAACGCCTGGGTGTACATCGATATCCGCGACATCGATGTCGGCAGCTACGTGCAGGCTGCCCGGGAGGCGGTGGCCGATGGGGTCGCGCTGCCGCCCGGCTACACGGTCTCGTGGAGCGGACAGTACGAATACATGGAGCGCGCGGAACGACGCCTCGGGTACGTGGTGCCCCTCACCCTCTTCCTCATCTTCATCCTGATCTACCTGACCACCCGGTCCGTTCCCGAGACCCTGCTGGTGCTGCTGGGCGTCCCCTTCGCGATCGCCGGGTCGTTCTGGCTGCTGCACATCCTGAACTACGACCTCAGCATTGCGGTCTGGGTTGGGATCATCGCGCTGGCCGGGCTCTACGCCGAAACCGCGATCGTCTTCCTGCTGTACCTGAACGTCTCCTGCAAGGACTACCGTGACCGTGGCCTGCTGACGGATCGCGGCGCTCTGGCGCACGCGATTCGGCGCGGGTCGGTCAAGCGGGTCCGACCGATCATGATGACGATTGCGACCGACGTGATCGGGCTGCTCCCGATCATGTGGAGCGCGGGGGCGGGAGCCGACGTGATGAAGCGGATCGCGGCGCCGCTGATGGGCGGCGTGGTGACGTCGGGAGCGGTGGTGCTGGTGCTGTTCCCGGTGGCGTTCTACCTGTGGAAGGCGCGGGGGTTGCCGACCGTCACTCCGGCAACCTGAGCGCCACCAGCCTCCCCGGCCGCCCCACCTGCACCACCACGTGCTGCTGCCCCTCGTGCCGGTATGTCATCATCCCGTACTGGCCTGCGCCCGGCATCTCCACCGAGCCCACGCGCTCGCCGGTCATCTTGTCGTACGCGTTCAGCACCGGCGGCCCGTTCGCGCCCTCGGTCGTGTAGAGCAGATCGCCCGCGACCATCTGGATGGACAGCCCGCCGCCACCGGCGCGTGACAGGTCCACGCCCCGGGTCGCCGGGTGCTCGCGGATCGCCTCGGCCACGTCGCCGATGGGGATCCACCAGAGCCGCTCGCCCGTGTTCATGTCGTACGCGGAAAGGCGGTTGTACGGGGGCTTCGGGATCGGCAGACCCTGCACCCGCGGCAGTCCGCCGCCGGCGCCGGCGACCCATTGGGATATGGTGATGCCCGTGGTCATGGGATTGTCGGGCTCGTCGGCATCCGCGCCGGATCCGACCCTTCCACCGCTGCAGTTGCGCCGATGCGACGCGTACAGGATGCCGGTGGTGGGATCGAGGGTGGCCGGATGGGTGATGTTGAGTCCGCCGTAGCAGCGGATGTTCTCGGCGACGGGTCCTTCATACCCCTCGTAGAGGCGCGGCACGAACGGCCCGCCGATCCGGTACCGCGCCATGATCTCCAGCGCCTCCGCGCGCAGCTCGGGGGTGAAGTCGATCACGTCATCCTCGGACAGGCCCATCGGCTCCATCGGTTCCGGCCAGGTTGGCACGGGCTGGGTCGCGGCAGTCCAGTTGCCCGGCACTTCGGTCTGGACCACCGGCACCTCTTCGATGGGCCAGACGGGTTCACCGGTCTCGCGGTCGAAGGCGAAGATCAGGCCGGTCTTGGTGGTCTGGATGACCGCCGGGACAGCCGCTCCATCAACGGTCAGGTCGACGACGATCGGCACGTTGGGCAGGTCGTAATTCCACTGGTCGTTGTGAACGGTCTGAAAGTGCCAGACGCGCTCGCCGGTTGAGGCGTCGAGGGCGATCACGCTGGTCCCGAACAGATTGTCCCCCGGACGGAAGCCTCCGAAGTAGTCGACGGTGGGCGGGTTGGTCGGGATGTAGACGATGCCGCGCTCGTAGTCGGCGGACATCGGTGCCCACGAGGACACGTCACCCGTGTAGCGCCACGCGTCGTTCTCCCACGTCTCGTGTCCGACCTCGCCCGGGCGCGGGATGACGTGGAATTTCCACCTGTGTTCTCCCGTGCGCGCATCGAAGCCCAGGATATCGCCCGGCACGTTTTCGATCCGGGTCTGGTAGTACCCCTGCTCGGCGGAGTTGCCCACCACGACCGTGCCGTCGATCACGATCGGCGGCGACGACGTCGTGATGTACCCGAGTTCGCGCGGGATGCCGTACTCCGGATCGTAGTCTTCTTCAGCCCCTTCCCACGGTCTCCAGCCGGCGAGCAGGGGCGGCAGCATGTCAACCACGCCTGTCTCGGGGAAGCCGTCGATGGGCACGGGCTGGCCGAAGCCCTCTACGTGACGCCCGGTCCTGGCGTCGATGGCGTGCAGGAAGAAGGCGGGCGAGGTGTAGTAGATCACGCCGCGTCCATCGAGTTCCCCGTAGGCCACGCCCTTGCCGTAGTTCTGGCGCATGGACCGCTCCCACCGGATCGTGTGCGGTTCGCGGTACGTCCACAGCGTCTCGCCGGTGGCCGGATCGATGGCCGCCACGGTGCGCCGCTGCCCCGCGACCGTGTACAGGATCCCGTCCACGTACGTCGGGGTCGACTTCATCTGCTGGTCGACGTCGGGGCCGAAGTTGTCCGCCCGCCACACCCAGGCCACCTCGAGGTCGCCGAAGTTGTCTGCATTGATCTGGTTGACGGGCGAGTACCGGGTGCCCCACGCGTCGGCGCTCTGGTAGCGCCACTCACCGTCGGGGTTGCGGCGGTCCTGGGCGGTGGAGGGCGATGGCAGGGCGAGAAGGAGGGCGGGGACGAGTACCAAAACGCGCCGCATGGGTCGTTCTCCGGGTCAAAGGGGCGGTGTTGTCACCAATGGTAGGGTGAACCGGGGCGACTGCGCTATGTGGCGAGGGGAACGAGGGCCGACCGGTTGCCGCTAGACCTCGGCCGCCGCCAGCGCCGCCAGAACCTGCTGGGGCCGCAGCGGCAGCCGGCGGATACGAACCCCCGTCGCGTCATGGATCGCGTTGGCGATCGCGGCCGGGACCGTGCGGTGCGAAGGCTCGCCCGCGCCGTACGGAGGCAGGTCCGGGCGCCCGGGGTTCGGGTCGCCGTTCACGATGACCACATCGATCCGCTCGGGCGTGTCGGTGTGCGTCAGCGTGGGATGCGTTCGCCAGTCGACACTCGTGACCTTCTCGCCGTCGAACCGGACCTCCTCGTACAGGGTGCGGCTGATCCCGTGCAACAGGTTGCCCTGGACGGTGCTTTCGAGACCGTCCGGGTTGATCACGAGGCCACAGTCGTGACCGCACACCATGCGTTTGACCCACACCCGTCCCGTTTCGCGGTCGACCTCGACGTCGACGATCGTTGCGACGGTGGTTCGGGCCCGGTATGCGTAGGCGATGCCGCGTCCCGTGAGGATTTGCCCGCTGCCCACCGTCTTCGGCGACGGTCTTGCGTCCCAGCCGTACGCCTCGGCAGCCGCTTCGACCACCGCGATCGAGCGCGCACGGCGGTGGGCCTCGTCGTCCCCGGTCGCTCCGCGGAGAAGACGCAACCGGAACTCGACCGGGTCGGCGTTTGCGGTCGCGGCCATCTCGTCGATGAACGACTCCCCCGCGAAGGTCGTCTGCGGGCCGTTGGGGTCGCGCAGGTTGCCGGTGCGAAGCGGCGTCTCGAAGGCCAGCGGGAAACGGACCGGCCGGGTATCCTCCCGCCGGTTGGGGATGTGGTACATGTCGTCGGGCCCTCGGCCGCCTCCGGGCGATGGCCGCTCGGGCCGTATCCCCATGAGCTGTGCGATCAACACCGTGCTGGCCTGGTTGTACCCGAGGTGCGCGTAGTTGGCGATGCGGCCCCGGTAGTCCAGCACGATCACGTTGCCGTCGGCGTCGAGCCCTCCGCGGAGATCGATGGCGAACGCGGGGCCCTTGGTGTCCCAGGCCGTCTCTTCGTGCCTCATCCACTGGACCCGGACCGGTCGGCCCAGCTCCTTCGCCAGGTACGCGGCCTCGAAGCCCGCGTCGTCGGCTGCGGTGCGTCCGTAGAGCTGTGGCCCGTCCATCCAGATGACCCGCACGCGGTCCGGCGGCATGCCCAGGAACTCGGCGATCCCGGTCCTGTGGCTGTAGGGCTTCATGTCGTTCGTATAGACCGTCATCTGGCCGTCCGAGGGATCGGCCACGCCGTGGGCGGGACCGATCGCGGTGTGTCCCTGGAACGGGATGTCGTAGGCGGCTTCGATGACCGTCGCGGCTGTAGCGAGGGCGGCATCGGGGTCGCCGTCCACCCGCGCGGACTGGCGGCCTGATGCCGACGCGGGAATGCCGCCGTTCGCGGGGGTCGCGCTCCGCATGTAGTCGAACAGGTCCTCCGACGACGGGAACGGCGCCGTCCCGGGCTTCTCCCACTGCGCTTGCAGGCGGTCGGCGGCCTCGATCGCCTGCTCCTCGCGCTCGCACACGACCGCGATGTAGTTGCCCTTGCTCACGACCCGGATGAAGCCGGGAATATCGCGCACCGACGACTCGTCGATCCCGGCAAGCGTCGCGCCCGCAAACGGGGGCCGCACATGCCGTGCGTGCACCATGCCCGGCCGCTTGACGTCGACGGCCCATTCGAGCGATCCGTCGACTTTGGCCGGGATGTCGTACCGGGGAAGCGACTGGCCGACGAGCTTGAGGTCCTGGACCGCCTTGACGCTCGCGACGCCCGTGGTCGCGTTGACGTTCGCCCCCATCAGCACGACGTCGAAGCGTTTTCCGCCGATCAACTCTCCGTAGGTGATCGTACGCGAGCCATCGGAGATCACCCCATCGCTCACGGCGAGTTCGTTGGCGGGCACGCCGAAGTGCTCCGCGGCCATCTCAAGCAGCACCCTTCTCGCCTCGGCCGCCACCCGGCGCGCGGCCATGGCGTCGCGCTCGATCGCGTCGGACCCGCCCGATCCGCCCTGGTCCACGGTCATGTCGGTTCGGCCCATAACGAGCGTGGCCTGGTCGTAGGCGATGTCGAGCTCGTCGCACATGATCTGCCGTGTGGCGGTCCCGGTGCCCTGGCCGCCATCGGTCTTGCCGACGTAGAAGGTCGCCGTGCCGTCCTCATGCACGACCAGCCAGGAGTCGAGCTGGAGGAAGTCGGGATCGGGGTAGAGGGGGGCCTCGCCGGGATCGGGGGTCGGCGTGCTGGCCGGCTGTTGCTCGGAGCCCCGGGGACCCATCCCGACCAGGCCGGCGCTCCCCGCCACGCCGGCGCCGCTGAAGCCGAGGACGAAGAGTCCCGAGGTCCTGAGGAAGTCGCGGCGGGATGTGGAACCGTCCCAGGGTGCCATTGCACGGACGATCTCCGTGGGAAACTCGTGATCGTCTTCTGTCGGTCGCCACGCGGCCCGGGCATCACGATGGCCGCTCGCGCGTTCGTCCCTCATCGGTCCCCCTCCCCGCCGGCCATCGTGATCGCGGCGCGTTTCACAGCCGCCTGAATCCGGTAGTAGGTCATGCAGCGGCAGAGAACACGATTCATTCCCTCCCGGATCTCGTCGTCGCTCGGGCTCGGGTTGTCGTCGAGCAGCGCCTTGGCCGTGAGCATCTGCCCGTTCTGGCAGTACCCGCACTGCGGCACCTGCTCGTCGATCCAGGCGCGCTGCACCGGGTGCAGTTCGCCGTCGGCGGAGAGCCCTTCGAGTGTCGTGATCTCGCCGGTGGCGCGCGACACCGGCCGGTTGCACGAACGGATCGCGGTTCCGTTCATCAGCACCGTGCACGTCCCGCATTGGCCGAGACCGCATCCGAAGCGGGGTCCTCGCAGTCCGAGGTCGTTGCGGAGGACATGGAGAAGCGGTGTCGACGGATCGACATCGAGCTTGTGCGTCTCGCCGTTTACACTGAGCGTGATCTCGCTCATCGACTCATCCTTCCTCTGGCGGAGCCTCGCATTCGAAGCTCTCCGCCCGCTTCGGGTCACCGGAGCCATCGTAGACCGCCCGCGCCGGCCATGCGCACAGGGGTCGCTGCATTTCAACCTCTCCCTGATCCACCCTGGTCGCGACAAGCCGCTGCGGCGCCGTGCCGTCTTCGACCCACTCCTGAATGACGTCGATCCAGTCCACCCGGTCGGGGCCCGGACCACCGGCGCAGTGAAGCACGCCGGGGAGCATGAACATCCTCAGGTAGTCGTTCACGTCCTCGTCACCTGCCGCCACGCCCTCGTAGTACCGGATCGTGCCGGTGGCCGGGATCGCCGCATCGGACAGGCCGTTCCAGAGGATGAGCCTGCCACCCGCCGTCTTGAACCCGGTCAGGTCGGTTTCGGTCGCGTCGAGGTGCTTTCGCGCCCGGCGGGTCTGTTCCTCCCAGACCCCGTGGTCATTGAAATCGAATGTGGAGTAGTCGAACTCCGGGTCGTCGAAGATGATGTACTTGTGCATCTGCGTTCCGAACGCGTAGTGGAGGTTGGGCGCGGCACCTCTGCCGCCGCCGGTGATCCATTGCCTCCACCCCCCCACTGCCGTCTCACCCCCGAACGGGAATCCGGGGTAGACCAGGCGGCCGCCAACGTAGGCCCCCTCGTAGATGACCTCGGCGGCCCGTCGCTGATCGTCGGTGAGCCCCGCGATCGAGGCCGGATCGATGTCGCAGGTGAGCGGGTCCGTCATGATCCCGTCCTTCACGCCGTCGTTCTCGTCGCATGCGTCGAGGATCGCCGTCTCGAGCGTCCGCGCGGCCTCGTCGGTGATCACGGGGGTTGAGAGGTCGGCGGGATCGGGGAACAGGACCTGCTGGGTCTGGAGGAAGAGAGCGCCCAGGGCGGTCCAGTTGTAGGCGGGAGCGCCGGCAACGATCCCGTCGAAATCGTCGGGATATCGCTGCGACGACATCATGCCCTGACCTCCGCCCCGCGAGCAGCCCAGGAAGTATGAGTAGTCGATATCGCGTCCGTAGTAGAGACGGATGATCGTCTTCGCGGTCTCGGCGGTTACGTGGACGGCGCGGTGGCCGAAGTTGACCTCGCGGTCGGGCCGGTTGAGGGCCCAGCTCGCGTCGGTGCCGGAGCCGCGATGACCCGTGTCCGTCCCGACCGTGGCGAATCCGCGACTGAGCACCGACTCGGGTCCCGCGAACTGGAGCGCCTGGTTTTGCACGCTTCCGACGTACCCGCCACCACCCCCCATCAGGAACCTGCCGTTCCAGTCGGCGGCCTGCGGCAGCAGGAGTTCGAAGTGAATCTCTGCGTCGATCGTGCCGCGCACCCGGCAGTGCGCGGGGTCGGTCGAGCTGGCCGCGACCTCGGACGCTTCCTCGACGACGAAGCCGGTCCATGAATTGGCGGTAAGTTCGTCGCAGGTCATGCGAGGGATGACGTCGGGCGCCGGGGCCGGGGCCGTCGTGGGGGGCGGGATCAGCATGGCGGCCGAAGCGAGGGTCGCGACCATGCCGACGGTCACGATCGCGGTGCCGGGGAGCGTTTTGCGGCGTGGCGAGGGCATGTTCCTTCCACGTTGGGGGAATCAGTTGCCAAGTGACTCTCGGACTCGGCGCGATGGACGTTGCCCGAGCCTCCGATACCTGGGTCAATGGGGCTATTGTGTCCAACGAGGAGCTTCGAGGCAACCGGTGCTCGTGTCGGGCCGCCGGCCCAACCGAGCATGTGGGTGTCCCTGGTTTTGCCGCGGAAACGTCGGGGAAAGGGGCGGGGCGCGGTTGGGGGTGGGGCGGGCCCTGTCGGGCGTCTGGCGCGAGCCGGTTCGGCAGTCGCGACAGCCGGTTCGGCAGGGCGAGGTGCCGGTTCCGGCAAGGGCGAGCAACGTTCCCGGCAAGGGCGAGCAACGTTCCCGGCAGGGGCGAGCAACGTTCCCGGCAGGGGCGAGCAACGGTTCCCGGCAGGGGCGAGCAACGTTCAACGCCACGCGGCTGTCCCCGCCATCGTGCGCTGCGCCACCGTGGCTGCGCAACGGCCCGACCCCCCGTTGTCCCAAATCGCCAAGAAGCAGTCCCAACCAGCCATGGACAGGTTTGGGACCGCGACTTCGGCGAGGTGCGGGATGCCGTGCTGGAAGGCCGCTGGACGCCGTACGCGGGCCGCTGCGGGGCGAACGCGGCCGAAGTACCCCTTGAAGCCGTCCCGACACGGGTTTTCGCGCCTCGGGCCGCTACGGGAGGTCCTGAAAGCCGCCGTTATCTTTCAGGGGTAACTCATTGCCGTATCTGACGTTAGGAGCACGACCCCATGAACGACGACCCCATGAACGACGACCTCTTTGGACTCGGCGAACGCATCGCCGACCTCGCCGCCCGGATCAACATCGCCACCTACGAGATGCTCACCCTCGTCGCCGAGTTCGACCGCCGCGAGGGCTGGGCCGAAGCGTTCACCTCGTGCGCCGAGTGG
>Ga0209754_1001562_pt1 | contig 21880 bp, 29 predicted proteins | sample MesohylBB_FD_187295 | JGI IMG/M metagenome (GOLD analysis project Ga0209754, IMG submission 187295) | Host-associated microbial community of the marine sponge Aplysina aerophoba from Gulf of Piran - sponge mesohyl, lysed by bead beating... | ecosystem: Host-associated > Porifera > Sponge >... | reverse complement strand
TCAATCGGGTCAGCCGCAGGAGCGGAATCCGGAATTAGGGCCAGGTGCGGATAGGGGCATGGGCGCCACCCTGGAGCGCGACCTCGGAGGCGATTCAGGCTTTGGAGATCGTTCCGGGTCCTTGCGCCGCCGAACCCGGAAGGTTGGGACCGGACCGGAGTCATGGCGAGCGTGCCTCTCCCGGTTGACCGCCTGCTTCCAAAGGGACTTGCAAAGCTGGTTCAGCTCGGGCGGCTGGAGATGGATCTTGACGACCGCGAGGTCGTTCGCGCACTCGCCGGATTGCACGTCTGGCCCATCGATATCGGCATCGCAAGGGCCTCGGTCCGCCTCGATTTCCGCGCCGACCCGGCCGACGAGATCATTGCGGCGACCAGCGCCGTGCATAACGTTCCCCTGCTTACCCGCGACCGGGTAATCGGACAGTCGAAGCTCGTTCCGTTGGCCTTGGCCACGGAGTGACATCCACGCGCGCCGCCGCGCGCCAGATCTGCGTCCAGCTCCGCTTCAGATATTTCGCCATCCCGCGTTCCGCCGGCGGAACGCGGGCCGCTGCGCGTGGCAGCATCGGGCGGGTCCAAGCCGAAACCGGCGAGCGCGAAGGAGCGCTGGCAACCATCGCGCAGGCCGCCGCGGCCGTGCCGGCTGCGGGCGGCGAAGCCGCGCGGGCGCCAATCTCTACCAGCTCGCCATCGCGCAGGTGATCGCGGGCGACGAAGGGGCGGCGCTGGCAACGGCGCGTCGGGAGGCGGGGTCGCCGGGATGTGACAGCCTGCTTGCCGATGTCAGCGAGGTCCAGTGCTGGGGGACGCGTGTCGCGGGGGCGGTTGCGACGACGCGGGCGATGACTTCGCCGGGCGCCCGTTGCTCCGCGCTCGTCAACAACATCGGGAACATCCTGGTGCGGGACGGCGACTCCGGCCAGGCCGGGCACCGGCTCGCGCCGGCGCAGGATGTGGCCGCGGATCTGCGGCGGCTCGTCGCCGGTTTCTGCGACGGAGCAGAAGCAGTAGGCCGGATCGTCGGGAATGCACGCGGTCATGGATGCTCCCTCCCCCGTGTGGGCGCTGTGATGTACCACCTTGGAACATTTCGATGCCGTTGGGAGGGGGCGTCTACCCCATCGCTTACCTTCAGCTTAAACCCACGGCAGCAGTCGCAATCCCACCGATGCTTCATCTTTCGAGTATGGATGGGCATATTTGCGGTCGCTGCCATGACGCGAGCGCACTTATCGGGCCGTGGCGCCCAAAGACGGGGCTGGCGCGCGTTATCCCGGTCTTGAACGTGTCATCGGAGACTGCGCGGGTCCGGGACTTGAATCGATCCCATAGTCTTCCCATTCTGCGGTTTCAATCGTGCCATCGTCGGCACGGGCGGCGACGAGCTCGCCGGGACCTCATCGCAGGGAGGGACGGACATCGCTCAACCCACCGCCACAGGCAATTCCGGCCCGGGCGTCCTACCGGCGTTCGCGACGCCCGACTGGCTTGCGAAAAATCACCACCTCATGAAGGCGGACATGCGCAAGCTGGCCGCGCAGCTTCGGGAGGAGTATCCGAACTGGCCGACGGTGGCGGACGGTAGCGACGCGGCCGCGTTCTGGAGCGCGGTACACGGGCTGGCGGATCGTTGGACATATTTTCTCTCTTTGTTCGAGGAGCGCATCCTGGCGACGTTCGGGCGGGTCAAGGGGGTGAAGAAGCAGCTCGTGCCCCGACTGCTCGAATCCGCGGGGACGCGCGCGCGGGTACTGCGCCCGCTGTTGCCTGGCGAGCCAGAGCCTCCCGCGCCGGAGGACCTGGAGACCCTGTTCGCGGCGGGCGAGCACGGGCTGGTGGCGCAGACGGTGTGGGCACTGTCCTGCCTGGCGGGCCGGGAATACGGCTTTGCGGTCTCGCCGTGGCTGAACGAGCCCGAGATCGACGCGCTGGTGGGGGATGCGGTCGGCCGGATGCGTCGGGGCTGGCGCCCCGGGCGCCCCGGGCGCGCCGATCTGGTCGAGCGCCTGGTCAACGAGTCCACTGGTCCGCATCTGGAGAAGTTGGTGGTGCGGGCGGCCGAGGAATGTGCGGCGCTGGATGCGGAGATCGCAAACGCCTGGTCCGTATTCAGAAAACACGTCGCGGACCACGAGAGCTACGACCCGGTGGCGGACGAGGCGTCGTCCCGGCTGTTCGAACTCGAGATGCTGGCCGACGATCAGGACGAAATCGCCGCGTCACGCGACGGCGCGTTGGCGCGGATACGCTACGCGGCGCTGCGCACGTTGCTGGAGGATGCCGTCGAGGGCCTTGCGGACACCGCCCCGGACGCGGCGGCGGATCCGCTGAAGGAGGGGATTGCGGCGCTTCTGAAGGACGACAGGCTGCCCGCGATCTTTCCTGATGCGGAGTGGGAGGTCTGCCACGCAGCGGCGGAGCGCTTCCGCATCGCCATTGTGGAGCCTGGGGAGAAGGAGCTTGCGCTGAGGGAGGCCTCGCGGCGCTACGCCGAGGAACCCACGGCGGCCAACCTGGCGGCGCTGCACGAGGCGGCGGAAGCCGAGCGCTCCAGCCCGCGCTCTCTCGAACCGGCGGAGGCGGAGCTTAGGGAGGTCGCCGCCTGTCTCGAGGATCTTGTCGGGCGCTTCGGCCCGCTCGCCGACCGAGCCCGGCCGACCGCCCCCCCATCCGGGAGCGCGTCGGAGCCGCGCGAGGTGGCGCTGGGCACGGAGATCGCCGAGGCGCGGGCGGCAATGAAGGAAGCGGAGGCGCGGATATTGGAGCTGACGTCGGCGCTGGAGGCGGCGGCCAAGGAGAACGACTCGCTCCGGCGTGACAAGCATCGGCTCGGCGAGCGGCTGGCAGCGCTCGAAGGAGCGCCGGCCGAGGGGAGGGAAGAGCGCGCCGTTCCTCAGCTCGCCGCCTACGCCGATCTTCCCAACTGGACGGAGCGGCACTTCCCGGGGCGGATCGTTCTCGCCGGGCGCGCGCTGAGGTCGCTCAAGAGCGCCCGCTTCGAGGACGTGGCGCTGGTGGGCCAAGCTGTCGCGCTGCTGGGGACGATCTACCACCGGATGAAAATTGAGGGCGGAATGGAGCTGCGCGACGCGTTCGAGGACACGCTGCGCGAACTCAAGCTCCAGGAAACCCCCAGCATCAGCCCCGACCGCCAGGGCAAGGCGCGCGACGGCTTCGAGATCGAGTGGGAGGGGAGAAGGCTGACGCTGGACCGCCATCTGAAGAACAATTCCGGGACGCGCGATCCCCGGCGCTGCCTGCGCATTTATTTCGCGTGGGACGAGGAAACCGCCAAGGTCGTGATCGGCCATCTGCCGGGGCACATGAAGACATGACGGAATCCGGCCGGCGGCCCGGCGCGTGCGATCGCCCACCAATTCGGTATCCCCCGCACCTAGGTCCTGCGTGCGCGACGATGCGCGGCGAGACGCCCACGGTGTCATCGGCTATGGCGGCGTGGCGCTTTCGTTGCTTCGGCGGAAATCCGGTCGGAATCGAATTTCTACCCGAATTCAACGGGTTATGCCACGTCCGCCACAATGTCCTCACACCCTGGTGCATAAATCAGGTTAGCGCCCCGTCATTACCGCACTCGCCACCCGGCGACATGCCGCGGAAGGCGACTTCGGCCGCTTCCGGGCGCCGAAACGGTAGTGACGGGGCGTGGCGCCTCGGACCACGCGCCCGGCGAACACCACCACGGCGCGCATCATCGGTGAAAGGTGTGAGGGCTGAACCTCTGGGAGTGAAGCTCCGCCCATTCACCAAGCCGGGGAACTACCTCGTACCGGGTTAGTGGACTGTTGTATTCAGCGGGCAACCCGACAGAGTGGGTCTGTGGACGCTGCTGGCCTAATGACATGCGACAGGCTGCTTGCTGCTCAACCGGGGCGGCGGCGCTCGTCTCACGTTGCTGATGATCTGTGCACGGCGATCGCGGGATTGCACCACAGGGCGGGCGACCGGCCGGAAGCCGTGAGGACGATGTCGCTGGTGCTGGACGGGGCGCGGGTCCGGGCCGAAACCGGCGTGCGCGAGGGGGCGCCGGCAACAATCGCGGAGGCAGCCGCCCGCTGAGTTGCGTCTCAAGATTGAAGGCGCGTTGCCGGGGGCTGGGCCGGAGTGGGCGCCGTTGCCGTCGTGAATGCCGGCACCGTGCCCCTGGCCGGGCATGCGGCGATCGACGTGCTCAATGCCGCCGGGCCGGGATTGCGGACGATCGAGCTCTGGCCGGCCTCGGGCGCGGTGTTCCTGCGGTTCCCGGACCAGGCGAACCCGCGCGCGCTGTGAAGGTGGGCATTTGCAGGACGGATTACGCTCAATATGGATACATCAAGTGACTGAACGTAAAATATGGACCTATTCCGGAGGGCGGAACGATGAAGACCATCGGCGCGGCGAAATTCAAGGAGCAATGCTTGGTCCTGCTGGACGACCTCGGCGGTGACGGCCTGGTCATCACCAAACGCGGAAAACCGGTCGCGCACCTGCTTCCCTATGAGCGGCGGCATGCCGAACTCATCGGCAGCCTCGGCCACAAGATGAAAGTTCGGGGCGATATCTTCAGCACGGGACCCGAATGGGAAGCCGGTGCTGAATCTTGACACCCATATCCGCGTTTTCGCGCTCTCCAGAGGGCTTCGGCCTGCCGAGAGCGCCTTGCTGGAGCGGAACGGCTGGTCGATTTCGGCCATCGCGCTGTGGGATCTTGCATAGCTGGTCTAGCTCCGGCGGCTGGAGATGGATCTTGACGACCGCGGGGTCGCGCGCACTCGGCGGATTGCACGTCTGGCCCATCGATATCGGCATCTCAAGGGCCTCGGTCCGACTCGATTTCCGCACCGACCCAGCCGACGAGATCATTGCGGCGACCAGCGTCGTACATAACGTTCCCCTGCTTACCCGCGACCAGATAATCGGACAGTCGAAGCTCGTTCCGCTGGTCTTGGCCACGGAGTGACATCCGCACGCCGCCGCACGCCAGATCTGCGTCCAGCCCCGCTTCAGATATGTTTGCCACCCCGCGTTCCCCCGCGTTCCGCCGGCGGAACGCGGGCGGCTACGCGTGGCAGCGTCGGGCGGGTCCAAGACGAAACCGGCGAGCGCGAAAGAGCGCTGGCAACCATCGCGGAGGCCGCCGCGGCCGTGCCGGCTGCGGGCGGCGAAGCGGCGAAGCGGCGCGGGCGCCAATCTCTACCAGATCGCCATCGCGAAGGTGATCGCGGGCGACGAACGGGCGGAGCTGGCAACGGCGCGTCGGGAGACGGGGTCGCCGGGATGTGACGGCCTGCTTGCCGATGTCAGCGAGGTCCAGTGCTGGGGGACGCGTGTCGCGGGGGCGGTTGGGACGCATCCTAAACCGGTGACACTCTCCTCACCCATATCCGCCCGGACGGTTACGTTCCGGCCAGCATGTGTTGCTTGTCACCGGAGACGATCAAGTCGACCCCGCCGGCAATTGCTGTTGCCAATATCTGATTGTCCATGGGGTAACGTGACGCAGTCCATGCTGGCATGGGACTCCGGGATCGGTCTGCGCATCTTGCGGCGTCTCAAGGCTGGCCGACCATCGACATTCGACACATTCCTGCGTGTAGCCGTGGCTCTGAACTTGGACGGTGCCATCCTCGGCGCGACACCCCGGAACGGCGCATCCTCCAGGTCCTCACCGAGGCCGATGGGCCGCTCTCCCAGCGCCAGATCCGCGAGCGCGCGGCAATCCGGCCGAAGACCGTCGCCGAGGCGCTGAGCAAGCTCGTCCGCGAAACCCGCGTCGAGCGTACCTCCGAAGGGGGATACCGCCTCGTCGCCGGCGGCCCGGAAAGCGGGGCGGCGACTGACGAAGTCAACGGCAGGAGCCCCGGGCGCCCGTTACCGAAAACCGTTACCGCCCTGAACCTAGCGAGGGAGAGTAACGGTAACGGGTAACACCCGTTGCCAATCCCCGACGTCACACTGCGTCAAGCGATCGGCTCATGGTCGAAAGCTTTGCTTACGGCCATGGATGCACTTCGTCGGATGGACGGCGGCGGGTCACCCGAAGGGCCGGAGCAAAGCGGAGGAGCGGCGTAGCCGCTTGACGCGCCGACGGCCGTCCGGTACCCTAGGCACGGTCGGCTTGAGCCGGCAATCGAGGCCTTCAAATCATCCGATCACCGCGCCATCAGATAGCCCGAGCACGCTCATCTTCACAGCTCCATTATTTGGTGCCACTCTAATACCAACCGGCAGCCTCTGCCGCTCTGTGATTCTCCAACTGGTGCATGACCGTTATTTCGGAGACGTTTCGTTCGGCCGCTATCTCTTCAATGCCCATGCCCTGGTCCTGCATATCTGCGATAATCTCAGCAGGCACGAGCATCTCCGCCGCAAATGCCCGACCGACCGCTTGACGATAAGAATGCGTGTCATTGATTGGCGCTCGACCGTCGGAACTATACACAAGATAGTCGCCAATCGCTCGCATTGTTGCAAAATTTAGAGAAGTTGGGCGTCCGGGACCGGCCACAACGACCCGGGGGTGATCTGCAGCGCCGTTAACTTCCGCGCGCAAGCCGTTGACACGATTTCCACATACCTCAAACTGACGCGCTCCAAATAGATTCGCTATTTCAGATGGGTCTTGAAACGAGTGCTTGGCTGGCAAGTTGATCTGGTCACGGCATGCTGCTGCAGCTTTATAGCCCACTTCCCAAGCCCGTTCCTCAGCCACGCCTTGTGTCAGGTGCCGACGTACACCCTGGACGATTTCCGGCAATACCGGAAGCGCCACTCGATTGCCCAATGCGGCTTCCGACTCACCCATCCAGGTGAGCGCGTCCCGAATTCCGTCGAGCTTGCATCCGGCGAGAAACTCCGGCAACGCATCCTTCGCCAACGGCTCTGAGGACATCTCGACCAGTTCAGCCTCTTCATCAGGGCAGGTATAGGGGTCAATTCCAAGAGCACCCGCGGCTTCGCAAAATGCTCGCTCCTCCGCGTTTTCTTGGCTCTCGCAGATGTTTTCCCAGCGTTCTTGCAACCAAGTATTTGGGATTGATTCTTCCGAGAGTCGGGCCAACGTAGCTTCGATAAACGCCCCTGTATCTCGTTCGAACTCGCTGATAGTGATCCGCTCTCTTGTCCGAACAGTAAAGCTCACAGGTGGATTATTATACTCAAAGGGCTCAGCTGAAATATTCATATAGCGCCCATCCGGTCTAATGCGAACATCCGGCAGGGCGAATCCATCTCGAAACCTACGCAAATGAAAAATTTGGGTACGCCCAGCGACCAAAGACCACCAATTTCGTGCAAGCCCTTCGGCCGGTGGATATGCAGGCATTACGACACGGTCATGAGCGCGGTTGGTCCGGTCATCAACGAAACGACTAACTCTCCGCTCTCCAACGAGAATCTCGAGAAAGCAATCGGTCACTCGCAACTCCACCGACGCACTCACCCCGTCATCAAGCCAGTCAGTCAAAAATCTCACGCCACTCATCCTCTTCTATTGGCCTACTGGACTGGGACCTGCACCTTGATTCGTCAGGAAGCCGTACCACACTTGCCCTACATCGTCACGATACCAAATTTTTCTCGGAAAACCATTACGCCAATCGGCACGGTCGAAATTTCCCTCCAAGATCGCATTGCGCACCCAATTCGTCGCTTGCTCGCGACCCCTCTCGGTGACCAGTGGGCAGATGGTGGCTACGTCTCGTGGACGGCGTCGTGGCCGAGGCAGGCCAAGCCAAGAGCGCTGGTCCTTGTGTTCTGCGCTCCCAATATACTTACACCGTTCAGCCAGCGCGACCAAATCATCGGGAATCTCAATAACTTGCCGGCGGTGTGGGCGTCTCGCCATATCGCCCCATACTTGGATCGTTGACCGAAAGCATGACCGAGCCAACGCCACGCTGGTCGGCATGGTAAGGGCACTTGCGCCGCGCTCGTCAACCCCGGCACGAGCCGTCGGATATTGTTTTCGTAAGTCGTGATTCTACGCCAATATTTGGATTCATCAAAGGCTTGTCCCTTTGCCACAGGTTGGTCGACGTCTTGTCTCGGAGGGGTTGACCTGCCGCAATGTTCGTCTTATGTTCGCGTCATGCCCAGCCGGTACAAGCATGACCGTCCGATGTCGCTCCAGCAGTTCGAGAAGCTCTTTCCGGACGAGGACGCCTGCGCCCGCCATCTCGTGAAGCTTCGTTGGGGCGACGGCTTCGTCTGCCCGGCCTGCGGCGGGACGAAAGGCTGGGAGCTCAAGGGGGACCGGTGCCGTCGGGAATGCGCGGATTGCGGGCGCCAGACTTCGGTAACCGCGGGCACCGTGTTGCACCGCACCCATCTTCCGCTGAAGACCTGGTTCCTCGCCGCCCACATCGTGGCCACGTATTCCAACTGATGCCCCCGGGACGAGCAGGCAAGTGTCTGGCGCCGAGTTCATACGGTGCGGAATGAGTCGCCAGGTGCGCTTTTTCCAGCGGCCCTGGGACGTCTGCACGTTCCGACCGAGATCGTGGTTCCGCACGAAGCCAACGTCTCCAACACCGATCCTGCGTAGTCGCTTGGGGGCGGGGCGCTGATGAAGCGCAAGCCTGCGGCGGTGCGCTCGATCGGGATCGACCGCGACGAGCGGGCGCTTGAGGCCTTTGGCTGCGACTACCCGGTGGAGTTGGTGCACGACTGCGCCCATTCCTTCCAGGCCTCGTTCCCGTTCCTGGGCCCGGAGTTGGTCTACAGCGATCCGCCCTATCTGCACGCGACCCGTCGTTCGTCGCAGCGCTACCGCTTCGAGTACGAGGCCGACCATGTCGCGCTCCTCGACCTGCTCAAGGGTCTGCCCTGCCAGGTGTGGTCTCGGGCCACCCGTCTGCGCTTTATGACGAGTTGCTGGCGGGCTGGCGTCGGCTGGCGCTGCAGGTGACGACGCAGGCCCAGGTGCGGACCGAGGTCGTGTGGTTCAACTTCGCGCCCGACCGGGTGCACTGGGCGAGCCATGCGGGCCGGAACTTCACCGACCGCCAGCGCATCAAGCGCAAGGCGGCCAACCGGGGCCGGCGCTACAAGGCCACGCCGGCGGGCGAACGCCTGGCGGTGCTGGCCGCGATCATGGCCGTGGAGGCCGACGAGGGTTCGTGGCAGTGTCGCGCTGGCACGAGGACCTCGCTGCCCACGACGAGGCCTTCGCGTGCCCGCAGGACCTTTTCACCCCACGCTCCTTCGCAATGACCGCCGTCAAAGCCATCCGGGAATGGGGCCAGGGGCTGCTGCGCCTGAGCGCGGCGCTGGTCAAGGAGAACGACGCGCTGGAGCGCGAGAACGCCAGCTTGCGCGAGCGGATCGGCGAACTCGAGCGCAGCGCCGCGCTCGACAGCACCACCAGTTCCAGGCCGCCGGCCAGCGACGGTCTGAAGCAGAGCGGAACCCAGGAGAAGCGCACCCGGAGCCAGCGCGCCAAGTCCGACAGACCCAGCGGCGGCCAGCCGGGCCACAAGGGAACCACCCTGGAGCGGGACCGAGAACCCGGACCACGTCGTGGATCATGACACGTCCGCCTGTGCAGGCTGCGGCGTGCCGCTGTCGCACGATGATCGTCACGGAGCTCCGTCTGCCGGCAGGTCTTCGATGTGCCCGAGCCGCAGCCCCTCGAGGTCACCGAACATCGCGGCCATCGTTGCCTCTGCGCTGCCTGCGGCACCGTGACGACAGCCGTCTTCCCGAACGGCGTGAGCGCTCCGGTCCAGTACGGGCCGCGCATCAGCGCGCGGGTGACCGACCTGTTGCACGCCCAGTTCATTCCCGAGATGCGCGTCGCCGAGGTCATGAGCGACCTCTTCGCCGCACAACAGCGCCACACACCTCCCGAAACCCGCGCCGCCACCGTCATGACGGTGGCGAGGATCGGCGGACATATCCATCGCACCAAGGGACCACCTCCGGGAACCGAGGTCATGTGGCGCGGCTACGCAACACTCGTTGAATGGTGTGTCGGGTATCAACTCAGAATGGAGCACGAACGTAAGAGAAAGTGAAACCACTATTACACTTCAACCACTCTTGTGGGGCATGGGCAGCACTAGAGAAAGCTGCGCTCTTCTGGCACCGTTTGCAGACTGGCATTGTCCTGCCGCGCCACCGAGATAACCGCAAGACGAACTGACTTCTCCGTTCCCTTCCAGCAACCAGTCCCTATCATTCCTCAAGTATCTCCCAAGCATCCCATGAAACAACCACCGCCAGAAGTTCCGATGCCGACTTGTCGTAAGTGACGCGCCATCGATCGATTATATCCCGTCCCAGCAACGAAGGAACGGTCATCAGTTCTTCCGCCGGCTTACAAATATGCAGCTCGATTTCGTACCCGTACAGCGCCTCATCACCGACGAAGACCAGATACGCCGACTCCACGAAATTCTCCGAAGTCCCGCCGATTCCCAGCGTCGATATCTCCTGCTCGAACAACCCGTAGTCGATTCCCATCCGCTGCGCATCGAGAGGCATCAGCAGGGAAGTATCCGCTCCGGTATCGAAAATGAACGAGACATTCCCGCTCCAATCCAGACGTGGGAGCAGGACATGCCCCTCCATGTACGGCCGGCCGGAGGTATCGCCGAACCTTCCTCGCAGCATGCTAGAGGATCAACGTGCGCTGGTTTTTCTCGATGAAGCGAACGATCGTATCGCCGAGCGGAATTCCTCGCCTCTCCAGCTCCTCCATGAGCGATGGCAGATCCTCGGCTTTCGCCGATACTTCGCCTCGATACACCCCAATCCACTGCAATGGGTGCTCATCGACGAGACGAGGTCGATCATTGGAGAGCATTTCCGCGGACTTCGAAAACTCCCGCAGGCCCCTCGCGATATCCTTGGGAGCGCTCCCGAGGCGAGTCAGTATCGGGTTTTTCGGATCAGTCATTCGAAGCTCTTTCATCATGTGGCGCTACCACCCGCCTCTCGACCCTCGGCAGCCTCCGCCGACCAGTCGATCTTGGACTGAACGCAACGCGGAATCCACCACCATGAATCGCGGTCGGCATGCGAACAGGTACGCTTCATGATCCATCGACTATCGGGCGACAACGCGTTTCCGGGCCACCCGCGTACGTTATGCAGCCTCTTCTGACTGCCGTGCAGCCGCGACCTGCCTCCTGCCTGGGCCTGCTCGTGTCTGCCCGGGCGCGTCGCGGCTTCAGCCTGCCGGCGACCCTCCTTTGCGCTATCGCCGTGCAGGGCAAATCCGCTCCTAACACCACCGGATGCGACCGTTTCGCAACCAGAAGTGCAAGCGGCAGTCCTTCTTGCGCCAAACAGATGGATGCAGCGTCACAGCCCCATCCGTATTCCGCCTCACACGCCAACATGGCCGTTCGTCGGGCAGCAGGTTCATCTGCAGAACCCGCCCGCAACCGCACGGGCAAAGCAGTGCGACCTGCTCGTCGAACCCGTCTTCGCGAACGATGTAGACTGTGTGCCGCAGGAGTTGCGCTGGCAACGAATCCTCCACCACCATCGTCCGGTAAGGTGGGATGAACCAGTGCTCCACCCATTCGCGGAACCGCCTGAAGGCGTAACGCAGCTGCTTCACGCCGCCCGCCTTTCCACCAGTTCCAGCATATCGAGCGGCGGCGTCACATCGCCCCTGCCCACCTTGCCCGCCATGAGCTCGCATATGCCCTCATCCGGGTCGCCGAACAGCTCCATGCTCGCAAGGCTGAATTCTACTGCCGCCCAGGTCGCGTTCGGCTCTTCCCGAAAGGGGTGGATCCGGGCCAGGAACTCGTTCACCGCGAGGGACGCCGCGAACATGTTGACGCTGATTACCGCGGGTCGCTGAACGCCCGCCCCCCTGATGTAGCCATCCTTCACCTGCTGGCGATGCGCATCGGGATCGTTGCGCCTCAGCCCCGCAGCCGCAACGTCGCTCATGGTGAACAGTCCCCGGCTCAGCAGGCTCGACCGTCCCGGACGCAGGTAGTTGACCGTGCCGCACACCTCACGAATGCGCCCCTTCCTGGGCCCGCTTGGGACGGCTTGCAGCCTCACGCCGATATCGAAGTACGGCAGCGTGTAGTAGGTCGCCAGTGCGTTAAGCAGGTACCGCCCGTCGACGCTGTCCATGCATCCGAACAACACGTCGCATTGCGCCACGGCCTGAACCGCCTCCGGCTCCCACAGGTTCTGCCTAATCCGGATCACCCGGGTCCCGAGCCCGGTCCGCTCGATCGCATCGGCCTGGACATCAACCTTGAGCCGCTTCTCGTCCACGTCCTGCATGGTCGAATTCGGCACACGGATGACATTGCGCTCTTCCATGTGGTCGTCATCGACGATGACCAGTTCACCAACGCACAGGCGCTGTAGCTGTTCGATAACGGGACCGCCCGTCCCCGAGGCGCCAACGACGCCGATCGACAAGCGCCTCATCCGTTCGATCGTGCCCTCGCCGAAGATCTGCGCATCCGCCGCGACAAAGCGGGGCGACCCCGCACCGCCCGAATCAGCATACCAGAAGTCAAGGTTATCGCCCGCGACTGCAATACAGTCGATGGGTTCCAACGCCCGGCCGGACCTCAGTACCCGGCCGAACATCACGCCGTCGGGAAGCATTACCGCGCTTCCGTGCGCAACATTCGCTTCCACCCATCCGCGGATCATCGGCAAGAGGCGGGCGTCGCCCTCATTGTCGGCCGCCGAAAACGCCGCGCCGCCCGAAGGATGACTGTGCACTTTGACCACCGACAGTCCTTCCTCGGCCGCGCGGTCGAGCATGGGGGCAACATAATCCGGCGACCACGTAACCTGAGTGGCCGTGCGTTCAGAGCATTGATCGTAGGGTACGCCTTGAATCTCCCGCACGACGAGGCGCTCGCGCCTGTCACCCGCGCGACGTCCGCACAACAGCAGCGCCACCGCCTCCTTTCCGTCGCCCGGGAAGAGGAAGCATTTCAGGTGCTCATGCTGATCCCCGGAGAGCGAAAGCCTGACTGGCGCGCTCATCGTTCGAATTCCCGCGCGAGCCAGTCCTCGATCAGGAAGACGTGCGTGTCCAGACCGTCCACACCCGGCCTCCACGGATTCTGCCCCGTTCTGTGACGCGACCAACGCTGGTACGTCTTCCCGTCAATGTCTTGTGTGGCCTGCGTCGCTCCTATCGCCCTGCCATCCTTCCGCGCCAACGCCGGAAAGAAATACACCATGTTCAGCTCCGTGTTCGGGTAGCCGGTTTCCATGCGGACCGCCGCCGTCACGCGAAGATGGTTGTACCCCTCTTCCGTCGCAAATTCGTGGACCAGCACCCATTGGGAGCCATCCGAGATGGTCTCCCACAGGAGTCCGTACTCTTCCAGGAACTTCTCATCCTGCGGCAGCAGGTCGAAGTCGCGACGAACGCCCATGCTTCAGCCCTCGGTCTGGTCGCGAGGCAGCGCCTTGAACTTCTCCACGCCCGGCCGCCGGAGGTCGATCTTCTCGTCGAGACCCACCTTGCGCGACCGTTCGCCCGCGAACTTTACCCGGAGCGTGTGATCCTTCGCCGGCAGCAGACCCGCCAGTGTGAGCACCTCCAGCCCGGTCGGCGTCGGATCGCGCACGACATTAGGAGTCGGCGTTCACCTTGAAGCGGTACCCCTTCGCGAGCGGCGGTCGTTTGCCGAGCTTCGCGTATTCTTCGAGATCGACGACCTCGTCGAGGATGGCTTCCACGCCCGACTCGTCGCACTGCGACGGTTCGGTTCCGATCTTGTCCAATGTTTCCATCGTCTTGTCCTCCTCAATGGATCCACCCAGCATCACCCATGGGCCAGGGACATTCGCTATTGTGAGGACGCATGCTTAGTATGTCAAGCAATAATCGAGCATGCTTGAGCTCAACGGCCTCCGTCGCTACACTCCAAGCTCGCGAAACCCGATGCACGGGGCGGACCCACGTCCGCCCCGCCACCCAGAGGAGCAGCGTGACGCCGACACTCGGACAATATCTCGCCTCCATTCGCACGGATCGGAAGATGACCCTGCGCGAAGTCGAAGAGGCAACCAACCGGCAGGTCTCCAATGCCTATCTCAGCCAAATCGAGAATGACCGGATCGGCAAACCTTCGCCGAACATCCTCCATTCGCTTGCTGAGACCTACGCCATCAGTTTCGAAAACCTGATGGAAAAGGCGGGTTACCTCATGTCCACCACCCGTCGTTCCGATGACGATCGCCATGGCCGGGTTGCGACATTCGCCGAGTACAATCTGACCGAGGATGAGGAATCTGAATTGCTGCAGTACTTGCAGTTCATACGAAGCAGGAGGCAGGCCCATGACCCGACCTGACGACAGTACCCTCGACCCAGAGGATCTCCGCGCGGTCGAGGAACAAGCCCACCGGCTCCTCGACCGCGCAGACGCCTGGAACCGCTACCCCGTTCCTGTCGACGACATTCTCGCCGCAGCAAAGGTGCGCCTTGCGCCGACCAGCGCATTTGATCCTGCGGCCATCATTTCGTACCTCAGGGGCAAGACCGCCGGTGCACGCGGTCGTATCAAATCCGCGATCACCAAAGTCTTCGGGCTCTACGACGCGACCGAAGCCCTCATCCACGTCGACAACACAGTTGAGCGGGCGCAGACTTTCAGCGGGGATTCAGGGCTGATTCGCTCGGATTAATCGAGGTTTTTGTGAGGGTGCCCCCCGGCAATCTTGCAAGAAGGCCGCCGGAGGGCTTGTCTCGGCGACGGTGAAATCATCTGAGACGGCCCCAATGTCGCACAAGCTGTTCCGCCACTCCATGCTTTCCGATGCCCGGGTGTGGGCTTTCCTGAAGCGGATCGACGCGGCGGAGGCGGAGGCCTGCCGTGCGGCGGGCTGTCCGCGCTGCGGCGGAGACCTTCACAGCGCGACCTACCCGCGCAAGCCGTACGGCCTGACCCCGGTATAGAGTATAGAGCAGGTTCCGCTTCAGCATCGCGTAGTGCTGCGTCAGCACCGGGATCACCACCGCCGGATACTCCGAGCCCTGGCTCTTGCGAACCGTCGCGGCATAGGCCGGCACTAGGGTGTCGAGCTCGCCGAAGCCGTAGAGGAGATTGCGCCCCTCGAAGCGCGCGCTCAGCTCGCCCGCCTCGGGGTTCACGTCCACGACCGCGCAGATGTCCCCATTATAGACCTCCTTGTCGTAGTCGTTCTCGTTCTGCATCACCTTGTCGCCCGGCGCAAAGGTCCAGCCGAAGCGCTCGACCTTGCGCTCGCCGGCCGGGTTGAGCGCCGCCTGAAGCTCGATGTTGAGTGAACGTGAGCCGGCACCGCCCCGGCTCATCGGACACAGCACCTGGATGTTGCGCACCGGATCGAGGCCGAAGCGCCGCGGGATGCGGGTCTTCACCAGCTCATCGGACACAGCACCTGGATGTTGCGCACCGGATCGAGGCCGAAGCGCCGCGGGATGCGGGTCTTCACCAGCTCGACGATCCGCGAGACCGCTGTCTCCGGATCCTCGGCCGTCACGAAATAAAAGTCGCTCTCGTCGCAAACGTGGGTCTAGGCGATATGCTCAAGGCCAGACGGCGCGTGGCGGCGCTGTCGGCGCTCCGCGGCCCGTATCCGCGGCGATTGGCACCACCGGGCCAGTTTCGATCTCTCGCGGCGCTTCGGTACGGTCGTGATCGAAGACCTGAACACCCGGAACATGACCGGTTCCGCTCGTCGGACGATGGAGAAACCGGCCCTGCTGTGGTTTGCAGCAGCGTGCTGTGGTTTCAGAATAGGCTGGTGTTGCAGGTTGCGCCAGACCCGAATGCAACCGTGCTGTAGTTTGGAGAGAAGCATGTCTGAGTCAAAGATCGACTTCTATCTACAAGAATGCAAAAAATTGGGCAGAGAAACAGATTATAGTACAAAGGCAACCGCATTCGATTTGGTTTCAGTATATGAAACTCCGAGAAGCAATTAGCACTATTCAAGAATTGCGTGCTACCACGGTGGAAGGTTCACTGGCGTCGGATCAACGTCAGGAAACCGGTCACCAAGCAGTGGATCAAGCCGATCCGAAAGAAACTTCTCAACACTCTCCTGAGAAGATTCCGGTACCTTTGCCCATGTAACTCGCAGGTGCAGGTGTTCCACCATCGTTTGTTCTACATACTTTATTTTCTCATCAGTGCGGTGGGCGGCGATCCTAGCAGAGATATCACCTTTTCCTACACGTATTGTCATTAAAGGATCGCTGTCTATCCATATGATATATACCCCACTAGGATTATTAGATAATGGAAGCTGCAAATTACGGAATGAGCACCAATGGTGATCATCGCCACAAGTACGCCAATGAAGACTAAGGGCGGTAGCCATTTTAGAACTCTATCTTCCAGCGCAAGCCAACGATGGATTCGTCGTCTTGGCTGTCGGTGATCTGACTGCTGGTCATAATGCCGATCCGCTGCCCATTCCCAAACAGATAGTCAGCAGTGATCCCGGCTTCGCCCTCGTTGGTGAATGTGGGCACGATCTGGACCGGCTGGGCTAGATTCGTATAACTCTTAGCCCACTCGACGATGATCCACAGAGCTAGGAGCCCGCCAGCCACGCCAGCCATGACACCCCAATTGACATCGTCATCCTCTTCCTCGCGATGACAATGGTATCCGCCCGTGGCGGTCTCGCGGTGGCAGCCGTCTTGATTCAAGCCGCCTCCATGCGCAAGCAGAACCGACGGTAACAGCAGTGACACGACAAACGCCGCAAGGATAGATCGCCTCATAGAAACCTCCTGCAGATCACAACACACCCCATTTAGGGACCGCAATTTGGCTGCAACCGCACCGCCCAGCAAGCAGTTTGAGCTAAATCAGGGAAATGTGATCGTCGGTAGGGAAAACGGGGCTGCGCTGATACCGGCAAGCTAGCGCGAATCGTCGTCCGTAGCGCTTAGCGGGTGCCGGGCTGTGTGAACACCACATGGCAAACATGAGGAGTTCCCGCCTGTCGCCCGAGCTCCATCAGTGCTTTGACTTCAATGCACCACCTTCCGGCCACCGAATCGCAACAGTCATTATAATTCACGTGCGAGGCGCTTGACCGGCTGTGACCGCCTATAGCCTTTTACAGCCCTCTTGACAGCCATTCCAAACTCTATGTTAGCGCGCAAGGAGGCCACCCTGCCCCTATGGGACTGGCTAAAAGAACGGACCCCCGGTTGCACGCACAGCCGGGGGTCCAGTTTTGACCGCTCACCACCAGGGTGATATGATCGGATATAGGTGCCCGGCGGATGCTGATACCCGGCGGATGCTGATACCCGGCGGATGCTGATACACCCGCCGGGCTGCAAACATTCACCTGCCTTGGAGAAAACAGATGGCTCAACAAGAGAAATTAGCGTTATACGAGCTGCTTGACGATTCCCACCGGAAGACAATGTGGGCCAACCTTCCACGCAGTAGGCCACCAGTCGTTGTCTTCAAGGGGTACTACAACACAACCGAATCAGCCCGACGATGATCCGTCCTGTACTCGGGGCCGCATTCACGGCCCTTGTCCTGACTGACGCTGCCCGGAAGTGCCTACAGCCACAGCGGCGGCACCAACGCGGCCGGCTGCCACACCAACCGCCAGACCGGGCACTATCACTGCCATACACCGAAGACGTATGCACCCAATTCAACGACCTACTGCCATGTCGCGGATGGGGTCTATCGCTGCGGGTACGCTCGCAGCACCTGCAATGTCCTGATCAACAGCTTTGGCGGCTATTGCGTGCGCGAGTAGTTGGCCCCGGCGTTCTAACACCAGCATCGCCCCGCCGATCACGAACAGCAGTCCACCAGTGATCACCGTGATGACATCTCCGACGAACACCCCGAACAGAATGATCGTCATTCCAGCAATGGCCGTCATCGCGGTCCCGGAGTAGGTTGCAACGGTTCCTCGTTCACGTCTGATACACCCTCGGGCTGCGCACTGGAACCAGCAGGCGCCAGAGCGTCCGGGTGAAAACTCCCTTCCTTGCACACCGTTCCAGCGAACCAGACGCAGAGCAGGTTATCGCCGTACGCTTCCTCGCCGTTGATCGTCATCACCGGACCACCAGACTTCAACTGCACCGTATCGCCGATCTTGTGCGTCGCCATGCGTGACCTCCCGGCTCCAAATGAAAACCCGGTCGTTCGCTGCAACCGGGGTTTCCGTGAAGGTGTAAAGACGACTCACCGCGGACCAGAAACGTACCAGCAGCTCGACCTCGATGCCACGTGCCTGGTCGCACGAACGTCCCACAGTGAAGCGGTCCGGCCTAACCGATAGACTGGACGCGTCTCCGGCCCGGGTGACCTCGCGCACGCAGGGTCCTAACTACCAGACCACCCATCAGGATGGGGCATCTGTGAGACGTTCGCCCCGCGAGCGTGACCGATTGCCCGAGAAGACGCAATACGGCATGATGTCCCTGCTAGTAGCTGCTATAGGAGATCACCACAATGACGGCTAACGAAGCTGATGCGAAAATCGGGCGCGCTTTTTCCGAGCGGCGCGATTTGATCAAGAAGATTGCCTGTTTGAAAGGTCAGCTTACCACAATCGGGAATGCTGCTGTGCTGTTGGGGAACTCTCCCGGCTATGCTGAAGCAGAGACCGTAATGGAGTCTGCCTCAGATGTGCGAGAGGATTACGCGGAGCTGCGGCGCTCGCGTAGCCGTCTGGCAGAACTCGAAAAAGTTCTTTCTTGAGCGTGCTGGACGCCCCTGGGGAGGCAGTTACCCGGTTGCTAGCTTATGCGGTGTAGCTTAGTTGTTTGGTCCGACTGACTAGCACGTAGTCATGAAATTTCAGATTGGGATCACTCATGAGTTCCTTGGCCCGATCTAAGTTGCCAGACCGGCACTCCGGGATCAGCAGCGCCAGAAACTGCAACCAGATGGTGACGGTGTCATCCTTTTCGTTCGGGCACGGAATATAAAACTGATCTAAAATCGTCATGACTTCAAGTTTGGCCATGTAATGACTTCGAACGAACTTATCCGGGGCCATGTCGCCGGTAAGCATGATGTGAAATTGAGCCTCCAGCTTTCGGATAAACGTCCGGAATAGGATCCGATTGATCAGCGGAAGCTGATTAAGACCGACCGAGAATGCGATCCAGCGCAGGGTGGCCCCTACCCACTTAATCGGGAGCAAAATAGCAAACATCCGACGTATCATGCAGATTACTCCTGGCATGTCAATTTAGGGCGTCAACCGAATTGCTATTATGATCCACTTGACACCTATTTTAACTCTATGGTACCGTTACCGGCACCGGGCGGATTCGACATCTACGGCTTTCCTAACGTGAAGACAGCAAACTGTGCAATATGTGATCACATATAGCTTGGGACAACCATACATCAATTTATTCGTGAGAAAAAAGCTATCCAAGTTAGGTGCGACGCAGCTTATGCCCTGCCTGCACCCCCGACGCTTGCCAAAGTGCCCGCCCACAACACCTCGCGCACATGCTTCGCGTGCGGCGCGGTGGACAGCCGGAGTCGCAAGAACCAGGCGAGCTTCGTCTGCACCACCTGCGGACATCGAGACCACGCGGACATCAATGCGGCAAAGGTCATCCTGCGTCGGAACACGGCGTCTATGCGCGTGGAGGAAAGGCATTGGCCCTCCGGTGAAGCGAGAACTATCGGTGGAGCGACAAGGTTGGGTAGGCCACTGGCGCGCGCATCCTTAGGTGAAGGCTTATCCGGTCCCGCTCTTTCGATTGCGGGTGGGAGCGCAGTTCCACCATAGACCACGTTTCCAGCGACCCCCCCCCGAAATTCCGTACGTCCGGTTTTCCCGGGTACGGCTTCAAGCATCAGGCACCTCACAGTTCGGTACGGGGCCTTCCGCAGCGTCGTCGAGGTAAAGGCTGACCCAGCCATACCCCCGATCGGGCGCCGCGTTTGCTCCACCCTTCGACGATGCCGTCCACCGAGTGATCTTCCGCCACTGGGTGCGGACCCGTCGGCCGTCACATCGTCACCTGTGCCCTGAGGTCCTCGCTCCAGACGGGTTGTGTTGTCCCGTCCATCATCGCTTAATCGACCTCATCCGCCAGTGAAAGAAACTCCGTGCCATATCCCGCATCACGGTTATAGGTCCGGTCTTTGACATTCAAGGGTCATCCTGTCTGCTCCTTTCACCTTCCGGTTTTTCACCACTGAACTTTCCCGGATTGCCGCCGTCTCTACCCCAGAGAACCCGATGCGTGCTCCTCAGTTCTTCCGCATCGGCACTGGCCATCAGGCAGACCCTTGGCATTCTCGACTACCCCACGAATCAGCTTCGTGTGGGAGATTTATTTCGGGGCTTCATACAATCGTTCGCTTTCGCTACGGCCCTCCGGCTTGCTCGCCACCCTGGCTGACCGGATCAGCGGAGCTCTGTGTCTCCACCGGCCCACGGTGGCTTCCTACATCCCAGCTCGCTGGCCTCGGGTCACCACGAGACCAGTGGGATATGCTACGGCACCAAACTGAGAACTGTGCCGGCGGGACTTTCACCCGCAAGTTCAGCAGCTAGCCTCGCTGCACCCCTGCCGGAAATCTCCGGCCTGCAGGCCGGGGAAGATGTTAACTCGATCTTGAACGTGTCATCGGAGACCGCGCGGGTCCGGGCTTGAATCGGTCCCATAGTCTTCCCATTGTGCGGTTTCGATCGTGCCGTCGTCGGCACGGGCGGCGACAAGCTCGCCGGCACCTCAGCGCAGGGAGGGACGGACATCGCTCAACCCACCTCCACAGGCAATTCCGGCCCGGGCGTCCTACCGGCGTTCGCGACGCCCGACTGGCTTGCGAAAAATCACCACCTCATGAAGGCGGACATGCGCAAGCTGGCCGCGCAGCTCCGGGAGGAGTATCCGAACTGGCCGGCGGTGGCGGACGGTGGCGACGCGGCCGCGTTCTGGAGCGCGGTACACGGGCTGGCGGACCGCTGGACATATTTTCTCTCTTTGTTCGAGGAGCGCATCCTGGCGACGTTCGGCCGGGTCAAGGGGGTGAAAAAGCAGCTCGTCCCCCGTCTGCTCGATTCCGCGAGCGAGCGCGCGCGGGTACTGCGCCCGCTGTTGCCTGGCGAGCCAGAGCCTCCCGCGCCGGAGGATCTGGAGACCCTGTTCGCGGCGGGCGAGCACGGGCTGGTGGCGCAGACGGTGTGGGCACTGTCCTGCCTGGCGGGCCGGGAAAACGGCTATGCGGTCTCGCCGTGGCTGAACGAGCCCGAGATCGACGCGCTGGTGGGGGATGCGGTCGGCCGGATGCGTCGGGGCCGGTGCCCCGGGCGCGCCGATCTGGTCGAGCGCCTGGTTGACGAGTCCACGGGTCCGCATTTGGAGAAGCTGGCGGCGCGGGCGGCCGAGGAATGTGCGGCGCTGGATGCGGAGATCGCGAATGCTTGGTCCGTATTCAGGAAACACGTCGCGGACCACGAGAGCTACGACCCGGTGGCGGACGAGGCGTCGTTCCGGCTGCTCGAACTCGAGATGCTGGCCGACGACCGGGACGAAATCGCCGCGTCACGCGACAGCGCGCTGGCGCGGATACGTTACGCGGCGCTGCGCACGTTGCTGGGGAATACCGCCGAGGGCCTTGCCGATTCCGCCCCGGACGCGGCGGCGGATCCGCTGAAGGAGGGGATTGCGGCGCTTCTGAAGGACGACAGGCTGCCCGCGGTCTTTCCTGATGCGGAGTGGGAGATCTGCCACGCGGCGGCGGAGCGCTTCCGCATCGCCATCGTCGAGCCGGGGGAGCAAGAGCTTGCGCTGAGGGAGGCCTCGCGGCGCTACGCCGAGGACCCCACGGCGGCCAACCTGGCGGCGCTGCACGAGGCGGCGGAAGCCGAGCGCTCCAGCCCGCGCTCTCTCGAACCGGCGGAGGCGGAGCTTAGGG
>Ga0209754_1001551_pt1 | contig 21978 bp, 17 predicted proteins | sample MesohylBB_FD_187295 | JGI IMG/M metagenome (GOLD analysis project Ga0209754, IMG submission 187295) | Host-associated microbial community of the marine sponge Aplysina aerophoba from Gulf of Piran - sponge mesohyl, lysed by bead beating... | ecosystem: Host-associated > Porifera > Sponge >... | reverse complement strand
GGACAGGGTGCCATCCATCCGCCGCGCCGCGGCGGTCGCGCTGGCCCACCGGGGCGATGCCTCTGGCCGGGCAGTGCTGATCGCCGCGCTCGCGACCGCGCCGTCGATAGTGGTCGTCGAGGCGCTGGGCGCGATCGGCGACGACGAGGCGATCGTGGCTCTCGGGCGCTGCGCCATGCGCCATCCCGCCTTCGCGCCCAGCGTGATCGCCACCCTGCGCGAGATGGGCAACGCCCGGGCCGAGAGGCTCGCCACCCGTCTGGAGGCTGAGCGCGCGCCGCCGACTGCGGGAAAGGCGCCGTGACGTCTCCGGCCTCCGAGGGCGGCGAGGCCGCGCGCATCCGCGCCCGTCTTGCCGACCTCGCCAATGAGCGGGCGGCGCTCGAGGCCCGGCTTGCGGAGCTGGGCGATGCGCCTTCGGCCGCCCCGGACGGCGATCCGGTCGGGGGTCCGGTGACGGACCGTTCGCCTTCGGAGGCGAAGATCGCGCTGTTCCGCTCTCTGTTCGCCGGACGGGAGGACGTGTTCCCGCGCCGCTGGGAGAACGCCCGGACGGGCAAGGCCGGCTACGCGCCGGCCTGCGCCAACGAGTGGAAGCCGGGCCTCTGCGGCAAGCCCCGCGTGGGCTGCAGCGCCTGCCCCAACCAGGCCTTCCTGCCGGTGACCGACGAGGAAATCGTCGCCTACCTGAGGGGCCGCCATACCATCGGCGTCTATCCCCTGCTTCCGGACGGGACCTCCGGGTTCCTCGTGGCCGACTTCGACAAGGCGTCATTCGACGAGCTGACGAGTCGGTTTATCCTCTCCGCCACTCTGCCGGTTCTTCTTACGAGGGTCTCGAAGCGATGCGGGAATCGATGTCCAAGCGGGCCTTTCTCCAGGCGGTGGGGGCGGCGGCCGGGGTCGGGGCCGTCTATCGCAGCATGGAGGCGCTCGGTTTCGCGCGTACCGGAACCGCCCATGCGGCCCGGCCCGATCTCCCGCGCGGGTCGGGAGCGGGAAGGAGCGTTGCCATCCTCGGCGCCGGCATCGCCGGCATGACGGCGGCCCATGAGCTCTCGAAGGCGGGGTACCGCTGCACGATCCTCGAGGCGACGGATCGCGCGGGCGGCCGCAACCTGACGGTGCGCGCCGGCGATGTCATCGAGGAGGTCGACAGCCGCCAGCGGGTCGCCTTCGCCGACGGCGAGCATCTCTACGCCAATCTCGGCGCCGCCCGGATCCCCCATCACCACCGGACCATCCTCGGCTACTGCAAGGATTTCGGCGTCGCGCTGGAGGTCTTCACCAACGACAACCGCGCGGCGCTCTATCACAACGTCGACCGCTTCGGCGGACAGCCGGTGACCGGGCGGCGGGTGGTCTCCGACATGCGCGGCTATATCGCCGAGCTGCTCGCCAAGGCGGTGGGCACGACGTCCCTCGACAGCGCGCTGAGCGAAGAGGACAAGGAGCGCGTCCTCGAAATGCTTGTCCGCTACGGCGATCTGGACGAGGACCGACGGTACAGGGGGACAAAGCGGGGCGGCTATCGCGGCGCACGGGTAAATGCGGGGCTGAAGCCCGGTGCATTCGACGACCCCCTGGACTTCGCCGAGCTGCTCAAGTCCGACTTCTGGCGCTTCAAGCTTCACTTCCATGAATTTCTCAACCAGAACCCGACATTGCTTCAGCCCATCGGCGGCATGGATGCGATCGCGAGAGCCTTCGAGCAGCGCGTCGGCGGTCTGATCCGCTATCGCAGCATCGTCGAAGAGATCCGCAAGACCGGGGATGGGGTGCGCATCGTCTATCGGACCGGGCCGGACGGTGCGGCCGCCGCGCTGGAAGCGGATTTCGCGATCTGCGCGATCCCGGCGCCGGTGCTCAAGGACATTGCCAACGACTTCGCACCGCCGACGCGCGCTGCGATCGGCTCGCTCGCCTTTCTGCCCGCCGTCAAGGTTGCCTTCCAGACGCGGCGTCGATTCTGGGAGGACGACCACGCCATCTATGGCGGCGCCTCGTGGACCGACCAGGACATCACGCAGATCTGGTATCCGTCGCACGGCTACCACCGCGACAGGGGCGTGATCCTGGGCGCCTATACCTGGCGCGGCGAGCCGGCGCTGCGCTTCGAGGGGATGGCTCCGGAGAAACGGCTGAAGGCCGCGATCTCGCAGGGGCAGCTCCTCCATCCCGGATATGCGGCGGAGATCGAGACCGGGATCGGCCGGGCCTGGGGGAAGGTGCCGTTCCAGAAAGGCGGGTGGCCGGACGCCGACGAGGCACCCGAAGCGCTGCACGAACCGGACGGCAGCATCTACTTTGCCGGCGACCAGGTCAGTGCGCTGCCGGGCTGGCAGGAAGGCGCGGCGCTCGCCGCCCATGCCGCGGTCGCGGCCATCGGCGAACGTGTAATGCGGCAATAGGGGCGGGTTGGGAAAGCTCGTCTGATGCAAACCCGTCAGGCACCGGGCAAGCCGGCATCCCTATCGCAACCGCCGTGTTTTCGATCCGGTTCATTCCTCCTCGTCGTCGTGCCGGAGGAATTCCGGGAAGGTTTCCATGCCGAGAGCGGCGTCCGGTCCCATCCGCTCCACGGCCTCCGATATCCGGCAGCCCATCGCGAAATCGATCGCCAGCCACGCAAGCAGGGAAGCGCCGAACGCGAACCCGCCGATCGCGGCCATCCCGAGGATCTGCACGAACGGATCGCCGCCCCCGTCGATGGATACGGCCAGCGTGCCCCAGAGCCCGGCGCCCAGGTGGGCCGGAATCGCGCCGACCTCGTCGTCGATCCTGAGGCGTTCCAGGAGCTTCATCCCCAGCAGGCAAAGGACCCCGCCGATCCCGCCGATCGCCACCGCCCAGAGATGGGTGGGGATGTCGGGCGCGGCGGCGATCGCGACCAGCCCCGCGATTCCGCCGTTCAACGACGCGAACAGATCGACCCTGCTCAGGACCCAGCGGGACAGGCAGACCGCCGCGACCAGCCCGGCCGCGCCCGCGAGGTTCGAGTTGACGACGATGATGCTCAGCGCAACCGCGTCCGAGGCCCCGGTCAGACCGGTATGAGAGCCCGCGTTGAACGCGAGAAACCCCATCCAGACGATGAAGGCGCCGAGGGTCACCATGGGCACGTTGTTCGGCGGCGTCTGCCTGACCGTTCCGTCGGGCCGGAACTTGTTCCGCCGGGCGCCGACCACCAGAACGGCGGCAAGCGCGGCCCAGCCGCCCGTCGAGTGGACGATCGTCGAACCCGCCAGATCCCTGAATCCCATTGCGACCAGCCAGCCGCCGCCCCAGGTCCAGGACCCGATCACGGGATATATGAACGCCGCCAGTATCGCGACGAACAGCAGGAACGAATGGAGCTTGACCCGCTCGGCGAGCGTTCCCGACACGATCGAGGCCACCGAACCCACGAAGACCATCTGAAACAGCCAGTCCGCCATCGCGGCCCGGCCGTTGCCCACGACCGCCGCGGCCGCCGCGCCGTCGCCGCCGAGCAGTGCCCGCTCGGCCCCGGTGGCGCCGTAAAGCAGGGTGGGGGAGCCGATCCACCCGCCGTCGTCCATACCGACGAACATCAGGTTGTAGCCGACGACGTAGAAGACGATCGCGGTGGTCGCATAGGCGCCGATGTTCTTCAGGCAGATCACCGAAGCGCTCCTGCTCCGGACGGATCCCGATTCCAGCATCGTGAACCCGGCGCACATCCACATCACCAGGGCGCCCCAGAGCAGCAGGGAAAAGGTGTTCAGAACGAAGGCGGTCTCGGGAGTCATTCCGGGACAGCGCCGCTAAAGCGGTGTACGGGAGCGCCGGGTCTGGCGTCCGCCCTCAGCCCTTCAGGGATCGCCGCGCGGTCGCTCGGGTCGTGCCACGCGAGATTCTTCGACCGGCCCCACGCGTCGGCCTTCTTCCGCCGCCCTTGTTCGCATGCCTGGCCCGCGAGCGACCTGATGGATCGGCAAGCCCCATAGCCATACCCGTCTATTCACGACAACCCACACGCGCCAGTCAAGCCCGACTCCCGGTTCGTTCCGAGCGTCTTACCCACACGGGTCCAGAGCCTCTACGGATACGCTTGAGGATCTGACCATGGATGGTCTCAGGTCTTCGCCTTCCCAGAATCCGTAAGCCTTCCCGGCAATTCGCCTGTTTGCGGCGCGTTCGGGCTCGCCCCGGGCGCGCCGGACCGGCGGGAAAGACAACTGTAAACGGGAGGTGTCTCGGATGGCAAACGATTCAAGATCGATCCGTCGCACGTCCTGACTCGCGGTGCTCGGGGCCGCCGCGCTGACGATGGGCGCGGGCGCGGCGAGCGCCGACGACCCGATCGTCGCCGACGGGGTGACGGTCCCGACCCAGGCGCAGTGCCAGAGCGGGTGGAACGACTCGAGCGCCGCGGACACCTGCGGCGCCGCGGTGACTTCGAATTACTACGGCTCGTTTCCGGCCGCGACGGTCACGGTGTGGACCGGCGGGGAGGAGAGACGGGACGAGAAGGGAAAATGGTACTGGCTCATTACCGAAGCCGGATGCCGGGTGCAGGTGAAATGCATGCCGACGGGGGCGGGGCCGGACAATAGCCGACGGGGTCACCGTGCCGACGGAGGCACAGTGCGAGGGGGCGTGGGAACAGTCGAGCGCCAACGAAACCTGCGGGGCGAGCGTGAGTCTGCCCTCCGCCCAATACGCCCCGTAAGATTCGCTCCCGGCCGCCGAGGTTTCGGTGTGGAAGACCGAGATAACGATGTGGGGCCCCAAATGCGCCATGCTCATCACCGCGGCGGGGTGCAGCGCATTGCCGCGTTCGGCGGCACGGCGGTAAACGCCGGCGCAAGAACGGGAGAACGCCCGATGGATGCGCGCCGTGCCCAAGGCGGTCACCTTCCACCCCTTCGCCGTCGGCAAGGCGGTGTGGTCGCGCTCGCTGATCGCGCTCGCCTTCGCGCTCTGGGCGGTGCTGGCATGGCTGCAGCCGCGCCGGCGCCCGCCGCCCTCGCCCCTGCTCGCGGCGCTCGTCCTGAGGCTCTCCGCCGCCGCGCTCTCCGCCGTCTTCGACGTGAACCCGCAGCGCAGCCTGTGGTCGACCTACACCCGCATGGAGGGGCTGGTCGACAAGGCCGACAGACCGCAGGCGTGCAGCGTGCCAGCCTTCTCCAGCCGCGCGACGGCGGCCTCGGCCTCGCCGATGGTTACCGATCCCGGCTTCCAGGCGAGCGCGGCGGCGAGCAGGTCGGTCTTGGCGAACACCGCCTCGCGCTCGGAGAGGTGCTCCACCGCCCAGGCCATGGCCGCGTCCGCCGGGATCTTCGGCGGCGAATCGAAGAGGTCGCCCCGGCGAACCGCCGGCCCGTCCGGAGCGGCATCCCTGCCAACTCCGCGATCCTTACCTGCGGAGCCCAGGCTCCACTCCACCGTATCGACCGTCAGCGCCGTGCCGTCGAACCCGAGCCCGTTCGCTTGGCGCTGCCACATCTCCCGGAGTTCGGCCCGGTCGACATCGCGTTTCGTCCCCCGGGTCATCAGCGCCGCGCGTTGGGCGGCGCGCTGGTTTCCCGCCGGCGTCCCCAGACCGCGCCCGTCCATCGCCACCTTGATCTCGGTCCGGCGGGTGGAGAAGGATTCGATTATCTCGAGGGAGACGCTGGCGACTTGGGACCGCCCGTCAGCATGGGTCTTCTCGATGCCGTAGCTAAGCGAGGTCAGTTCCCGCGCGAGCTCGCCCCGGCAGAACGCACCGATCAGCATCTTGGAGGAATACAGGTTCTCGTTGGCCATGGTGCGCCACTTGCCGTCTTCGCTCCGCACCATGTTGGCGATTACCGCATGGATGTGGAGCTGTCCACATACCGCCGGTCCTCGCTGCGGCGGGCCGGCCGCTCCGGCGGGCACGAATCTCACGCCACTCGGAAGAGCTCGCGTGCGATTTCAACCATGCGCGTACCGATTCTACCCTCCGGGACGGCACCGACGCGAGGGCTTCGGAGAGGGCGGCAAAGACAGCACGGCGTCCCGCGTACGCGGCTGGGTGTCGACCAAAACGCAATGTCCGCGTATTGCTCCCTCCGGGCTCCGGCGGTTACTACTCTGGGCATTCCGTGGACGGGGGGCGATCAGTTGGCGGGCCGAAGGCATCATCGCGGATTGAGCACCCCGCGGCGCGCCACGGAAGCTCGGGTGCCGCTCGTAGCGGGGGTGACATGGCTGTTGTCCAAGACGTCGACCGGAATTTCCACCCGAAAGGCCGTTGCGTCATCTGCGGCAACGCGGCGGAGGTCAAACCGGATCGGGACCACGCAACCGACTACAGATGCGACGATTGCGGGCGCTACGATCTGGCGGAAAAGGACAGGCACCTGTTCGAAGCGTGGATCACCGGCGCCGACCGCCGCGCGCGGCTGCAAATGGCGGTGAAATTCAGATGGTTCACGCGGGGAGCGTACGACATGCGGGTGTTCCTCGACGCGGAGTGGCTAAGGAAGCTGACCCTGACTCTACACAAGTAGAGCACGAGCGCGACCATGGCTTTGGCGTGGCGGCACTGGTTGACGAGGTCGAGCTGCACCCCGACTACTACGAGGGCTCCGCCCCCCCTGCGGCCCGTCATCACCCCGTCGTCGAAAACCAGCGGTAGTTAGCGATCCTCTTCCGCCCGGCACCCATCACCAAGCCGGGTGGCATTGCTGCCACCGGTCGATCATCGGCATGACCAAGCGTTTGGAATTACACCGCATTCTTCCTCCTTCTCGGTCTCCACGGCGCACAATGGGAGATTTGCACCCGCCATTGACATTAGTACTGACATGTCCGGCAGAGTTCGTCGTGACCGGGAAAGAGTATCATCTCGGGAGTCTCGGTCGTGCGATCGACCGAGATGTAATATAATATCATTTTATTGATGGAGATGTTATATGATTTCATTTACAGAAACATCGTGATTGCAAGATGTCCAAGTCGATTATGACCGTGTAGAATAGTCGACAAACGGGATGTTTCGCGAATTGAGTTGGGCTAGCGTCGGCAAGTTGGCGATATTCTTTGGCTTGCAACAGGCGACGGAGAAAGCGCCGTGGATCAGCTGATTGTTTTCCTAGATTTCCTATGGAACTCGTTTCTCCTGCTGGGACCGATGCTGCTGCTGGGTCTGTTCCTGGCGGGATTGATCCATGTGTTCATCTCGCGCGACGCCGTCTTGCGGTGGTTGCACCAGGACAGCCTGAAATCTGTCGCCTCCAGCGCCGCTGTCGGCGTGCCCATGCCGCTTTGCAGCTGTTCGGTGGTCCCCGTGGTGGCCGAAATGCGGCGCAAGGGCGCGTCCCGTTCGGCATGCATGTCGTTCCTGATCACCGCGCCCGAGACCGGTGCCGATTCGATCCTGGTCACCAACGCCTTTTTCGGGCCGGTGGCTGCCGTGGTCCGGCCGGTCATCAGTTTCATAACCGGCGTGATGGCCGGCATTTTCTGCATCGGGATGGTCCGCGACAGCGATGCGCCCGAACCGGCTCCCGTCGACGGCGGGCATGGCCACGACCACGATCATCACGGCCACGACCACGATCACACTCACAAGACCCTCATACCGGGCGACGACGACTGCTATATCAGCCCCGCCACCCTCAGGGCGTTCTTCGTCACATGGCTCGGCCGCCTCAACCAGGGCATTGGCCAGGCGCGGTCCATGACATGGATCAAGCCGGACTTTTACCGGGAGTTTCTCTCGATTCCCGAACCCGCGGCGACGCCCAGGGACGAAGCGGGTCGGGACCTCGGCGATCTCTCCTTCGGCACGGTTTGCAAGCACATCCTGCGCTACGGCTTCGTGGAGGTGGCCGACGACATCCTGTTCGCGCTGCTGGTCGGCGTGATCCTGGGCGGGCTGCTCTACCTCGCCATTCCGGACAACCTCATGGCCTACGAGTACGCCCGCTGGCTGTCCTATCCGGTCATGGTGCTGGTAGGCGTCCCGCTCTACATCTGCGCCTCCGCGAGCACGCCGATCGCCGCGGCCCTCGTGGCCAAGGGGTTCAGCCCGGGGGCGGCGCTCGTGTTCCTGATGACGGGACCCGCGACCAACACCGGCACCATCGCGATTGTCGCCAGCCAGTTCGGCGCGCGATTCGCATCCGTCTATGTCGGCTCGGTCATCGTCGTGACGTTGGCTCTGGGCATCGCAGTGGACCTGTTGATGATCGCCTTCGGCCTGTCGCTCGCGGTCAATCTCGACGCGTCGGACTCGCCGGCGGTTGCGGTGATCCAGTGGACCGGCGCGCTCGGCCTCTTCGCGCTCATGTTCTGGCGCTTCCGGGCGGGCGCGCTGAAGGGCGGCTATCACGATCTGCTTATGAACCTCCGCCCGGTGTCAGGGCCGTTCAAGGGCTGGTGGGCGCGGATGACCGGACATGCGCCGTTGAAGGGGCTGCTGCGCCCCCGCACGCCTGCCGGCGCGACCGTCTGGCTCTCCGTCGTCGCCGCGTTTCTGCTGAGCGGCTTTACCGTCGTGCGTCCGGGCGAGGTCGGGTACGGGCGCCTGTTCGGCGCTGTGGCGTGGCGCGACCTGCCGCCGGGCCTCCACTATCTTGCGCCCTGGCCGCTCGCCCAAGCGGACAGATGGCCGGTCCGGCAGGTGAAGTCCGTGACCAGCGGTATGGCGGGCGAGTATCTCACCGGCGACGTCAACCTGATGTCGATGTCGCTGAACGTGCAGTACCGGGTCAGCGAGCCCTATACCTACCACTATCGCGTGGCGAACCCCGAACAGGTGATCGGCGACAATATCCGCAAGGAACTGCGCAAGTTCGTGGCGGGGCGCACGCTGGACAACCTGCTGAACGTGGACCGCGCGATGCTTCAGAAGCACATCGAGGAGGTGTTCGAGAAGCGCCTCCCGGGCGGGGACAGCGCGCTGCTCGACGCCATCGAACTGGTGAAGGTGAACCTGCTCTCCGTCAGTCCCGTCGATGGTGCCATGAACGCGTTCCGGGAGGTTTCGAGCTCCCAGGACGACAGGGAACGCATCATCGTCAACGCCCAGCGGCTTACGGTGTCCCTGATTCCCCTCGCGCACGGCAATGCGTCGTACGAAGTCGAGCAGGCCAGGGGCGAAGCGGCGCGGCGAACCATCACCTCCGCGGCCGAAAGCGATGCCATCCGCATGGTCGCCGGCGCCGTCCGGGAAGCGCCGGAAGTCCTGCACAACATGCTGTGGCGGGAAAAGCTGGAAACGTCGCTGGCGGGCCGGAGCAAGATCATCGTCCCGAACCAGGACACGCTGAACAAGGTGGCGCTGTGGAAAAGGTCGCATGGCGCCGCCGCGGGACTGCGTCCCGACCATTCCGCCCGCCCCAGCGAGGACAAACACGGGACCGGAGCCGCCGGAGGCCACCATGACTAGAGGCAGGAAATTCGCGACGACGGTCGCGGTCGTTCTCGCGGCCGTCATCGCTTGGGACATCCACTACGTGATCGATGAATCCGAACAGGGCGTCCTGACCAATTTCGGCAAGATTGCGCCGCCGGTGAAGGAACCCGGGCTGCACTTCAAGCTCCCGACGCCGATCTCGGTCGTCTACAAGGTGGACCGGCGGGTACGGCCGCTGATGAACCTGAAGCAGGAGCTGATCACGGAAGACCAGAAGAACGTTTTGGTGGACGGCTACCTCCTGTGGCGCGTCTCGAATCCGATTCGTTACGTCGAAGCGATCCGCACCGAAGCCAACGCCGTAAAGCGGCTGAGCGATCTGTACAGGGCGAGCGTCGGCATCGTCGTCAGCAACAAGTCGAGGGACGCCTTCGTAAGCCTCGGACTCCAGCATCGGGACATCACCACGGCGTCCCAGGACATCCTCGATCAGGTCAAGCCTGTCGCGGCGTCGGATTACGGGATCGAGGTCGTCAGGGCCGGTCTGGTCGAATACACCCTGCCGGCGGAGAACCGTCCCAGCGTGATCCAGCGGATGATCTCCGAACGCGCCCGCATCGCCGCCCGCTACCGCAGCGAGGGCGAGGAGCGGGCGATAGGCATCGAGGCGTTCGCCATCAACGAGCACGAGAAGATCATGGCGAACGCCCACGCCGAAGCCACCGCCATCCTCGGCGAGGCGGAAGCCGATGCGCTGGAAACGCTGGCCGCCGCGTACCGCGACGATCCGGAGTTCTACAAGTTCATCCGGGCGCTCGACAGCTACGACGCGATAATCGACAAGAACACCACCCTGATGCTGCCGGCCGACAACGAACTCTTCAAGTATCTGGACGGCAAGGAGATTCCGCACCAGCCAGCGCCGAAGCAGGCGCAGGAATAGGGGCGGGCCATGCCGGACGCTCCCGACAGGCCCGCGCCCAGCACCCGCGTCATCCACGCGGTCTTCGACTACATGCAAGACCGCAAGACGGTCCTTCTCGCCGTTCTCGCGGCGGTTGCCGTGCTGGCGATCCTGGCCGACGGCGTTTACGTCGTGAAGAAGGAAGAGCAGGCGGTGCTGACGCGGTTCGGCAAGGTGGTCGCCCCGAAAATCCTGCCCGGCATCCACTACGCTCTTCCGCTCGTGGAGCAGGCCCATGTGCGCAAGGTCGCGCGCATCACGCGGCGCGACGTAGCGACTCGCGACCGGACCGGCAAGGTCTCGTTCTCCATCCTCTCGGGCGATGCAAACCTGTTTGAAGCGGACCTGGCGCTGCAATACAGGATCGGAAACCTGAAGAACTACCTCTACGCCACCTCCGATCCGGAAGCCGTTCTGACCCTCGTCGTGCGCGAACGCCTGATCGAGATAGTGGGGAAACACTTTATCGATCTGATTTTCACGACCAATCGAGACATCATCCAGACCCGCCTGCTGAAGAACGTTTCCGCTTATCTGAAGGACAACGATATCGGCATCGAATTGCTGGCGCTCAATATTGTGGATCTGCGTCCCATCGAGGAAACCGTTGCCGCCTTCAGGGACGTGAGCGATGCGATCGCCGAAGGCATTCAATCCGTCAGCAACGCCAACCGCAGGATGGAAAAGCTTCTGGCCCGCAGCCGGGGGCAGGCGGTGGCGGTCGTCATGAACGCCAAGGCGAGGGCACGAGAGCGCCGGCTTCAGGCCGAGAGCAGCGCCAAGGTATTCTCCGATCTGCTGGGAGCTTACCGGAGCCAGCCGTCCTCCGTCACGGTGACGCGGTACTGGCAGCGCATGCGAACTATTTTCCGTGACGCCACGCTGTCGACGGTCAATCCGGGCAACGCTTCGGCCATAGACATCAACATGGTCGACGGCTTCGTGCCCGGCGTCGGCCGCGGCCCCGCCGCCGCCGTCGCGAGCGCGCCGGCGGGGAGGAGGAACCTGGCCGGCGCGAGACGCTCCCTGTCCACGGTCAGCGAAAGGGGCGGTCACGGCTTCGAAAACGTCGATGCCGACCGCTTCCTGATGGACGGGCGCTTCCATTCCGCCCGGGGAGAGCGCCACCATCTGAGCACGGCCAAGCTGCGTTCCCTGATTTTCGACGATCTGTCCATCTTCAGTCACCGCCATGTCGCCCCGACCGGCGTTGCCGCGGCCGCGGAGCAGAACGAAGCACCGCTGGTCAACCGGACGACCGTCATCCCGGACGAAGAGGACGAAAACGGGCCGGCGCAATCCGGGCATGCGAAGCCAGCCAAGGAAAAGCCGGAAAAGGCGACGAAACCCCGATCAGCTGGTACGACGAAGGCGAAGCCGGAGAAGCCAGCGAGAACGGACGGGACGGGGCGGAAGGCCGGCACGGCCGCGAACGCCGGAAAGTTGGATGGCAATGCCAAGTAGGCTGGGCGGGACGATCCCGCTCTTGCTGCTGCTGTGCGCCGAAGCCGTGCCGGCCGCGGAGCCAACTGCGCCCGGCGTGACCAAGGACAGGATTGCCTTCGCTCAGAGCGGCTGTTTCACCGGCGCGTGCGGAACCACGGGGCTCCGATACCGCGCCGGCATCCGCGCCGCCTTCCACGAGCGGAATCTCGGGGGCGGCGTGAGGGGCAGGATTCTCCGGCTGACGTCCCGCGACGATGCCTATGACCCGGAAACGGCCACCGCCAACGCGGCGCGCTTCGCGGCGGATCGGGACGTGTTCGCCGTCGTGGGCGGTCTCGGCACACCGACAGCGTTGCGCATGGCGCCGATCCTCCGCAGGGCCGGTGTGCCCTTCGTCGGCGTCCTCACGGGCGCCAGCTTTCTGCGTGACCGTGCGCGCTTCCCCAACGTAGTCAACCTCCGCACCGGTTATGCCGAGGAAACCCGAAAGCTCGTCGCTCATATGTACGGCCGGCTGGGTGCGCGCCGCTTCGGTGTCATTTACCAGGACGACGCGTTCGGCTACTCAGTGCTGGCCAACTATCGCGATGCGCTGAAGGCCCTCGGTCTGCCGATCCTGGCCAAGGCTTCCTACTCCTGGCACAGCCATACGATCCACGGCACTCTGTTCGTGCTGGAGAAGGCGGATCTCGATGTCGTGCTGATGGCGGCGACGACGTCTAACGTCGCCAGTGCGATCGACGCGGCGCGGTCGTTTGGCCACAATTTCGTTTTCGGGATGCTGTCGATCGTCGACCTCGACCGGATTGCCGGCCGGCTTGAGCGCCGTTTCGGTCCGGCCGTGGCCACCCGGGTCTTGCCGGACGTGCGGGACGCCAGCAACGCGCTGGTGAAGCGGTTCCGTTCCGCGCTCGCCGCCTTTCGGGCGGCGGCGCCAGAGGCGGAGGCTACCGCGGACGCGTCGAGCCTCGAGGGCTACATACTGGGCCGCTTCGTCATTGCAGTTCTCGAGCGGATGCCGGGCGCGCCAGATCGGGAAGCGTTCCTGGAAACGGCGTTGGCGAGCGGGCCCTTCCTTATCGACGGCTGGGAGATCGGCTTCGCCGACGGCGGGAACGCCGGATCGGACTACGTGCGGCTGGTCGAATTCGCCGCGGCAATGGCGGAGGACGGGACGAGAAAGGCGGTCAGCCAGTGAAGAAAATCGACGAATTCGAACGGGAAGAAACCAGCGAGGAGTGGCTGCGAGAGGGCTACAAGGTCGTCTCTCTGCGCCGGAACATCATGTTCCGGATGCTGCTCGAATCCACGCGCCTGCTGTTGTTCGGTAATGCCGGCGGCACCGCCCTCATCATCGGTTTCATGAGCACCTCCACCACCGGCGGGCAGGAGGGCGTGTTTCACTGGTTCGCGCTCACAACCGTCATAGTCTTCGGCGTGGGCATTCTGACTTCGGCGTTGACCATGTTCCTTGTGACGATCGTTTCTGTGAGGGAGGCGCATGGAAGCGAGGTCGCCCTGAAACGTTTCGCCGACGGCCAGGGCGATCGCTCCGAGGTCATGTTCAATGTCGAAGGTCGAACCTGGCGCACGGCCGACTGGGCCACCTTGACCGGCATCGTCAGCGCAGCCTGTTTCATCCTGGGCGGTCTGTCCGGCATCGCCCTTCTGGTGGTGTTCTTCTAGACGGATCGCGTTGGCCGGCCCTTGCCGCCGGTCAGCCGTCCCGGCGCGACTGTCCCCGAACCGGGACCAGCAGGCTGGCGGCGAATATCCCGCTCGCCACCAGCACGATCGCCGGCCCTGCGGGAATGTCCCAGAGGAGCGACGCGAACAGACCGGCGACCACCGAGGCGATTCCGATCGCCGTCGACGCCACCGCCATCTGCTCGGGCGTCGCCGCCATGCGGCGCGCGGCGGCGGCGGGAACGATGACCAGCGCCACGACGAGCAGCATGCCGACGATCTTCATTCCGACGGCGATCACCGCGGCGAGCAGGAACAGGAACAGGAAACGGACCCGCTCCACCGGCACACCTTCCGCCGCGGCGAGATCCTGGTTGAGGGCCACGGCCAGGAGGTTGCGCCATTGCCAGGCAAGGGCCGCGGTTACGACAGCCGCGGTGCCGAAGATCAGCCAGAGATCGACGACGCCGACCGACAGGATGTCGCCGAACAGATAGCCGATCAGATCGACCCGCACCCGTTCCATGAACGCGACCATGACCAGTCCGGCCGCGAACACCGCGTGCGCGAGAACGCCGAGCAGGGCGTCAACGGAAATGACCCGCTGGCGCTCCAACAGAAGGAGACAGACCGCGAGCAGGAGGCATATCGCGAAGACCGCAACGATCGGCTCGATGTCGAGCAGAAATCCGAGTGCGACTCCGAGCAGCACCGCATGCGCGAGCGCGGTGCCGAAATACGCCATGCGCCGCCACACCACGAAACACCCGACCGGCCCGGCGGCGAGCGCCGCCCCGATCCCGCCGCCAAGGGCGCGCAGGATGAAGTCTTCCATCACGTGCGCCGCCCGCCCGCCCCCGGCTGCTGCGATGAGCCCGCTTCGATCGAGAGCGGCTCGCCCAGCGCGTCGTGACGATGGTCGTGGGCATGTTGGTAAACCGCGAGCGTCTCCGACAAATGCGGTCCGAACAGGGAGATGAACTCGGGGTGGCGCAGGATGGCCTGCGGCCGCCCGCTGCAGCAAACGTGCCGGTTGAGGCAGACCACGGTGTCGGTCGCGGCCATCACAAGGTGAAGATCGTGCGAGACCAGGAGGACCCCGCAGCCGCGCCGGTCGCGGATTTCCGCGATGAGCCGGTAGAGGTCGCTCTGGCTGGTGACGTCGACCCCGGCGAGCGGCTCGTCGAGAACCAGGAGCTGGGGCTCGCGCAACAGCGCCCGCGCCAGCATCACGCGCTGCATCTCGCCTCCGGAGACCTCGGCCAGGGGATGGCCCAGGATCGGATCGGCGCCGACCTCGTCGAGCACCCGTTGGAGCGTCTCGCGAGGGGCTGGCGCGCCGAGCGTCATGAAGCGCTCCACCGTTATCGGCATGACCGGATCGCGCTGCATGTGCTGTGGCACGTAGCCGACGCGCAGGCGAGGCCTCTGAACCACCTCACCGCTATCGGGTTTCACGATGCCCAGGATCACGCGGACGAGCGTCGACTTGCCGGCGCCGTTGAGCCCGACCAAGGTGACGATTTCCCCGGCGCGGACCGCGAGGTCCACCGCATCGAGCACGCTCCGGCCGCCGAAGCGCAGGCTGACGCCGCGCGCTTCGACGAGCGGCGAGGCCTCGGACGGATCGTGGGCGGGTGCATCGGTCATTCGGGAACCTGCCGTGGCCATATATTTTGGGGCCAGTCGTGCATGCGGGGAGCCCGCCCGTCCACGGCTCCCGCGTCCCGGGGGCGGTCAACTCCTGCCGAGACAGCCTACCATCGCATCGCCCAGGCCGCGCATGATCTCGATCCAGGCGTCGGGACCGGGCCTCGTGTCGGCGCCGACCGGGTCGAGTACCGCGGTCCGGACGTCGCTGCCCTCGATCACGGTCCGCACCAGATCGGGCTCGAACTGGGGTTCGGTGAACACGCAGCGGATCTCGTGTTCGGCAAGCGCGCCGCGCAACTCGACGAGCCGCTTGGCGCTCGGCGCCCGCGCCGGGTCGACGGCGATCGCGCCCTTCCCCTTCAGCCCGTAGGCGCGCTCGAAATACTGGTAGGCGTCGTGGAAGACGACGAAGGCGTGTCCGCGCACGGGCGCCAGACGGGCTTCAAGAGACGCATGCAGGTCAGCGATCCGTTTACGCGTCGCCGCGGCGTTGGCGCGCCATGTTGCCGTGCGGGCGGGGTCGAGAAAGATCAGCGCCTCCGCGACCGTATCGACGATCCGGCCGGCATTGCCGGGATCGAGCCAGAAATGCATGTTGAACTCGTCGTGCTCATGACCGTGGCCCTTGTGTTCGTCGACATGGGCCTCTCCATGGTCGTCGTCTTCCCATATCCCCCCTTCGCGATTCTGCAGCAAGCGAATTCCGGGCACCTCGTGCAGGGTCACGATCCTGGACTTGGACCCGAGATTCTCGATGGCGCGATGGAGGAAGGTCTCCATCGCATCGCCGACCCACACGATCAGATCGGCTTCCGCGAGAGCCCGGGCATCGGAGGGGCGCATCTGGTAGGTGTGGGGTGAGGCGGTGCCCTTGAGCAGAAGCCGGGGTTGTCCGGCCTCGCCCATAACCCCGGCGACGAGGGAATGGACCGGCTTGAGGCTCACCACGACATTCGGGGTCTGCGCACCGAGCTCCTGTGGCACAGCCAGCGCACACAAAGTGGCTGCGATGAGTGTCTTGCGGATATGTTCCAGGTTCGCCTCCCGGTGAACGCCCAGCGCCGTCGCGTACCGACCATCGGATTCTCCAGCAGGCGGCGCGATGATTTCACCAAAATGTTATACTATAGTTGTCGTTACCATTACTCATCAGTTTTTTCGGTTCCCACGCGTGCAGTGCGGCTTGGAATCCTTATCGCGCGATCCCCGGAGCGTCACGATTCGGTCGATGGACGGCGCGCTGAAGAGCAGTTACGGGAAGGCTGGTTCGATATCGTCGTGGGTGTGGCGACATCCCGCGCGCGCGCCGAGTGGGCAAGAGTGGGCGTCCTCCGTTCGGCAAGAGGCGACGCGCGCCGGCGCTTACCCTCGAAGGTCGTCCCGCCGGTTTCCGGTCCGTCTGCTGCGTGGCGGTTGCCGCCGAAGCCCAAGCATGGGGTAACCGCTGCCCTTCGAAATCGAACTCGGCACCCAACGACCTGCCCGGTTGCCGTACCGGGCGGTCGCAAAGGCCCGGCTGCCCCACACTTCCGCATATTCCGAATCGGTTGTAAGGCAGGACGATCGCGCGCCGCGGCGTCGTACTTGTGGACGATCCTTTCCGGCTTCGAGGGCCGGCCCCGACGTCAGGTCCGGGAACCGCGTGCGAATACGTGGATCACGTCTTGGACGCATCGGCATCCAGGTTTGGCGGCCAATTGGGGTAGTGGTAACCGTCGGCCGCGCTTCCGTGTGGGTACTGACCGTAAGTCTCCCAGTGGCGGGCCAATGACGACTGGGTAGAGGCCCAGCCTGAAACGGCGTCAGCGCGAGCGCCAGGAGCACGGATCTCTCGGCGCTCGCATCCGTTTGGCTGGATCTCGACTCCACCGTGAAGACGCGCCGTCCGATCCGACTTGCAGTCCCGAGCGGAGGCGAATGCACCGACCAAGGCTTCCGAGTGTCCGCGCGGCGCCGAATTCATTCTGTCGCTGAAACTTGACGAAGGGATTACAACCCGGAGTCCTGGGCGATGCCGATGGCCATGAACCGGCCCCTTGACACACACCAGCACAATCCGTTCCAGTCACCTCCCCGCTTGGGAGACGGTTTTCCGTGGACGCGAGTCTCACCGTCATTCTTGTCGCGGCGATCGTCGCCGGCCTCTACATGGCCTGGGCGATCGGTGCCAACGACGTTGCGAATTCGATGGGCACGTCGGTCGGCTCGGGGGCCATCACGGTCGGCGTCGCCATCCTGATCGCGGGCGTTTTCGAATTTCTCGGGGCGTTTCTGGCCGGCGGGGAGGTCACTTCGACGATCCGCAAGGGCATCGTCGACGCCGAGGCTCTCGAGGAGGATCCCGACCTGCTCGTCGTCGGCATGCTGTCGGCGCTCCTGGCGGCCGCCGCCTGGCTGACCTTCGCTTCCAGATTCGGCTGGCCGGTATCGACCACCCACTCGATCGTCGGCGCCATCATCGGGTTTGCCGTGGTCGCCATCGGATTGGACGCCGTCCACTGGTGGGACGTGGCAAAGATCGCCGCGAGTTGGGTGGTCACCCCCGTTCTCGCCGGGGCGATCGCGTTTCTCCTGGTGCTGAGCGTGCAATGGCTGATCTTCGACAAGGAGGATCCGGCTCTCTACGCGCGTCGATACGTTCCCGTTTACATCTTCGCCGCGGTGCTGGTGACCGCGGTCGTGACCTTCGTCAAGGGTTTGAAGCATGTCGGCATGGATCTGAGCATGCCGATGGCGATCCTGTACTCGGTGCTTGCGGCCGGCATCGTCGCCGTCGCCAGCAGACTGGTCATCGACCGGTTGAGCTTCCAGAGCCTCGACTCCCCCACCGGGGGACAATCGCGCTTTAACGACGTCGAGAAGGTGTTCGGCATCCTCATGATCGTCACCGCGTCGGGCATGGCGTTCGCCCACGGCTCCAACGATGTCGCCAACGCGATCGGTCCCGTCGCCGCGATAGTCGGGGTGGTCACCACGGGCGGGGTTGCCGCCAAGTCGGCGGTTCCGGTCTGGGTTCTGCTCATCGGCGCGGCGGGTATCGTGGTCGGCCTGGCGACGTTCGGTTACCGGGTCATGGTGACGATCGGGAGGAAGATCACGGAGCTCACGCCGAGCCGCGGGTTCGCCGCCGAATTCGCCGCCGCATCGACGGTCGTCGTGGCGAGCGGCACCGGACTGCCGGTTTCGACGACACAGACGCTGGTGGGCGCCGTGATGGGCGTCGGCCTTGCGCGCGGGATGGGTGCTCTCGATTTCGGCGTGGTGCGCACCATCTTCGTGTCCTGGGTCGTGACGCTGCCCGTCGGAGCGGGGCTCGCGGTGGCGTTCTACTACCTCCTGTCGGCGATATTCGTTCGAGGCGCCGGTTGATGAGACTCGCCGAAGAATTTCTGCTCTTGCTGCGTGACGAGGACGGCACGCTGTCGCGTGCTCCTGAATGGCTGGTCCGCTACGCCCTGGGCGGCGGGGTGCTGATGGATCTCGCGCTGGAGAACCGCATCGACACCGACACCCAACGTCTATTCCTGATCGACTCGACGCCGGTGGGGGACGCGCTGCTCGATCCGATGCTCTCCGAGATCGCGCACACGAGCCGGGAGCACGATGCCCTCTACTGGGTGGAGCACGCGACCCACCATGCCGACGAAATCCGGGAAACCGCACTGGCTCGGCTGGTCGGCAACGGCGTCCTGCGACTCAGCGACGACCGCGTCTTGCGGATATTCGGAACACGGCGTTACCCGCTCGCGGACGAAGAGGCGGAGCGCGATCTGATCCAGCGGATCCGGGAGACGCTGTTGAGCGACACGATCCCGGACCCGAGAGATATCGCGATCGTCACCCTCGCGCACGGCTGCGGACTCATCGGACATATCCTGACCGCGGAAGAGATGGCCGATGCCGCGGCCCGCATGGAAGTGGTGCGGAGGCTGGAATTGATCGGCCGGGCGTTCCTGAACGCCATGGACGTAGCCGTTCAACCCGCTGCTGGCCGGCTTGACCGGAACTGATCCCGCTGCCCAGACGCCTCCGGACAAAGGCCGCTATCAGGCCGCTGGAGACTCACCGGCGCGACTCGTGGTGTCGTGAATCTCAGCTCTACCGGCGGTTTCTGCCGGAGGTCGGGATTCGGGGCCGGGACGAGCGGGGCGACGGTCCGTTCAACTACGTTGACTTGTAGGCGCGGGTTCCGGCAGATCATCCGCTACGGGAAATCCGGGTCATGGTGAACGAGGCATTGTCGGTTTTGTCCGCGGGTTCCGCACGACTCTATTCGGGGCGGGCTGGTGTTGACCATCTTCCAGAGGCGCGCGATGGCTCGACCGTCCTCACCCGCCGCCGGTAGGGCGCAACAGAAGCCGCGTCCCGAGCGCCGAGACGGCGAAACAGACGACGAGAAACGGTCCCGCGGGCAGGTCGACCGCAGTCGAAATCAGCACCCCCGTCACCACCGCGGCGGCGCCGCTCGCGAATGCCCGCTTGAGGTGGTAACTGCGCCCGGAACGCGCGGCGAGCGCGGGCAGGATGAGGCTCGCGAAGACCACGTAGACGCCCACGAGCTGGACCGAAGCCGTGATCGCGAGGGCGAACAGTACGAAGAAGCCGACTCCGCTTCGCGCCCGCGGCACGCCGGCCCAGACCAGCGCCACCAGGCCGTAAACCGGCAGGAAGGCGGAAATGTCCTCCCACGAGACGAACAGGATCTGGCCCGAGAGCAGGTGCTGCAAGGCCTCGCCGCCATGCGGGTCGTCGGCGAGCGCCAGCAGGACCAGGGAAGCGGCGAGAATGAAGGAGCTTCCGATCACCGCTTCCTGTTCCTCCGGTGTCTTGTGCTCGATCCAGCGGAAGAACAGGGCTACGCAGATCCCCGTGCCGAAGGACGCGGATTGACGGAGAAACCAGGACGGTTCGTCGAAGAACAGCCCGAGCAGGACGATCGCCAGGCCGATGATCTGCGCCGTCGCCAGGTCGATGAAGACGATTCCCCGCTTCAGCACCTCAATCCCGAGCGGAGCGTGAACCGCCGAGACGACCAGCCCGACGACGAAGGCGGGGCCGACGATCAAGAGCAGGTCAGGATCGATCGCGTGCTTTCTCCAGCAGCGCGAGCGTGACGTCGAACAGGGCGAAGAGATCGCCCGCCTCGTCCTGCCCGCCGACCGTATAGGGAAGCGCGACGACCGGAATGCCCGTCCGCTCCGATAGCCAGTCCGCCGCATCCTTCGGCTCGTGCGGCGCGTGCAGGATCGCCGTCGCGCCGGTCTTGCGCACCTGTTGGACGAGGCGTTGCAGGTGGGACGCCGTCGGCGGAACCCCGGGGGTGCGCTCCAGCGTGGCAATCCTCTCCAGCCCGGCCCAGCGGATCAGATAGGACCACGCGGCGTGGTGGACGACGACCTTCATGCCGCGAAGCTTGCCGGCGCGTGCGCGCCAGCGCCCGGTCGCGCTGCTCCACCGCGCCTGGAAGTCCGCCAGCCGGGTGCGGTACGCCGCTGCGTTGCCGGGGTCGACGCGCGCCAGCCGGCCCGCCAGCTCGACCGCCAGAAGCGCGATGTTGCGCGGGTCGAGATGAACATGCGGGTTGCCGCTCGGGTGGATGTCACCGAGGCTGCGGTCGACCCTTTCGGGACGCTCCAGGGTCTCGACGTGGTCGGCGGCCATGAGGTGCCCCGGCTGGCCGGATTGCACCCCGTGCCGGGCGCCGCGCTCCATCAGCACCGGGAGCCAGCCGATTTCGAGCTCGGCTCCGGAGCAGAACACGATGTCGGCGCGGCGCACCTGCGCGATCAGGCTGGGCCGCGCGCGGATGTAGTGGGGATCCTGGCGTCCATGGGTAGCCGAGTACACCGCAACGCTGTCGCCGCCGATCTCGCCGGCCAGCGCCGCCCATTCCGGCTCGCAGGCGAAGACCCTGGCGTCGCCGGCCGCGGCCGAAGGCACGAGCGCCACGAGTCCGGCAACCAGCGCCGGCGCGAGCCGCTTGGGCATGCTCGCCATGGCTCAGAAACTATGCGCGGCGTGAGCGCCGAGGCTCATCACATATTGCAAGAAAATCTGGTTATCCTTCTCGTGGCCATCGAGCGCTTCGTGATTGTACTGTAGCCGGACACGCCCGAACTCGCTGTTGGTCCAGTCGACCATCATCCCCAAGGCATAGGGATTGTGGTCGATCTCGGAGCCGCCGGGTGGGGACAGCCTGGCGTAGCGGGCTCCGATCCGCCAGCTTGGCACCGGCTTGTAGACCCCCTGGACGTACCAACCACGCGCGACGGAGTCGGTCCTGAACTCTCTGAGAGCCTCCTCCTCCTCGTCCTCGTGGCCATTCTCCTCCTCATGCGCCATTTCCTCTGCCAGCGCATAGATTCCCTTTTCCCGGCGCCAGAAATACTCGCCTTGGAGGATTACCTCGCTCTCCCGCGCGTTGCCGGTAGGAGCCAGCGCGAAGCGGAAATCGAGGCCGTAGAGCCGCGTGTCGCCGATGAACGCGCCCTCGGTGAAGTATGCGGCGTGGTCCTCTTCTTGTTCGTCATGCCCGTTTTCTTCCGCTTCGGCATGCTCATCCCCGTGCGCGTCCGCGCCGCCGCCCCGGCTGCGCGACTCGCCGTCGAGCAGATACCCGCCGACGCGCAGCGCGGCGTCGCGGCCGAGGTCCCAGCCGACCCGGGTATAGATGGACCGCGCCCTGAGCCCGTTGTCGGAGCCGCCGAACGGCGTGTCGTCGCCGCGGAACAGCCCGCCGCCGAATTCGGCGTAGACCTCGGCGGGCAGCACGAGGGAAGCCTCGACGCCGTCGTCGTTGAACGCGTTGTCGAGAAAGGCGCGGTAGGGAAGCGGCCGGTCCGCGAAATCGTCGCCATGCGGGTGCAGCTCGTTGAGA
>Ga0209754_1001550_pt1 | contig 21989 bp, 21 predicted proteins | sample MesohylBB_FD_187295 | JGI IMG/M metagenome (GOLD analysis project Ga0209754, IMG submission 187295) | Host-associated microbial community of the marine sponge Aplysina aerophoba from Gulf of Piran - sponge mesohyl, lysed by bead beating... | ecosystem: Host-associated > Porifera > Sponge >... | reverse complement strand
GGTTTTTTACTCGTTGTTTGACAGGAAAATTCCTGACGTGTTAAAGTCTGTTTTGAAGAAAGAAAAAAGAGAGATTCGGGTGTCCGAATTCAATGAGAATCGGTGTCCGAAAAAATGAGAATACGCAGCAATACAGGGCGGGGACCCGGCCACCTCAGACGCCCCCGGATTCCTCAAGCGAAGCTCCGCGCAGAGACCCTCATTCACCATAGACCCCAAAACGGACCCCATGATCGCAGGCTCCAAGCGTGCGATCGAAAGCCCCTTGTCTTCATGCGAGAAAAAAGAGGTGTGCACTGAGTACACAGAAAGCTTATGGAACGAACAGAAGGAGTGCTACGAGGAGGCGACGCTCAGCAGACATTACTGCAACGTGAAAAAGACCGTCACCTTGATCCCCCTTGATACCGAGTCCCGTCGGAGAGCCTCGCGCACAAACACCGAAACCACGCACGAAACGCGTATCGAGACCGACGACCGCTGCGTGGGCTACAAAGCGGCAAGAAACTGCGAAACCTTCAGCAACCGTTGCCTTGAGGTCACCGAGACTCCGGACGGGGAGACCGTCTGCTTAAACAGGAAATATACCTACCTCTGCGCGAGCCCCCTGGTGGAAAGCCCCGACTGCCCACAGCTGCGTGCCGAGGGCTGCCACCAGACCGGGGCGCGCTGCGTCATGCGGTTTCGCGAGCATCCCGAGTTCCCCGACCCGCCGGGAACGGACCTCGGAGTATGCCTTATCCAGGAAAACGCCTATGACTGCCCGAAAAGCATAAGCCTCTGCCGGGAAAAAAACGTCACGTTTGACTGCGGCGGGGAAATCCGCTGCGCCTCGGGGGATGACTGTTTTGACACCTCGACGGAGCAGAACACAGATTTTCCCGAAGTGGCCTCGCGCATGGCCATGCTCGCCGACATGGAAAGGTGCCTTGCGACGACCGCAGACGGTGAGAGTTCCGCCGAGGGGTACGGGCCTATCGAGATGGACGAAGCTACGGGGGCGACCGCGGGACCGATCGACTGCTCAGACGCCTCGGGCGGGGGAGTGACGATATTCAAGGGAAAGCGTTACCGCTGCGATCTCAATCTCACGGGATTCATACAGAACTGCTGCAGGAAAAAGGGGCTTTTCTCGGGCGCATGCCCCCGGAGCACCAAGGAGCTTCGCGCGAGAAGGGACGACGCGGGGGCCTGCCATTACGTCGGGATCCACAAGAAGAAGGTGCTTGGAATCACGCTCAAGAAAAGAAAGGTGTACTGCTGCTTTAATTCCAAGATGGCAAGGGTGGTCCACGAGCAGACGAGGGGTCAGCTCATACAAAAAGGGCTCTGGGCCACGACTGAGAACGGCGGCTGGGGCAGGGCCAAGAATCCCCGCTGCGGAGGGATGACCGCAGAGCAGCTCCAGGAAATAGACTTTGACGCAGTGGATTTCTCAGAGATTTACGAAGACCTCCTTGACGCTGCTGATATCCCCGACCTTACGGACTCGACGGAGAGTGCGGAAGAGGATATCGAGGACCACTGCCCGGATAGGTCGCTTGACTGCGGCGGGGAGGGGGAACAGTGAGAGCGGTCCTCGCAGCACTTGTCTCCGCGTTTTTTGTTCTCTCCCTTGAGCCCGCAGCGCCTGGAGAGCCGTATTTCGACCAGAAGGAGCGGGGCTGGTTCTGGTATGAACCTCTCTCTCCGCGTACGGAGGAGGCACGGTCCGGCACCTCCAGGAGGCAGTTGACCGTAAAAGAAATAAGAGAAAGGGGGGAGAGGCTTTTTGAGGCCGCCCTTCTCTCCCCGACCAGAGAGAACGTGAGGGCGTACATGGAGCATCAGAAGCAGGTACTTGAGCGAAGCGAGGAATTCGCGCGCGTCTGGAAACGGGTCCTGTGGGAGAGCCCGGCTCTTGACTCAACGGTCGACAATCCCGTAAGCGCCGCGGGAGCCGAGATCTCAAGGAATCTCAGAAAAACCGCCCGCGACGACATGATCGAGAAAATATCCCGAGTTGGAAAGCTCGTTTTCTTCTTCCGCTCGGACTGCCCGTTTTGCCGCGGGCAGGCGGAAGTCATAAAAACCCTTGAGAGGAGGCACGGGATCGGGGTCCTGGCGGCGTCCCTTGACGGAATGGGGCTCCACCCTCTCTACCCACGCTTCGTCGACGGCGCGGCGCAGGCCGCGCGCCTGGGAGTCGAGCAGGTGCCGGCGCTTTTCCTTTTTGTTCCCTCGCAGAGAAAAATCGTCCGGATAGGCACGGGCTACCTCACTCTCGGCGAAATAAGGCAAAGGCTCTATGTCGTGGGAGAGGAAGTGCTCGGAACGGGGCAGGAGAAAGACAAAGGGCTTTTCCTTCTGAGCGGGGAGGGAAAATGAGAAAAACATCCCTTGCGGCAGTATTTGTTTTCGCCCTGACTCTTTCACCCCAGGTCTGCCTGGCCGATCTCGGGAGCGAGGTCCGCGGCATGTTCGACCGCCTCGGGCTCTCGGGGACCGCCACGCCGGCGGGGGTCTACGAGGGGCAGTCACGGGGGTTCGTCACGGGAGGCTCGGTCTCGGTAAGGCTCCCGAACGAAACCATACAGCCGCTTTCCGTGAGCCTCCCCCACCTTCGCTCGGGGTGCGGAGGGGTGGATCTTTTCCTGGGGGCGATCTCCTACATAAGCGCAGACGACCTGATACGCAAGATGAAGACCATAGGAACATCGTTTGCGAGCTACGCGTTCATGATGGCGCTTAAGACCCTGTGCTCCCCGTGCGAGAACATAATGGAGAAACTCGAGGCCGCCTCGCGCGCCGCAAACTCCCTCAGCGTCGACACCTGCAGGGCGGGAGAGAGCCTGGCCGAGGGAATATTCGGGCAAGGGGGAATAATCAGGGGAGAGCAGGCGGGGCGATGCGCGTTCGTGGGAGTCAAGCAGTCACTTTTCACCGATCCGGCGGAGGGGCTTTCCGAGTGCCGCACCCAAAGCGGGATAACAAGAACCGTCGCGGACATAAACGCAGGCACCGTAGCGCAGGACAAGGAACTGGTAAAGCTGACTAGGAACACCGTGTGGGAGGCACTTCGGACCATTCCATCCTCAACTCTCTCAAAGGAACAGAAGGAGCAGGTAATGAGCGTCACGGGGACCTTCATAATCACGCAGGCGGGTTCTGAGTACAAGCCCCCGACCATAAGCCTTGAGTACCTGGCGGGCGGAGGCGGCGCGGGGAGAGTGTATAACTGCGGTTCGGACCCCGGTTGCGCAGCGCCTACCATGGCATCCGTCGGGGCGAACTTCAAGCCGTTCTCGGAACTTGTCTCTGAGAAGTTGCTTGAGGCCCATGCGGCCATAGTCGAAAACCGCCGCCCGCAGGACGATACCGTGAGGTTCCTCGATGCGCTTCCCTTTCCCGCGTGGAAGCTTCTCTCCTCGGCCGGGGCCGTGGACCCCGAGATAGGCGGAACCTACGTCTCGGCGCTTGCGAGGCCGATAGCGGTGTTCTCCGTGGCAGCGTGGCTTGAGCGGGCGGAGCGAAGCCTCTGGAGCGGCGTCGGGAGTTCCGAGAGAAAGGGAACGCTCTCCGCAATGGACAGAAAAAAGATCGCCGAGCGGATGAGGATGCTGCGCGAGGAAGTGTCGCTCATGATGGAGCAGGAGAATACGAAGATAGAGGAGCTTGTCTACGCCCTCTCGATAATAGAGCACCTTGACTCCCGGTCCCCGGTGGTATTCGAGAGAAAGAGCCGCCACAAGGCGGGCGACGAGGTGATACAGGGGGCCAACTGAGGGAACCATGGACTGGAGAAACACGCGTAGCGGAATCCTGAGGCCGGCTTTTGCGCTCGGTACCGTCGCGCTTTCCGGGACCTTGCTTTTCCCGGAGACGGCGGGAGCCCAGGGAGCCTTCCAGATAGACACCTACGGAAACGGGCAGTTCATAGCCGAGGTGCTTAACTCCATAGCGATCCTGGCGGGCTCGGGCCTCCTGGGTCTCATACGCCTGGGACTCGTCGCGGGCATACTGCTTGCGGTCCTGTCCTCGCTTTTCGGAGGAAGGACGGCGCCGGGCCACCAGTTCGCGCTCTCCATACTCATCTACATGATGCTCTTCGGGGTGCGTGTCGACATGGCGGTCTACGACAGGGTGACCTCGTACACGAGAGTTATATCCTCGGTGCCGGCCGGGGTCGGGGTTTTCGCCTGGGCGACTTCGGGGGTCGGAAGCGGTCTTACCAGGGTTATGGAGGGAGCGTTTTCGCTTCCAGGCGCGCTTCGCTACTCGAAAAACGGGCTTCTCCGCGGGGCCGAGCTCATAAAGCGCTCAACCGCGTTTGCGGTCGCGGAACCCCATCTTGCTAACACCCTTGACTCGTTTGTGAGGGAGTGCGGGCTGAAAAGCATAACCTCGGGGCTTGTGAGCCCGGAGAGCCTGGAGAAGTCGGCTAACCTTTTCTCCTCCATGGGCGCGGCCAACTACCGTTTCGTGGAACTCCACACAAACGTCGCCCTGCCCGCGGGCGCCTACGCCTCTCCGCCGAGCGCGGGGGACTGCTCCGCGGCCGGAAGGCCCATACTCGCCTACTGCGGGGAGGCCCACGCGGGCGTAAACGCCTGCCTCAACGCCTACTATCCCGGGTGGGCGGCGGAGCTTGCCGAGGAATCGGGCTTCGTCGACCGCCAGACAAACACGGTCAACACCGCCGGCTTCACGGAGGCGCTTCGGGAATCGTACAGGGAACTTGCCGGGGTCTCAATGTCGGCAAAGGACATAATCGTCCAGAACGCCATGATAAACAGCTACTCCCGCTCGGTTAAGTCGCTTGCGGTAGCGGGAGGGTCAGAGGCCTCGCTTCTGAGCCTCTCAATCGCCGAGGCGCGCGCCAGGCAGAAAAACTCGTTTCTGGTCCTGGGAGAGATGGCCCGCCACACCCTTCCCTATATAAGAGGACTCCTCCAGGGAATGCTCTACGGCATATTCCCCGCGGTGATCTTCCTGGCAATGACGCCGCTTGCCGCGCGTATAATCCCCGCCTACCTGATCGCGATGCTCTGGACCGAGCTCTGGAATCCCATATACGCCATAGTGAATCTTTTCTCGAACCTGAAGCTCCAAAGAGCGCTTGAGCCCTACACAGACGGCTCGCTCACCGTGATATCAAGGGGGTCCGTCGTCCACGAATCCGACATGGCCATGGCGGTCGCGGGGCTTGCGGCCACCATAGTCCCCATGATCGCCTACTACGTCGTCTCCGCGAGCCAGCACGCCGTGGTGGGGGCCGTGCAGCAGTTCATGGGACCCACGCAGTCAATCTCGACCCAGACGGCCGGGGCCCATGCCGCTGGAAACATATCGCTTGGAAACGTGTCGGTCGCGACGGGGCGCTACGACACGGTGACGGCGAACAAGTCCGACGTCGCGCGGGAAAGCGTTACGGGGAGTCTCAGCCGCCGCTACGACAATGTCTACGAGCAGCCGGCCTCGAGCGTGGGAGGGATGCGGATAACGGGGCGGGAAGGGATAAGGTTCGCGGCAAGGGAAGAACTTGCTGACACCATGAGGAACATGGAGGCAAGCAGGGAGGCGGTGACGGATTCCGCAGCCGCGGCGTCCGTGCGGGTGGTCGGGGCCTCGCATGCGGCGGCGGACGAGAGAAGCTACTCCGAGGTCCTGGGGCTCTCAAGCACCACGGGCGAGAAAAAGGATCTTGCGACCGTGCTGGGGACGGCTGAGAACCTGCAGAGAAAATTCGGACTCTCCCGCCAGGAGTCGCTCAAGATGTCGTGGGACACGGCTATGGTCTACGAGGCGGGCGCGCGGGCGGGAACTTCCGCGGGGCTTGCGGGCGGGGGCCCCGTGAGGGCGTCGGCCGGCGCGGGAATAAAGGCCAGGGGGGCGCGCAAGACCGATGCGAGCGCCGCCGAGAGGTACGAGGAGGCCCGGGAGTTTGCCTCGAGTTCCAACTCCCGGGTTAATTTCTCAACGGCTTTTTCCGAGCTTGAGAACACGCTTTCTTCAAAAGAGGCCCGCGAGAGCCTGCAGTTCACCACCCGGGATTCGGAGGAGGCAACGGCCGAACTCCGCTCCGCCAGAAGCTCCCTTCGGGACTACTCCTCCCACCGGGAAAAGGCCAGGGCGTACTCGGAAGTCCTCTCCGGGGAAAGCTCCTTCGGTGCCGGTCTTGAGAGGGAATACACCCAGACGGTGTTTGCCGACATGAGGGGGCGGGGTTACTCGGACAGCTACACGGCCAGCGGACTTACGGACCTTCGCGACGGAAGATACGACACCGAGGAGGCAGAAGCGGTTTCGGGGTCAATACACAGGGTCACGGGTCTTGAAGGGCTCGTCGGCGCGGGGAGCGGGCCCAGGGAATCGGTCGCCGCGATACCCTCAGACAGCTACGGACTCGGAGACGTACGACGATTCGAGGTTGACGCGGAGCAGGCCTTCGGAGAATACAGAAAATCCACCGGAGAAGCCGGGAGCGGAATCGAGCGGACGCAAAGTTCGATAGAGGAGGATTCCGCCGCGGTGAGAGAACAGGCAACCCGGGCGCGGGAGAGGTCCCGGGGAAAGATCGAGACAGGGGAAACAAAGACCTCGGAGGACTTCGGAGCCGGACGGGCAGAGATACGGGAAGGCAGGGAACATCTTCGCCGCTCGACTAAAGGGGTGGGGGAGCGGCTTGAGAACGCCAGATCGGAAAGCATCTCCCGGGAACGGAGAATGTCTGAAATCGCAAAGGCAATTGAGAGCAGCCGGGCGCAGCAGCGAAAAAACGGGCCCGAATGATACAACCGGGGGGCATTGTCTTTTATAAAAACGCGGGTATAGTTTCTATAAAAACGCGGTTGCAATTTCTATAAAAACGCGGATACGGAAATAACAATACAGCGAGTCTTGGATCATGTCACGTTCTTATGTCCGCTGGCAGCGGAACACTCTGGAAAAAGCCCTGAAAACGCGCCGCGTGCTGTTGCTCTGCGGAGCGCGGCAATGCGGCAAGACCACTCTTGCCAAGGAACTGGTTTCACAGGGTATTGCTTACCGTACTTTAGATGATCTGTCCGTACGGCAGATTGCTGAAACCGACCCGCGAGGCTTCGTGAGGCACTCGGGGAAAACCCTCATCATCGACGAAATTCAGCGTGCTCCCGATCTGCTTTCCGCAATCAAGATAAGTGTGGATGAAGATACAAGACCCGGACAATACCTGCTGACGGGTTCGGCTGATATACAGTCTTCCCCGGGGGTACGGGAATCTCTCGCCGGACGCATAAGAAAGGTACGGCTGCGTCCGCTTACGCATGGAGAGATTTTGGGGGCATCTCCGGATTTCCTTGACCGGGCTTTCAGACAGGATTTCGAGCATCCCGACCGCGCTTACGACCGTGATACCATGCTGGACATTTCTTTTGGAGGTGGTTTTCCGGAAGCCATTCTGCTCGGAGACGCGGAACGAAAACTATGGCATCGGGACTATGTGGACGCGCTTGTGGAGCGCGATCTCAGGGATCTCGGGCGTATCCAGCGACGCGACGCCATGAGCGAACTGATACACACCCTGGCAGCATGGTCGGGTAAGTTCATGGACATCTCATCCATAGGCTCCGGACTTTCCATCGCCCGCTCCACGGTCGAGACATATATAAACGCCTTGGAAGCCTTGTATGTGGTCGAACGCATAAGGGCGTGGAAACGCACCGATTACGCACGGACGGGGCAGCGCCCCAGGCTTTTTATGACTGATTCAGGACTTATGTCTTCGATTCTTGGCTGGGACAGGCAGCAGGTCCGCATGGATGCGGACCGCTCGGGCAAGCTGACCGAGACCTTCATGTTCAACGAAATAGCCGCCCAGGCGGAAGCCAATGCTGGAAAATACAGCCTCTTCCATTACCGTGACCGCGAAAAGCGCGAGATCGACTTCCTGATCGAAAGGGATGACTGGGCACTGCTCGGAATTGAGATCAAGGCAGGCTCGGCCATCGGAACGAACGATTTCAGGAACCTGAGCTGGTTTAAGAAAAATATCGCGCACGACAGAAAATTTACCGGGATCGTGCTCTATTCGGGAGAGCTCGCGGGTTCCATGGGTGATGGGCTGTGGGCAGTTCCTTTCGGAACAGTCTGGAACCGGTCGTAAGCCGACTGCTTCACCTTTATCCTTGCAAATTGTGCATATGACTGCTTGATTTGCAAGGATATTTTCTACGTAACATGAGCTGCCCGCAAGCTTCCGCCTGCTAACCTAGCATCTTCCGTTCCGCAGAACGAGAGGAGACTATTCGCTCCAGTCGTCCAAGCGCAAACCGGCGACGCGCTCGAATTCTCGGGTGTTATTCGTAACCAGAACATGCCCAAGCGATCTGGCATGCCCGGCAATCATCAGGTTATAATGTCCGATCGGCTTGCCTGATCCGGCTAATTCCGCCCTGATTTCACCGGAATGAACCGCCGCGGCGTAATCATAGGGCAACACCTCCAATCTGGCGACAAACCCCTCTATATCGTTCAGATTACGTCTGGGATTTGCGGATTTTTCCGCTCCATAAACTAATTCCATCAAAGTGACGGTTGATATGCATACTTGACCGTAATGAGCGGCAAACGCCTTTTTAATCTTCTCAGGCTTATTCTTTATAGTGTAGATAACTATGTTGGTATTCAGCATGTATCTGAGCATCAGAACTGCTCCCGCTCCTGCTCTCCGACCTGATCGCGCTCATTCATAAAATCATCCGTAACGCCCTCTCCCTCAAACCAGCTGTCCCAGGCTTCTCCAGCCGGAGTAATCAAGCGGGAACGTCCCAAGCGGACTATATCCACTTCCTTTACGGTATCCGGCAAAGAAACCGGCTTGGGAAGCCGCACAGCCTGGCTTTTATTGTTTTTGAAAACTTTTACCCTTTCCATCTCTACCTCCGGACAGGAATATACTTAACGTATATACATACTTTTTTAACGCAAGAAACCTATCAGGAATCAGAAACGCGAAAAACTGAAAGGACGGTTTCCCCCAGTCCGGACGAAGGCCTCTCAGGAACCGTGATATATGGAGAGAAAAGCGGTGTAGGTGAAACCGAACTGCATTAGCAGCAGGAAGGGAACCCAGATGAAAAATCCCATGTAGAGAACATATGCCACCTGGAACGTGAAGAAAAGCGAGAGGATAACCTCGAGAAAGGTAGTAACACCTTTTGAGGAAACGTACGCCGAGGTTCTCCACCGATCCCTTCTCCCCACAACGGCGTACTTGGGCGTTCTCGCAAAACCCGACGTCCTGCCCAGAACCGCCTCAAGCACGGCCTTGGCGTTGTTGACGCCTATGCCCGCCCCGACGCTCAGCGCAACGGGTATGTATTTGTAGAACTCCCGCGCCCGGGAGCCGTGGGCCTCGCGGACCGCGAGTATGTAGAACCTTATTATGGCCAGGGTACCGGCCGCCACCCCCAAGACGCTCGCTATGAAAAGATCATTAAGCCAGATCCGTTCCCAGAGAAAGTTCATGGGTATTATGAGAATTATCGTGGCAAGCAGAAACAGGTAGCTGAAATTGCCGAGAAGGTGGAAAACGCTCTCGACCTTGACCTTGAACGGAATTTGGGAGTCGCCAAGCACCGAGGGCAAAAGCTTCCCCGCCGTCTGGATTCCTCCTTTTACCCACCTGTGCTGCTGTATCTTAAAGGCGTTCATGTCAACGGGAAGCTCGGCGTCTGAGATGACGTCGGGCAGGTAGACCGCCCGCCACCCGCTTATCTGCGCCCTGTAGCTGAGATCAAGATCCTCCGTCAGGGTGTCGTGCTGCCACCCTCCGGAAAGCTCTATGCACTTCTTGCGGATCACCCCGGCGGTGCCGTTGAAGTTAAGAAAAAGTCCGTTTGAGTACCGGGCAGTCTGTTCAACTACGAAATGTCCGTCAAGAAGCACCGACTGGGCCTTGGTGAGAAGCGAGTAGTCTCGGTTAAGATGCCCCCATCGCGTCTGCACTATCCCGACCTCCGGATCTTCGAAGCACGGCACGGTCCTTCGGAGAAAATCTTTGGGAGGAACGAAATCCGCGTCGAAAACCGCTAGAAACTCCCCGCTTGCCTGCGCGCAACCCGCGGCGAGCGCCCCGGCCTTATACCCCTCGCGGTTCCCCCTCCGGATGTGCTTTATGTCGAACCCCGCGGCCCGGAGCTCCTCGGTGCAGCGCGCCGCTATGCGGCTCGTGTCGTCGGTTGAGTCGTCAAGCACCTGCACCTCGAGCAGGTCCCTCGGGTAGTCGATTGCGCAGACCGCACGGATAAGCCTTTCGGTAACGTACATCTCGTTATAGACGGGAAGCTGCACTGTAACGCGCGGAAGTGGCCCCTGTCCCTGCGCGGCCGCGGCGCGGCGCGCCTTTGTCCTCGAGTAAAGATGAACCAGGTAGTAGCGGTGAAGGCCGAATATGCAGAGAAAAACGGAGGAGATAACGTAAAGCAGGGTGCAGAAGTACTTTATAAGCTCGAACAACTTTCAAAACCTCATTATTGTAAAGACCCGGCGCCCCTACGGTTTGAACTTCGCTATCCTCTCGGCCGCCTGCTTTATTCTCTCCGTGTCAAACGTCACAGACACCCTGGCGTATCCCTCGCCGCAGTCCCCGAAACCGTTTCCGGGAGTAACCACCACTCCGGCTTCAGAAAGCATCCTCGCGCAGAACTCTGAAGAGCTTATCCCTTCGGGAACCTCGAACCACACGTAGAAGGTAGCATCGGGCTGCGTATAACTTATACCGGCTTCTTCGAGGCCGCGGCAGAATATCTCAAGGCGCTCCCTGTAGACTTCCTTTCTCTCCTCAAGCCCCACGGAACTGTTCTGAAGCGCCGTTATGCCCGCCTCCTGGACCGCCTGGAAAGCCCCCGAGTCTATGTTCGTCTTTATCTTCCCGAGGCCCGCTATGGCCCTTTCGTTCCCCGCGGCGAACGCCAGGCGCCACCCGGTCATGCTGAAGGTCTTGGAAAGGGAGTGAAACTCGATTCCCACGTCCATCGCCCCCGGTATCTCGAGGAAACTCAGGGGGTTTTTGCCGTAGAAAGCTATTTCCGTGTAGGCCGCGTCGTGGCAGACGAGTATATTGTTTTCCCGGGCGAAATCGATCACTTCACGGAAAAACTCCTCGTCAGCGAGAACCGTGGTCGGGTTGTTGGGATAGTTAAGGAACATCATGACGGCCCGCTTGGCCACCTCCGCGGGAATGGCGTCAAGATCCGGAAGAAAGCCGTTTTCCTTAAGAAGCGGCATCGGGTAGGGAACCCCTCCGGCAAACGTGGTCGAAACCGGGTACACCGGATATCCGGGATCCGGCACAAGCGCCACGTCCCCAGGGTCGACAAACGCCAAAGGCGCGTGGGCTATTCCTTCCTTGGAACCTATCAGGGTCACTACCTGCTTTGAGGGATCGAGGGTTACACCGAAGCGCTCTTCGTACCAATCTGCCGCCGCCGCCCGGAAAGACGGCATGCCCACGTAGGAGGGGTAGCGGTGGTGCTCCGGGTTCCCGGCCGCCTCGCGAAGCGACTCCACTATGTGCTCCGGCGTCGGTATGTCCGGGTCGCCCACCCCGAGGTCGATCACGTCGACCCCCTTATCGATCAGCTCGTTTTTTTTTCTGTCGATCTCGGCGAAAAGGTATGGAGGAAGCTGCTCGATTCTCTCTGCCCACTTGATTTTCATGTAAAGCCCTCCCGAGGGATAGATGAGTCCAATGAAGCGTTTAGGTTAACTTGAAGAAACCATCTGTTCAAGCTCGGAAACTGCCCGCTATCCATATAGCCCCGCAAGCGCGGGGTTTGAATGAATTCCGAGGTAGAAGCGGTAAATCTTCATATTTGAAAGGATCATCCCCTTTTCACGCAACCCGGCGGATATCCGCCTCGAAGCCATTACCCGCCGGCTTCAGGTTGCCAGCGGCGAATCTTCCGAATCTCTAACCAAGATTCAGCTTTCACCTTGTCAAGATCATAGTTCCTTTGCAGGTTAATCCAGAGTTCGGGCGTGGTGCCGAAGAACTGTCCAAGCCGCAAGGCAGTGTCAACCGTTATATCTCTCTTCCCGCGAATGATCTGGGAAATGCGATTTGGGGGCACGCCGATACGACGTGACAACTCCGTCGGCGTCACCTTGATTTCCCTGAGTTCGTCAATAAGAAACTCGCCGGGGTGAATAGGTTCTCTGGCCATTGCTGTTACCTCCTGCTTTTCGTTTTTATTTTGATCTAGTGATAATCCACGATTTCCACGTCACAGGCGCCTTCTTCCCATCTGAAACATATGCGCCATTGCTTGTTAATTCGTATACTGTATTGTCCCGTCCGGTCGCCATATAACGCCTCAAAGCGATTACTCCTCAATGCCCTCAGATCTTCAAGTGTCTCGGAAGCATTCAGTATTCTCAGCCGCTTCTCGGCTTGTCTGGAAAAACCCGAGAAATCCGAGACACGCTCCCCTTCGAACAAACGCTTTGTTTTCTTACATTTAAAGCCTTTTATCATTTACCTGCTTTAGCATATCTCATTGACTAGTTACGTCAACAGTCAATGAGATCCTGTCGTTAGTCATAACTATTTAACCTTTAACGGTGAATCAGTGCGGAAAAAAATGCCCGGGTCCAGCCGTTAACCGCCCCTTAACGGGAGCTTTACGCTGCTTTGACGAAGATCGGGAATAACCAGTGCTTGGGAGCCCGTTTAACAACGCCCGCAAAAAAGTTTAGACTTGTTTTAAGCACAAGGAGAAGAGGGTTGAAGATACTCTACGCCATACAGGGAACCGGGAACGGCCACATAAGCCGCTCAAGAGACGTGATAGCCGAGCTTCGCAAGTCGGCCGAGGTCGACATAATGGTAAGCGAGCGCCAGCACGAGATAGACCTCGGCTTCGAGGTCAAGTACAACCTTCGGGGACTCGGGTTTGTTTTCGGGAAAAACGGCGGAATCGACTACTACGCCTCGATAAAGAAGGCCCGCTTCGACAAGCTGCTCGGAGACGTAAACGACCTTCCAGTCGCCGATTACGACATGGTGGTAAGCGACTTCGAGCCCATATCCTCGTGGGCGTGCCGCCTCAAGAAAAGGCCCTGCGTGTCTCTCTCCCACCAGACCTCGTTTGTCTCCCCCAAGACCCCGAGGCCCGAGAAGCCGAACAAGATAATGGAATTCATAATAAAGTGGTACGCTCCCGTGTGCATACCGCTCGGGCTTCATTTCCGCGAATACGACAACTTCATAAAAACCCCCATCATAAGAAAGGAGCTGCGCCGCTACGAAGTGCGCCAAAACGGTCACTACACAGTCTACCTCCCGAGCTTTGACGAGCGCACCCTGATCAGGCATCTGAGCAAAATCGACGTGCCCTGGGAGCTTTTCTCAAAACACTACAAGGGAGAACCCTACGCCGAGGGAAACGTCACCGTGTACCCGGTAAGCTACGAGAAGTTCATAGAAAGCTTCACCGGAAGCGAAGGCATACTCACGAACGCCGGGTTCGAGACGCCGTCCGAGGCACTTTTCCTCGGCAAGAAACTCCTCGCGGTGCCGATGAAGGGGCAGTACGAGCAGGAGTGCAACGCGGTGGCACTTGAGCAGATGGGATTCGACGTGCTCCACAAGGTAGGCGGGGATTTCGACAGCACACTTGAGAGATGGGTATCCCTTCCCCGGGCGCAGCCCAAGCCCTACAGGGACGTCGTTCCCGACATATCAGAAACCATACTCGCCCTTGCCGAACGCTACGGGGGCGAAGAGGAGTTCAGACACCCGACCGGTTCCCCAATCGAAGACGCCGAGCAAAAAGGGCTTCTCGATCTTTTTCTCTGAGAAGAGAGCCTCAGCGGGGAAAAATCAGGAAAGGAAAAACCAGAAGACCGCGATTCCGAGAACCAGTCCCGCAAGGGTCTGGGCCAGGCTGTGGCACCCGAGCCTTACCCTGGACCAGGCGACCAGCAGGGCAAGAGGCAGAATAACGAAAACCAGTGTCTCGTGCGGATAGGCAAACACCATAGCCCCGAGCGCTCCCATTGCGGCGCAGTGACCGCTTATCTTCCAGTAAAGCGAAACCAGTATCCAGAAACCCGTAAGCGCCAGGCAAGAATAGCCGAGCGTTACCAGGGCGCCGGGCCCGCCGACGAAACCGTAGAGGACAAGGGAAAATACGGAGTAGATGAAAATAATGCTGAGGGGCCTTATCCGCTCCTCCCTCACGCTTATATGAAAATCCGTCACCTTGCCCCGGCCCATGAGATAGAATATGTAGGCCGTCGGGACGAGCACGAAAAGAAGCACGAAAAAAGAAGTCCAGAGAAACTTGGCGGAGTGATCAAGCGAGTAGGAGCAGAGAATCACCGCGTAGAAAACCACAAGCGCGGGGGAAAAAACCGTGGAGACAAAGTTCGCCGCACCCGTAACCCTGCCGCCCTCGGCGGGGCGCGGAAACGTGATCTTTTGAGCTATATTGTCGTTGTTAATCATCTTCCCTAAACCCTGTATAGAATAAAAACCGCATGGAGCGCAAAAAACAAGGGGTAAACCGAAGATTTTGCGTTTTTTAACCGCCCTTTTAAAAACCGTTAACGCGGCCTTAAAGTTGCAGGACGAAGAGGTTTCTAAAGGGAATTATGTATTTTAGTTGACGGATTAGATTCTGGCTGTAAAACAGGTATAATATAGTGATGATAAGGACTTACAAGTGCAGAGTGAAGTTATCCAAGTCGGGGCATGAGACGCTGTCTCAGATATTTGGGATGAGCGCCGAGTTGTACAACGCAGGACTGGAATCCCGCATTGACTGCTACAGAAAGACAGGTGAAAGCCGCAGTCTCTATGACCAGTACAAGGAACTTGTGCAGGTAAGAGCGGAGTTGCCGGAGTTTGAGGCTGTATCCAGTATCGTGTTCCGAGGCGTGCTATCGAGGCTTGACAAGGCGTACAAGCGGTTCTTCAAGCACGGAGGTTTCCCCCGCTGGAAGAGCGGTAGACGCTGGCGAACCATAGAGATAAACGACCAGTGCTGGCGTATGCTCAAGAAGCAGGGCGATAAGCTGGTCCTCAAGGTCAAGGGATTGCCCCGCATTGAGGTAAGACCATCCCGAGAACTCCCGCCTAATAATCTGCTCAAGGCAATCAGAATTACCAGAAAACCCCTGCGTACCGAGGTTTGCCTGTCCTACGATCTGCCGACACCCGAGACAAAACCGGTCACTAACCCCGTAGGGATAGACATGGGGATATCGAAGCGTCTGACGCTTAGCGATGGGGAGACCGTGGAGAAGCGGGAGATAGACAGAAAGAAACTGATACGCCTCCAACGCTCCGTGTCCCGCAAGAAGAAAGGCTCGAACAACAGGCGTAAAGCCGTATCCCTGCTTGCAAAGGAATGGCAGAGGGTATCGGACAAGGAAAGAGACTATCTCCACAGACTGACCTCGGAGATAGCCAGAATGTACGACTTCATAGCGGTAGAGAAACTAAGGACAAAGAACATGCTTCGCAACACAAACCTGGCAAAGAGCATACAGGAGCAGACTTGGGGCAAGTTCATTACCCTGCTTGACGAGAAGGCTGAAAGTGCTGGCGGCAAGATGGTGGAAGTGGACCCCGGGGGAACCTCGCAGGAATGCTCGAACTGCGGAGCAACGGTAAAGAAGTCTCTGTCTGTGCGTGTTCACAGATGTTCATGTGGTTATGAAGCGGACAGGGACGTAAACGCTGCGATAAATATCCTTCATCGAGGCTTAGCTTCGATTGCGGGCGGGAATGTAACCCGCATGGTCGGAAGGATGAAAGAGAAGCAGGCTGATGTAGGGCCTGTTCGGCCAAGAACAGTGTATGGATGTGTCAACTAAAATACATAATTCCCTTTCTAAAACCCGCGAATAATCTGTATAATACCCGAGGGATGACCGTAAAAGGAAAAAAGATCTTTCCTGGCGGCGCCGCGGGGGCGGCGACCGTCCTCTGCGCCCTGGGGGCGCTTGTATCGGGATACCTGCTTGTGGCTGACTTTGTGCTCGGGGGCGCAGAGCTCTGCCTCACGGGCAAGGGCTGCGACGTGGTGAGGGAGAGCCGGTACTCGAGCATCGGAGGCATCCCGGTTTCGCTGCTCGGATTCCTTGGGTACTCGGCTATGGCCGCAGCGGCCGTCTCGCGCCTTGGGCGGCGGACAAAGTGGAACCTTCTTTTCTGGCTATCGGCAGCGGCCGTCGGGTTTTCAGCCTACCTGACCTACCTTGAACTTTTCATAATAGAGGCGCTTTGCTCATGGTGCGTCGCCTCGGCCGCAATCGCGGTGGCCCTGTTTCTGCTCGCAGCCTCTCGAACAACCGGCGGTGCCTTAAAGTCCTTCGGCGGAGCGGCGGCGGTGTTCGTCCTGGTGTTTGCCGCCTCCTACTCCATTCATTCCCCCGCCCCGCAGGAGAATCCGACGTCCGTAGCCACCTTTTATCAGGTGAGCCTTGCGAAATACCTCTCGGAGCGCGGAGCGACCATGTACGGCTCATACACCTGCGGTCACTGCGAGAGGCAGAAAGAGCTTTTCGGGGGGGCCTTCGGCTACATACCCTACGTCGAGTGCAGCCGAAGCGGTCCCGACCCCAATCCCGCTCTCTGCGCAGCCAAGAACATAAAAAGCTACCCCACCTGGGAAATCGGCGGAGAGTTCCACCAGGGGCTAAAGACCCTCGAGCAGCTCGGGAGGATCTCGGGCTATTCGGGCAAGTGAAAGTTCCCCGCTACAAGGTGCTGCGATCACTTGCTATTTCTTTGACAAGGGGCTTTTATCAATTATTCTTATCTGAACATTCATATTATATTGAGCCGCTCCCAGGCGGCAGCGAGGAGAAGGGTGGAAAAGAGAAACGACGGATTATCTTTTATAGTATGCTGCAATAAGTTCGGCTGGACCAAGTCTTGGGGCATAAGCAGGGAACGGTTCCAGCTGGTGCTGGGCGCCTTGGGGATTTTCGTGCTGGGCGCGCTTCTCTCCTTCTTTCTCTCATACAAGTTCTACGGGGAAGCAGAAGATCTCCGGGCGCAGAAGCAGGCCGAGATAGACGAACTGCTAGGCGCCGTCGAGGCGATGTCGCACGACATAATCGTGGACAAGAAACTGGAGGACAAGTTCATAAAAAGGGTCCTTCGTCTTGAGAAAAAGCTTGCCTCCATGGAAAGGACTCTCTCTGAGAAAAAGCGGAGAAGAGCTCTCCCTGCGGGAGGACGTGGCTTCCAGACAAGCGATATCGGTCACGATTACTTCGACGCGGTCGAGAAGGACATAGACCGCCTCGCCAAGGTCATGAACTCCATTCCTTTCGGAAAACCCGCCCGGGGAGGAGTCTCCTCTTACTACGGCTACAGAAAAAGCCCCTTCTCGGAGGCCAGGGAGTTTCACGGCGGAGTAGATTTCAGGGGAGAGATAGGAGACCATGTCGCGGCAACGGCGGACGGCGTCGTTGAGAAGGCCAAGTACGAGAAGGGCTACGGAAAGCACGTCATCGTCAAGCACAAAAAAGGCTACAAGACTCTCTACGGACATCTCTCCAAGATAAGTGTCACCAGGGGCCAGAAGGTCGTAGCGGGAGAGAAGATAGGGGAAGTAGGATCGACAGGGCGCTCGACCGGACCGCATCTTCACTACGAGATAATAAGATACGGAAGAAGGATCAACCCCAAAAAATATATAAGATAGGGAAAAGCCCGCGTGTACAACAGCAAGCAGAAGAACAAAAACAATAACTCGGGTGCCGTGGAAACGGTTCTGGGCGAAGGTGTGGTGTTCGAGGGAATCATCTCGTGCGAGGGATCGATGAAGGTCGAAGGTGAACTCAAGGGAGACATAAAAGTCGCCAACTCAATCGTGGTGGGCCCTAACGGTTCGGTGACCGGGGACATAAACGCCAGAGAGGTCATCATATTCGGGAAAGTAACCGGAAAGATAGATGCCGGGGTGCTCGAGATCAAAAGCACGGGAGAAATAACGGGAGAAGTCCTGATCGAGACCCTGATAACCGAGGCCGGGGGAATCATGAGAGCGAAGTGCGAAATGAAAAGCCCCGCACCGAAAGGCCCAAAGGATAAAGGCCAGGTGCCCGGTGCCTCCCAAGCGGCGAAACCCTAATGGTGGTGGCTGGGGTGGCGTGCCAGAATGCATTCAAGCTGGGTCGCTGTCTTTTCTGTTGTGTGCCCGATTTTTCCAAACAAAATAGGGATAGGCAAGGGAATCTGAAATCAGTACCTCATGATCCTCTATGGCGCTGCACGTTAAGTGCCTTCCATTGCATTGCAAAAGGGGCTGGGCCTGAATGCGGTTCTGCAGGGACTTGTCCGAGGTCAGAATCGTCGCGTCAATTTCGCCTTTTTCAAGCAACAGGTCGAGAAACGCTCTTTCGGCATCATTGAAAGGCAATACCACCGATAGCCCTTGTCGGCACTTTTCTACAAGCATATTTCCGTAGTTCTCCGCCCCCTTGGGACCTTGTGTTGTATCAGGATGGAGCAAGGGCACCAATTGGTTTTCAATCTCCCCAACGTCAAAAGCCACATCTGTAATCGAAACTGTACGCCAATCCTTGCGATGCATTGCTCCATAGACTACAAAAGCAATGCGCAGCCGCTTAAAATCAAGATTATCCATGGAGAATATCTGGCAAGTGTCAAACAAGTCTCTTGCTCTGCGGCGCGACAGCAGAGCCGCAAGCTTTCCCGCCGTGAGTTCATGAATTTCCATCACCGGAATATCATTGGCCTTCCATGTTCCCAACGAACGTGAGCTCATAGTGGTTACAGGCCATAAAGGCACTCGATACATGAAATTGATATCTACATCCAGCCTGCCGCTTTGTCCCAGCGCACTCGGATAGCGAAGAGACCATTTCCCTCCGGCGTGTTCTTGCGGTATTCGTTTGACTGCAAAGTTTTCCCGATTGAAGACTTCCTGAATCGCCCTTTCGATTTTGGGACGCTCTTTGAGCATTTCCTCCCGGCTTTGGGCCCCAACATAGTTCAGGTCGATATCAACAGACAGCCTAGGAATCTGAAAAACAAAAAGATTCAACGCGGTTCCCCCCTTGAGGACCAGTCTCCCCTTGAGGGCGGGGTGGTTACAAATGGCCTCAAGCGCTCCAAGCAGAAGGGCGGCCTTTTCCAGTACATCCGCTTTAAACCCTGTGGACTCGGCTTCATGCTCCAATCTCTCAGGAGATATTCTCATAGCACCTCACCCCATGACCGCTCAAGTATGTCTCTTGGGACAACCAGGTTCCAGTCTGCCACGAGACACCCGTTCTTTCGCTTGCTGCGATCAAGATAATGTGGCTGCCTGGGTTTGTGGTTGCGAAGAGTCTTCAGGTGATATTCCTCCACTGAGAAAACCTCGCGGTGCTGATCGAGAAAAAAACCCGTCTTTGCAATTGTCGTAGCATTGCCGAGCAAAAGAGCGTACTCCACCACCTTGTCTAAGTCGAAGAATTCAACTGACTCAAGCGAACGCCAGATCTCCTCCCATCCTCCCGAAAGGTCCGGACGGTCGAGGACATCGACCAAGGTACGCTCAAGGCTCGTGACACTGAGTATCAAACCGGAACGCTCCCTTGTAAGTACGTCGAACCGCTCCGTGGCGGAACGAATTAGCGCTTCGGGGAATTTCACTCCCCGGAAAACACTGGAGCGGAATATGAACAGTCTGACCGGCCGGGATGACAAGTAGACAAGGTTTCGCCAAGCCGAATAAGCCCTTCCGTGGAACTCAAGCGCCGTGTGGTGGGACATGACAGCGTCCTTGGTTAATCTGGAGGCGATCAGAAAGGGATCGACAGGATAGGATGCAGGATCAGACCCCGGCGGGACAACTGCATACAGCCCCCCTCGGACGCGAATGATGCGACCGGTTTTGGTATAGTAGGCTAGCAATGCTTCCTGTCCTCTTTCTCCCACATTGCCGCGGGACGCCAGATGCGCTGCCAGATCTTCTCCGGTGAAAATCGAATGCTTCCGGAAAAATGCTTCATGCTTGATGACTGCCATACTTGACTTCCTGTCGCACTTCCCATAGTTAATATATGGATTTGGTGACTTGCTTTTATAGAACTGAGTTCAATTAAGTGACAATTTAACGTGGATCACATAATTAATATATGGGTTTTACATAATTATGTCAAACTTGATGTTAAAAGCCTCAAAAGAAAAGGGGAAACCGTCTCAACACCGGTTGCTAGTGAGGGTGGCTGCGCTTCTGTGCGGCCGAGGGGGAAAGAACAGGCGCCTTAACTGATATCCGCGCGCCCGAGCGGAACTTTAATTCCAAAATCACGCTTTCTTTCATATCACCCGAGATGCCCTCGAGCATCATGTGATAGCCTCCCGGTGAAAGGGCGACCGACCCACCCGCCGGAACCTCAATCGAAGCGACCTTCTTCATTGCCATTGAACCTTCCCACATCTCCGTACCGTGAAGCGAGGCAGAAGCGGAGCAGCTGCAGTCTGCCTCCAAAAGTTCGTCTGCCGCGCCGCCGCGGTTCTCGATAACCATGTAGGCTGCGGTCACGGAAGTGCCCGGGGGATTTTGTCTTACCCACGGGTCCTTAACGGAGATTTTCCCCTCACTCCAAGCCGGGGGAGCAACAAGAAGGAAAACAAATAAAACGAGCAGTGCTTTTCTAACGTTCATGGGCGCTTACAGAAGAAGGCGTTTTACGTCGCCTGCGATTTTCTTCGGGTCAAGCTTTTCCTTGGGATAGCGCAGCACCATCTCACCGCCGGGACCTATCAGGTAAACCGCTGGGGAGTGAATTACCCCGTAGTCTGATTCCGAGGCCCCCTGCTCCTTTGAATAAAAGGTTCCGCAGGCGTCGTTTACCTGCTTTATGGCCTGCTCCGGGCCGGTGAGGCCGACTATGCGGTCGTGGAAAAACGGAATGTAGGCCCCGAGCCTGGCCACGGTGTCGCGCTGCGGGTCAACGGTTATGAAAAGCGCCGCGGCCCGCTCGTCTTCCACAAGATCGAGCACTTCTCCCAGCATCCCCAGGGTTGTGGGACACACGTCCGGACAGTTCGTAAAGCCGAAGTTAAGCAGTATGACCTTGCCCGAGTGATCGGAAAGAGAAAACTCCCGGTTCTGGTGGTCGGTCAGGGAAAAATCAAAGGCGGGGCGGCGATACTCATCCCCGTGGAAGCTTCCCTTGTCAGTGCGAAGAAATCCAAAGATCGCAACCCACACCAGAGCGATCAGAACCAAAGCGGTTAAAAGCCAGTAATGTCGTTTCATTCCATGGAACTCCCTAACAGGTCAGGGCAGAAAATATACACCACCTTTTCGATTAGACAAAAAAAGAGCGCCTCAGGGGGGCCGAGGCGCTCTTCCTAAACAAAAAGGAGGATGAAGGATGAGTATTGATCAATCTTTCTAATCAATGCTATAAATATAAGTAATTTACTTAAACTGTCAAGGGAAAATTAAAAAAAATTTAAAACAGCAATCGGGATAGGGGGGAATCTCGCGATTCCTCCCCTCCCACACCACCACGCGTACGGGTCCGTACGTGGCGGTTCGATGGATTTAAGCTACTTAGTCGGGCAACAGGAAGCAAGACCAAGTTTGGCCAGAGACGCATTCGGCAAGGCTATGGATAACGCGGGACTCATGCTGATCCTCCACGGCCCGTGGGAACTGCCCGCGGTCTGTGCCGCTAGATCCTTCCCAACCCCAAGACGGCGCAACGCCTTGAATCGCGTGCGCCCCCTCTTCCACTGCCGCCACACTATAGCGCGTATCCGCCGCCTTATCCATTTATCCACTTCCCCCAACGCCCCGGGGGTCTCGCAGTGACCGAAATACCCCCGCCATCCAACAATATAGCGAGACAGCCCTTTGATAACCTCCGACAGACTTGCGCCCCTTGCGCACCGCGTAAGCTCCCGCACCCGTTCCTTGAAACGGGCCAGCGCTTTTGGCGCAACTCGACGCTTCGGCGTGGCTCCGGGAGTAAAGCTGAAT
>Ga0209754_1001546_pt1 | contig 22049 bp, 18 predicted proteins | sample MesohylBB_FD_187295 | JGI IMG/M metagenome (GOLD analysis project Ga0209754, IMG submission 187295) | Host-associated microbial community of the marine sponge Aplysina aerophoba from Gulf of Piran - sponge mesohyl, lysed by bead beating... | ecosystem: Host-associated > Porifera > Sponge >... | reverse complement strand
TGTGGCATAAGCGAGAAAATGTCGTGGGAAAACTCCAACGAAAAGAGGATCAGGGTCCGCTGCGGAGGGAGTTCAATAAGGCGTACAATCAAGAAACGTATGCGCAAGCAAAGCAGGCTTTGGACGAGATCCTCCAAGGGTTGGAGATGGAAGGACAGCAAGCGGCAGCCAACAGTCTGAGAGAGGGTATGGAAGAAACGCTCACCCTGCACAAGTTAGGCGTGGGAAAAGAACTTCAACAAAGCCTGCGCACGACCAATATGATGGAAAACATCAATCGCACGATCAAGGAGCGATTAGCACGAATCCGGCGGTGGGTCGACTCGGATCAATGTTATCGCTTGGTTGCAATGGCACTGGTATTCGCGGAAGAAGGACTCACGAAGATTGAACAACCAGATCAATTGGCGGCCTTACAAAAAACCCTCTTGGAACAGATCCCCAAAACGGAGCTATTGTCCATGGACGAGACGTAATAAAATAAAGAGTTTCAACTTGGAATGAAACAATGCCGTATGTCGATCCCCGCAAGGACGATCACGACCAATTGAAACAACACCATTGCCGAGATCAGGGACAGCAGAAACCAACACCAATGTTCCCTGTGTTTGTAGTGCTTTTCGAGTCCCCGTAGGTGCCAGTATTCTGCGTCTTTGGGTGATCCTACGCGGGGTGCGGGCGACGGCACCAGTTTATCATCAGCTTTGGGGCTTAATCACCAACATGAAGGAGCTGGCTGTCTCCGTGCATTACTGTCTCAGTTCCCATAGCCGCCACTCCATCATGGTTCTCGAAACATCAAACAAGCGCATTAAGGTCTTTATTTGCACGAACCCACTTGCCACGGGGCGCAACAAGCGATCTGGCACAAGCAGGTTTGCTGCAAACGTATTAGCTTCTAGCTCAAGCGGATCATTCGTATCCGGCTTGCTGAACCGTGGCAATACAACGTGTTTGTCGGGATCGTTCTCGAACAGATCCTTGTGAAGAAGCCAATGTCCCAGTTCGTGCGCTATTGTGAAATTTTGCCTTACACGGCGTTCTTCGTGATTCACATACAATCGGGAGCTTCGAAAGTCGCAATAACCAGCAACCTTCTCCTTGTGCTCCCCGAAATCTGCAAAAACCACGTTCACACCACTCTGCTCTGCTATTTCTATCACTGGAATGGGTGGCGCCGAAAAAAAAACTTGTTAGCTCGTCCGCTTTCTTCGTGGCCTGCTCTAAGTCGGCGTGTTGCTTCAGGTATCGCATTTCGTAGGTTTCGGGCGTGTCAGCACTGACCATACTCGTGCACAAAAATTATACCAGAATTGCAAGCGCTGGATCCGATATTCCGAGGAACTCACTTTATTGTAGCTCATTAGTCCAGTTTCAGACGTTGGGTAGGTTGCAATCCTACGACACTTTAGTGGTCCATTTTCTGAAGTTTCTGTGAATCATGCCCGCAAACTGCAAGCACGTGGAACCTTCGCGAGAACAAGGGTTGAAGCGCAGAAGGAAACTGGGCCTTATGCCATACGAAACGGGCCGAGCTCTCTTGCGCAGAAAACTGAACGAGATCGGCCTTGCAGACACAGAGTTTGAGCTGAATGATTTCGGGATAACTGCAAATGGCGCGGAGCTAGGGATAGACAGTGGAATGATAGCTCCTCCATGGGACAAGCTGCGATCTGTTTTTGACCCAAGCGACAAAAAGTTCACTGTTACGCAGAGAGTAGGCCAAGCCGTCTCCACAATTACCTATAGGCACGCCGAACCTGCTGAGGGCCTACACTTGGTAAGAGAGATGACCGCCGAGAACTTCGCTGCCATACGAAAGGCCGAGTTGGACCGCCAAGTCACGGGAAGCTAATCCGCGCTGGCTCTAAGGCCCCTGTCAACTCTCTATGTAAGTCCCTAAACTTTTATCTGTTCAACCGGGATGAACTCAGATATAAGTTTCGGCCTAAGGTTTGTTAGTGGGGGGCAGACAGGGGTGGATCGTGCCGCACTTGAGGTGGCCATCAAGTGGAGGCTTCCCTATCACGGTTGGTGTCCTGCGGGGCGCTGGGCAGAGGATGGCAGGATTCCTGATCGATATGTTCTTCGGGTAACCCCACAAGCTGACCCGGCGCAGCGTACCGTCTGGAATGTACGTGACAGCGACGCGCTGCTTATTCTGGGCGAGGTCCCAAGTTCTGAAGGTACACTGCTTGCTCGGCGTACCGCCGAAGAGCTCGGATGTCCTGTTCATCATGCTATGCCGGAAGCGTATGTTAAAACGACCTGCGAATGGTTGAAAGCATGTGGATCCAGTTGTACACTGAATGTAGCTGGACCGCGCGAAAGTGAGCAACCGGGGATATATAAAGCTGCTTTCGTCTTCCTGGAGGAGCTGGTCAAGTACTATTTTGCCGCAGAAAGGAGTACATCCTGAAGTGCGTCGATATCCGCAGCATTGTTGTAGACGTTTGGTGAGACACGTATTGCATTACCACGCAGGGAAACAGAAATTTCTCGATGGGCCAGCTCCTTCAGCAATTGCTGACAGTTCATGTGGGCGGGTACACCGATCCCGAACAAATGGGATCGACATGGACTAATAATCTCATAGCCTTTATTGCGTGCGGAAGGTAGAAAATCCGCGATTAGACTTGCACAATAGTTCTGAATATGCTCTGGTTGCCAGTCGAGCACCTGTTCGAGCCCTTTGATCATCATCGCCGTAAGTGCGAAGCTTACGGTTTGCCCCTTGTCAAATCGTATGGCTCCTGGACGATACTGATTCGTATAGTTCAGCAGCCCATCAAAATTTTCGCTGCCTTGACGTGTGATCCAGCTTTCTTCTAATGGAATTCCATCTAGGAATCTTTCGCCCACATACAAGAGCCCGGTGCCATAGGGGCCCATGAGCCACTTGTAGCCGGCGCATACCAGAGCGTCTGGTTGAATCTCTTGTACGTCAAAGGGCAGAGCACCTATGGATTGTGTACCGTCAATAATGAACGCCGCTCCCACATCACGGGCTCTTTTTCCAATAGCTGCCACATCGAAGAATGTCCCATCAGCCCAGTGAACGATACCCATTGCTACGACTGAGGTACGATAATCAATGGATTCAAGTATCCTCTGGGTCCAATTAGCGCCATGGCCATTAACCATGCGTATAATAGCCCCTGTGCTCTCCACCAGTCTGTGCCAACTGTAAACGTTGCTTGGAAACTGCTCATGTATGAGAACCAGATTGTCACCGTGACTGACTTTGAGATTACGGGCAATCGTTGCGATGCCATAGGAAGTAGCGGGAATAAGCGCAACATTATCAGCTTCTCCATTAATAAGACTGGCAAAGAGTGCACGCACCCTGTTTGCGCCATCAAAGAACATAGCGGGCGTGATTTGTGCGGGCTCTCTCTCGATTCGGAGTGCGTCAATTCCTGCTGCCTCTACGCTGCGCATGAGTGGAGAGAAGTAAGCACAGTTCAGGTAATGCTGCTCGGGTGGCAGGAAAAATTTATCACGTTGACATGTCAGCATACGTGTGGGGATGTGCGGGAATAAACCAGTTAGGAGTTGTACCTTTCTGAGATAGAATACTCACTGATGGAATGACAGACTTAAGGTTTTTACTTCTTTTAGGTGCATTGGTTACGCTTAGTCTGATGGGCTGTACGCAGTTTGACAGGGACTCTGATGATGAGCCTCCCGAACTGATTTTGCCCGATGGATTTCACTCTGAAGTTCTGTATAATCCTATGAAAGTGGACTCAAGCTCTTGGGTTTCGCTGGCCACAGACGGGAAAGGGGGCTTGTTCGCTTCAGACCAGTATGGAGCGCTCTATCATGTGAGCCTACCTCCAATAGGTAGTGACCCTGAAGGTACCGAAGTCGTGAAGCTGGATCTGGAACTGGGACACGCACAGGGATTGTTATGGGCCTTCAACAGTCTGTATGTGGTTGTTAACAGCGAGGAAGGAGTTTCCGGGCGCAGCAGTGGACTCTATCGGATTACAGATTCGGATGGTGATGCTGTATTGGATAGTGTGCACACTTTGGCCCAATTTGAAGGCTGGGGTGAGCATGGACCTCACGGGATTGTTCTTGGACCCGATGGTGAGTCGTTATACCTCGTGGCAGGCAACCATACGGAATTACCAGAGACTTATGACTCTGTTGTACCTCCGGTATGGCAAACGGACCAGTTACTTCCATCCCTCCGTGATCCACGGGGGCATGCAGCTGATCGCCAGCCACCGGGTGGGTGGGTAGTGCGAACTGATTCTCTGGCATCCAAACTGGAGCTCATCAGTGTTGGCTACCGCAATGCGTATGATCTTGCATTTTCTGCGGATGGAGAGCTCTTCACGTTCGATTCAGATATGGAATGGGATCTGGGCATGCCGTGGTACAGGCCCATTCGCGTGCTACATGTGACCAGTGGAAGTGAATTTGGATGGCGCACTGGATCAGGCAAATGGGCAGAGTATTACCCGGACAACTTGCCGGCCGTTGCAGAAATCGGACAGGGAAGCCCAACTGGTGTTGTATCAGGTAAGGATGCAGCTTTTCCGCGCAAGTATCGTCAGGGACTTTTTATTTTCGACTGGAGTTTCGGGACAATTTATCACGTGGCACTCAAGGCACGCGGGAGTACGTATACTGGAACTGTTGAGGAGTTTTTGAGTGGTGTGCCTCTACCAGTAACAGATGGTGTGATCGGAGATGACGGCGCACTGTACTTTGCTACAGGCGGACGTCGGCTTAATTCTTTTCTTTTCCGAGTCTATTACGATCCCCCCGTAGTTGCAGTAGACGGTTCTGTTTCTCAGCCTTCTCCTCAGCAGGTGCATCGACGTTCTTTAGAGGCTTTGCATGTTGAGGAGCCGCGTATTGAGGCATTGTCTATTGCTTGGCCGTACTTGAATCATGGTGACCGTTCTGTGCGATATGCTGCGAGAGTTGCTGTAGAGCATCAGGCATTGGAATCATGGCAATCTCAAGCACTGAGCGAACAGGATCCGATTCGCAGAATTCATGCTGCCATAGCCTTGGCACGTCATGCCGATTCGAGCCTGGGCCCAAGGATTTTTCAGGGCTTGCTTTCGATTAATCCGGTCGAACTTTCACGGGCTCAGGAACTGGACCTGCTACGGGCGATAGGGCTCGTCATGATCCGCATGGGACCTCCAGAGGGCGAACTTCGCGGTGAACTCATTGGTCGACTCGACAGATACTATCCCTCCAGGGATGAAGCCCTTAATCGAGAGTACGGACGTTTATTGGCTGCCTTGCAGGCGCCCGGTTTGGTTGATCGGATGATGTCTCGGTTGCACGATTTAAGTGAGACTGGTCCAGGACAGGCGTTTTTGATCTCGGGCGAGGTTGCCGAGCGGAGTGAACAGTACGGCGAAGCTATTACGGAGATGCGGGCAAACCCACCCAGTCCAGAGGAAATCGAGCTTGTGATGAACCTTCGCGTCCAGGAGTCAGGATGGACGATAGAACAGCGGAAAGATTACTTCACATGGTTCCACGAAGCTATGCGCCGGAGTGGAGGTGCAAGTTATGTAGGTTTCCTTGAGGATATTCGCTCTGATGCCGCGGAGCTTCTGACTGAGGAAGAGGTGGAAGCCTTAGCCGGACTCGTGGATGCATCTCCCCCGAACCAGTCTTTGGCAGACTTACCGCAGCCGGAGGGCCCTGGAAGAACCTGGAATAGGCAGGAGCTGAATGAAATGCTCAATGATGCGTTAGGTGAGCCGCGTGATTTTAGTCAGGGCGAGACCATGTATGCTGCTGCTTTGTGCGGGATATGTCATAGGATTGGAACGGCAGGGGGAAGTATCGGACCGGATTTGACTGGAATCGGGTCAAGATTTTCGCGGTACGAGATACTAGAGGCTATTGATTCCCCGAGTGATGAAATCAGCGATCAGTACGAAGCTACCATTCTTACCACGAATGATAATGCGACCATTGTAGGAAGAATCTTGCGCGAGGAAGACGGTATGGTGTTCGTCAACCAGAACCCCTATGATCCGTCGCAGGAATTAGGTATTGATGAGTCTGATGTGCTCTCGCGTGAAGTATCTCCTGTATCTACAATGCCATCCAGACTATTGGATAGATTGAATGAGAACGAAGTAGCTGACCTGATAGCTTATCTCCTAAGTGGTGCAGACCCTGAACATAAATGCTTTACAGGGGAGGAGGGTTGTCAGACCAAAGATGAAGATGAATGAGGACATGTTCGGCTAAACCGCGAGGTTCCGAGGAGTGATGCCGTTTGGGTGTGATGTGTTATTGCGGACGAGGTGTGTTGCAGGATTACGGGGATGCAGCAATCGTATCATCTTGCTGCTGATTTGGACATTTGGGGCACAATACAGCTTGCAAGATGCATTATTGTTGAGAAGGCGTACTATGGGTGTATGTCTGAGGTTGTCCATGGCTCCTCAGATTGTACGGGATAAATCCTGACCCAACTTCACATTTTGCAGTGACAAGGAAGGTACGGATCTCTGACATTCCCGTTTTGGGAGCATTTTTTCGCGACCATTTATTCTTGGAATTTACTGGTTTGGCTGGGGTTGGTTTAGGGTAGTTTCAACGCTTGTTTTTCCTGTCTTCTCTGTGATGGAAGGTCGTATTTGTCCCCAACTCTCCCCGACATTGGACCTTACGTGACTAGATGTAGGCAACGGGTCCGCTCGGCTCTCGGATGTCGTGTCTCTGTTTCCGAAAAGCTCGGCTTGGTGGGAAACTTCCTTGGATCGTGGAACATCGATCGAGGACCAATGACTCCATCGCTGAAAGTCGTTCGCGAGGCTCGGTCTGTAGGTTAGCGGATACACTAGCGTGCACAACTTGATCATGTGCGCCACCAGGTGGTAATCCACAGCGTGGCTTTCGCATCCCGGTTGTGCGGCTTCCAGCGGGATCGCCCCGCCGCCAGCGAACAGATACAAGACCTTTGGTGTTCGGCCGTCATGCATATCCTTGATCGTTGACGCGCCTTCGAGACCAAGACGGGATATGGCTTGTATGCGGCAGTTTTGGCGACGAAAGATGAGGCCTCCTCACGTCCGACGTTGGTGTTCGGGGCGGGCGCAAGCGCCGCATGAACCGCTGCCCATTCACGCAGTGATCGGGCGCCGTGCTGGCCTATAGTGAAACTTCTCATTGGATGCGATTGCGTAGAGCACATCCAGAGGCAGATGGTCCCAATTAGGTAGTGGTCGGAGTCGCTCATGGCAAGCTCTGATCGGTCCTGTCGGAGGGTAGGCCCATCTCCTCGAGAAACCTTGATGGACATTTTGAATAGCTCCTGTACGTTTCTGCCCTGGAAAGCACTAGATGTCGCCTTGTTCGCGTGATTGCCACAAAACAACAGCGGCGCTCTTCCTCAAGTGCCGCGCTCCCGCTGGCGTTCTTTACGCTGTGCCAGGACGGAAGAACTTCCTCGGCAAGACCAATCAGGTAAACTCGGTCGAACTCCAGCCCCTTGGAACCGTGAATTGTGCTCAGGGACACGGCACCGGGCGCTGGGACCGGCTCCTTGGAACGCAGTTCCATCTCCTGCAGGAATTGGTCAAGCGATACAGCGCCACGAGCCTGTCGTATTTCGCGTTCGATTCGTTGCCAAGCACTCACGTCGTCGATGAAGTCATTATCAGCATCCTCGCAATCAAAACACTCGATGATCCTCTTTACCGCGTCGGGCAGACGCATGCTTCCCGAGGCGAGGCCTGCAAGAGCATCCACGGCCCCATTTACATCGCAGACTGCTGATGTCTCTCCTATGGCATCAAGCCACGCCGTCAGCAGCGTCACCCTATCTGTCTCCGAACGCAATTCCATTTCCTCGATGTTCACAGTTATCCCAGAGAAGTTCTGGAATGTTTTGATCAGGGTGGCCATGTTGCGCCGGTCGAGCGGGCGGCTGATCTGCTTTAGGCTCGCAACCAGCCACCGCATTTGTGGGGACGCGAAGTCGTCTCTGCGCGCCAGTAGCGCGTTGGGCACGTTCCGTTCCGTAAGCTCTGCCTGTACGGATTTCAGAAGGGCTCGATTACGTGCCAAAACAGCGGTTTGCCTCCTCTCTTCGGGGTTTAAGCTGGCAATGTCGGTCGCGATACCGGATGCTTCTTCAGCATCACTAGAGAAAACGCGGCATTGAATTTCGGGTTCACCACTTTCTGACCGTGGTTTTGCCGCCTCCGCCGACTTCTTCGACAGTTTGCGCCGAACGTTGTAAACAACGAGCCTGTTTGCGGCTTCCACTATTCTCGGCGGACAACGGAAGTTGTCCGTGAGTTGAATGACCTCGCATCTGAAGTCCCTTACCAGGTTATTTATGCGGAGTACATTGGCGCCGTTCCATTCGTATACTGTCTTATCGTCGTCTGCCATCGCGAACAACTGCTGGAAGTTGTCTCCCGCCATCCGTTGGAGCAAATTGTATTGAGAGCCGTTGGTATCCTGAAACTCGTCAATGAGCCAGTATCGATAAACTGTTCGGAAGTGCCCGGAAATCGCTGGAAATTTCAAGAGTTGGAAGGCAAGAAAGGTGAGCGAATTAAAGTCCAGCGCGTTGGATCTTCTCAACGCGTTCTCATAAAGCTGATAGGCATGAGCGATGCGCTCTGCCGCATCGGGCGACGAACCTTTATGCTGCAAGTATTCCAGGGCCCGCTTGGGGCTGATCAGACGCTGCTTCAGTGCGTCGATTCTGGGTAAGAGCCGAATATCGTTACGCCCGAAACGGCCGTATTGTGGGCGCACAGCATCTTCCAGAACTGCTTCCCGGTCGGCTGTTCGCGAGTAGATCTCGAAACTAGGCTTAACACCGAGATGTACACCGTGCTGGCGTAGCAACTGGGCGCAGAATCCGTGGAAAGTACTGATCTCTGCTCGCTCCTCGCTGCCGGGAACGAGGGCGGCAATCCGGGTCTTCATCTCATGTGCCGCCTTGTTGGTAAAGGTCAGCGCGAGAATGCGGAAGCGTTCGTTGGGCGTAGAGTCCAGCAGGCGGGCGACACGGCAGGTGAGCACGCGCGTCTTGCCAGAGCCCGGTCCGGCGAGTACCAGCAACGGCCCGTCATCCCACTCGACAGCCTTACGCTGGATGTCGGTTAGTTCGCGCATCGTGTCTGTGAGAGTCTTAGCCATCACCATCTACGATTCCAAATGCACGAAGCCAATGGAAAGTTTCCCCCGCCCGCACACTGCCCACGGCGCGCTCAACTTCGTGGCAACTTCCCTTTGGAATCACGGAGACCGCTGGAAAGATCAGCGCGTAGATCGTTTTGTCCAAACTACTCTCGGAACCCTCTACGAATAGGATTCTTCTTCTTGCCCCAAGCAAATCCCGCTTGAGTGAATCGTCATTAGAGCTATCGGACGGCAGTTCATCGGCTTTCCAACTCTGCACAGTCTGACCGTTGAAGGTACAGGAGCGAAGAAGGAGAGTGCGGGCATCAGGAAACTCCAAAGGCAAGTTATGGTCATGGGTTGATACGACGAACGCACAATCGGATCGGTGTTGAAACAGTTGGCTGAGGAGCGGCGAAATTATGGAACGATGCAAGTGCCGCTCTGGCTCATCAATGATTAGGAGCGTCCCGGGTGGGGCAGTCAAGACATTACCTGCGATCAGCAATGCATTTCGCTCGCCATCAGAAAGTTGTGCAGCGCTATATTCTGGCCCGCCAAATTTGCTCGCATTACGCGCTCATTTTCTCGAATGCTAATGGTGATCGGAATGTTCGACTTGAGTAGTAATTCGTTAATGATTGTGATGGCCGCTTCCTGTTTCGATGCTTCGGCTGCCGCTTCCAAATCTCCACTATCGACCAATGCGGCAATTTGTCGCGCTCGGACATTTTCCGCATTGATGAGTTCGTAAATCGTCATGCCAGCTCGTTGCGCGGCATAATCGTCGCGATATCGAGACTCAACTTGTTGATCCGTGTATTGGATCTTGTGTTCGATTTGCAGCTTATTCGCGGACGTGATGTTAAGCGCATCGGTGTTGATCCATGTTTAACGATGAGCCGATATTTTCCTTGACTTGCCTGTATTCGTCTGGGCAAAGTGGACCACGAGACTCGACTTGCCAGTTCCGTTCGTGCCCAGGACAAACAGTAGCTCGCCATCTTCCAAACGGATCGCTAGTGGCTGACTGTTTTGGGTTGGAATCTTGAGGTCGAATGTCATGATGTTGTCCGGCGATTGGTAGTGCTTGCCCGGAAATCAACTCGACCAAAATAGGTATTTCATGGCAGACACTTAATTTCCGGGCAAGCACTAATTGATTCTTAGCATTCGTAACCAGTCAGTGAGCTTGGTTCGCTATTTCTCGAGAGCGTAAACAGTCCCTTGGACGATTCCCTCAAACGCTGTTCCACCCGCATCAATGAGATCGTACTTGATCTCAATTATCCAAGTTGGTCCTAAACCGGGGAGAGCGATTCGTACAGTGGAACCACGCAGAGATACATCGGAAATCCTGAGCCGTTGCATATTGTGACGCTCGGAGCCGTAGCGTCGCGAACGCTGGAGCTCCCAGGTGTTCACTTCATAATTACTGGCTCGAGTTGCAGACCTTTCCTGCAGTGGAGAGGCAAAGGTCAACTCTAGGGCTCCTTCAAGCATACGCATGGATGTAGGCATGCGTACAGCACCGCCCGTATACCGAATTCGATAAAGCCCTCCCGTTTGCATCATTTGGCTGGTTGCCCATGCAGACATCCCAACTACGTAAAGCTGTCCGTCAATGGGATTCATGCGACCTCGCATGATTCCGGTTGGAAATGCGGGCAAGGGCAGCTCCACAATGCCAGCCTGGTGTGTGCCTTCCACGGAGTGGGGCATGACAAGAAATACAAGCCCATATCCGTATGAAAAGCTGAGCAATTTGCCTGACAGTGGGCCCCAGCGGTCACTTTCGGCCCAAAGCAATTCGGCGGGCGAACGATCATATTTCTGGTCAATCCAGACCAATGGATCCACCATGGCCTCATCTGATGAGTCTGGAGGGGCCCCGTAACCGTACATGTTGCCGTAGAATCCTCCTGGTTCTACCATATTGATCCGATTCATAGGATTCCAATGTCCCTCCTGATCGGTTACGATAAAAGTGCCGTCTGGATTAAGTGTAACCCCATTGGCTGCCCGGAATCCGTTGGCGAGGATACTGCTTTCTGTCCCGTCAGCACTCACACGAATCAGGGTGCCGTGTTGGGGTATGAGCGCAGTGCGTGCGTGACGAGCACTCTTTGCATAGTAAAAATTTCCTTCTGCATCCGTCTGCAGGCCCATTGCAAACTCGTGAAAATGCTCTGTGACCTGATGGTCATTATTGAAGCTCTCGTAGTAATCTGTCTGTCCATCGCCATTAAGATCGTGCAGGCGTGCAATTTGATTGCGGCTGCCCACATACAAGTCCTCTCCGATGGCACGAATCCCGAGGGGTTGAAAAAGACCGGTAGCTATTCGGCGCCATTCGACTATACCGTCTTCCTGAGTAATACCGGAAAGATGCCATACTTCGCCATCAATGGTTGTAACAACTGCCTCATTACCGCCAGACACAAAATCAATCGCGGTTGGGCGTACTCGGCTCCTCCAGGGGTTGTTGAGAGGCAATGTTAATACATCGGCAGCATAGCCTTCCTGTGTGCCTGCCACGAGCGGGGATTCAAGCACTGGAAGCTCTTGGGTTGGTCCGCCCTGTGTATACTGTTCGAGATTTTCAGGAGGAGCAGATGCTGCGTTGTTGGATCCGTATATCAGCTCAAAATTTGTGTCGGCTGTTATCGTAACCTGATGCATTCCATCTGCTTGTGTGAGTGTTACAGCAGACGAAGGGATGGCGGTCAATGCCACACTGTCGGGCGCGGCGCGAAGTGTTAGAGGACGGGTTACTCCCGTAATGTTCAGCGTTCTGGCCAACAGTGTGTCCTCCTTGAGGGTATAGGATTCAAGCACTCGCGCCTGTCCGACGCTGTAGTGAAGGATAATCCGATTATTGTGCACGTACAGGCCTTTATAATGCGTCCAATTCCGGGGAAGAGGGCCAAACTGGCGGCCGTCTACTGCACGAAAACGTGGATCCAGTGTGGAGCCCGTAGCAGGATTGACCCAACCCGGGGTCATAGGTGTTTCTACGATCAGGTTGCCTACAATCCGGGGGAAGATATTATGCTGATCATCCAGCAGGATATCTTCCCAGTCGATAAAGCCATCACCGGTCCAGAAAGCTGCAAGACGCATGAGATCATGATCAAACAGCGCAAATGCCTTGCCCGCGGCGACGCCTCCTTCGCCCGGATCAAGTCTTATCGCAATGCCCTTATAAGCAAAATTGCGGTCACGAAAATCTTCATTCGGGATGGGGCTGCCCCGCCTGTTGATTTCCTTTGGTCCGTCAGATGCGTGTGCAATTTCATAGGTTCTCATCAGAAATGGTCCATAATCCATTTCCTTCCAAGGTGTCTTTCGGGTGGGGGGAGGTCCAAGCGAATCGCCTTCGGGCAGATTTCTGAGATAAGCGTCTGTGACCTCGAAAAGGGCATCCGGGTTTTGTTCGCGTAAAAACTCTTCGCGGATGAACAGGATCACAGCATATTTTTCCTGTGGCGTGAGCTGTGCCTGTGGCGGCATGAGTCCACGTCCAAGCGTAAGCGTGTTGTACAGAGACAGAGGGTCGTCTCCGTACTTGAAGGGCTCGTTCCAGAACTGTCGGGAGTTTGGCAGTGTGCCAGGGACGTCAGGTGTTCCGTGACAGCTGAAGCAGGCGGTGCGATAGACACGGAGCCCACGGTGATAGAATTCATCTGACCAGTCCTCTATGAGACCCGCATGGTCGAGTGATTGCTCGTATGCTGGAAGGTCAGAAGTATCCAGGAGATTAGGATCCTCAGACCCAGGCGTCTGGCAGGCTGCTAACACGAGTAGAACCGCAAAGGCTTGATATTGACGAAGCATAGCAAAATGGGTAACAGTTAAGGATAGTGCGTTACGGCCTTGTTCGCAAGTCCTTAGGTCATCCTTACGGTAATTCCTGCATTGTGCAGAAATTGTTTTGCCTGGTTGATTGTGACTTGTTTGAAGTGAAACATTGATGCGGCTAGAACGGCATGGGCGTGCCCAATGAGCAAAGCATCCCGTAAGTGCTCGAGTGTGCCGGCTCCGCCGGAAGCTATAACCGGAAGCTGAACAAGCTCGTCCAGTGCCTGCAGGAGTTCCAGATCATATCCGATTTGTGTGCCATCCCGATCCATTGATGTCACTAACAGTTCGCCCGCTCCGCGATCTTCTGCTTCCTTAGCCCACTCAAGTCCGTCTATTCCCGTGGGACGGCGTCCCCCGTGAGTGTAGATCTCCCAGCCACCTTCGGGACGTCGTTTCATGTCTATTGCTATGACCACACACTGGGCGCCGAATGCTCCCGCACATTCTGAGATAAGACCGGGGTTTTTGATTGCAGCAGAATTTATGGCAACCTTATCGGCACCGGCGTGAAGCATCTGTCGCATGTCTTCCAGCGTTCGAATGCCGCCTCCAACCGTGAGAGGAATGAAGATTTGCTCGGCTGTTTGACGCACGACATCGTGCATGATACCTCGTCCTTCGTGGGTTGCCGTAATATCTAGAAAGACCAGCTCATCGGCTCCCTCTGCATTATAGACATGTGCCTGCTCAAGCGGATCACCGGCATCAACCAGATTGACAAACTGGATGCCCTTAACGACGCGCCCGCGATCGACATCCAGGCAGGGAATAATGCGTTTGGCTATAGACATCCACTAAGCTTGGGCATGATATACTTGATTAACAACTATTTGGCCGCAGCTTGCAGCTGTATTTGTTCCACATCGCTTGGTTACTCAGGTATGCAAGTTCCTAAGTTTTCGTTGGCCAGAGCTCATATTCCGAGAACTTTCCCTCATAAAGGGCTCTGCCAATGATTACCGAATCGACCCCAAAAGATTCCAGTTCGGCCAGTGCTGTCAGGTCCTTTGGTCCAGATACACCGCCGCTCGCCGTCAGTCGCACATACTTCAACTGCATGCCCAGCGCCCGGTAGGCGTCAAGGTTTGGCCCGTCCATGGTACCGTCCCTGCCAATGTCGGTATAGATGATGCGGCGAACGCCGAGTACTTCCATATCACGGGCAAAGTCAATTGCAGACAATCCGGTACCGCTCGTCCAGCCGTCTACACGCACTTCTCCATCTCTGGCGTCTATGCCAACAGCGATACGGTCAGCCCCGTATTTTGCGACCATAGTGCTGATGAGTGCAGGATCTTTGACTGCCGCGGTACCAATGATCACGCGGTGTATACCCTGATCAAGCACACGGGTCACATCCGCTGCAGAACGGATACCTCCGCCGGTTTGGACTGGAATAGTAACCGCGTGCGCAATAGATGCGATTACGGCAGTATTGTGGGTTTGGCCACCGGAACGTGCTGCATCCAGGTCCACGACATGCAGGAATTGCGCTCCCAATGACTCCCACCGGCGAGCCATAATGAGAGGGTCATTATGGTAAGTCGTTACCTGATCATAGGCGCCTTGCATCAGTCGCACGCAGTTGCCATCCAACAGGTCAATAGCCGGTACTGGGGTGATCATACGAGCGTGGCAAAATTGGCCAGAATTTGAAGTCCGATGTCGTGACTCTTTTCTGGATGGAATTGGACCCCATATATGTTGTCGTGGGCAACAACCACCGGCAAGGGATGTCCGTAATCTGTCACGGCTACTACATCATCAGAAGCCATATCACTCGCATAGAACGAATGTGCGAAATAACAGCGTGCATCCTCAGGTAGCCCGGTCAGAAGAGGACTGTGTTTCACAGGTGAAATAACATTCCAGCCCATGTGCGGGATTTTCAGGGTAGGATCCGAAGGACTAAGTACTTTGATATGTCCCTTCAGTAGCCCCAGTCCGGTGTGCACCCCCTGCTCAGAACTGGATTCAAAGAGCATTTGCATACCCACACAAACTCCGATAAAGGGTATCTGGCGTGCGACAGTCTCCAGGATTGGCTGTTCTAGCCCGCGTTGTCTGATTTCCTGGATACATGCACCAAATGCACCCACTCCTGGGAGGACCAGATGATCGGCTGCACGGATGAGGTCTGGATCATCAGTTCTAACAACGTCTGGACGTACGTGCTGGAAGGCCCTTTCAATGGAGCGCAGATTGCCGATACCATAGTCAACGATCGTGATCATGATCGTCAATCGCTAGTTTGGCTAAGTTCTTTGGAGCGCTGTGTTGCGGTGGCAACGGCATGGATGAACATCGTGCGCAAACCGTGTTTTTCCAACTCCGCGATCGCAGCTATGGCAGTGCCACCGGGTGTGGTTACCTCGTCGCGTAAGATGGCTGGATGCTTATCGGTTTTATCGGCAAGTCTTGCTGCTCCAAGCACAGTTTGTTTCGCCAGCCTGAATGCAATAGAACGTGGCAGTCCCTGCTTCACACCAGCATCGGTCAGCGCCTCTATAAGCATATAGACGTAAGCTGGACCACTGCCGCTAAGTCCAGTCACGGCATCCATGAGGTATTCAGGGACTCGTTCCACACTGCCAACAGCTTCGAACATTTCCTGTACCAGCGCCATATGTTCATCGGAGGCCGTATTCCCCGCAGATATGGCTGTTGCCCCACAGTCAACAATCATAGGTGTATTAGGCATAGTGCGAATGATTGGCTGACTGGATGAAAATGCACGTCCAATTTGCGCAGTGGTAAGTCCAGCCAGTACAGAAACAATGAGAACCTCCGAGCCGATATGGTTACGGATTTCTTTTGCCACAGCTAACCAGTTTGTGGGTTTAACGGCCAAGACGACGATAGTAGCACCGTTCACTGCTGTCTGGTTATCGATCCCTACAGCCACCCCAGGAAGTGCCTGTTTCAGGGCTTCCAAGGCATAGGGGTTTCGGCGTGTTACGCGAATCTGTGATGGATCCAGGCATTTACCGGCCAGTAGCCCCCCAACGAGGGCACGACCTATATTGCCTGCACCGATGACAGTAATATTCTGACGAGAAAGTGACATAAAGTGTGTTAGAGTGTTCCTTTGGTTGACGGCATTACCGCATTTGTTGCGCTCTGTTGCACGGCTATGTTCAATGCTCGCGCAGCAGACTTGAAGATGGCTTCAATCTTGTGATGCGTGTTTGTGCCGTACGGTACGCTGATGTGCAGTGTGCAAGCAGCATGCTCGGCGAAGCTGTACCAGAAATGTTGAACAAGTTCGGTTGCCAAATCTCCCACAGTTGGACGGTCGAATTTGCTCTCAAAGTGTATCGCGAATCGTCCAGAAAGATCGATAACTGTACGTGCCAATACTTCATCCATAGGTACGTAGGCATGGCCGTAGCGCGTAATGCGGGCTTTGTCGCCCAACGCTTTTCGCAGGGCCTGACCAAGACAAATTCCCACATCCTCGACGGTATGGTGTTCATCCACGTTCAGATCCCCACTGCATGTGGTCTCCAGATCAAACTGGGCGTGTTTGGCGAAGAGATCCAACATGTGATCCAGGAATCCCACTCCAGTTTGATTCTTGTACTGGCCGGTTCCATCAAGCGTGAGCTTGACCGAGACATCTGTCTCTTTTGTCGTACGGACAACAGAGGCGCTTCGCTTAGGATAAATAGATTCTGCCATTACCAAGTCAACGGTTTAACAAGCGCACTTGTACGCACAAGTACGGCGTAGGGTGAGGATTCGGATAAAACCCATCAGGATCCGTAGTGGGTGGTCCTTGTTAAAGCCCGCCTATCCTTCCTGATTGTCTATGCTGGCCAAGTGTTTCAAGCGCACGCTGATTACTTCTGCGTTGCCATATGCGAACGGTCCGGTGCATATTGGGCATTTGGCGGGCGCGTACCTTCCAGCGGACCTCTATGTGCGTTACTTGCGTCTGCAGGGTCGGGATGTAGTGTATGTTTGTGGGTCCGATGAATACGGTGTGGCAATCGTTATGCGGGCTATGGCAGAGGGAATTACACCCCAAGAGGTCATAGATCGTTATCATCCTATGATCCGGGATAGCTTTGAAGGGTTCGGGATCAGCTTTGATAATTACAGCCGCACTTCACGGGAAGTTCATACAGATACTAGCCAGGATTTTTTTCGACGGTTATCTGAAAGAGATGAGTTTGTACTAAAGCGTGAAGAGCAGTTGTTCGATCCCGAGGCCGGAGTTTTTCTTGCGGATCGCTTTGTGCGTGGTACATGTCCGCTTTGTGGATATGAAGAAGCTTATGGAGACCAGTGTGAGCAGTGTGGAACGTCTCTCAGTCCTTCGGAGATCAGGAATCCCCGGAGTACGCTAACCGATTCAGTACCGGAGTTGCGTCCAACCACGCACTGGTACCTGCCTCTGGGGGACTGGCAGGCTCGCCTTGAAGACTATATCACCAGTCACCCCGAATGGAAGCCAAACGTGCTGGGGCAGATCGGAGCTTGGTTTACAGACGGTTTACGGGAGCGGGCTATCACTCGCGATGTCCCCTGGGGAGTCCCCGTACCTCAGGAGATTGCCAAAGCAGTCGGTGTAGAAGCAAAAGGCAAGGTGATTTACGTGTGGTTTGACGCCCCTATCGGATATATTTCGTCCACACGTGAATGGGCTGCCAAACAGGGGGATCCAGAGCGGTGGAAGCTGTATTGGCAGGATGATGAATCCAGATTGATTCATTTCATAGGCAAGGACAACATCGTGTTCCACACGCTGATGTTTCCAGCTATGCTGATGGCCTATGGGAAGTATGTGGTTCCAGATCAGGTACCGGCAAATGAATTTCTGAATATTGAAGGCAGTAAGCTATCAACCAGTAGAGGCTGGGCTGTGTGGCTACATGAATATCTCGAAGATTTCTCACCAGATCTGCTTCGTTATGTCCTTGCCAGTACGCTCCCGGAATCGAAAGACTCAGATTTTAGCTGGCGAGAATTTCAAACGCGCGTTAACAGTGAGTTGGCAGATATTCTTGGGAACTTTGTGAACCGCGCATTAACCTTTGCTGAGCGTGAGTTTGACAACAGTGTTCCTCCGTTGGTTGACCCTTCTACCGCAGATACGGCTGCTCTCGAAAAGCTGTCGACATTTCCGGAGCGAATCGCGGCCTCCTATGAGCGTTTTAGATTTCGCGAGGCTGTACATCAGACTATGAGCGTGGCGCGATTGGGCAATAAGTACTTCAATGACCAGGCTCCATGGACTACGCGGAAGACTGATCGTGTACGGTGTGCGAACACGGTTCACGTATCGCTGCAGATTTGTGCGGCTTTGTCGGTGTTGATGGAGCCGGTACTGCCGTTTTCGGCTGCAAAGCTTCGGACCATGCTCCAACTTGACGGGATTCGGTCTAGTATGCCAGGAAGCAAGGATGCAGGAGGAATTGGTTGGGCAGAGGCGGGGTCTTGTCTACTTTCGGCAGGTCATGTCCTTGGTCGTAAAGAAATTCTTTTTGTTAAGGTGAGTGATACCGTTATACAGGGACAGATCGAAAAATTAGAATCTGCGGATGTACCACCGGGGCCACCGTATGTCGAGGCAAAGCCTATAATCAGCTATGATGATTTTGCAAAGCTGGACTTGCGAATGGGGCGCATATTGAGTGCTGAACGTATCCGAAAATCAAAAAAGCTCCTAAAACTGCAGGTTGATCTCGGTTACGAACAACGGCAGGTACTGGCCGGTGTTGCGGAGCATTTTCAACCAGAAGAGTTGGTCGGCCGTTCGGTTGTCGCAGTTGCGAACTTGGCGTCCCGAAAGATGATGGGGCTGGAAAGCCAAGGCATGCTCTTGATGGCGGAAGATCGAGAAGGACATCTTGCACTTATTTCGTCCGAGAGCGAGCCAGGAGCCATCGTTTGCTGAAGCTCGGACTAAACAAGGTGGGGGCTGGTCGCGTCGTATCTGTTCAAGGTGCCAAAATAGGCTATTTTCTGACGGGCATTACTCAATGTTTGAAGAAAAACATCCTTTACCTTGCAGGGATTGCACGAGACCTGATCTGCAACCCGTCCTACGCTAAGCTGTACCAACCAGAGATCCGTAACCCTCGCAAAATTCAAAAAATTGTCAATTCAAGGAGTTTCGCAAGAGGCTAGTAGAATTCTCAGACGGATACGGTTGGACTGTGCTACAGCGCCGTTCCGCCACACCTAGGACTGATCAATAGCATTCAATTCTGGAACTTTTTCCGTGAGAACATGGCTTCATTTACCACCGCAGTGGACTCATCAACATTGTACGAGGTGTCAAGGTCCGCTATACTGTGGCGCACCGGGACCGGTCACACCGAAGGAAGGCTGGAGAGCGAGAATCAATGAGAACTAATTCGAATGTCGGCATTTGTGTGATCTGCGGATCGCAAGCAGCCCCATGTCCAGTCCGAAGAGGTTGGGACGGTTTACACCAGAACTGCGAACAATGCGGTGAATTCAAAATAACAGGGTCGGCGGCGGTGGTTATGGATAACTATAGATCGCCGGAAAAGACAATTAGGATCTCAGGATGGGTCCTGCGACAGAACCGGAACGGTACCGTTCCGACTCTTACAAGCGATATGTTGGGGGACCTCGTCGAGGCCCCTATGCCAAGCCGCCCAGAGCTAATGAACGATCTACTCATAGAATTGACGGTTGACCAAACGGAGGCGGGGAGGGAGATCAATATTTTTGCGGAGCCAAGGTTCTACGCCGCCACATACACTGAGCGAAGAAATGTGCAAAGGCGGGAGAAATTATTTGGTTTGGCGCGAATGTTAGAAGATGAAGGCTTAGTCAAACTCCCCCCACAGTCAACCATGGGCAATGTCCGTGTGACTTCTCAGGGATACAGAGAGGCAGACCTTTTGAGAGCACCAGAAGCGAACATGCAGAAGACACAGGCCAGCCCTCAGCTCCAGGAAGGCCAACCCAACATAGCGGTTCAGCCGAAAGATCTTCCGGCGAGAGGAAACCACCAATATCAGGTTGCCCTGTCTTTTGCTGGTGAGCAGCGGGAGTATGTAGAAAAAGTGGCAGAGCATCTTAGAGAACGCGATATCAAGGTTTTCTACGATGGATTTGAAGAGGTATCGTTGTGGGGGAAGTCGGGTGCGGAGGCCTTCGAAAAGGTCTTCGCAGAACAGTCCGCGTATGTCGTGATGTTCATCTCAGAGGAGTATCGTGACAAGAGATGGTGCCGGCACGAACGAAGGGCAGCCCTAAGTCGCATGATTGAGGAAAAGTGCGAATATGTCCTCCCTGTTCGCTTTGATGACACTCAGATAGATGGCCTCCCGAAGGATATCCTGTACTTAGAGGTTGACAAAAACAAACCAGCAGAGCTCGCAGCGAAAATCACAGAAAAACTGGGGCAAAATCCTTGACAAGAAAGGCGTCTGATATTTCACCACCGACAATGGCCTCAGAATCAGGTGAGGTTGCATTCGACTACAGCAGCTATAGCGGACGTTACGTGATAGGCAGCGGGAGGCTGGAGTTTGAGACAGAATGGACCGAGGCCAGCAATACGTCTATCCACGTATACAATCACCCACCTTCCATAAACGGTGTCGCGCGTGTCAGCGAGGGCGGATGGACTGCAAAAAAGCGGACTGCTGCGTCTCTGGACTATACTTCCCGCTACTGCACACCTCACGTGGGAGACATTGTTGTGTTGCACAACACGTACGGATTTTACGCCGCTGTTTGCGTAGTAGAGATCAAATGCCGTGGTCGTGGGAGTGACCGGAACGAACTCCGTTTTCGGTATGCAATACAAGCGGATGGCACCGATAATTTCGCAAGATTCGATTTACTCTGGGTTGCTCGACAGCACCCGTACCTAGCTGCGAACAAGCCTGGGTTGGATCGGACGCCTACATGCACAGATGCCTGAAACCGCTCGTAACCCTCTAAAATAGATCGGAACATGGTAAAGGCACAGGGGCTGCGCTCACGGTAGATCAACTGCTGCGCCTACTGCACTGAACCTGGCTATAAGAGCCGGATTATGTGTTCCAAGCTTTCTGTCAAGCGGGGGTCAAGGGGGCGGTGCGTGTGCATCGCATGAATGATAAGCAAAATTCACCATGGCGAGGGCTCACTGACGACAAATGGTTTATATTTTCAGTGGACAACAGCGAACATGTGCCGATCGAGCACATCGCCTTGGACTATTGCACCAATTCACGTCTCCAAATCACATGACATCATTCTCTGTGCGTATTCCGACCATGTGGACCCACGCTGATACATTGAAGTCAATTTCAGAGAATATTCCTGTAGTAAGTTGTTCGTCTTTTGATTTTCCAACAGAGAATCGGTCATGCGGGACCATTCGCGCAACTGGACGATCTCAGCATCCACGGGATCCAATGCGCGCAGACAATCTGGATCGGTGCGTACTGGCCAGTATTGATGTGAAGTAGCATTGGACTATTTCTGGTTGATTGACAAAGTTAATGCAAGCTCATGGAGCTCAACCGTGAGGAGTCCTGCTATAAGATCTCTACACTCAAAGAAGTTTTTCCCTGGAGCCAATCTGAGTCATGATTGCTTCCATTTTTTCAGATGATACATATTATAATTCAACATCACTATAAAATGTATAGGGAACTATATACTTAATTGTACTATGGAAATAGCAGAATTAGTCTTCGCTGGATTTATGTTCCTCCTGTACTTCTTGGGGTTCCTGTGGTGTGATCGTTAGGGGATTTGTTTTATTTTCTTCGGATTCATCGTTTTTGGACTTCCAACGGGCAGCAAACCAGTAAGAAATAATCCCCGTAGCTACATGTAGCAAAATGTTAAAGACCTGTATAGCGTCATCCACTTTATCAACACATATGAGAACCCCTATAAGTGCTGCTCAACCGAGAAAAACAAAGTATGTAGCGGCCTTGGTCTGCCCTGTTAATAGAGAAAAGACCGGACAATGAGAGTTCTTCAGTATATGTTGGGGAGCATTTTCGAGTTTCTGCTTGGTAAAATACGACGGATTGCATGCATTTCCTCGAAGCCAACCGTCCGGT
>Ga0209754_1001542_pt1 | contig 22128 bp, 20 predicted proteins | sample MesohylBB_FD_187295 | JGI IMG/M metagenome (GOLD analysis project Ga0209754, IMG submission 187295) | Host-associated microbial community of the marine sponge Aplysina aerophoba from Gulf of Piran - sponge mesohyl, lysed by bead beating... | ecosystem: Host-associated > Porifera > Sponge >... | reverse complement strand
CGGAAGCAAAGGTCGAGGGTTGGCACCGGCCGAGGGCTCTGAACGAGGAGGAAGCGCTGGAGGTGGCAGCGGCCTTTGGCGAGGGGGCACGACGATGCCACGAAGCCGGCTACGAACTGCTCGAGGTGCACGCCGGCCACGGCTATCTCGTGCACTCCTTCTACTCGCCCTTGGGCAATAATCGGCAAGACGGCTTCGGTCGGGACCGCGTGGGCCGCATGCGCTTTCCGATCGAGGTGACGAAGGCCATCCGTAACCGGTGGCCGGCGGAGAAGCCGCTCCTCTTCCGCCTCTCCTGCGTTGACGACCACGACGAAAACCATGGCTGGAGCATCGAAGATACGATTGTCCTCGCCTCGCGCCTGCGCGAGGTCGGCGTCGACATGATCGATTGCACTTCCGGCGGCGTCGGCGCGCCGCCTACCTTGAAGGCGGTGGTCCGTCCGCACGGTTTCCAGGTGCCCTATGCCGAGCGCATCCGCCACGAGATCGACATGCCGACGATGGCGGTGGGCCTGATCCGACACGCCACCCATGCCGAGGCGATCCTCGCCGAAGGGCGGGCGGATCTCATCTGCATCGCCCGCGAGGCCCTTCACAACCCGCACTGGGCCCTGCACGCGGCGCTGGAGCTCGAGGGCGAGGAAGGATACCGCCATTGGCCGCCCCAGTACGGCTGGTGGCTTCAGCGGCGCCAGCGCAATCTCGAGCGGCTGGAGCGGGAGGCGAGCTGAGGCCGGTGGCAAGGAAACGGCCATTTCAGAAACGATCGTGCCGGAAGGGCGCCAGATCGACCTCTGGCGCCTCTCCGGAGATCGCCTGCGCCGGCAGGCAAATCCGCGATCATGTCCGGCAGATCCGTGTGACGCTGCCTGTCGAGCTGTTTCCCCTTCCCCGACACCTTCCTCGCCCTTGCGCGGCGTGCTGCCTGGATGCCGTTCAACGTCACAAGCGGGTGATCTCATTGGATGGTGAAGCTTCAGGACCCGGCGCTTCACAACAGGCGGCGGTTACGGCCGGAGACCGCGCTCCGCCGCGCTGCGGTCCGCCCCGGCCGTGATTTCCGACCCGTGCACGCTCACGAAACGGGTGCAGCCCACCGCTTGACGACCGACCTGGCATTGCCAACCACGGCCTGTCTGAATTGAACGGAGTTATCCCGCAAATGCGATACATTATGGGACGGGCGCCGAATATCCTCCAGCCTTGTAGCCGGGCCGGATACTCGTCCAGGCTGGCTCCCTGTGGTGCGGGAGCCCGTCACGAGCGGCCGGATGCACCGCTCGCGCAGTGCCTCGTGCAGCGACGCGGCAGAGTTCAACCCGAGCCCGGTTTGTTCCGGCCCGGCGGTGACCAATGGGGCTGGGCGATTTCGAAGCCTTCAAAGGTGAAGGCCGGCGCCACGATGCAACCGGCAAGGCTCCACTCGCCAAAGGACCGGCAGCGCTGCCACTCGCCGGCCGGAACGACCGCCTGGAACTCGTATCCATCCTCAAGAGGGCCGAGCGTGACGCTGTCGGTCTCCGTCTCCAGCTCCAGCGCTGCACCGGCGTGCCAGGCCCAGATTTCCGGCGCGTCGACCCGGTGCCAGCGCGTCGGACCCGTTTCCAGCATGAAGTAGATAGATGTGACAGCCGTCCGCCCTTCCCCCGGCGCCCGGAAGGTTTCCCGATAGAAGCCACCTTCCGGATGCGGCACCAGACAAAGCCTCCGGATAACGTCTTCGGCCCTCATGCCTCGCCCCCCTTGGTCCGTTTCATCCTGTTTGTCGCACTGCGTCGGTGAAGGAAACCACCTTGCCCCGGCGGACCGGAAGAGCCGGGCTGGTTCGCGCCGCCCTCCGGCACCATCCGGCCGGCGTCACTGCCGGGGCCGCTCGGGTGTCTGCGGGAAAACCGGCTCGTCCGGCCAGCACCCCTCGAGCAGGGCACGCGTGCGCTTGTCCCGCATCAGGTCTGCACAGAGATCGGAAATGCCGGGTGCCATCGATCCGCTCGGGCGGAAAATCCAGGTCTGCACCCACTTGAGCCTGTCGCTTTCCTCGAACCCCGCATCTTCGAGTTTCTCACGGATGAGGGTTGCGGCCTCGCCTTGCGGCGGCCAGCTCCCGAGCTTAAGGATCACTCCGAACCGTCGCAGCGGGCCCCGGTCCTCGTCTGCGTGCACCTGAGGGATGAGAAGAGCGAGCGCAACGGCGAAAATGGCGACACTCCTGATCATCGAGGTGCTTCCGCTCCATGGTACAGGGGACAACCATCGACAGGCGCGGCCGAGCGCCACACCGATCCGGCGTACACACCGAACTCCTCCGGCCTGATGCCATGACAACGAGGCGGGCATTCGACGCCGTCATGCGGCCAGTCTCCATGCGCAGTATCCCGAAGCCGGGTCCGCCCATCAACTCGAACCGGCGCGACGGTTCCTCTGCACAAGCAGGATCTTCGATGCACCTGGTGGCGTCGCCCTGCCGGGTGGTCCGACACCATCCTTCAAGCGCCGGGGCAGGTGCTCGCTCCCGGCGGGACCGTGGTGGCTCCGCCGGCCCCGGGCCGGGAAATCCGGTGGGGAACACATGGACAGGTTTATGGTAGTGGCAGGGTGCCCGTGTTTCGGGAGCCACCGGCTTCGCGTCGGGCGCCCGCAACCGGAAGACCCGCGAAACCCTTGTCGGCAGGCGTGGTGACGTCCGGGCAGGGCGTCTGAACGGGATCACCAAGAACCGACTGTTCCGTTGGGTTTCAGGGGACTGATCAGTCCCGCCCGGCAGACGGACCGCCCATGACCTCGGCACCGGCCGACTGACCGGCGATGCGGCCGAATACAGCTCCGTTGATCAGTCCGCTGCCACCTGGATAATTGAAGTAGAAGATGCCGCCCACCATCTCGCCGGCGGCAAACAGCCCCGGGATCGGGCACTGGTCGGCACTCATCACCCGCGCGGTCTCGTCGATCCGCACACCGCCGAAGGTGAAGGTAATGCCGCAGGTCACCTGGTAGGCCTCGAACGGCGGCTCGTCCAGGGTGTTGGCCCAGTTCGACTTCACGACCCCGAGTCCCCTGGTGCTCCGTCCGTCCTTGACGTTCGGGTTGAACGGTACGTCGGTGCGCACCGCCGCGTTCCAGTGCCGGATCTCGTCGACGAAGGCGTCGGCATCCACCCCCTCTAGCTTGCCGGCGAGTTCCTCGATGGTATCGGCGGTCACCTTGGTGACCTGCCGGATCCGGTACTCGTCGCGCAGCAGGTGGGTGACCTTCTGGTCGAACACCTGCCAGGCGAACTGGTGCGGCTGCTCCAGGATGACCCGGCCGTACTTGGCGTAGGTGTAGTTCCGGAAATCGGCTCCCTCGTCGACGAAGCGGCGTCCGGTGGCATTGACCATGATCCCGAACGGGTAGCTGTGCTTCTGGAACGCATCCCCGACCGCGAGGTCACCGAACTCCGGCGCATTGCGCTCCCAGCCGACGGCGTGACACCCGGACCAGTTGCCCGCGGTGCTGGCACCGATCTCGGTTGCCATGCGGATGCCGTCGCCGACATTGCAGGGCGTGCCACGCACCTTCGCGAGATCCCATCCCGGCCCCAGGTAGCGCGTGCGCCACTCCGAATTGGCCTGGAAGCCGCCCGCGGCCAGAACCACGGCCCGGGCAGGAATGTCCTTGAGCACACCCTGGTGGAGCACCCTGACCCCGGTGACACTGAGGTTGTCGTGCAGCAACTCGCGCGCACGCGCCTCGCACCAGATCTCGATGCCCCGGTCGCGCGCCGCCTTCCACTGCGCCTCGACGAGTCCCGGCCCGCCACCGTGCGCCTCGACCACCAGTCCGCCCCAGAACTTGAACCGTCCGTCAACCTTGAACGCCTGCCGGCCCCAGATCGGTGCAAACCGCACCCCGTTGTCCCGCAGCCAGCACAGGGTCTCGAAACTGTTGCGAACCAGCACCTCCACCAGGTCGGGATCGGTCCGGTACTCGGTCACCCGGAACATGTCATCGAAGAACTGGTCCTCGGTGTAGGTCCCGAAATCCGTGATCTCGCACTCGGCGTCAGTGAGGTCCGGCATCAGGCGGCGCAGATCGTCGACCCCGTTGAACGCGACGCGGATCGCACCGGCGGTAAACCGGGTATTGCCGCCTCCGGTTTCCTCCGGCGCTGCCTCGAGGACCAGCACCCGGGCCCCGGTCTCCCGGGCTGCCAGTGCAGCGCACAGGGCGGCATTACCCGCTCCGACGACAACCACATCATGATCCACGACACCCTCTCCACCCCGTTCCGACCGGGTGGGGTCTACCCGATCGGCACCGACAATTGAAGGTGCTTGTACCGGCGGCCTGAAAGCGCGGAGCGGGCCCGCGGCCACGAGCGCCTGGCAGGCGTCGGCATCGAGACGTGTGTGGTCCCGAGGCCGGACAATGTCCGGAAACCAGACATCCCGCGATGCGGGCGGCGACATGACGCTCAGCGTTACCGACACCGGGGAACCGGCCGGACCTGCGCGTTGCCATCCGGTCCCGGCCCACGAAGCAGGGGACGGGCACGGCTGTCGCGCCGCCGTCCGTCACCGGATGGCCCGTTTCGCCGCGCACCGGAAAGCCGATCCGGGAAAACTCGAACGAGAACCCGGCCGCCCGCATGCTGGTCGCGACATTCTCCGACCCGGTGTCGATCGAGGGGTCGTGCGGCAGCGGCGGCGCACTTTCCCGTGGTTCGCCGTCGGGTTCCCCGTCCGTCGGCAAGCGCGCGTCGATGCCGTTCCTTGCGATAGCGACGCCCGGGGTTTCATGGAACATGTGCGTGAACCCGTCGCCGGCCTCGATGTCCCGCGGCAGGTCGTCGGCAAGACCGGCCCTCCCGCCCCTCAACCTGCCTGGCAGTTCGATACCGTCGCGACGGAACCGGTGCAGGCTGATCGTGCGCCCGCCATCCCTGCCGCTGGCCTGGGCGCCGGACCTTGAGCGCCGGGCGGGAGGTTCCAGCATGTCGGGGGTCCGGTCGAAGAACCCGGGATACGCAGGCCAGGCAACGTACTTCCCCCCTCTGTACCGGCGCGGCACGCGCCCACTCCCGCCGATGGCGTATGGCAGGGATGCCGAGGACGACCCGCGTCGCAGTGCCCGGATTGGCGATCGAGACGCCGCCGCGCATATGTGGCGGCAGCCCTGCCCGGGCGACCGGTGGACGGGGCGGAAAGCCTTGACCGCGGCGGCGGGTATCGATCCGATGGCCCTGATTCTGGCAAATCCGGCAGGGACGACAGATGGAACCAGGAATACTGGCCGCAAGCCTCTTCGACGAGCTCGCCGAGGCCACCCGTGACGACGTCGGCATCACGCGGGCGAGCTACGGCGAGGGCGAGGCGTTCGCGCACGGCGCGGTTGCGCGTGCGGCCCGCACACTCGGGCTCGAAGTGGAGACCGACCCCGCCTGCAACACCTACATGACGCTGCCGGGCTCCGATCGCGCCGCCCCTCCCGTCATCATCGGTTCGCATCTTGATTCGGTTGCCGAGGGCGGCAATTTCGACGGCGCCGCGGGCGTGGTGGCCGGGCTGGCGGCGATTGCCTCGTTGCAGGAAAGCAGGACCACGCCTGGCCGCGACATCCGTGTCATGGGCATCCGTGCTGAGGAGAGCGCCTGGTTCGGCACCTCCTATATCGGCAGCCGCGCAGCGCTCGGCGCCCTGGCGCCGGGCGCATTGGAGACCGCTCGACGGGCCGATACCGGGCGCACGCTCGCCGAGCACATTCGGGCGGCGGGCGGCGACCCCGATGCGCTCGACCGACCCTTCCTCGAGGCCGCCTGCCTGCATGCCTTCCTGGAGATCCATATCGAGCAGGGCCCGGTGCTGGTCGAGCAGGATCTGCCGGTCGGCGTCGTTACCGGCATACGCGGAAACCGTCGCCTGCCGGCCGCGCGCTGCCTCGGCGCCTACAGCCATTGCGGTGGCATGCCGAGGCGCTCGCGCCAGGACGCCGTGATGGCCGTCACGGACCTGATCGCCCGGCTGGACCGGCTCTGGGACGAGTGCGAGGCGACCGGCAGGGACTTCGCCTTCACTGTGGGGAAGCTCTCGACCGACCCAGAGCGCCACGCCATGACGATCGTGCCGGGCGAATGCAGTTTCTCGCTGGACATGCGCTCGCTCGACGGTGCGTTCCTCGACGACCTGGAAGACCGGGTCGCGGAGGCGGCGCGCCAGATCGAAACCCGAAGGGGCGTCACCTTCGAGTTGGGCGCGGCGACGCGCGCCGCCCCCGGCGTGCTGGACGAGTCAATTCGCGCCGGGCTGCTCGATTGCGCGCGGAGCCTGGACATTCCGCATAACGAGATGGCGAGCGGGGCGAGCCACGACTCGGCCGCCTTCGCTGCGGCCGGAGTGCCGACCGCCATGCTGTTCGTGCGCAATCCGCACGGCAGCCACAATCCCGACGAGGCGATGGAACTCGACGACTTCATGGCCGCCGTGAACATACTGACCCGCTGGCTCGCCACCGAAGGAGCGCGCGAATGACCCGCATCGCCATTCTGGACGACTACCAGGGCATCGCGCTCACCATGGCGGACTGGAAAAGCCTGCCGGACGGATGTCAGGTCGAGGTGTTCCACGACCATGTGGCGGACCCGGCGGCGGTGGCCGACCGGCTCGGGGACTACGAGATCGTCTGCATCATGCGCGAACGCACGCCCTTCCGGCGCGACCTGCTCTCCCGACTGCCGAAGCTGCAGCTGCTGGTGACGACGGGCATGCGCAACGCTGCGGTCGATGTGGAGGCGGCGAGCGAGCAGGGCGTTACGGTCTGCGGCACCGCCGGCAGCGCACATACCACGTCCGAGCTCACCTGGGGGCTGATCCTGGCGCTCCGGCGGCATATCCCCGCCGAGGACCGGGCGATGAAGACCGGCGCCTGGCAGACGACCATCGGGGACGGGCTCGCGGGTTCCACGCTCGGCCTGCTGGGCCTCGGTCGGCTCGGCTCGGAGGTCGCCCGGGTCGGGCAGGCGTTCCGCATGAACGTCATCGCCTGGAGCCAGAACCTGACTGCGGAACGCGCGGCCGGGCACGGCGTCACCCGCGTCGGCAGGGACGAGCTCTTCCGGCAATCGGACGTGCTGTCGATCCACACGCTGCTGAGCCGGCGCACGCAGGGACTGGTCGGCGCGCGCGAGCTCGGCCTGATGAAGCCCTCGGCCGTGCTGGTGAACACCTCGCGCGGCCCCGTCGTGGACGAGGCGGCGCTGGTGGACGCACTGCAGAACCGCACCATTGCGGGGGCAGGCCTCGATGTGTTCGACACCGAGCCGCTGCCCCGCGGCCACCCGCTCAGGAGCCTTGAGAACGCCGTGCTCACTCCGCATCTGGGCTACGTGACCCGCGACACCTTCGCCGTCATGTATCCGCAGACGCTCGAATGCGTGCAGGCCTGGCTGGCCGGGAACCCGGTGCGCGTCATATCCGGGTGAAGATGGCACAGGTGCATTCCCGCATCTGACATGCGGCTTGCCTCGCAAAACTACGTGTGGTCCCGGCACGGCCATCGCTTTTGGTCACCCGCGATGCAGGCGTGGCGATCAGGATCGCGGTGATGTGTGGCGGCTGGTTCGTCGGGACGGAGCCGGTCCGCGGAATGTTGGACGATCCCCTCCATCCGCATACCGCTGGCGCATGCGCACATCCCGGGCGCGATCAGTCCACGGGGGAGGGTTTGCGCGTGCAGGAAGCCCCCATTCCTTCGTTCGACGGGGTCCCTGCAGAGGGAGGAGAGGAGGGATACGCCGGTGTCCGCCGCCCGGCGCATCTTCCCGGCCGGAACCGGCACGACCGCGGGCGGCACGTGCAGGGACGACCGCGTGTCTTTCGGCTGCGATTGCCCGCGGTTGCCCGCTCCGAAGGGCTGCGGGGTATTGCCCGCCGGATGAGTATCGGCGGACACTCTCCTGTCCGGAGCGTGACGAGAGATGGCGATGGAAACAGTCCACGGCGTCGGCAACATACACTGCAGGGCTTCTCCGTGATCGGGCCACTCGACACCCTGTTGCGCGAGGTTCGCACGTGTCGACACTGTGCGGCCTCGCTCCCGCTCGGTCCGCGACCGGTGGTGGTCGCACGACCGGCTGCCCGCATCCTCGTGATCGGCCAGGCTCCGGGAACCCGGGTGCACGAGACCGGCATTCCCTGGAACGACCGGTCCGGGGACCGGTTGCGGGACTGGATGGCGCTTGACCGGCACCGGTTCTACAACCCAGACCTCGTCGCACTGGTTCCGATGGGGTTCTGCTACCCGGGCCGCCTTCCCCGGGGTGGAGACGCACCGCCGCGTCCCGAATGCGCGCCGCTGTGGCATGACCGGATCCTTGCCGGGCTTCCCGACATCCGGCTCACCATCCTCGCGGGAGCCTATGCCCAGGCCCGCTACCTGGGCCCGCGCCGCGCAAGGACCCTGACCGACACGGTGAGGAACTGGCGCGAGCACGCGCCCCGGGTGATGCCCCTGCCGCACCCGTCGTGGCGGTCGACCGGGCTGACGCGCCGCAACCCGTGGTTCGAGACCGAGGTGCTGCCCGCCCTGCGCAAACTGGTTGAGACCGCGCTCGACCCGCTGTCCGATTGACGCCACCGGGCACGGGCGCCAATGATGCGCCGGCCTTCACCGCAGGAAAGCGAGACCATGAAGATCGACGATGTCAGCCTGACACTGTTCCGCTGGGACAACATTCCGCCCACCACCTACCACACCGGTTCGTCGAACACCGGCGGCAGCAGCATGCTGGGACTGCTGCGCATCCGTACCGATGACGGGATCGAGGGGCATGCCTTTCTCGGCTCGGCCACGCAGAGCGCCGAACTCGATTGTACCGGGCTCATCCGCCACCTGAAACCGCTGCTCATGGGCGAGGATCCGCTGGACCGGGCGCGGCTCTACCAGGCGATGTGGAAACGCAACCGGATCGCGACCCTGCGTGCCATCGGTGCGGCCGACATCGCCCTGCATGACATTGCGGCGAAAGCGGCCGGGCTTCCGCTCTACAAGCTGCTCGGCGGTTACCGCGAGTCAATCCCCGCCTATGCGTCCTCGGCGCTGCTGCCCTCACGCAGTGCCTATGCCGAGGAGGCTGTCAGCTACCGGGACGGCGGATGGGCCGCCTACAAGATCCACCCGCCGACACAGTGGCGCGAGGACATCGGGGTCTGCCGGGCGGTGCGCGACGCGGTCGGCGACGATTTTGACATCATGCTCGATTCCACCTGGAGCTACACTTACGACCACGCGATCAAGGTCGGCAGGGCGATCGAGGAACTGAACTTCTTCTGGTACGAGGACCCGTTGGCCGACGACGATCTCATGGGCTGCATCAAGCTCAGGGAGAAGCTCTCCATCCCGCTGATGGCGACCGAGTATTCACCAGGCGGGTTTACCAACTACGTCCCGTGGATCATCAACAAGGCGACCGACTACCTGCGCGGTGACGTGGCGGTAAAGGGCGGGATCACCGCGCTGGTGAAGACCGCGCATCTCGCCGAGGCCTTCGGGATCAACTACGAGGTGCATCATGGCGGCAACTCGCTGAACAACTGGGCCAACCTGCACGTGATCCTTTCGATCCGCAACACCACCTACTTCGAGGTGCTGCTCCCGTCCGGCGCCCAGAAATACGGCATCATCAACGACCTTGAACCGGATGCCGACGGGCTGATCCACGCCCCGAGCGCCCCGGGGCTCGGAGCCACCATCGACTTTGACCTCATCGCGGCCCGCACAGTCACGACACTGACCTGACAGGAGAATGATCCGATGGACACCAAGGACCTGTTCGACCAGGGCCTCGCCACCCGCAAGCAGGTGCTGGGCGAGGACTACGTGAATTCGGCTCTCGGCAACGCCGACGAGTTCGCGATGAAGCTCCAGGACTTCATCACCACCCATGCCTGGGGCGCCATCTGGACCCGGGAAGGCCTGCCGCTCAAGACCCGCAGCATGATCAACATCGCCATGCTGGCCGCGCTCGGCCGGCGACACGAGTTCCGGCTGCACCTGAACGGCGCGCTGAACAACGGCGTCACCAAGGAGGAGATCGCCGAAATCCTGATCCAGGTCGGCGGCTACGCCGGTTTCCCCTGCGCCGTCGACAGTTTCCGCCAGGCCCAGGAGGTGTTCAGGGAACGCGGCCTCTGAGCCGGGCCGCGGCCTGCGGGCGATCAATCGACCGCTGGCGGTGCAGGTGCTCGCGGTGCAGGGTGTAGATCCCGGCCCCGAGGATCAGCGCCATACCTGCGAAGGCCGTGGAGTCCGGCCAGTCGCCCCAGAAGGCAAACCCCCAGGCCATCGACATCGGCAGGGCGACATACTCGAAGGACGATACCGCCGCCGCCGTTCCGAGCCGGTAGGCCTGGGTCAGGAAGTAGCCGCCGATGCCGCTTGCGACCCCGCACCAGGCGAACAGCCACAGGTCTCCTGTCTCGGGTAAGACCCAGGCACGCAACAGGAACTCGAGGCTCGGGTTTCCCGACCCTGCAAACCGTCCATCGCCGACCGAGATCCCGATCGCCAGGCTGACGATGATCATCATCGACTGCATGTGAAACGTCATTGAACCGGCGGAGTCAGTGGTTCCCAGCCTGCGGGTGATCATCTGCAAGGACGCATAGCTGACAGCGGCGACGATCGGCAGCAGCGCCGTCCAGTTGAACAGCTCCGCACCCGGCCTCGTCATCACGATGACGCCGACCAGGCCAACGAACACCGCCGCCCAGCGTCTGATGCCAACCTGCTCGCCAAGCACCGGAACCGACAGGCCGGTGATGACCAGGGGCGCGACGAAGAAGATCGCCACCGCCTCGGCAAGGGGCATGGCGGCGACCGCGAGGAAGAAGGCGAGATTGGCAATGATGAGCAGCAGGCCGCGCACCATGTGCCAGACCGGGTGCCTGGTCCGCAACAGATACAGCCCGCCCTCGATACGCAGGATCGCCAGCGCGACACACAGGCCGATCACGGCACGCGTCAGCATGATCTGGTGCAGGGCATAGTCGGTGCTGAGCCACTTCACCGCGGAATCCTGCGCCGTGATCACCGCCATGCCTATGACGATGCAGTAGATCCCGCCCGCATTGTTGGAGATCCGGGCACTCCCGACTGTGGCCATGGTGTTCCCGGTGTGGTGACTGGTCGCTGGTACCTGCTACCGGACAGTGCGAAGGGGGTCTTGTCCGGGTGCGACGCCACTTCGTCCCAACGGCGACGGTCAGCCGGTCTCGGCTCTTATCTCCGCGAAGACCCGGCTCGCCACCAGCATCGCGCCGCGTACCGACGGCACGCCGATATAACCGGAAAGATGCAACATGGTCTCGATCAGTTCGTCCTCGGTCCAGCCCTGGTTCAGCGCAAACCGCAGATGGATCGCGAGTTCGTCCTCGCGCTGGGTGGCAACATCGGACACGACGCAGATCAGCGCCCTGGTCCGGGTATCCAGCCCCGGGCGTGTCCACAACGCCCCGAACACGGTCTCGGTCGCCACGTCGAGGAACCGGCGCATGACCGGGTCGGCATAGACGGTCTCGTTGGCGCGCCGGTAGGCGGCCTCGCCGTACATTTCCCGGCGCTTTTCATCACCCTTGCGATAAAGTTCGCTTCGTTCCATCTCGCCTCTCTCGGTCAGGCGGCGCCGCCCGACACGTCGATTGTCTGTCCGGTCACGTAGTCGGCATCGCCCGACGCCAGGAAGCAGATCACCCGGGCCTGGTCGACCGCCTCGCCAACCCGGCGCAGGGGGATCGCATCAACGATGGCAGCCCTGACCTCCGGGCTGCGCTGCTCCCACCGCGGCCGTATCCGCTCGGTCAGCGTGGTGTTCGGGGCCACCGCGTTGACGGTGATGCCGAACGGTCCGAGTTCCCGGGCAATCTTGTGGGTAAACGCGATCACGCCGCCCTTGGCCGCGGCGTAGGCGCTGCTGCTTTCATCGCTCAGGCCACGGCCGGCAATGGAGGCGAGGTTCACGATCTTGCCCCTGCCCTGGCGCTTCATTATCGGCACAACCTCATGGGTAAACAGGAACATGCCCTCCAGATTGAACGCGGTGATCGACCGCCACTCCTCAAGCCCGAGCGCGTCAACCGTTGCTCCGGGATCGGCAATGATGGTGCTGCCGCCCACGGCGTTGACCAGGATGTCGATGCAGCCGTGAGCCTCGAGCACCCCGGCGACGGTGGCTCGGACCGCGCCACGGTCAAGTGCGTCACAGGCAAAGGTCCCGATCCGGCCGCCGCCGGCCGAGACATCGTTCGCCAGCCGCTCCAGCCGCCCCTCGTCGTTATCGACCGCCGCCACCCGGCCACCCTCCGCCGCGATGATCTGTGCTGTCGCGCGCCCGATACCGCTGCCCGCAGCGGTGATTAGCGCCACCCTGTCCTCGAACCGCATGTCCTGCCTCCCTCTGACCCTGCCGGCCACAGCCTGCGCCGACAGCGTCGTCGCGTCCAGCCCGACATCCGCATTGAAGCCGCCGCGCGCCCCCCGTACCATCCGCTCACGGTTCGGCCGCACGAACCGGACGGACGTCGAGGGGGACGCGAACATGAAGACAGTTGAAGCCATCGTCGAGGTGCTGAAGCGGGAAGGTGTCGAATTCATCGTCGGCTACCCGGTCAATCACATTCTCGAATTCGCGGCCCATGCCGACATTCGCCCGGTGATCGTGCGCCAGGAGAGGATCGGCCTGCACATGGCCGACGCGATCTCCCGGGTCACGTCCGGGGAGAAAATAGGTGTGTTCGTGATGCAGCATGGTCCGGGCGCGGAAAACGCCTACGGCGGCGTCGCCCAGGCCTACGGCGAATCCGTGCCCATCCTGGTGATGCCTATGGGCTATGCCCGGCACCTCGCGCATGTCGATCCCAACTTCAACTCGGCGCGCGCGATGGCCCAGGTTACCAAGCGCTCCGAGCCACTGGTCAGTCCCGAAGAGGTGCCGCACGCGCTTCGCCGCGCATTCTCTGCCCTGCGGTCGGGCCGGGGGGGTCCGGTCCTGCTCGAGGTCCCGGTCGACCTGATGATGGCCGAGGTGCCGGAGACGCTCGAGTACACCCCGCCGCCGCGGGTCCGGTACGGTCCGGACGCGGCCGACGTGGCGAAAGCCGCCCGCATGCTGGTCGCCGCCGGCAACCCGGTTCTCTACGCCGGCCAGGGAGTGCACTACGCCAAGGCATGGCCGCAGCTTCAGCGCCTCGCGGAACTGCTTGCCGCTCCGACCACCACCAGCCTCGGCGGCAAGAGCGCGTTCCCGGAGGATCATCCGCTCGCGCTCGGGTCCTGCGGTCTTGCGATCCCGCTTGCGGTGCGCCGCCACCTCGACCAGGCCGATCTCATCTTCGGCATCGGCTGCAGTTTCACCCGCACCAACTTCGGAACCACGATGCCCGCAGGCACGCCGTTGATCCATGCGACGCTGGATCCCATGCACATCAACAAGGATGTTCCGGCCGCCCTCGGACTGGTCGGCGACGCCGCCCTGGTGCTTGACGCGGTCATCGCCGAGGTCGAAGCACTGCTGGACAGCCCGCGAGACGCGGAGCCGGTGGCAGCGGGGATTGCCACGGCCCGAGCCGAGTGGCTGGCCGAATGGGCGCCGCTGACCGACAGCGACGAGACGCCGCTTTCCCCCTACCGGGTGCTTCGCGATCTCGGGGCCACGGTGGACAAGGCGAACACCATCATCACCCATGACGCCGGTTCGCCGCGCGATCAGATCAGCCCGTTCTGGCAGGCGACAGCCCCGCTCAGCTACATCGGCTGGGGCAAGACCACGCAGCTCGGCTACGGCCTCGGTCTCGCAATGGGTGCCAAGCTGGCCCATCCCGACAAGCTGTGCATCAACGTGTGGGGCGACGCCGCCATCGGGTTTACCGGCATGGACTTCGAGACCGCGGTCAGGGAACGCATCCCGATCCTGTCGATCCTGCTTAACAACTTCTCCATGGCGATCGAGCTCAACGTGATGCCTGTATCGACCGAAAAGTACCGTTCGACCGATATTTCCGGCGACTACGCCGCCATGGCCCGAGCCTTCGGCGGTTACGGCGAACGGGTAACCGAGGTATCGGAGATCATCCCGGCTATCCGGCGCGGCATTGCACAGACCGAGTCCGGAACACCGGCGCTGCTCGAGTTCATCACCTGCAAGGAGACCAGGGTTTCCCGACTGTGATGCCGGGGCCCGGGCACCGGACCGAGTCCCAACCGCGCAACGGAGCCGCCCGATGCTTCTGAAGAACCAGCCCACGATCACCCTCGATCCCATCGCCGGATCGATGGGAGTGCAAATCTCGGGGGTTGACCTGTCCCGCCCGCTCGACGACGGAGTGTTCGGGGAAATCCGCCAGGCGCTGCTCGACTACCAGGTGATCCTGTTCCACGACCAGGTGCTCGAGCCGGAACACTGCGAGGCGTTTGCCACCCGGTTCGGCCCGCTGGTCCCCTACCCGTTCGTCAAGGGCCTGCCTGGTCACCCGGGTATCTTCGAGATCCGCAAGGAACCCGACGAACGCCGGAATTTCGGCGGCAACTGGCACACCGACATGTCCTTTACCGAAACACCTCCCCTGGGGACCATGCTGTACGCTCGCGAGGTCCCGACCAGGGGCGGAGACACCCTGCTCACCAGTCTCTACCTCGCCTGGGAGATGCTTTCGGACGGCATGAAGGAGCTGTTGCGCGACATGCAGGCCGAGTATTCGGCAGCACTGAAGCACGCCGGCGGGCGGGCCGCGGTGATGAACAGCACCCGGTTCACGGTCGAAAACCTCGACCGGAGCGAGGAGGCGACGTTCCATCCGATCGTGCGCACCCACCCGGAGACCGGGCGTCTGGCGCTCTACGTCAGCGGATCGCACCTGACCCGGTTTGCCGACATGACCGAAGAAGAGAGCGCACCGCTGCTCGACTATCTGCGCACCCATGCCACGCGACCGGAATTCACCTGCCGGATCCGCTACCGCCCGGGCTCTCTGGTCCTGTGGGACAACCGCTGCACCCAGCACCTGGCGCTGAACGACTACCACGGCGAACGCCGGGTCATGCACCGCCTGACCATCGGCAGTTCCGACCGGCCGCACTGACGGGGATGATGCCATGAGCAACCGGATAGCCATTGTCGGAGCCGGCGCCGTTGGCGCCTATGTCGGCGGCTACATGGCCCGCATGGGCGAGGACGTGATCTTCGTCGATCCGTGGCCGGAACACGTTCGCGCGATCAACGAGCAGGGCCTGTCGCTCTCCGGCCTGACCGAGGCGGAGTGTTTCACCACCCCGGCGCGCGCGATCAGCCTGACCGAGGTGCAGTCGCTGGCGCGTGAACGCCCGATCGACATCGCCTTCATCTGCGTGAAGTCCTACGACACCGCCTGGGCCGCCGCCCTGATCAGGGAATACCTGGCGCCCACCGGGTTCTGTGTCTCGCTGCAGAACTGCATCAACGAGGAGACGCTTGCGCAGATGGTCGGCTGGGGCCGGACTACCGGCTGCATCGCCGCCAAGATCGCGGTCGAACTCACCGGGCCCGCCACGGTGCGGCGCGGGGTTCCGCTCGGCGGCAACAAGCACACGGTGTTTCGGGCCGGCGAGGCGCATGGACGCATCACGCCGCGGATCCAGGAAGTCGTCCGGCTGCTGTCGGCGGTCGACAGCGCCAAGGCGACCACCAACCTGTGGGGCGAACGCTGGTCGAAGCTGACGGCCAATGCGATGCGCAACGGCGTGTGTGCGGCAACCGGGCTCGGCGCCAACGACTGTGACCGCGAACCGGTCACCCGCTGGCTGTCGATCCGCCTTGCCGGCGAGGCGGTGCGGATCGGCCGCGCGCTCGGCTTCGACCTTGAGACCATCAACCGTTTCGCACCCGATGACTGGGTTGCGGCGTCGGGCAGCGACAGTGCGCTGCGCGAGCGCATCGAGGCCGACATGGAGGCGTCCGCGGTCGGCCGCAGCGACGACTCCCGACCGTCGATGGCCCAGGACATCGCCAAGGGCCGGCGGACCGAGATCCACGCCATCAACGGGTTCGTTGCCGCCAAGGGCGCCGAGATCGGGATCCCGGCCCCGGCGAATGCCGCACTGGTCGATGCCGTTGTCGAGGTCGAGACCGGCCGGTCACCCCAGGGGCTCGAGCGGGTCCGGGCCATCTGATCCCGGCGCGGACGGAGTGACGTCCGGGCGAGAGCGGACGCCAACCGCCAGGCCCAGGATCGGCCCGGATCAGTGTGCGTGCGGTGCGCAGGACCCGCGGGTGTCGCGGGAGCGCGGATGCCGGTAGGCCTGCCGGAGAACGACCCCTGCACGGAAGGAGGACCGATACAGCCATGAGCCATTCGGTGAGCAGCCATCTGCGCGTCGAGATCGACGCCTACGACGAGGCGATACGGACCTTTGTCCCCGGCTACGACGAAATGCTCACGTTGGTCGCAAGCACGATTGTCGCAAGCGGCCCGGCACATGTCCTCGATCTCGGCGCAGGGACGGGCGCACTGTCACAGGCGGTACTAAACAGGTGCGAACGGTGCCACGTCACCCTGATCGACGTCGATCCCGCCATGCTGGACCAGGCCCGGCAGCGGCTTGCGGCATACGGGTCACGAACCCGGTTCCTGAACCGGTCGTTTCTCGACCCGCTGCCGGCCTGCGACGCGGTGGTTGCATCCCTCGCCCTGCATCACGTGCCGTCCATGGACGAAAAGCGCTCGCTCTACCGCGCAATCCGCGAAGCGCTGTCTCCGGGAGGGGTATTCCTGAATGCGGATGTCACCATGCCGGCGGAGTCCGATGAACGCCGATCCGCCGATTACGAGACCTGGAGAGCCCATCTCGTGGCCTGCGGCATCGCGAGGGAGCGAGCCCGGGAACATTTCAGGGAATGGGCCGACGAGGACTTCTACTTCCCCTTGGGCGAGGAGCTGGCGGCGCTCGAGGCCGCCGGGCTGGCGGCGGAGTGCCTGTGGCGGGTCACACCGTTGACCATCATGAAGGGTGTCAGGCCGAGCGAGGACAGGTCCTGAGCCCGGCACGCCGCGATCCCCGCCCGGGGGCTGCCAACGCCCACCCGCATCAGAACACGCGACCGGCACCTGCCGGCCGGTGCGGCCACGCCTTTGCGGCAATGCCGGCATTCGCGAGCAGCCCAGGGACAGCCCCGGCGCCATCCATGTCGGCCGCCTCGAGCACCCCGGGCGATCTGTGCCGCTGTGAGACCGGGCAGGACCGTCGAGCGGTCAGCGACCCCGCGGCCTCCCGGGCGCTGCAGTTCCAGGATCCCGATCGTCGGCGCCGGTTCCCGGCTGAGGTCGATCCGCCACATCTCGGCCACCGCGAGGTCGCGGTACACGTCGGGCCTGCCGGCGTCGGCATGGGTTCGCTCGACTTCGACCGCCACCTGTAGGGGATTGGCGTCAAGGAAGGCGTCGGCCGGTCCCGCCCGGCGTTCCCGCTTCGTCTCCCGGTACCCGAGCGCTGCCTCGCCCAGGTCGTCACACTGGTCAGCCTCGACCCGGCAAGAGCCCCGCGGGGACGAACGGGACCGACAGCGTTTGCGAGACATCGAGCTGCAGCGGCGTGAACAGGCCCGCCACGGTCTCGTGGCGCCCCGAGGGCGCCATCAGCGTGACCGTTCCGCGTTCCGGATCGATGAAGACCCGCCCGCCTGGCCTCGCCCGGTCGTGGTCGAGCACAGCCGGCAGCTTCGCCGGCACAAGGCGTCAGCGGAAGAAGGTCGAGCCCATCCGCCCGGTACACGCCGGCTCGAGGTCCGCGCACCGCCGGGGCAGCGCTCCTTCCCCGACCTCCCCGTGTTCCTGACGCGCCATCACCGCTTCGCCTGTCCGTCTTGCCGTTCCCGCTGCACCGGCAATCCGGAGTTGCCGGCGCATCGGTCTTGGCGCGGGTACGGGTATCAGCCGCATGTCGAATATCCTCAGGCGGTGCAGAGCTCGCGCCCCTCCGTGCGGACCACCGCAAGGGCGCCGCAGCGGCCGCATTTGTTGCCGGACCCCGTCGTCACGGTGTTACCGCCCCCGACGCGAGCAGTCGTGTGCGGGCCTCGCCGTCATCGAGGAAACCGATCGTGCGCCGGTGTTTCTCGATCACCCCGCCGATCGCCCCCAGCAGCGAGGGCAGGTACTTCCTCTCGATCCGGTCTCCGACGCGTGGAACGAACTCCAGCTGCAGTTTCCGGGCGGCGACGAAGGCATCCGGGAGTGGTGCGACCGGTCTGTTGCGGCGACGGAACTGCCGGACCGTGTGGTCGACCACGGCCCGGATGCGCCCTGACCCGTCGTGCGACACCGGACACCGTGCCCCATGACACCGGGTTCCCGCCACCTGCGGTGTTGCACTTCCAGGTGGAATAGAGGCGAGACAAGGGAACCCACCTGAGCAGTGTTGTTAACTGCGGCAAAACCCCATCGCTTACCTTCGGCTTAACCGTGCCAGGCGGCCGTGTGCCGATTCTCACCAACATAGGCGGTGGTTCGGGCGTGTTCGACCGTGGTGTGACGAATTCGACCCGAATGTTATGATTCAGCCGCTATTTAGTCAGTGTCAATATGCACATGTTATGAAAATCTCGTTACAGTAACGGTCGTGTTTTCGGCGGATATCACCTGCACGGGTGGTTCCGGGGATGAAAATCACGGATTCACAGTCGTTCACCAGGATGGGCGGTAGCCTGCCCTCCGCGATTGGGGGTTTGCCGTCAAGTGCCGATTGGAACGGACTACCGGCGCGGCCCGGAAGTGCGGGCTAAAGAGGCGTCACCATGCGCCAGACGCTCGACACGCTCAGGAATGGCACGACCACAAGAGGGGCCAACCCTGGACGAGTAAGAGGAATGGCGGGTGACCCTGCGCAAGCGAGTAGGAGGACCTTCAGGATGAATACCGGAACGTTGCTCACCGCGGCATCGAGGAGTCTTTGCGCCGGCCTTCTCGTGCTGGCCGGCGTCTTGTCGGGTGCGGACTCCCCGGCGCGAGCGCAGGAAGATTGCCCACTTCCTGCCGGCATCACACCTCCGGACCCGCAAGTGACGGCACAAGACGCGGAGAGCGACAGCACCCGCCTGGAGGACTTCGCGCTGGAATTGAGAGCCCAACTCAAGAGCCAGTCCCAGGCGATAACGACTCTGGAACAAGTGGCGTACTTTGGGTGTCTCGTCCGGCAGGAGGGTGGGCCCTGGCGTTCCGGTTCCACCTACATCGTGCAACTGACGCCCGACGGCAGGATCTTTGTTCACGCAAAGAACATGGCATTGTCGGGCAGGCTGCTCCATCCCCTGATTTATGCGCAGATCCTTTCGGCGTTGGGCGTCTCCCCGACCGACCTGGCCAACTTGCGCGATCCCGCCAACGCCGCCGGCGCTTTCGAGTCCATCCTGCTCACATTGTCGCGGGAACCGGCGGCACTCTTCGATGCGGGCACCCCCGGGGCCTCCGGCCATGCCGGCGTCTATGTCTCGCCCAATCTGGGACTCCCGCTCCTGGTGCTTACAGGATTCGATCTCAACTCATCTCACCTGGCGCAGGAAGACGTCGATTACGGCGACCCGTCCATCACGGCCAGGGACGTGGTGGACCGGGCAACCTTGAAGGAATTCGTCACGGCAGCGGGCAATTACTTCATAGCGGCCCAGCAGACCGGCGATGTGGCCGCCCTCTCGAAAGCCAGGGTCGCGTTGCGGGATCCGAACGGGCCCTGGCGGCACGGTTCCGTGTACCTCTACGTCCTGGATCGTACCAACAACATCGTCCTGGTTCACGCAACGGACCCGGACAGGTTCGAGCTCTATCCTCTGGTAGGGCGGGCCCGGGACGGCCGTACCGGGGAACTCATTCTGCCGCAGGTCATCGCCGCGGCGACGAGTAGCCCGGAAGGCGGCTTCGTGGAGTATTACTATGACGATCCCGCCGACGACACCGACAGGGCCGACATCCCCAAGGTGGGCTACGCACGCGAGTTTGTCAGCGTACACCGGCGGCAAGATGGAAGCACATTCCCCTTGAACTACATCATCGGTTCGGGCTTTTACGGGAGCCCGACCGAGGCAGTCGCGGAGGACGGAAACGCGGTCATCGAGTCGGCGCTGCCGCAGGTCATGCGGGCCATGACGGCGAGCACGGTCGATGCCGTTTCGGGCCGCATCCGGCAGGCGACGTCGGACACCCCGCCCGCCAGAGAGCTCAAACTCGCCGGCGCCTCAACCCTCTCCGATATCCTCCTGACACACGGGCAGGCGCTGCAGAACGGTACCTTCGATCCCAACCGGCTATTTGCGAACTCGTCCTTCACCGTTCCGCTCAACGCGGCGGGCGCCGAGGGAGGGGGGCTGCTCCGGGACCTGACGTTCTGGGGAAGCGGAGACTACCGCAACCTCTCCGGCGGCAGCCGTCAGGGCGTGGACTACGACGGCAACGTGGCGAGCGCCAACCTCGGGATCGATACCAGGCTGAGCGCGGACCTGCTGGCGGGGATGTCGGTGGCGCGGGCGCAAGGGACGGTGGATTACACGGACACCGACGCCCGGACGGGCGAACTCACGACCACCTTGACGAGCGTCAACCCCTACGTGGGCTGGCAGTCGCCGGGCGGCATGAACCTGTGGGCCACGGCCGGCTATGGCTCGGGCGAGGTCGAGATCGACGGCTCGACGGGCAGGGAAGCGAGCGACCTGACGCAGCAGATGGTGGCGGCGGGCGTGAACGGGCCGCTGATGGCCAGCGATCAGGTGATCGAAGGCGGCACCACGATCCTGCGGCTGAAAGGCGAGACGGCGTTCACGCGGGCCGACATCGATGGCTCGGGGATCTTGCGGAGCATGACGTTGAATGCCAGCCGGCAGCGGCTGACGTTGGAAGGGTCCCATGCCCAGGAACTCGCCTCGGGGGCGACATTCACGCCGTCGCTCGAGATCGGCATGCGGCATGACGGCGGGGACGGCGAGACCGGCAACGGTGTCGAGACCGGGGGCGGCGTGCGCTATGCCGACGCGGCGTCGGGGCTGACTCTTGAGGGCCGGGCCCTGACGCTGCTGGCCCATAGCGGTGACTACGAGGAGTGGGGCGTGAGCGGGCTTGTGCGGCTGGATCCGGGCGCGGGGGGCCGGGGGCTTGCGCTCAGCGCGCAGCCGGCGTGGGGCCGGACGGCGAGCGGCGTACAACGGTTGTGGGAGGCCGGGGCGACCGGGGAAGCGGTACCGGACGACCATGCGGCCGGGCGGTTGAACGCGCGGCTCGCCTACGGCATCGGCGCCGGTCGAGGCGTGCTGACGCCCTATACCGACGTGTCGCTGTCGGTGGAAGGGTTACGGCATCTGAGCCTTGGCGGGCGGCTCGACATCGGGCCGTCGGTGAGGATGATCCTGGAAGGCGTGCACAGCCGGCGGGCGCGCGGCGCGGCCGACCGTGGCGTCATGCTGCGCGGTAGCCTGCACTAGTAGCCTGCACTGCTGATCACCACTGGAAACCACACCCTATGGACGCAAGCCCTGGACGTGGTGCGCTCTATCTGCGCTCTACGCGCGCCGTGTCGGCGCTCGAGTACGCCCTGGTCGGAATCGTTGCGACGGTGATCGCTGGCGCTCTGGTCGCATTTGGTGGGTACTTCGGGCCCGCGTTCACGACTGTGGGGCACGAAGTCACGGAGTCCGCCAGCGAGGCCGTCGATTGAGCGGCGATCAGGTTCCCTCGATCTCATGACCGGGTTGAGGGGCGCCGGAGACCTCCGCCTTCGGTCGAGAAGGGGTTGGCGAAGCGAGCTCGAGGCGGTCCGGGAAATACAGGAGATTCTATCGTCGTCCGCGGAGGCGCAATGGCGGCCGGGAGGCGGCGCTTCCCGGCTTCGGCGCAAGGGAGAAACGCCATGAAGACAGGTTTCACGATCGTGGTGCTGGGGACCAGCTCCGGCGCCTGAACGAAGTTGAGAAGGAGAACGAGCGGCTGCGCCGTGCGGTCTGCGATCTGACACTGGACAAGCAGATCCTGAAGGAGGCGACCCGGGGAAACTTCCGAGCCCCTCGCGTCGTCGCCAGTGCATCGACCATGTTCGTGACCGGCTCGGGACCTCTGAGCGCCATGCCTGCCGGGTGCTGGGTCAGCA
>Ga0209754_1001540_pt1 | contig 22163 bp, 15 predicted proteins | sample MesohylBB_FD_187295 | JGI IMG/M metagenome (GOLD analysis project Ga0209754, IMG submission 187295) | Host-associated microbial community of the marine sponge Aplysina aerophoba from Gulf of Piran - sponge mesohyl, lysed by bead beating... | ecosystem: Host-associated > Porifera > Sponge >... | reverse complement strand
CACCTACAACATCGTGGATCGGGAGGTGGAACGCCGCCTGCTGCCGCTCGCCCTGGAGCAAGGGATCGCGGTGATCTGCAACCGGCCCTTCCAGCGCGGCCGGCTGCCGGACCGGCTTGCGGGCCACCCGTTGCCGGGCTGGGCCAGCGAGATCGGTGTCTCGACCTGGCCGCAGTTCCTGCTCAAGTTCATCATCTCTCATCCCGCGGTCACGGCCGCCATCCCCGCGACCAGGCAGATCGACCATGTGCGCGAGAACAAGTCCGCCGCATTCGGCCCCATGCCGGACGCCGCCATGCGCCGGCGTATGGCGGAGCATGTGGAGAGCCTGTAGGACCGCCCGCTTCGCTACGGCACGCTGCGGGGAGCCCGGGCTGGGTCAAAGCGGGCAGTAGCCGTGTCCTGGACACTGGAAGACCTGCTGCTCTTCTCGCCGCAGGTCTATTGGCGGCTCTTCGCGCTGGAGAACGAGTCGGTCTGGCCGGCCCAGCCGGTGGTGCTGGCGGCCGGGGCACTGCTTGCCCTCTCTTTCGTCCGGGATCGGCGGCATGCCGGGCGCTGGCTCGGCCCGGTGCTGGGCGCCGCCTGGCTCTGGACCGGCTGGCACTTCGTCGCGCTCCGCTACGGCACGGTCAACTGGGCAGCACCCACGCTCGCCTGGGGCTTCTACGCCGAGGCCGCGCTGCTGGCTGGGCTCGGACTCTCGGGCCGTCTCGTCTTCATGCAGCGGGGGCGCGGCGCCCGCTTCGGCCTCGGCCTGCTCGTCGCTGCGGTGCTGATATGGCCCCTTCTTGCGCCGCTCGGCGGACGGCCCTGGCGCGAAGCGGAGGTCATCGTGATTGCGCCCGATCCCACGGCCATTGCCACCCTCGGCCTGCTCGCGCTGGCGGAGCGCAGCCGGTGGACGGCCCTCCTCTGCGTCGCCCCGGTGCTGTGGCTCGCGCTCTCCACGCTCACGCTCGTCACGCTGGGCGCCTGGCAGGGTTGGGCGGTGCTCGCCGCCCTGCTTGTCGGCCTGGCCGCCTGGGCCGCGCCCCTGTTGAGGAAGCCGGGTTAGGAGGGCGTCCGTCTTTGACGGGCGCCCGACAGGCCGCGACTGCGGCCCGCCGCCAATGCGGCGCGCCCGCGCAGGCGCCGGCCCCAGGCCGGCTGCCGTGAGCGATGAAGATCTAGAGATGCGCCTTGGGTCCCCGGCCGCCGCCTTGCACCGCCTCGCGGCGGGCGATGTAGATGCCGCTGGCGACGATCAGCGCCGCGCCCAGCCAGGTCCAAACGTCGACGACATCGCCGAACCAGAGGAAGCCGATCACCGCGGCGCCGATCAGCTGGCCGTAGTCGAAGGGGCCGACCACCGAGGCGCGGCCGTACTGGTAGGCCTTGATCACCAGGAAGTGCCCGCCGCCGCCGAACACGCCGAGGCCGATGAAGGCCCCCCAGTGGACGAGCTCCGTCGGCCAGGTCCAGAAGAAGGGCCCGGCGGCCGTGGTCGCCACCAGCGCCACGATGATCGTGTAGATCGCGGTGGTGCGGTAGTCGTCCTGAGCCGCTAGCTGGCGGGTCTGGATCTGGAAAAGCGCGTAAGCCGCCGCGGCGCCCAGCACCAGCAGGAAGGACCAGTGGATGATCTCGCCGCCGGGCCGGAAGATCACCGCCGCCCCGGCAAAGCCCACCGCCACGGCGGCCCAGCGCCGGGGGCCCACCCGCTCCCCCAGCATCGGCACCGAGAGGGCGACGACCATGAGCGGCGCCGTGAAGAAGGCCATCGTTATGGCCGTGAGCGACACGTGCGAGAGCGCGGTGATGTAGAGCACCAACGCGACGAGCTGCAGCGCGGAGCGGAATAGCTGGAGGCCCGGCCGGTTGCTGCGCAGGATGCGGAGCCCGCCATAGGGAACGAAGAGCCCGACCATCCACACCATGTGGACCACCGAGCGCATCCACATGATCTGCACGATCGAATAGTCGTTCGACAGGAGAAACTTCACCAACGCATTGAGAAGCGGGAAGACGACGATCGCGACGAGGCACATGAAGAGGATGCCTCGGAAGGAATCGTCGAGGCGGGCGGGGGCGATGGTCATCGTGCTCTTTTAGCCCGGAACTCTTGCCGGGGTCAGGTGGCCGTCCGCCTCAGGCGCGCTTCCCGGTGGGCGATGTAGAGGCCGCTCGCGATGATCACGGCGGCGCCGACCCAGGTCCAGGCGTCGGGAACTTCGCCGAAAAACGCGAAGCCGAAGATGCTGGCGCCCACGAGCTGGCTGTAGTCGAAGGGGCCGACCAGCGAGGCCTCGGCGTATTGATAGGCCTTGATGATGAAATAGTGGGCGAGACCGCCGACCACGCCGAGCGAGAGGAAGAGCAGCCAGTCCACCGTACTGCGCGGCATTTCCCAGAAGAAGGGCACCGCGACCGTGGCCACGATGAAGGCGGCGAGGATCGTGTAGACCGCCGTCGTGCGCGGATCGTCGTGGCCCGCGAGCTTGCGGGTCTGAATCTGATAGATGGCATAGAAGAAGGCACCGCCGAGCACGAGCAGCGCGCCCCAGTGCACCGCGTCGGCGCCGGGGCGGAGGACGATCAGGACACCGGCGAAGCCGACGAAGACCGCAGCCCAGCGGCGCGGCCCCACGCGCTCGCCGAGGAAGGGCACCGAGAGCGCCACCAGTATCAGCGGCCCGGTGAAGAGCACCATGGTGACGGTCGTGATCGGCGTCCAGAAGAGCGCGACCCAGATCAGCGTGAAGGTCACGAGCTGGGTGAGCGAGCGGATCGACTGCAACCAGGGGCGGCGGCTCGCGAAGAGCCTCGGCCCCATCGCCGGCATGAAGAGCACCACCATGAAGCCCAGGTGCACGACGCAGCGGAACCAGATGATCTGCACCATGTGGTAGTCGGCGATGAGCGCCTTCACGAGGGCATTGAGCCCCGGCAGCCCGAAGCCTGCGGCCATGCACATGTAGAGAACGCCGACGAGCGGCGCGCTGGAGGCGGATCGGGGGGCGACCATGCGACCTTCTAGCCCGGATTTCTTATCGGGATCACGGCCTGCGCCTCATTCAGGGCAGACAAGCGGGCTGGAGTCCCAGAAAACCGGTCGCGTTTCGTTTCAAAACAAGGATTTACGCGAAATTGGGTTCGTTTTGCAAATTTCACGGTCGCCGCGCCCTGCCCGCGCCCGGCGGGACACCGCCGCGCGCGGGTACGCGCGCTGAAACTGGACACGAGCGCCCGCCGTTGACGGGAACCGGGCTGCGAAGCAGTCCGGACGGCGCGACCGCGCCGCGCGCGTAGCGCGGAGCCAAGCGAGCGGAGCGAGCGTCCGATTCCAGGAGTTCCCACCCATTCCACGCCGTTCCGATAAGTAGTGTATTGTCAGTATGTTGATGGTTAATTCGTCCCTTGCGTTCCAAGCCATTCTCTACTATTATCGATTCAGTTGTGGGACGTAGTGTGGGTGGAGACTCCATGGGCTCTTACCAAGTAGCCGCCTCGAATGCCGCCAGACCTGGACGCCTCAACGCCGCCTTCGTTCGAACCGTCAGCCGACCGGGCGTCTATGGCGATCAGCACGGCCTGAGGCTCCGAGTCTACAAGTCGCGAAAACGGGCGTCGATCTCCAAGCAATGGATATGGCGAGGAACCGTCAACGGAACACGTCGCGATATCGGCATCGGCGGCTTCCCCTACGTCACCCTCGCCGAAGCCCGGCAGACCGCATTCGAGTACCGCAAGATCTCGAGGGCCGGCGTCGATCCGAAGACCGTCAGGCGCAGGCCGGAGATACCAACCTTCGCGCAAGCGGCCGAGACCGTGATCGCCATCCACCGCGAGGGCTGGAAGGATGGCGGCAAGAGCGAGATGCAGTGGAGGGCGAGCCTCAGGGACTACGCCATGCCGAGGCTCGGCCGCAAGGGCGTCGACGAGATCACCACTGCAGACGTGATGACGGTGCTCATCCCGCACTGGCATACCAAGACCGAGACCATGCGCCGCGTGCGCCAGCGTATAGGGGCGGTGATGAAATGGGCCGTGGCGCAGGGCCATCGAGGCGACAACCCCGCCGGCGACGCCATCGCCGCCGCACTGCCCAAGGGTGGCAGCGTGCGCCAGCATCAGCGCGCCCTGCCCTTCCGGGAGGTCGGGGCCGCGCTCGCCAGGGTGAGGACATCGGATGCGTACCGGCCTGCGGTGCTCGCCTTCGAGTTTCTGGTGCTGACGGCGTGCCGGTCCGGCGAGGTCCGGTTCGCGACATGGGACGAGATCGATTTCGCATCGGCGACATGGACGATACCGGCGCGGCGGATGAAGGCGAGACGCGAGCATCGTGTTCCGCTGTCTGCGCGAGCGCTGGAGATTCTGCGCGAGGCGCGCACGTTGGCAGACGGCTCGGGCCTGATCTTTCCGTCGCAGCGCGCCCGCGCGATCCACGGTGGCACGGTCTCCAAGCTCATCCGGGAGCTGGGGATCGATGCGGTGCCGCACGGGTTCAGGTCATCCTTTCGGGATTGGGCGGCGGAGTGCACCGATGTGCCTCGCGAGGTCTGCGAGCTCGCCCTGGCGCATGTGAATTCTGACCGGGTAGAAGCCGCCTATCGGCGGACCGACCTCTTTGACCGGAGGCGGGCGCTCATGGAGCAGTGGTCGGAATTCATCGTCGGTGGCGAGACTTCCAACATCGGTGCGCCGGCACGACCAACCACTAGCCCGAGCCATTCAGTGCGCCTTTTCACGGCGCACTGAATGGCTCGGCCATCAGCCGTTGAACTCGGCAGGCAAACCGAGACACCTTGTCATCCGAAGCCTCGGAACAAGCCTCCCCCCTTTTGCGCCGTGCGTCCGATTACCAGCGGTCCCCTCTGCGCCGCGGCGAAAGCGATACGCAGTCGGCCGGAGAGTCCGCCGCGCGATCCGCGCCGGATCGACAAGACTTGAATCGACGCCGGGACCGGCCAACCGATGCGATCCAGCTCGGAGATTACGTCAGCCGTCAAGGCCTCGTTGTCGGTGAGCCGACGGATATGGCGGGTCACTCGATAGTCGCTCACGCTCTGCCATTCCCGCGAGGGTCCGAACAGCGAGTCGCTCTCCACCTTGAGCGCCGATGGCGCAAGGACGAGACGACCGGCTCGGCCCGCGCGAAGTACATTCATGCCTTCAAGCGAACGCTCGAGCCCGGCATGGTCGTCACGGACCTGCCGCCAGCTCACACCGCCGCGCTGCAGCAGGCTTGGAGCGAAGAAGAGGAGGCGCCGGCGCGGCAGGTCGGGAACCACGGCGACGTGGCGGTGGCTCCCGTCACGGGCGGGGCTGCCGTCGTCTTCGTGGCCGCTCACATAGCGTGGAACGCTTTGGCCGGGCGGCAAGGTGGCCTGCACCCGCGCCAGCATGGCGCGGCGCGCGGCGTGGGCGACATGAGCGGGGTCCGCGTCGTCGGCGAGGCCCGCCTCGATGGCGAACGCCAACACGCCCGGCATCGGATCGGCGGGGCACATGAGGCCGAGACCGAGGTAGCGGCCGTCGCCCAGCACCAGCGGCCCGGCGAGCGGCGCGGCGAAGGTCAACGAGACATGCCAGAGCGCCTCTTTCGGGAATCGCGGGTCGGCGGCGAAGGTCTCGACCCGCTCGCCGCGGCCGTCGAACGGCTCCCGCTGCACGCGCACCACCGCCGGCGACGCCCGGACCCCGGCATGACGCAGGGCCTGGCGCGCAGCGTGGACGGCGTGGGCCTCCTCGCGAGCCCGCTCGGCGGCGCCCTTGGCATCCTCGGTCGGGCGCGCGGGATCGATGCGGCGGCGTCTCGCGGCCCCGAGCGCCAGCGGCGTCATGCTTCGCCAGTGCCGCCCGGCGCGCTCGTAGCGTTCCGCCATGGTGTCGTCTTCGTCCGCGCGCTGCAACTCGCTGGCGATCACGCCGTCGTCGTCCGGCCAGGCGACCTGGGCGAAGGCCCAGGCGAGGTCGTCCGCCCGCAGCGGGCAGGACTGCGGCACGTAGACCGCGAGGCGCCGGATGGCCATGTCGGCATGGGGATGGCCGATCGAGGGGATCGGCACGATCCGCACCCGTGCGGCCTTGTCCGCATCCGTCGCGCCGCGGCCAACCAGGTAGCGCGCGACTTCCTCCGCTCGCGCCGGCGCCGCGTCGTACAGCTTTCTCTCCGCCTGGTCCCGGACCTCGCCGACGAGCGCCGCCGCCTCGCTCAACGGCCGAGGGGCGAACGCGGACGCTGCGTCTCCTTTCCTCAGCTCGAAAAGGAGGCGATGCGGGGATGCGTTGTATGTGACGTTCGCCAGAAGCGGCTTCGGCGGCTGGGCGAAAAGCCGAACCGGCTTGCGGTTGCTTCCGCCGCGGTGGAAGCGGGTGCGCATGCCGTCAAAGCGGGCTGCGAGGCTGCGCCCCGTACCCGACCGCGGGCAGAGCAGGTCACGACCCGTGCCGCCGCCCGCCGACGGGCGGTAGACGACGCCGCCGTGGGCGGAGAGACGCTCCTGCGCCTCGTCCGCGTCGAGTACGTCCGCATCGGCCCAGGCCATGTCGATCCCCCGGCCGAGCTGGTAGAGCTGCCCCGCCGCCTCGCACAGCGCCGCGGCCCGCTCGTTGTCGCCGTCGAAGCGCCAGCAGTAGAGGATCGGCTCGGTGGCATCGAACAGGACGGGGCGGACGGTCTTGCCCACGCGGATCGACGCCACGGCATCCTCGATGTCGGAGGCATTCTTCCCGGACAGCGCGGCATCGAGGTCGTTGTTGGGCACGAAGACGGTATAGCCCTGGCCCGCTTCGCCGCGCGGGGCCGCGATCACAGGCGGCGGCAGCCCTTCCAGCCACTCCAGCCCATCCCGCGCCGCGTCCGGCACCGTCGCGCCCGTGGCCGCGCCCGCCATCAGCGCCTGGAAGAGGCGCGCCGGCGCGGGCGGCCAGCCGCCGGCCCCGTGGTAGCGGCCCTCGTGGAACCTGATGGCGACGAGAAGCGCGCGTTCCATGGCTCAGCCCTTCTTCGTGGCGTCCGCCTTGGCCCGCGCCTTGTCGAAGGGGACGGTGCGGCCCTCGCGCACACCGAAGGCCGTCGCCGCTTCCTCCGCAAAGGCGAGAGCGACGTCCGGGTCCAGCGCCAGCGCCTCCCGCGTGCCGTCGCGGCCGACCGCGGCCCACGACGCCGGCTCGTCCGGGTCGGGGGTGAGCAGGCAGCCCTGCCGCAGGAAGCCGTCGAGCGGCGCGGTCGCCGCGACCAGCGCGAGCCCGAGCACGTAGCGCCGCAGCACGGTCGCGTCATCGCCGCTCAGGCCGCGCAGCGCCACCAGGTTGACGGTCACGGTGCGGCGAATCTCGCCGTGGACGACGATCCCGCCGTGCTCGCCCGTCGCAGGCACGTGCACGAAGCCGCGCTGCGCAAGCGGGCTCTTCGTGTTCCTTTCCTGCTTCTTCTGCTCGTCTTCGGTGAATGTGCCGAGCTCCGCATAGTTGACCGGCGGGTTGTACTGCGCGGAACGCTTGAGATCGTCGACGTCCCAGGCGCGGATGACCGACTGCACGATGCGCGGCAGCTTGGCCTGCGTGTCGCGCGAGTCCCAGACGCCGAACACCAGAGAGGTCGGTGCCAGCCGCGCGATGGGCGCGGTGTCGCCGCTGTCGAGAAAGGTGCTGAAGGCGTCGTGGGCCTCCTCGGCGAGCTTGGTGGAGCGGATAAGCGCGTCGCCCAGCCGGTGCCCAGCCTGGAGAATGGAAATCGACCTGTCGTTGCCGTAGGTGATCGTCACCTGCGGCACCAGGGCGGCGTAGGGCTCCTCCTCGAAGAGCGGCTCCATGCGGTTGGCCTGGGCGCCCACGCTGTCGACGGTCGCGACCCTGGTGCCGTCGGCGAGCGTGTCGATGTTGTAGCCGATGCCGGCGTAGGTGGGCGGGAAGATCACGGCGTCGCTGCCTTCCACAGGGAGCAGGGTCTGCCGCAGTGTCAGCGCGACGGGGCCGGCCCGGTCGTTGGCGCAGCGTTCGGCAAAGGCGGTGTCGAATTCGGTCATGACGGCGGTGTCTCCTCGGTGACATCGGTGATGCAGCGGGCTTGGCCCTCCTGCCCGGGCCAGTCCAGCCGCATGGTGAACAGGCGGAACGGCATCCCCGGCACCGGCACCTTCTCGGAGCCGAGGGCCGCGCGCAGGAAGATCGGATCGTACAGGTCGTCGCTGGCGAGACCGGCCACGCCGTACCCATATTCCAGCCTCTCGCGCCTTAGGGGGCGGGCATTGGTCAGGCCGATGGCCGCCAGCAACTCGACGATGGGATACCCTCTCATCACCATGTCGCCATGGGCGTTGGGCGAGAAGCCGGCATCGATCGGCACATAGTCGCGGCGCCAGTCGAAGCGGAAGCTGCTGCTCTGCTCGGCGCTCAGCGAGAATGGATCGTGCGCATAATCGCTCGCCCGGCCGCGAATCAGGTCGAGTGCATCGCGCGCCAGGCCCGCTCCCGGATAGCCGCCGGCGCCGGCCCAGAACTTGACCCTGTCGCGCCGTGCCTGCCCCTGGTCGCCCCAGTAGTCGATATGGATGGCCTTGTCGGTGCCGTCGCTCAGGCGCGCCGGCAGGACATCCGGCCCCGAGTCCCTGAATGGGAATGCGCCGGAATCGTCCTTCCTGGTTTCGATCTTCCACTTGTCGGTGCTGTGGGACGATCCCGCCGGCGCGAAGGACGTGACCGTGGCCTCGTCCAGAAAGCGCAGGACGCGGACCACCGGATTCTCGCCGCCGCACGCGCCGAGGCGGAAGCGCACTTCGGCCGTATCCCGCCAGTCGAAGCCGCCGCGCGCCTCGCCGAGCAGGACCTCGGCGGCTTCGAGGAAGCCCAGGCAGGCGAACACCTGGCCGGGGTTGGTGAGGTCGACGGGAATTGACGCCTCGGCCATCATTGCCTCTCCTCGTCCAGCCGCCGCGAGGCACTCTGATCGGCGGCGCGGAGCAGCGCCTCCCACCAGGCGAGGCCCCAAGGGCCCCATTGCCGCTGCAGGTGCGCAAAGCGAAGCGCGATCGCGTGCGCGCTGAATTCCGCCTCGCTCGGCGGCAGCTCGTCGTAGCCAGCGACGCCAATGGCGGGCCGGGCACGCCCATGGTGCGCGGCGATCAGGTGCAGCGCCAGGTCGAAGCACGGGTCGGCGCGGTCGAGGCCGTCGAGTCCCTTCCTTTCGGCGTCGAGTGTCGACTTGAGCTCGTGCCTGTATCCGCTCAGCAGATGTTGGTTCGGCGAACCCGTCGTCTTGGCATAGGGGCCGCCCTCCCGCGAGGCGTTGAAGGCTCGCTGCCAGCGCGGGGCAGCCTTGCCGTCGTCGTGATGGCGGGCGGCGGCGACCAGTATGGCCCTGTCCTCGGCGTCGAGACCGAGCGCGGCGGCGATGCGTTCCGCCTCCTCCCCCGCCCATTGCTGGTGCTGGTCGAGGCGCTGCGGCCGGCGCGCCACCGCCTTGGAGTCCTCGCTCTCGCCCTCGCCGCGGCGCTTGCGGACGACCAGCTCGGACTCGGCCTCGCCTTCCGCCGTTTCGCCGTAGGGCAGCACCAGCACGTCCTGCCAGTCGTCGGCTTTGTGCTCGGAGTCGCTCTCCGGCGCTTTCCGCTCGCCCGCCAGCCGCGCCTTCACCGTGAGCGTCCACGGGGTTGCGCCCGGATCGTCGCGCCTCTCGACCCAGTTGTCGTCCTCGATGGTAGGAGGCCGTTTATCGGCGCCGTCCTTCAGCAGGCCCCCTTCGATGCCGCCGAGCCGGGCGTCCACCACCAGCCGTTTGCCGGCGAGGCTTGCCTCAAGCGCCTTCTTCGAGCGCCTCTCGATAGCCGCCAGATTCAGGGTGGGCTCCTGCCGATCCGGCCGGTTGGCACTGTCGAGCAGGAAGGCAATGGGGGCATCCCGAGTCAGCGGCACCAGCGATTTCTTGCGCGCGTCCGCTTCCTCCCTGTCGTTCGCACCATCATCGTCGGGGACGGCCGGCGACTCGACCGCCGGTGCGACGGCCCTGTCCAATTTCTTCAATTGCTTGCGCGCGCGCTTGCGCAGCCACTCGGCCACGCGCCATGTCTCGGTCTCCAGGAGCTCTGCCGTCTGTGGCGGCGCCGCCGCGAAGAAGGCCCGGATCTCCCGCTCCGCGGGCGCCTTCACGTCGCCGCCGCTGGCCGGGAAGCGGAGCGGCAGGTACTGGCGCCAGACCACGGCGGTCTGTGGCCTGTCGTCATCCACCCATCCGCGCAGCCACGGGGCGACCTCGGGCCGGCCCGCGTGGTCGTCGAGCGATGTCATCGCCCAGGCATCGACCAGGGGGCGGGTGAGCGCCGGGTAGAGCGGCATGCGCGTGGTGGCGGCGGCGACCCTCTCGCGCCGGGCCGGGTCTGCGGCGAGGCCCAGCAACGCGTCGGGGCCGGCCTGACGTCCACCGGCGTCGCCGTGCGGCAGGGCGTCGAGAAGTGTGCGCACGGCCGCATGGCGGGCGACGGCGTCCTCGTCCGCCTTCTTCCCGTCCGGCGGGCCCTGGTCGATCACCAGCACCCGCGCCTCGCCCCTGGCATAGCGATTGACGCGGCCGAGCCGCTGCACCATGCGCTCCCAGGCGACCAGGTCGCAGACCATGTGGTCGGCGTCGAGATCGACCCCCACCTCGCCGGCCGAGGTCGCGACGAGGAACACAGGGTCGCTGCGCGCGGACTCGCCGGCGCCGATCAGCCCGTGCTCTTCCAGCTCCTCGGCGGCCCCCTGGCGCTCGCGCACCCGCCGGCCGCCGACGAAGAGGATCACGTGGGGCCGGAACTCTTCCTTGCCGGCCCGCTTGCGAAGATTTTCTGCCACCTTCTCCGCGTCCTTGCGGTGGTCGCAATAGACGGCGACGCTTGGCGGCGACGCGGCGGTTGCAGACTCGCTCTGCATCAGGCTCCAGGCCCGCTCGGCCAGCACATCGGCCAGGCCGGCGCCCGCTTCGAGGTCCTCGACCGTCAGGCTCTTGCGCGCTGCCAGCCGCGTGCAGACGGTCCCGTTCGCCCGATCGTCGTCATCCAGGCGGAACGGCGTCTCGTCGGATTCGAGACCCAGCGTGGCCGAGAGTGGCAGCACGCGGAACGGCGGCGGCAACCCGTTGCACGCCGCCGGGCCGGCGAAATATCCCTTTGCCGCCTCCGCGCCCTCCGCCGTAGGCCGGCGCTGCCCTTCTTGGATCGCCTTGAGCAGGCGCTCGAAGGGGCAGGCGAGGTGCGCCTCGTCCAGCATGACCAGGGTGTCGCAGCCCAGCAGCCCGGCCGCGTAGGGCCGCATGCGGCGGGACACCCCGTAACCCTCGAACAGGAGTCGCGAGCCCACCATGTCCACGGTGCCGACGACGATCGCCGGCGCGGAGGGGTCCGCCATCCACTCCCGGTTGTCGGCGTGCCGGCCGCGCAGGGTGGAGATCGGCAACCGCCGGCCGCAGAGACGAAGGCCCTGCCGCACCGGCGCCAGCCCTTCCTCTCGCTCCAGCGCCTCCCGCAGGTCCCCGGCGAATGCGGTCGCCTGATCCACCACGGCGCGGCGGTCGACGACATAGACGAGGCGCCGGGGCAGGGCCGCGCCCGCCGCCCGCGCCAGCAGCCAGACCGCCATGACCGCGGTCTTGCCGAGCCCGGTCGGGATATCCACCGCCGGGGGCAGAGTGCCACGCAGGAAATGCTCCCCGAAGAGCCGCCGCTGCCACGGAAAGGGCTGATGCCCGGTTAGCGCAGCGAAGGCATCCTCGAAATCGAAGGTCGGCGACACGATCATTCCGTCCTAACGCATTCTGAGCAAGTTGCGTGGCACCCTGTCAGGGCTCCGAATATTGCGTCACCTGCCGATTTTGGTGTATATGTTTGTCGGCGCCCGAGCCAAGACCTAGACCCGTAGCTTCGGCTGCGCGAGGAGACTTTGGGCACCTCCGGGCGCCAACTATTGGTCTTAGCCATTGCGGACCACTTTGCCACGTCGCATCGTGGAGCGGATCTGGTTCGGCTTGATGCGATGGAATGCGACGAGATAGGTCTCTCGTCCATCGGCGGTGCGCTTGACTACCAAGCGCCACCATTGCCCCGCCTCGGTCTCGGCCACGAATACTAGAGTACGCTCTCCCTGCCGCACGACTAGCCCCCGATCGATTACGTCTTGAATTCGGGCATAGTCTTCCAGCTTGACGTCCGAGTGCTTCTCCGCTTGCTTGCGGGCCGTCTCGTCGGACAAGCGTACCATCGGCGACTGGCCGCCGAGAACGGCCAGAAGACGATCATCAAGCCTGGCAATAGTGTTGCCCGTCAAGAGTGCCGTCGCACGGGCGGGTGGTGGAGTGCGTGTCATCGAATCGAGATTCTATCGGTAAATTCAGAGCCGTCAATCGTCGCCTTCGGCGTTACATCAACTTGCAATCTGGACCTCCATGCGCTAGACATGGTTGAGATGCTGAGGAATGAGCTCTCGGCCGCGGGTCTCTTTCGGCGCGGCGCCTGATTGAAGGAGGTATCGCCGTAGGCGACATCGAATTCTCGTGCTCCCTTCCGGGCTGTTTCGTTAGCCCGGCCTCATTGAGATGGGGCATGTGCAACGCCGACTCTGTTAATGTTCATCAAGCGCGGCGCCTGAGCAAAGAGCGATAGGGGTGCACTGATGACCATCACCCAGCTCGAGCTCTCCCTTCCCGCGCCGCCGGCGTGTGGGGATGCGCCGATGGTGCCGGCGCGGATGGTGAACGAGTTTGTCTATTGCCCGCGGCTAGCCTACCTCATGTGGGCGCAAGCCGAATGGGCGGAAACCGGCGACACGGTGGAGGGGCGCCGCGTCCACGCCCGCGTGGATCGCGCGAGCGCGCCCCTGCCGGCGCCCGAGGCGCTGGAGGACACGCCGGACAAGACCGCAAGCCGCGCGCTCACCCTCTCCTCGGAGCGGCTCGGCGTGATCGCGAAGATCGACATCGCCGAGGCCGAAGACGGCGTGGTGACGCCGGTCGACTACAAGCGCGGCAAGCGCCCCCACGTCGCGCGCGGGGTCTACGAGCCGGAGCGCGTCCAGGTCTGCCTCCAGGCGCTGCTGCTGGAGGAGCACGGCTACCGCGTGGAGGAAGGCGCGATCTGGTACGCCGAGAGCCGCGAGCGGGTGCGCGTCGCTCTCGACGAGGAATTACGGAACGCGACGCGCGACGCGGTGAGCCGGCTGCGCCTCACGGTCGCCCACGGCCGCATCCCGCCGCCGCTCCGGGACAGCCCGAAGTGCCCGCGCTGCGCCCTGGTCTCGGTCTGCCTGCCGGACGAGATGAACGCGCTCGGCGGCTCGGACCTCGCGCCCCGCCCCATCGCCGTGCCGGTCGACGAGGCGCTGCCGCTGGTCGTGCAATCGCAGAGGGCGCGCATCACCAAGACGGGCGATACCCTCAAGATCGCCGACGAGGAGCAGGGGGACACCACGGTGCGCCTGATCGAGGTCTCCGACGTGGCGCTCTTCGGCAACGTCGCCATTACCACGCCCGCGCTCGCGGCGCTGATGGAGCGCGACATTCCGGTCACCTTCCACAGCCACGGCGGCTGGTTCCGCGGCATGGCCCACGGCATCGGCCACCGCAATGTCGAAGTGCGTACCGCGCAATACCGGGCGAGCTTCGACGAAGCCGCCTGTCTGCGCTTCGCGCGCGATCTCGTTGCCGCCAAGATTGTGAACCAGAGGACCATTCTGCGCCGCAACTGGCGGGGCGACACGGAGTCGCGCAAGGCGGCGCTCGACCGGCTCGCCACAGCGCGCCGTTCCGCGGCCCGTGCGTCCTCCCTGGCGGCGCTGCTGGGATTCGAGGGCGATGCTGCCGGGGCCTACTTCCGCGCCTTCGCCGGGCTGCTGGCGCCGCCGGCGGCGGAGAAGGACGAGGCCGGGGACATGGCGCCCTTCCGCTTCGAGGCGCGCAACCGCCGCCCGCCCACCGACCCGGTGAACGCCATGCTTTCGCTGGCCTATGCGATGCTGACGCGGCATCTGACTGTCGCGCTCGCCTCAGTTGGCCTCGATCCCTACCGCGGCCTGTTCCACGCCCCGCGCCATGGCAGACCGGCGCTCGCTCTCGACCTGATGGAGCCCTTCCGGCCGGTGCTCGCCGATTCGTCAGTGCTCACGGCGGTCAACAACGGCGAGGTCTCGGCGTCCGACTTCGTCTCCGGCGCCACCGGAACTGCGCTGAGCACGGGCGGTCGCCGCCGCTTCGTCGCCGCCTTCGAGCGGCGGCTCTCGCAAGAGACCACTTACCCGCTGTTCGGCTACCGTCTCAGCATGCGCCGCCTTCTCGTGCTACAGGCGCGGCTGCTGAGCCGCCACCTGCTGGGCGAGCTGCCTTCATGCCCCCACTATCTGCCCCGGTGAGGCTTATCGTGAATGACGAGAGGACCTACATCGTCACCTATGACATCGCCGATGCCCGGCGCTGGCGCCGGGTCTTCAAGACCATGAACGGCTTCGGCGAGTGGCTGCAGCTCTCGGTGTTCCAGTGCCGCCTGTCGCGGCGCCGGCGCGCGGAGCTCGAGACTCGGCTTCGCGAACTCGTCAAGGCGGGTGAGGATCACGTGCTGCTGATCGACGTCGGACCGGCGGACAGGACAGCGCTCGTGGTCGAAAGCATCGGCAAGACTTTCACCTCCATAGAGCGGCAAGCGGTCGTGATATGATGTCGACCGCCTACTGCAGAGGGCCGACGGTTGCCTATGTCTGCCGCCGCGCGGTTTCGAGGGGTGCGACAGAGAGGGACGGCCGGGGGGCGCTCGATTCTGTGTTGAATGTTGATTTTGTTGAGTTCTTTGACATCGTAAGGACATTGACTCGGAACCTGAGCGTCCGCTCAAGGGGGGTGGCAGCAGGCCGCTCGAAATCGCTCGAACTCCGGTCCAAGTTACAAGAGGTTGCGACGTAGGCAAGTTCCGGGGCTTTGTCGCCCCGGCCTCATTGAAGCCTCGACGAAGAAGAGCTCAACAAGGGCTCCTACGGAAGTTCCGGGGCTTTGTCGCCCCGGCCTCATTGAAGCGGCGAGAGCTCGGCCATGGTCGTGCAGGGGCTCGTGGAGAGTTCCGGGGCTTTGTCGCCCCGGCCTCATTGAAGCGCGTTCATCGTCGCGTTGTGGTGCGCCTCCTCAGCAGTTCCGGGGCTTTGTCGCCCCGGCCTCATTGAAGCATTCGTGCCACCGGACCCATAGGTCGCCTGCGCCGCAAGTTCCGGGGCTTTGTCGCCCCGGCCTCATTGAAGCTGGGGGGGGCTCATGCGCTCATCCCGTCATAGGCACGAGTTCCGGGGCTTTGTCGCCCCGGCCTCATTGAAGCGGCGGATGCGCCACGGTCTCGGCGACGCCGGCGTAAGTTCCGGGGCTTTGTCGCCCCGGCCTCATTGAAGCATGACCGCCACGGGGAACGATTACCGCATTCCGCAGAGTTCCGGGGCTTTGTCGCCCCGGCCTCATTGAAGCGTCAATGCCGACGGCTCGCGCTGCGGGGTCAACGCCAGTTCCGGGGCTTTGTCGCCCCGGCCTCATTGAAGCAGCTACGAAATGACCAACAGCAATCCGCCCGGCCCCAGTTCCGGGGCTTTGTCGCCCCGGCCTCATTGAAGCTCACTCACGCTGATCGTGCGGTTCATGGGAGCGCGGCGAGTTCCGGGGCTTTGTCGCCCCGGCCTCATTGAAGCTCGATCTCCGCGCGCCGTTGCTCGCGGAGCGACAGGAGTTCCGGGGCTTTGTCGCCCCGGCCTCATTGAAGCGCCGGCGCGGTCCAAGTGGGGTTCGCTATCGCGGCAAGTTCCGGGGCTTTGTCGCCCCGGCCTCATTGAAGCGACGAGTACTCCGAGATCAAGCCGGAGACCGAGGGCAGTTCCGGGGCTTTGTCGCCCCGGCCTCATTGAAGCCAGGACGATGAAATCGACCTGCCCACCCCGCCCATGAGTTCCGGGGCTTTGTCGCCCCGGCCTCATTGAAGCTTCTGCGCGGCGATCGTGACGTTGCGTGAAACCGCGAGTTCCGGGGCTTTGTCGCCCCGGCCTCATTGAAGCGTCTCCCTGGACTGTGGCGGCGGCGGCCGGCCACGTCAGTTCCGGGGCTTTGTCGCCCCGGCCTCATTGAAGCACGCGGCCGATCTTGCCCGTCTTAAGGACGGAACCGAGTTCCGGGGCTTTGTCGCCCCGGCCTCATTGAAGCTTGTGATCGTCGCGGCGTTGCAGCCATCCAAGCAGGAGTTCCGGGGCTTTGTCGCCCCGGCCTCATTGAAGCGTGTAGGCCGGAGTGAACGAGTAGACCTGCTCGCCTAGTTCCGGGGCTTTGTCGCCCCGGCCTCATTGAAGCATTGTCACGTCAGTAGTTCCGGGGCTTTGTCGCCCCGGCCTCATTGAAGCGTGTCCGGAGCGGAGTCGACGTCGGACGATTGGAGGCCAGTTCCGGGGCTTTGTCGCCCCGGCCTCATTGAAGCAGGCGCTTCTCGATGACCTGTATCTCCGCCTGCTGGCGAGTTCCGGGGCTTTGTCGCCCCGGCCTCATTGAAGCTGTCTCGAGGCGCTTCGGTGGATGGTGCGCGACGGCAGTTCCGGGGCTTTGTCGCCCCGGCCTCATTGAAGCGTGAACAGGAAGCGCCCAGACTTCAGCGCCTCGAGCGAGTTCCGGGGCTTTGTCGCCCTGGCCTCATTGAAGCCCGCGCAGGAAGCGGAGCGCGGCCTTCGGCATCACCAGTTCCGGGGCTTTGTCGCCCCGGCCTCATTGAAGCCGGGTCAACCTGTCGGGGGTGCATGTGGAAAGCGCGTGATTCCGGGGCTTTGTTGCCCCGGCCTCATTGAAGCAAGACGCGTGTAGGAAAACAAAAGTCGTAGTGAGTCGGGAAGGGTCGTTATGATGTGTTCAGAGGCGTTATAAGGGGCACGAGATAAATGAGTTGAGTGCCGCCGGAAGAGTGGGCGCGAAAAGGTTGTGTGTGCAAGAGTCTTTGTGTGGATGACGGTCGAAATGCGCGCATATTCGATGGCATCTAGATGTGGCACTTGACAACCGACGCTCTGTTGATCTCGCGCTCTTGGCCAGAATGGCCGGAAGTTCCCTTCCGGCCATGGAAAGCCCCTTGCTCCTGGGGTTGCGGCGCGTCACCCGACGGGCCGAAGCGCAGCGGAGGAGCCGTGAAGCGGCTAGACGCGCCGTAGCCCCAGGTGCCCGACGCTACATGTAGTGGGTGATGATCCCTTCCAAATGATCAAATACCCGCGCTTTTGCGAGATCGACAACAGTCTTTGCAATGCCGGGCGATTCACGGGTGAAAATCGCTTGGAAATGGAGAGTTTGCGGGCAATTCAGAGAGTGTGAAACGGACGGAAAATCCGGGCAGTGCTGCGGGTGCGAATCGGGGGTTTCCGGAGTGGGCTGACCGAGGGCCCGGGACGGTGATATAGGCGAGGCATAAGCCCGATGATCGAAGAGCCGAGGCGTGTCTACTGCGTTCAGATGCCTCCGAAGCAGGATCGGTGGCCGGGCGTCATTCGCGTCCGCTCCGACACGATGTGCCCGAAGGGCTGCGGGCGCACCGAGTTCAAGAAGGACGGCCAATTCGTCGGTTTGGTGCGCGGCGCTATGCTGGCGTGGTGGATCGAAGAACAAGCCAAACGACGTCGACGACTGATCCCACGGCAAATTTGTTTTGATTTTCGTCACCGGCGCACGGCACGCAATGATGGTCCCCCCGCTTTCGTCGGGATGCGTGCGGCGGCTGGGCAGGGGATTTGGCGGCCATTGGGCCGCACTATAGCGGTCCCCCTGAACGCGCGAGGCGAAGGCGGCGTCATGCGGACATGACCGCTCGCCCCCGTGTGCCGAGGGTTGGCGGCGCGGCAATGGTCGCGGCTGGGAGGGGGCGGTCAGCCGGGCGCCGGCCGCGGGCCGGTGTTCGCGATCATTTTGAGGAAGTCCAGGACGCGCCTCGGGTTTCTGGCGAGATTGCGCATGGTCTCGGCGACGGCGAGGCCACGACCCTTGATGAGGCCGATGGCGAAGCGCCTGAGCCCGTGTCATGTTCTCCGGCCCGTGGCCGGTGCGGATACGGCCTCGATCTTCGTCGAAGCTCCAGTCGAGGATGTGGTGCATCGCCTCGATGGTCCAGTGCCCTCGATTGAGGGCAAGCAGGCGTTCCTGCGACGCGGCCCCGGGGGTCAGGCTGGTGACGCCGTAAGCCGTCTCGCGGCGGTGCTTGCCGGATTTGACCTCGACGGTTTCGCGGGGCACGGCGAAAACCTGTCCGATGCTGGGGAAGTCGAGATAGTCGTTGAGTTCGCCGGAGACCCAGATGGATCGCCGCTCGCGGCGGCCGTGTTCGGGCTTGGGGCTCTGGTCGGCGAAGTCCGGCTCGCGCCGGGCGATGTCCTCGTCGAGCAGGAGGCGGATGTCGTCATGCAGGGTCTTCTGGTTTCCCTTGACGGTGAACAGATAATCCGCGCCGCGGTCGAGTAGATAGGAGGCCAACGCGCGCTGGGTGAGCAGGGCATCGGCGGTGACGGTGCGGCCGGCGATGTCGGGCAGGGTCTCGAGCAGGGGGATGATGGTGCCGATCTCGTTGGTGCGCTTCTCGCCGTCGTCGGTGTCTGGCCGCATGCCGAAATTTTTTGACCCCAGGGCGCCTTGGTGTCGTGACCGACGATGCCGAGCGCGTGGGTCTGGTTACTCTGGTCATCGATGGCGCCGCCCTGACCCCTTACCTACAACATGTTGATCAAACCGGAGTCATGTGTATAAGCGGCTTCACCAATACTTTCTGAAACCAGTGTTCAAGTTGGGTCTGACTTGACATCCGTCAGCCGGAGAGTACCCTGGACGGATTATCACCGTGCGGGCGATTGGCTCCGTCAGCCATGGTGGAAAAAGTCAAGGAGAGATATTATAATGGGTATGACAGCAGTGTTCATTGACGGAGCGTATGTTGAGAAAGTTGTCCCGTGGGACCCTGCTCGCACGAACATTGATTTTGAGAAACTGGTCGGTCTCATTGTCAGCGATGGCGATGAACTTCTCCGAGTCCACTACTACCATTGCCTGCCCTACAGGAGTAAACCGCCAACTCGTGAGGAAAACGAACTATACAATAAGAAACAGCGCTTCTTCGAGGCACTCGGCCACATTCCAAAGTTCACAATTCGCTTAGGTAAATTGATACTTGATCGCCATTGCGATAACGGAAAGCCAGAGTATAAGCAAAAGTGGGTTGACGTCATGATTGCCGTAGACATGACCCTTCTGGTTGCGAAACAACGTGTCTCGAAAGTGATACTGTTTGCTGGTGATAGCGACTTCACTCCTGCCATCGAAGCTGCGAAAGCCGAGAGTATTCTCACAACGGTTTGGCATGGTGGTGGAGGCCACTCCGGCGCCGATGATCTGCTTAAAGCGTGTGATGAGCCTCGAGAACTGACTGCCCAAGATGTAACTTCAATCCGAAAAATTCGATACAAGGCGCCCGGCGCACCCTCCTATTGGTCTGACATTGAATAGGAGAGCATAGGCGAGGCGATCGGGTCTGGCGCTTGATTTAGAGCTCATGCGACGCGGCTGTCGATTGTTCTTGGTTGGCGGTTGTCATTTTCAGGCCGCTTTGGCGCTGTCCGCCATGAGGGCATTCCGTCGCGGTCGAAGCGGCCGAACAGGTTATGAGGCAAATGTTTGCAATCCCGCGTCAAACTGAAATCCGGGTTCCTCCTCCGCACCGCTTACGTTGATCTCTCATATCGCTACCTATATCCAAGCCATAGTCACCACGCTCGACCATACTACTATTCGTATGAATAATCCATGTCGCTGATTCTAAGCACCCCATTCCCGGTTCGACTGAAGAGTGATTCTGGTAATAATCGTTCAGGCATATTCGGTTCTGCATTTGGATTAGATTCTTGCCAGCTTGCCCACAGCTTATCCAAATAACAGTGGTGCAACCAAAACACTATATCCTCTGGAGCTTTCTTGGTGTCTCTCATTTCTCCGCTCCTACCTCCGACGTCCGCATGGATTCCACCGTGAGGTTTATTTATGTAAGAGTGAAATCCTCGGAAAGTCTTTTGAGCAGATGCATCGTCTACTTCCGCCTTGTAATTTTCGACCAAATCATTCGCATCCATTCCGCGCGTTACGCCCCATTGTGAAGCCTTAGCAAGTCTGGATGGGATTCCTCGATCTGCTATCCAGTTCCAATAAGGTAATGTGACATTAGGACGCTCACGCCGTAGGCGGTTCTCAAAGATCCATAGATACTCACGATGCCAAGGCAAAAACTGTGGGAATTTGTGTGCTGTTCCCTTATGAAACTGTGGCGCATGAATCCGTGCCAAAAACGAATAATCTGGCGCAGAGGCCTTAACATCTTGTATTGCATTTACCGCTGCAATAAAGTCAACCCACTCAGATGCAGTTAATTTCTTTTGATCTTTTCGTACGATCATCTCTCGCCTCCATATGTATGGTGAACCACCAAGTGCGAGCCTCTTGCAAAATTGTCGAGGCGAACTGGTACTTCGTCTGACTCCAAGTTGTTACGGTGCGACCGGCCCACCCTCCTGAGTATCAGATGCTGTCAGCAATCACCGCATGAGGATCAAGGGCAAGTGGACCCACGTCCCTGCGCGAGATGGTATCGGATTACTGGTACGCCTTTCAACCTACATCCGGCAGTTGGGGCGATGAACGACCGATTCCTCAATTTCAGCCTGCCAGTGCCGGTCGAGGCGGCGGAATCCAGGGCTGACGACCCGGCTGTGCTCTATGACGAGTTGCTGGCAGGCTGGCGCTGCAGGTGACAACCCAGGCTCAGGTGTGAACCGTGCGTGGTCGTGTGGTTCAAACTCGTGCCCGACCGGATGCACTGGGTGGGCTACGGGGACCGAAACTTCACTGATCGCCCGGCGCATCAAGCCCAAGACGGCCAACTGGGGGGCGCTACGAGGCAATGCCGGCGAGCGAGCATCTGGCGGTGCTGGCCGTGATCATGGCTGTCGAGGCCGAGGATCCGTGACCGTGTCCCGCTGGCACGAGGGTCTCGCCGCCAACGATGAGGCACTCGCGTGCCAGCAGGATCTTCTCACCCCACAAGGCTAGGCAATGACAGCGGTCAAGGCCATCCGGGAATGGAGCCACAGGCTGCTGCGCGACACGCGAGACTACATGCTCAACCCGCGACTCCTGCGCATGTGACGGCCGAGTTTGCGGTCCCGCTGTTTTGCCTTCTCGCGCAGTTCTCTGAGTTTCTCGGGATCGTCGAGAATATGGGCGAATCCCTTCTGGCGCTCGCTGGGGTCACGGGGCTTGGCTGGCGACTTGTCGAGCGTGTGAGCGAATCCCTGTTGTTCTTCTTTGCCCTTTAGCCCGCGCTGAGTCCGAGGCTTGCGGGGTTTGTTGAGGGTTTGGGCGAAACCTTCCTCCTGCCTTGGCGTGGGCTCGCGCTGGGTGTGCGGCTCGTCCGGCCTCGTTGCGACGGTACGGTTCGCGTCGAGCCGGTTGCGAAGCTGCTCGACCGTGAGCCGCGCGCGCTCCCTGCCGATCGTCATGGCGTCGAGATAGGCGCCGTACCTCTCCTCGTTGACGAGAATCGCCTTGCCGGTGTCCGCCAGCAACTCGGCCGCCTCACGCCATTCGGGCCATGCGTCGAGACGGCTAACGGGGATTCCTCGCTCGCCAGCCTGGCGCTCAAGCACCTTGTGCGCCTCGACATGCTGCTCCGCTGCCGCGAGATAGCCCTCGGCGGTCTCTTGCGCGGCGGTCTCGTCCTCGTGATAGTCGAGGAGCCCGTCGACCACACTGCGCGCGCGCTCGGACAGATCGGGATGGTCAGCGAGCGCGCGGACGCGACGGATCAGCACGTCGTACCCGTCCATCAGAGGCAGCGGCAGGTCGGGCTCCTCGGCACGCGCGACGAGATCGTTCCAGTCCTGCTGCAGCTCCCTGTAGAGCGTCCGCCAGTCGGGCGGGACGTCGGGCTCCGGGCCGGGCGCGGCCGCTTCGGAAGTCCGGGGCGGCAGGGCCTCTTCGGGAGCAGGCTGGGCGGCAGGAGCGGCGACCCCAGCTGCGACAGCCTCGGCTGCGAGGGCCTCGACGATCCCCGCTTCTTCGCGCGGTGCGTCCTGGCGCTTCGCGTCCTGCCGAGCTTGGTGTGCGGCCCTGGCCGTCATGGAGCGTAGATACC
>Ga0209754_1001538_pt1 | contig 22180 bp, 18 predicted proteins | sample MesohylBB_FD_187295 | JGI IMG/M metagenome (GOLD analysis project Ga0209754, IMG submission 187295) | Host-associated microbial community of the marine sponge Aplysina aerophoba from Gulf of Piran - sponge mesohyl, lysed by bead beating... | ecosystem: Host-associated > Porifera > Sponge >... | reverse complement strand
GGTGTAGCCGGCGCGCTCGAAGTGATAGCGCAGGTGGTGGAAGTTGGTGATGTGGCCGTTGTGCATGATCGCGAGATCGCGGTGCAGCCTGGCGGAAAGCGGCTGCCCGTGGGTGAAGTCGATGACGCTCTCGGTGGCGAAGCGGGTGAGCCCCATGGCGAGCGGCCCGTCATAATCGGTGATGGAGAAGCGCTCCTCGAGGGTCTCCACGCCCCCCAGGTGCTTCACCACTTCGAGCTGCCGGCCGACGCTGGCGACGGTGTAGGCGGGCCCGAGCGCGTCGATCGCATCCACCAGCGCCGCATCGTCGCCGTCGTAACGGACCGTGGTGCGGATGAAGCCCTCGCCGTCGGTCGCGCTCTCGACCCGGCCAAGCTCGTCGAGCAGCGCCAGCGCCCGGCCGCCGCCGCCGGGCTCCTCACAGTTGATGCCGACGTAGAGGCGATCGGCGCTGGCCGGTTGGATCAGGGCGAGCCCGGTCGAATCCGGACCGCGCCGGAAGATGCCGTCCAGCACGCGATAGGCGATCTCGCCGGTCCGGCGATGATGCTCCGTGGTCTTGAAGAAGACGCCGCCGAGGCCGCACATGGGCTTTGCTCCCTTGCGTCGCCGTCAGCCGGCCGCCGGCAGCAGCTTGACCTTCTTGTCGAGGTGCGCCCAGGGGATCATCGCGTCGATCCAGGCGTTGATGCGGTCGAACGCCACCATCGCCGCCTCGCAGACCTGCACCACCTCGCCGTGGTTGCTGGCGCCGCCCGCCTCGAAGTAGTCGGCGAGCTCGCGCACGAGCTTGACCGTGTTGGTGAGCTTCCACTTGGCGAGCCGGCCGGCATGGCGGTTGAGGAGCGCCGCTGCCATCTGGTTGAGCGCCGGCGCCGGCAAGGCCTTGTCGAGCGCGAGTTGGCGGACGACCTGGATATTCTCGCCCATCCAGAAGGTGTTGAAGTTGGCGTAGAGCACGGGCGGCATGTTGCCCATGGGCGGCAGGCTGTGCGCGCGGAGCCGGGTGATGTCGCCGGGCTCGGAACCCCAGTTGCGCCGGCCGAAGCGCTCCAGCCGGTCGATGATCGCGCTCGTCTCGGTTGCAGCCATGGCTCTACGCCTCCTCGACGAGTTCGAGCCGGACCGGCAGCGGACCCTTGGCGAGGATCTTCTTGCCCGCGGGCTTCAGATGTTCCAGCCCGTCCACGATCTTCGCGAACACGCTGACCTTCCCGAAGGGCTTGGTGTCGCCATAGAAGATGCAGGCGGTCTGGCGCCCCGGATAGAAGCCGATGTCGCCGGGCTTGACGTTGAGGATCTCGTTCTCCGAGTTGCAGTAGAAGGGGAGCATTACGATCAGCTCGTCGCCCGCGAACTTGGCGTGCACCGAGAAGCTGTCGCAGGGCAGGCTTTCGGTGAACGCCTTGACGACGTTGGGCGCCTTGCGCCCCAGCAATTCGGCGACGACCCTGCGGCCGTCGATGGTCATCGCGAAACGCTCCGCCATGGTGCCCCCTCGCCTTCGCTGGCCCTTGCCCGCGCCCTCTGCCGCCTTGTAGCTGCGGCCCTGTCGCCGCCGCGCGGTTCTTGGGCCGAAGTCGATATCATGGCCCGCCCGGCCGGGCAATCGCGCCAGACGCAGGGGAGATTCGCTTTGCGTGCATGGCGAAGCTGTCGATGTAGATGCTCAGGGCATACCGGCGCGGCGCTTTCCGGCGCCCGTTGCCTTTCCGATCATCAGCGCTCTTTGCGTCGCAACATCGGTGCCTTCCGAAGTGCCGAGATCGAAGACGACAGAGCGATCAGTCTCGTCCGGCCGCTCGGCAACGTCACGGTCGATAAGGCGGCGGACGTACTCGGCCAACGAAATTCCGAGCGAGGCCGCACGCGCGCGTGCCAGCGCGTGGCGCTCCAAGTCGAGCGATATCTTGATGCGTACCATCATTGTGGCGCCATTATGCCATCGGTAAGGCAATGCGTGTTGGCGACACGGCCTCTTGCTACAGCCGGGCGCGGCACAGGGAGATTCGCTTTGCGTGCATGGCGGCTTTGGCGTTCAATCGGCCGCCACCATGGAGAGGGGAGAGTCGGATGTCTGATCTGCACGAGCTGATGCTGACCGAGGTCGCGGTGAAGATTCGGTCGCGGGAGGTGTCCGCCGCCGAAGTCACCGCCCACACGCTCGCGCGGATCGAGCGGCTGGACGGCACGCTCCGCAGCTACGCCACCGTGATGGCCGACGTCGCGACTGCACAGGCGGCGCAGGCGGACGAGGAGATCGCGGGCGGCAGGGTGAGAGGCCCGCTGCACGGCGTCCCCTTCGGCCTCAAGGACCTCTGCCTGACCAAGGACGCCCCCACCCATGTCGGCTCGGTCGCGCTCCGCGACTGGAGCCCGGGCGTCGACGGCTCCGTCGTGGCACGGCTGAGGGAGGCCGGCACGGTCTTCGCCGGCAAGCTGCAGATGACCGAGGGCGCCTATGCGGTCCACCACCCCTCGATCGCACCGCCGGTCAATCCGTGGCATCCCGACTACTGGACCGGCGTCTCGTCGAGCGGCTCGGGCGTCGGCACGTCCGCGCGGCTCTGCTACGGCTCGCTCGGGACCGACACGGGCGGCTCGATCCGCTTCCCCTCGCAAGCCTGCGGCGTGACGGGGCTGAAGCCCACCTGGGGGCGCGTGAGCCGGGCGGGTGCCTTCGCGCTCTCCGAGACCCTCGACCACATCGGGCCGATGGCCCGCTCCGCCGCCGACTGCGCGGCGATCCTCGGCGTCATCGCGGGCGTCGACCCCGACGACCCGACCACCGTGCAGGCGCCGGTGCCGGACTACCTCGGCAGCATCGACGCCGGCATCGAGGGCATGCGGATCGGCCTCGACGAGGCCTATTGCTCGGAAGGCGTGGACCCGCGCGTGACCGCCATGGTGATTCAGGCGGCCGACGTGCTGCGCGGGCGCGGCGCCGACATCCGGCCCATCGCCTTCCCCGATGCCACGGCGATGGTGGACCGCTGGAACGATTTCTGCGGCGCGGACACGGCCATCGCGCACGAGCCCTACTACGAGGCGCACAAGGCCGACTACGGGCCCGTGCTCTCGGGCCTGATCGAAGTGGGGCTCGCGCTGAGCGGCGTCGATCACGCGCGCATCGTGATCGAGCGGGACAAGTTCATCGGTGCGCTCAATGCGGTCTTCGCCGATGTCGATGCGATCATCATTCCCTCGCAGCCCTACCCGACGCCCACCAACGCCTTCATGGACACCCTGGGGGCGGAGGAAGGCTCGGTGGAGCGGCTGATCTCGTTTACAGCCCCCCATGACATGGCGAGAACGCCCGCGATGTGCCTCCCCGGCGGCTTCGACGAAGAGGGCGTGCCCCTCGGCTTCCAGATCGTGGGGCCGCAGCTCAGCGAGGAGCGGCTGCTGCAGGCGGGGCACGCCTACCAGCAGGACACCGACTGGCACAGCCGCACGCCGCCTGCGGCCTGAGGGGGCGGCAGCATGACGGCGAAGGGCGAGCTCTGGCGACTAGGCGCGGCCGACGTCGTCGATCTGCTTCGTCGGCGGGAGGTCTCGCCGCTGGAGCTGGTGGAGGCGAGCGCGGAGCGGATCGCGGCGACCGACGGCCACCTCAACGCGATCCCGACGCTCTGCATCGATCGCGCCCGCGCCCATGCCGAGCGGATCATGGCGGAGGATCCCGAGACCGAGCGCCCGCGCGGCTGGCTCGGCGGCGTGCCCATTGCGGTCAAGGACCTGGTGGAGGTCGAAGGCGTGCGCACCACCTGGGGCTCGCCGATTTTCGCCGACCATGTGCCGCCGCGCTCGGACATCGCGGTCGAGACCCTGGAGGCGCGCGGCGCCATCGTCATCGGCAAGTCCAACACGCCCGAGTTCGGCGCCGGCGCCAACACCTTCAACGAGGTGTTCGGCAAGACCCGCAATCCGTGGAACACCGACAAGACCTGCGGCGGCTCCTCCGGCGGCTCGTCCACGGCGCTTGCCACCGGCCAGGTCTGGCTCGCGACGGGCTCGGATCTGGGCGGCAGCCTGCGGATTCCCGCGAGCTTCTGCAGCGTCTTCGGCATGAGGCCGAGCCCGGGCCGCGTCGCCCACGGCCCGAAGCACCTGCCCTTCGAGGGGTTGATGGTGGACGGTCCCATGGCACGCAATACGCGGGACTGCGCGCTCATGCTCGACGCCATGAGCGGCGCCCACCCCGAAGACCCGCTCTCCATCGAAGTGCCGGCGGAGAGCTTTTCCGAAGCGCTGACGACGCTGCCGCCGCCCGGCCGGATCGCCTACAGCCCGGACCTGGGCCTGCTGCCGGTGGACCGCGAGGTCGCCGCGGTCTGCGCGGGCGCCGTGGAGACTCTCGCCGGCACCGGCATGGAGGTCGCGGAGGCGTGCCCGGACCTCTCCGGCGCGCTCGACGTGTTCCAGGTGCTGCGCGCCGCGCTCTTCGCCGCCGACAAGGGCGAAATGCTGGAGACCCACCGCGACGCGCTCAAGCCCGAGATCATCTGGAACATCGAGAAGGGACTCGCGCTCGACGCCGACAAGATCGGGCGGGCCGAGCGTGCGCGCGGCGCCATCTACCAGCGCTGCGTGCGCTTCTTCACGCGCCACGACGTGCTGGTCTGCCCCTGCGTGATCGTGCCGCCCTTCGACGTGGACACGCGCTGGATTGACGAGATCGAGGGCCACCGCTTCGACAACTACGTCGATTGGCTGGGCCTCACCTTCGTGCTGACGCTGACCGCGTGTCCTTCCGCCTCGGTGCCGGTGGGCTTCACCGAATCCGGGCTGCCGGTGGGCCTGCAGATCCTCGGACCGCCGCGCGGCGAGGCGGCGGTGTTGCGGGCTGCGGCGGCGATCGAGGAGGCAATCCCGCTCGGGACCGACATCCCCATCGACCCGCGCGGCCCTGACGGCGCCGAACTCCCGCTCGGCTAAGAAGGCGTCCCTCCAAACCCTTCGGACCATGGTGCGGTGCACGGCGCGGGATGGGCGCGTCACCATCGAGGCATGTGGAGCGACAGCATACCGGGGGCGGCGGGCGAGAGTGCGGGTGGCGCCGGCGACCGCTTTACCGCGCGGATTCATGGCTTGGTCGACCTGCAGCGGGAGATCGGTGACCAGGCGGCGGAATGGGCTGAGAGGCGGGATCCCCGAGCCGGGGAGTTTACCGCGCGCCTCGTCGTCGAGAGCATGCGCTCGCTCTTGCTGCTCAAGACCGCCGAGCTCAGCGAGCGGGACGAGCCGCCTTCGATAGACGAGGTCGCGCATCTCGCCCTCGCGCTCCACCGCATCGAAGCCACCAACAGGCACCGGCTCGCGCGCGATCAGGCAACGGCCGAGACTGCTGCCCCTCCGGTCCCGCGCGAGTATCCTTCCACGGAGGAAATGAGGGCCCTGCTCGGCCCGGCGATCAAGGAGGCGTTCCACCCCGAACGCCTGGGCTCGAAGCCCTGGGAGCCCTGGCCGGATGCCCCCTCGCCTGCCGAGCCCGACGCCGGCGAGCCGGAGCCGCCCTGGGACCCGAGCGCCGGGCATTCCGCCCCGGACGCGCCGCCCGTGGCGCAAGTTGAAGAAGAGGCGCGAGAGGCGCGTGACGGGTCCGATCCTGAGGGGCAGCGTGAAGCGGCGGACAGGGACCGCGCGCCTGAGCAGCACGATATGGGCCACGCGCGCGGAGCGCACGATGATGTCCACGCGCGCGGAGCGCACGATGACGTCCACGCGCGCGGAGCGCATGATGACGTCCACGCGCGCGGAGCGCACGATGACGTCCACGCGCGCAAGGCGCGCGATGCGGACGACGTCCCGCATATCGCGCGCCCCAATCGCTGGTCCTGGAACGGCGAATTGTGGCCGCCGGAGATCCCCCTCGACCCCTCGCGATGGTGAGGGCCGGGCCCCCGCCTCCAACGGGCCCGGCCGAGAGTGATACCCGGATACCCGGAACGAGTCCGGGCATGTCCGGGCATGACAGTGTGAGAGAATGCGAGCCGCTGCGGGCGGAGGCAGGGAAAGCCCTTACCCTTCACGGGAGCGGCGGCGGCGCGCGGTCCCGGCCGCGATTGCGGTGAAGGACAGCAGCTTCCTGTCTCACAGAATCTCACTTTGTCTCACGAAATCTCACTTTGTTCCGCGTATTCCCACTTGGCGCCGCTGTGCCGCCGGCATCATGCGCGTAGCGGCGCAAGGCGCGGTCTCCGCGAACTCTCGGAGCTAATCCGCGAAGGGGTCGTGGACGAGGATGGTGTCTTCGCGCTCGGGGCTGGTGGAAAGCATGGCCACCGGCGCCTCGATCAGCTCCTCGATCCGGCGAATGTACTTCACAGCCGTCGCCGGCAGATCGGCCCAGGAGCGCGCGCCGCGCGTGCTCTCCTGCCAGCCGTCGAAGGTCTCGTAGACCGGGCGCACCAGGGCCTGATCGGCGGTGGCGGCCGGGATGTGGTCGAGCATCGCGCCGTTGCGCCGGTAGCCGACGCACACCTTCAGCTCCGCCATGCCGTCGAGCACGTCGAGCTTGGTCAGCGCGATGCCCCTGATGCCGCCGATCTTGACCGCCTGGCGCACCAGCACGGAGTCGAACCAGCCGCAGCGCCGGGGGCGGCCGGTCACAGTGCCGAACTCGCGCCCGCGCTCGCCGAGGGTGCGGCCGACCTCGTCGTCGAGCTCGGTCGGGAAGGGCCCGCCGCCGACCCGGGTGGTGTAGGCCTTGGTGATGCCGAGCACGTAGCCGATGGTCCCGGGCCCCACGCCGGCGCCGGCAGCCGCCTGGCCGGCCAAGGTGTTGGACGAGGTGACGAAGGGATAGGTGCCGTGGTCGATATCGAGCATCGCCCCCTGCGCGCCCTCGAAGAGGATGCGCTTGCCCTCCTGCCGGGCGCGGTCGAGCCGGTGCCAGACCGGCGCCGCGAAGGGCAGCAGGCGGGGCGCGATCGCCAGCAAGGCCTGCTCCAGCTGGGCGGCGTCGGCATCCGGTATCCCGAAGCCGCGCCGGAGCGCGTTATGATGGAGCAGGAGCTCGCCGAGCCGGGGCCGCAGGGTCTCGACGTCGCGCAGATCGCAGAGGCGAATCGCGCGGCGGCCGACCTTGTCCTCATAGGCCGGGCCGATGCCGCGGCCGGTCGTGCCGATCTTGGCGCCGCCGCGGGCCTGCTCCCGCGCCTGGTCGAGCTCGCGGTGGATCGGCAGGATCAGGCAGACGTTCTCGGAGATCGTCAGCGTCTCCGGACTCACGCCGACGCCCTTCCCCGCCATGGTGTCGATTTCGTCCAGCAGCGCCCAGGGATCGACCACCACGCCGTTGCCGATCACGGAGAGCTTGCCGCCGCGCACCACGCCGGAGGGCAGCAGGCTCAGCTTGTACTGGACGCCATCCACCACGAGCGTGTGGCCGGCATTGTGGCCGCCCTGAAAGCGCACCACGACATCGGCCCGGCTGGAGAGCCAGTCTACGATCTTGCCCTTGCCCTCGTCGCCCCACTGGGAGCCCACCACCGCGACGTTACCCACCGGCTAGTCCCCTCCCCCAAGCGATCGAGCGGTGCCGCCCTGCCACAGGTGGCTGCAATCGAGGCGCGCGGCTTCGGCCGCGGGGTCTCCCTCGGGCGCGAGGCCCGCGATGGTGACCCAGCCCTCATCGCGGAGGCCGGCGCCGGTGGCGCGCGGCGTGCCGTGCGGCAGGTAGACGCGGCGCGGCGCCGGCGGCGCGGGCGCGGCGCGAAGCACCGTGTCGACATAGATCGTGCAGCCGGCGGCCTCCTCCCCCGCCGCACCGGCGTCGCCCACCGAGTAGCGGCCGCCGCGGCCGAGCTCGGTGCGCACGCCGCCCGCGAACAGGCTGAAGCTGGTGCCGGTGTGGTACTCGAAGCCGCGCCACTCGATGGGATCGATGGTGAGCGCAAGCCCGGGCGCCGCCTCGCGCAGCAGCGCCGCCACCTCCAGCAGGTGAGCCAGCGCAGTCGTCGCCTCGCCGGGCAGCGTGAGCTGCGCCAAGGAGTCGAGCGCCGTCTCGGCCGCACCGGTGGCCCGCAGCAGCTGGACCAGCTGCGCCGCCACGCCGCCGCCGGCCCCTTCGACCGCCGTCGCGTCCTTGCGGTCGAGCGCATCGCGGAGCAGGTCGGCGCTTGCAGAGTCGAGCCCCGCGTCAGCGATGAGCGATGCCACCAGGGTCGGCGCGTTGAGATCGACCGAGAGAGCGCCCTCCAGCCCGAGCCCGTGGAGCGCGTCGGCCGCCAGCAGGATGACCTCGGCATCGCAGGCGGCGCCGGCGCCGATGCCGATGAGCTCGAAGCCGACCTGGCGAAACTGCCGCTCGGGCCGCAGCTCGCCGCCGCGCACGCGGAGGATCTCGCCGGCATAGCTCAGGCGAAGCGGCCGGGGGCTTCGCGAGAGCCGCGAGGCAGCGATGCGCGCGATCTGCGGCGTGAGGTCGCTGCGCAGGGCCATCATGCGGTGCGAGGCCGGGTCCATCAGGCGGAAGGTCTGGTCGGCGAGCCCGGCGCCGGCGCCGCTCAGCATGCTGTCCTCGAATTCGACGAGCGGCGGCTTGACCCGCTCGTAGCCTTGCGCGGCGAAGCCGGCGAGCAGCGCTTCGGCGAGCGCAGCCTCGGCGCCCGCCTCGGGCGGCAGCAGGTCGCGCAGGCCGGTCGGCAGCAGGGCCGGAGTTCTGGATTCCATCATGGCGGTGACACTCTACAGCCCCGGCGCGGGCGCCGAAACGGCCGCGGCCACAGCGTGATCGGCGGGCGGCACGAGGACGACTGCTTGACCCTCCGGCGGCGCCTCCCTATCGTTCGGCGCCGCGGCGCGCCCGTAGCTCAGGTGGTAGAGCATCTGACTTTTAATCAGAGGGTCGCTGGTTCGAGTCCAGCCGGGCGTACCAACAAAATCAATAAGTTATGGGATTTTCAGGAAGTCGGTGAGACGCCGCGCAGGCACTATGCCGGCACTTCGCTGCGCTTCCGCAGCCCCAACGTCCCAATGCGAAGGACGATGCCGACCGGCGTTCGGCCAAGCCGCGTCGCCAGTTCGTCGACGGTGCGCCGCAATACCGAGCCTTCCGCAGCCGTTCACTTCCGGCGCGGATTCGGTGGCAGGGATCGGCAGGACGGTCCGGGTGCCCGGCCCCTAGTCCCGGGACGCTGGCAGGCCGGAGAGCGAAAGCACGGTCCGGGCCACCTCGAACTGCCGCGAGACCTTGAGCTTGGCGAAAATGTTCTTCAGGTGCGTCCGCACGGTGCTGTAGCTGCGGTTGGTCGCCGCCTCGATCTGGCGGGCGGTCCAGCCTTCGGCGAGCAGCAGCGCGATTTCGGCCTCCGTTGGCGTGAGCCCGAGCATCGCCTCCAGGAGTTCCGGCTCGACCCGTGCGCGGTTCACCGGGTCGACGATCAGCACCAGCGCGGCCACGCGAAGGGCGCGATAGTCCGCCTCCCCGCCCGCCACCGGCTTCACGTGCAACGCGAACCACGGCAGCGACGACGTTCGCCTCACCATCATCGAGCCGCTCGCTCCCGCTTCGCCGAAGCGCGGCAGCGCCCGGGCCAGCAGATGCTCGAGCCTCGCGTCGTCCTCGGGCCGAGTGGCGCGGAGCGCACCGCCTTCATCGCGCAGCCCGTCGCCGCGGCGAAGCAGCGCCCTCGCAATGTCGTTCGTCTCGATGATCCGCCCGCGGCGGTCGAGCTGGATGACGCCCGCGCCGGTGTTCTCCAGAAGCTCGGCGGCCGTCGCGGCGAGGGCCCCCGCTTCGGCGAGCGCCGCGCGCACCCGGACGTACTGGCGAAGGTGGGGGAGAACGCGCGCAACCATATCGACCCCTGCGCTCGACCAGCCGTCGCCATCGAAGGGGTTTCCGACGACCCAGATGATGCGGGAGCCGTCAGGCCCGTCGAGACGCACATTGAGACTGTCCTGGGTGTCGGAGAGGGGTAGCGCCTCGTTGTAGACTGGCGAGGTCCTCTTCTCCTCATCGGTGTAGAGGGAGCTGACATGCTTTACTTGGCTGTCCGGTAGCTGCCGGATGCGTGGAATGCGTTCATCCAGAGGGTAGTAGGTCTCCAGATACAGCCGCTCCAGGTCTGTACGACGCTGTCCGCGATAGCAGAACCGCGCTCTGAAGATTTCGGTGTCGCTGTTAGAAGCGCCTTCGCTGAGGGTCAGGAAATTGCCCTTGGACCCGCAGGCCTCGTCGATCAGGCTGGACGCGACCGGCCAGCGGGCGTCGTCGAGCATGGCCGCGTTGAGGGAGTCCACGACCCGCTCGAATGCAATGTGCTGATTCATTTCATATACACGCCATCAACTGTGTCTTTCGAGCAGGACCTTGCCGGCCTGCTCCGACGCGGACCGAAATGGCGGGCTCCGGCGTTGGTGCGCCTGACAGGGGCAGTGCTGTCGCCGCCTCGTCCGCCCTACAACCCCGCGGCGGCCGCGCCACCCGGAGCGGAAGCGCAAGGACCGAGGTTCCATTGCTCGACGCTGCCTTTTGCACCATGTAAATTCTGACTTGCGGTGTATCAATATAAGATATTCTCACCATCGGCCGCGTCCCCCAATTGGGGGGTCTTGGATACAAATTACTCGCCAAGACTGCTCTTCGACGGGGGTTGTGCCCCAGAGGTGGTGCAGGAGCTCCGGGACACAGCCGTCTGGACGACAGAGCTCTTGCGTCCCGCGCGTCGCGCACGAATGCCAAGTCCGGTGAGCTGCCCATCCCAATAAGCGCTATTCGTCCTATCGGCCTTCATGGCATCGACGGAGCGCCTGGTAATTCGGGGGACGCGCCTCGCCCTGGCATCGCTTCCTTGACGGGAGAGGAACACTGCAGCAGCTTGGCAACTACTGGTAGATATTCCCGGCCGAACCGGTGCGCATCTCTTCACGTGCCAGTCTCAGCGCCTATGTCATACCCCTTGATGTGAAGCGATTACTCATACTCCGGCGTATCCCCATGAATTTCTGTCTGGCATATGTTCCAAGACTCTTGGTCAGAGAATCCAGGGTTCGAGTCCAGGCGGGCGTACCAATCGAATCAAGGGATTGGGGGCGGTTCGCGGCGCCGCCCGGACGCGCTCCCCACCGGCCTCCTGGAGGTGATGCCGACAGCGATCACGGGAGCGTTCTCACATGAACGGACTGAGGCGGGTGTGCGCGCGCATCGTGGCGGCGACGGCGTTCAACGGGCTGATCATCGCGATGATCCTGATCACCGCGCTCGGCCTCGGGCTGGAGACCAGCCAGGCGTTCAACGCCAGCTTCGGCTACGCCATCCAGTGGGCCTTCCACGTGGCGCTCGCGATCTTCGTTATCGAAGCCGCGATCAAGCTCACCGCCGTTGCACCGCGCTTCGAGCGCTATTTCAAGGACGGCTGGAACCTCTTCGACTTCGTCATCCTGGTCCTCGCCTTCCTGCCGGATGCCGGTGAGTTCGCCCTCATCGCCCGCCTCGCGCGGCTGCTCCGGGTGCTCCGGGTGGCGACCGTTGTGCCGCAGCTTCGCGTCATCGTCTCGACCCTGATCCGCTCCCTGCCGGGGCTGGGGCACGTGATGCTGCTGCTCTCTGCCGTCTTCTACGTTTACGCGATCGCGGGCGTGCACCTCTTCCGCGACCACGACCCGACCCACTGGCGCAACCTCGGCATCGCGCTGCTTTCGCTCTTCCGGGTCATGACGCTCGAGGACTGGACCGACATCATGTACGTCGCGATGGAGCTCCATCCGATGGCGTGGCTCTTCTTCGTGAGCTTCGTGATGCTGGCGGCGGTGATCATGATCAACCTCGTGATCGCGGTCGTGATCAACAACCTGCACGACGCGCGCCTCGAGGTGAGGCCGGTCAGGGGCGACGAAAGCGAAGACGAGCAGACGCTCAGGACCGTACGCGAAGAGGCGGCGAACGCCCGCGCAGCGCTGGAGCGCGTCGAGACCATCCTGGCCAAGATGAAGAAGTAGGCCCTTCTCCCGCTGACCGGCTCGCTCGAACGCTATGGATGCGGGCCGAAGGGGGCTTCGTTAAGCAGCACGACCTCCTGGCTCAGCATGTTCGGGCGGATCTTTCCCGCGAAGCGCATGAACTCCTCGGTCTGGAAGAGTCGTGCCCAGTGAGCGCGGCGAGCCGCATCGTCGTCGAACTTCCACAGGTGCACCAGTCGGTGGAGGGTGCCGGTATCGGCAACGAAATAGCCGACCAGATTGGCGCCGAACCCCTCTCTCTCCAGTATTGGCCAGCCCTCGTCCCGATAGAGCGCGACGGCCTCGGGGAGCTTGCCGACCTGAAACGTGTACGTCCTCATCTCGTAGAGCGCCATTGCTATCCTCCCGTGTGGCTTCGTGGCGGAGACTGGCGGCGCCGGCGCCCCGCGTCAAACCAGGACGAAACTGGCGAGCACGCGCGGCCATTGCCGCCGCCGCCCCGAAACGGTCAAACTGGATATGTCTGGGAACGAACAGGGAGGGACACCATGGAGGAGTCGGGCACGCGGCTCAGCACGCAAATCGATTTCGATCGGGACGGAAAGCAGTGCGACCATCTGCGCCTGCCCCATTCCGTCCACCGCTCGGCCTACGGCTGGCTGCCCGTGCCGCTGGTCTGCATCAAGAACGGCGAAGGGCCGACGGTGCTGCTCACCTCGGGTGTGCACGGCGACGAATACGAGGGGCAGGTGACGCTGACCAAACTCATCCGCACTCTGGACCCTGCCGACGTGACCGGGCGAATCATCATCCTGCCCATGGCCAACTACCCGGCCGCAAAGGCGGGGATGAGGACATCGCCCGTCGACGACATGAATCTGAACCGCGTCTTCCCCGGCAAGAGCGACGGCCGGCTCACCGAGATGCTCGCCCACTACATCGACGGCGAGCTCACCCCACGCGCGGACTACATGCTCGACCTCCACTCAGGCGGAAGCTCGCTCATGTACCTGCCCACTCTGGTGCTCCGCGATGCGGCGATACCGGACGCGACGCAGGCCCGGATCATCGAGCTCGGCCGCGTATTCGGTGCGCCCTACGGTTTTCTCTTCCCGTCGACCGGCGGCATGGGCGCCACCAACATGAGGGCGGCGATCCAGCGCGGCGTGGTGGTGCTCGCCACCGAGATGGGCGGGGGCGGCACGGTGACGCCCGAGTGCCTTCGCATCTGCGAGGCCGGCACCAAACGCGTGCTTCGCCACGTCGGTGTCTGGCATGGCCCTGTGGAGGACGACGAGGAGCCGGCGGCGGAGGTGCGCCTGCTCACCGCAGCCTCGTGGGAGTTTTTCACTTACGCCAGTGAGGACGGGTTGTTCGAGCCAGTGGTCGAGCTCGGCGCCGAGGTGGAGAAGGGTCAGCTCGCGGGGCTGATCCACACGCCGGAGACGCCGTGGCGGGAGCCGACGGAGGTCCATTTCGATGCGACGGGCCTGGTCGTCTGCAAGCGCATCCCCGGACGGGTCGAGCGTGGCGACTGCCTGTTCCACCTGGGCACCGATCTGGAGGGCGAGAGCTGGTGAGGTCACGCCCGGATCCAGAACGGGATGCCACTCGCGCGGTGAGGGAGGAACGATGAGCCCGCAAGAAAACGACGAAAGCTGGCGCGGCAAGATCGGCAAGATGAGCGCGGAGGAGACCGACGGCTTCCTGGCGGAGCCCTTCCTCGCCCGCGTCGCCTGTCTCGACGACAACGATTGGCCCTACGTGGTGCCCTGCTGGTACCAATGGGACGGCAAGGCGCTCTGGGTCGTCCCGCGCGCGCGCTCGGCCTGGGCGCGTTATCTCGAAGCGCGGCCGCGCTGCGGGGTGACGATCGACGAATCCTCGGCTGCCGATCACGCCTCGGATACCGGCGTGCAACGCCGCTTCCTCGCCCAGTGCGAGGCAGCGATCGTGGAGCAGCCCAATGTCGGCGGCCGTTGGGTCGAAATCGCCCGCACCATGTCTATTCGCTACTATGGCGAGAATGGCCCGAGCTATCTGGAGCCCACCATGAGCTGGAAGCGCTGGCTGATCCGCCTCGACCCCGTGCGTATCCAGACCTGGCAGGGCATTGCCTGGCCCAAGCGCTATCTGGAGGGCGACGCGACCGCCCGGTGAACCCTGCTCCCGCAGTGGCGGATGGGGTGGGATTCGAACCCACGAGGGACTTGCGCCCCTGCCGGTTTTCAAGACCGGTGCCTTCGACCGCTCGGCCACCCATCCGCGGCGCGATACCATCAGTCCGCGTGTCTTCGTTCAAGTCGGAAACGACACTGGTCGGCGTCTTGGCTTATCGGCGCTCTTCTGTGCTATAGGGCGCCCGAAGCCGCTCCGGCTCCGGAGCGCTTTACGATTCTGGAATTGGCCGGAGGCGCGCGGGCGTGGCGGAATTGGTAGACGCGCGTGGTTTAGGACCACGTGGCTAAGGCCGTGGGGGTTCGAGTCCCTTCGCCCGCACCATCGCCGGTGGAGCCCGCGCCCGCGTCTCGATGGGCGCCCGGGCCATGCGGAGTACGACATGAGCGCTAGACCATGCAGGTAACAGAAACCCTCTCCGAGGGATTGAAGCGTGAGCTCAAGGTGACGGTGCCGGCAGCCGATCTCGAATCCGAGGTCGAGGGACGGCTCGACGAGCTGCGCAAGACCGTGACCATGAAGGGCTTTCGGCGCGGCAAGGTGCCGCTCTCGATCGTGCGCCGCCAGTATCAGCCGCGCGTGCTGGGCGAGGTGCTGCAGCAGACGATCGAGACACGCACGCGCGAGGTCCTGGAGGAGCGCGAGTTGCGCCCGGCCATGCAGCCCGAGATCGAGATCACGGCCTACGATGAGGGCAAGGATCTCGAGTTCACCATGGGGATGGAGATCCTGCCGAACATCGAGCTCGGCGACTTCTCTGACCTGACCGTCACCCGGCTCAAGGCCGAAGTGACCGATGATGCGGTGGAGGACGCGCTTGGCCGACTCGCCGAGGCCGAAAAGCGTTTCGAGCCGGTCGAGTCACCGCGGGCGGCCCAGGAAGGCGACCAGCTTCTGGTCGACATCGCCGTCGAGGTCGACGGCACGCCGGCGCCAGAGCGGAGCGGCACGGACGTACCGTTGGAGCTCGATACCGAAGCGCTCATGCCCGAAATGACCGAGCAGCTCGTCGGTGCTCAGGCAGGCGAGGAGCGCGAAGTGACGATCGCGCCTGAAACACCTGACCCGGAAGCCGGTGAGCAGGATGAGCCCGCAGCGGCAGCGGCGGCGACCGTCTTCAAGATCACCGTGAAGGAAGTGCAGGAACGGCAGCCGACCACGATCGACGACTCCTTCGCCGAACGCCGGGGCGCTGAGAACCTGGACGAGCTGCGCGGCGTGGTGCGAGGGCAGATTCAGGAGCAGTACGATCAAGCCTCCCAGGCCCGTCTCAAGCGCTCGCTGCTCGATGTCCTCGATGAGCGCTACAAGTTCGACGTGCCGCCCGGCATGATCGAGCGTGAGTTCGATGCCGTCTGGCAGCAAATCGAGAACGACGCCAAGCGGGCCGAGGCGGAGATCGCCACAATCCTCGATCAGCCGGAAGAGGAGGCGCGGGAGGAGTTTCGAAGGATCGCCGAGAGGCGGGTGCGCCTTGGTCTCCTGATCGCGGAAATCGGCGGTGCCAACGACATAACGGTCGAGCAGGAGGACCTGCTCCGCGCGGCCATGATGAGCGCCCGCGGGCATCCCGAGCCGCAGCGACTTCTCGAGTATTACCGGAGCCAGCCGCAAGCGCTGGAACGCTTCGGCCCGACGGTGTTCGAGGACAAGGTGATCGCGTTCCTCGGCGAACTCGCCGCGGTCTCCGATGAGGTGGTGGATGTGGAAACGCTGATGCGCGACCCGGATGACGAAGAGAAGCCGTCCAAGTCCGGAGACCCTGCTGCCGGCGAGGACGAGCCGGCAGAGGTCGGCGAGGGCGATAGCACCGCGCCTGGCGAATCGAGCTAATCCGACAGGCCGGAAGGGACATTGCCATGGCGGATATCGTCGATACTTACGCAAACACCCTCGTGCCCATGGTCGTGGAACAGACCAACCGGGGCGAGCGTGCCTACGACATATACTCGCGCCTGCTCAAGGAACGGATCATTTTCCTCACCGGCGGCATCGGCGATGAGGTCGCGAGCCTGATCACCGCGCAGCTCTTGTTCCTGGAATCGGAGAACCCGACCAAGGACATCTCCGTCTATATCAACAGCCCCGGCGGCCTGGTGACGTCGGGTCTCGCGATTTACGACACGATGCAGTATGTGCGCCCGGCGGTGGCGACGCTTTGCATCGGCCAGGCGGCTTCCATGGGCTCAATGCTGCTGGCGGCGGGCGCCGAAGGGCAGCGCTTCACCTTGCCCAATGCTCGGATCATGCTGCATCAGCCCTCCGGCGGCTTTCAGGGGCAGGCCACCGACATCGAGATCCACGCCAAGGAAATCCTGTTGCTGCGCCAGCGCCTCAATGAAATTTACGTGAGCCATACCGGTCAGGACCTTGCGGTGATCGAGGAAAACCTGGAACGTGACAAGTTCATGACTCCCCACGAAGCCAAGGAGTTCGGCATTGTGGACGATGTGGTGGCCCGGCGGCCGGAGAGCCCGGACGACTCGGAGGCCAAGGGCAGCGCCAAGAAGGGAAGCTAGAGGCGGCAGTTTGGCCGGAGCACGCCGCTGCGTGGTACATCCTGTCCCAAGACCGGGACCGAGAAACACTAGATGTTGGGCCTGGAATTCACCGCATGTTCGGCCTAGACACGGGCCGGGGTGTTTGCCAACCTCACGGAGTTCGGGTTGTCTGGAGAAGAGCGTCGTGAGCCCAAGGACGGCATGAGCAGGCAAGTCCCGGCAAGCGACGGTACGGAGCGGGCATGAACAAGTCCAGCGGCGGCGATTCGAAAAACACGCTGTACTGCTCTTTCTGCGGCAAGAGCCAGCACGAAGTGCGCAAGCTCATCGCGGGGCCAACCGTGTTCATCTGCGACGAGTGCGTCGAGCTCTGCATGGACATTATCCGCGAGGAGCACAAGAGCGCGCGGGTCAAGAGCCGTGACGGCGTGCCGACCCCCTCCGAAATCTGCGAGGTATTGGCCGACTACGTGATCGGACAGGACCACGCCAAGCGCGTGCTCTCCGTCGCCGTGCACAATCACTACAAGCGCCTCGCCCACGGCAGCAAGGGCAACGAGGTCGAGCTCGCCAAATCCAACATCCTGCTCATCGGGCCGACCGGCTGCGGCAAGACCCTGCTCGCGCAGACGCTGGCCCGCATCCTCGACGTGCCCTTCACCATGGCCGATGCGACCACGCTGACCGAGGCGGGCTACGTCGGCGAAGATGTCGAGAACATCATCCTGAAGTTGCTCCAGGCGGCCGACTACAACGTCGAGCGGGCACAGCGCGGCATCGTCTACCTCGATGAGGTGGACAAGATCGCCCGCAAGTCGGACAACCCGTCGATCACGCGGGACGTCTCCGGCGAGGGCGTGCAGCAGGCGCTGCTCAAGATCATGGAAGGCACCGTGGCTTCCGTTCCGCCCCAGGGCGGGCGCAAGCATCCGCAGCAGGAGTTCCTGCAAGTCGACACGACCAATATCCTGTTCATCTGCGGCGGCGCCTTTTCGGGTCTGGAGAAAATCATTTCCCAGCGCGGGCGCGGCATGGCGATCGGCTTCGGTGCCGACGTGCGCTCGCCAGACGAGCGCAAGACCGGCGAGATCCTGCGCGAGGTCGAGCCCGAGGACCTGCTCGGCTTCGGACTGATCCCCGAGTTTGTCGGCCGGCTACCCGTGCTCGCAACCCTCGACGATCTCGAAGCGGACGCGCTGGTGGAAATTCTGGTCAAGCCGAAGAACGCTCTCGTGAAGCAGTACGAGAAGCTGTTCGACATGGAGAGCGTGACGCTGGCCTTCACGGAGGACGCGTTGCGCGCGGTCGCCCACAAGGCCATCGCGCGGAAGACTGGCGCCCGCGGCCTGCGCTCCATCCTCGAGGGCATCCTGCTCGATCCGATGTTCGATCTGCCGAGCTACGATTCGGTCGAGGAAGTCGTGATCAACCGCGAGGTGGTCGAGGGCCGGGCACAGCCTCTCCTGATCTATTCCGACCGGCTCGAGGACGCCAGCTCGTCGGCATCCTGAGAGGCCGCTTGAACGGCCGCCCCTCAGTACTTACCTTGCGTAGGTGAGAGCGGTGGCGTCGGCCACCGCTCTAAAGCGCAGTCCCAAGGCGCACGAGGAACAATGTTGGACGTCTCGTCGATACCGAGCTACCCGGTCCTGCCGCTCAGGGACATCGTCGTCTTCCCGCACATGATCGTGCCGCTCTTTGTCGGGCGCGAAAAGTCGGTCGCGGCGCTTGAGACCGTCATGAAGGACGACAAGCAGATCCTCCTCGTGGCGCAGAAGAACGCCTCCCAGGACGACCCGACACCGAAGGACATCCATTCGGTCGGCGTGGTCGGCTCAGTGCTCCAGCTGCTCAAGCTGCCGGACGGCACGGTGAAGGTGCTGGTGGAGGGCGGCGCCCGCGCGCGGCTCGTCGAGTTCCGCGACAATCCGGCCTTCTTCGAGGCGCACGCCGAGAAGATGGAGGAAGACGAGGGCGACCCCGGCGAGCTCGAGGCGCTCAGCCGCTCGGTGGCGAGCCAGTTCGAGCAGTATGTAAAGCTCAACAAGAAGGTGCCGCCAGAAGTCCTGGTCTCGGTGAACCAGATCGAGGAGCCGGGCAAGCTCGCGGACACCATCGCCTCCCACCTCTCGATCAAGCTGGAAGAGAAGCAGGAGCTGCTGGAAATCGGCTCGGTCGGCGGCCGGCTGGAGCGCGTGATCTCGCTGATGGAGGGCGAGATCGGGGTGCTTCAGGTGGAGAAGCGCATTCGCTCGCGCGTCAAGCGGCAGATGGAGAAGACGCAGCGCGAGTACTACCTGAACGAGCAGATGAAGGCGATCCAGAAGGAGCTGGGCGAGGGCGAAGACGGGCGTGACGAGGCAGCGGAGTTCGAGGCACGCATCAAGGCCACGAAGCTCACCAAGGAGGCGCGTGAGAAGGCGCTGGCCGAGGTCAAGAAGCTGCGCTCGATGAGCCCGATGTCGGCCGAGGCCACGGTGGTCCGCAACTACCTCGACTGGATTCTCTCGATCCCGTGGAAGAAGCGCACCCGGATCAAGAAGGATATCAAGAACGCCGAGAAGATCCTGAACGACGACCACTACGGGCTGGAGAAGGTCAAGGAGCGGATCCTGGAGTATCTCGCGGTCCAGCAGCGGGCGCGCAAGATGAAGGGGCCGATTCTCTGCCTCGTCGGCCCGCCCGGAGTCGGCAAGACGTCACTCGGCAAGTCCGTGGCGCGCGCGACGGGGCGCAACTTCGTGCGCTTCTCCCTTGGCGGCGTGCGCGACGAGGCCGAGATTCGCGGCCACCGCCGCACCTATATCGGCTCGCTGCCGGGCAAGATCATTCAGTCCATGAAGAAGGCGAAGTCGTCCAACCCGCTCTTCCTCCTCGACGAGGTCGACAAGATGGGCGCCGACTTCAGGGGCGATCCCGCCTCCGCCCTGCTGGAGGTGCTGGACCCCGAGCAGAACAACTCATTCAACGACCACTATCTGGAGGTCGACTACGACCTCTCGGACGTGATGTTCATTACTACGGCCAACACCCTCAGGATGGCGCCGGCCCTGCTCGACCGGATGGAGACCATTCGCATCCCCGGCTACACCGAGCATGAAAAGATCCAGATCGCCAAGCGCCACCTGATCCCGAAGCAGGCCAAGGCACATGCGCTCAAGAAGGGCGAGTGGTCGATCTCCGACGAGGCGCTGACCGACCTGATCCGTTACTACACCCGCGAGGCGGGCGTCAGAAACCTGGAGCGCGAGCTCGCGAACCTGGCCCGCAAGGCGACGAGGGAGATCGTGGCGGAAGGTCGCGAGAAGGTTCGCGTCACCCGGCGCAACCTCAAGAAGTTCGCCGGCATCCGCAAGTACCGCTATGGCGAGGCCGAGCACGAGGACATGGTGGGCGTCACCACCGGCCTCGCCTGGACCGAGGTCGGCGGCGAGCTGCTCTCCATCGAGTCGGTGACGCTACCCGGCAAGGGCCGGGTGATTTCCACCGGCAAGCTCGGCGACGTGATGCGAGAGTCGGTTCAGGCGGCCGAGAGCTACGTGAAATCGCGTGCGGTGGAGTTCGGCATCAGGCCGACAATCCTCAGCAAGCGCGACATTCACGTTCACGTGCCGGAGGGTGCTACACCCAAGGACGGCCCCTCCGCTGGCGTCGCCATGGTGACCTCCATCGTCTCGGTGCTCACGGGCATCCCGGTCAGGAAGTCGATCGCCATGACCGGCGAGATCACGTTGCGTGGGCGGGTGCTGCCGATCGGCGGCCTCAAGGAGAAGATGCTTGCAGCCCTGCGCGGCGGGCTCACGACGGTCCTGATCCCGCAGGAGAACGAGAAAGACCTGGACGACATTCCGGACAATGTTAAGAAAGACATCACCATCGTCTCGGTCGACTCGGTGGACGACATCCTGAAGCACGCGCTGGTCAAGCCGCTCGTGCCCATCGAGTGGACCGATGAGGACGAAGCGGCGCTCGACCGGCTTGCCACCTCGGACGACGACGCGGACGTGAGAATGCTGCCTCCCTTGGGCGGCCACGAGACACCGGTCCCTCCCCCCGTTTCCTGAGTACACTCCGCCTGTCCCGCCCGCGCAGGCCGTGGTAGAAGCGGCCGCGCCCGTCGCCCACGACCCGTGGGTCGATGGGCTTCTCCTGTTTCCAACTCCTCACACAGCCGGGAGGCGCCGCGCATGACCATCGAGAACCGCTGCAAGAGAAAGATGCTCGCGGGCGAGCCCGCACTGGGGGCCTGGCTCGCGATGGGCAGCCCCATCGCTGCCGAAGTCGTCGCCAACGCCGGCTACGACACCGTCATCATGGATCACGAGCACGGGCCCGGCGACCTCCTCAACGCGATCAGCCTGATGCAGGCAGCGGCCGCGTCTGGCGCGACTCCGATGATGCGCGTGCCGTGGAACGACATGGTCTACATCAAGCGCGCCCTCGACATCGGCGTGATGGGCGTCGTCGTGCCATACGTGCAGAACGCGGCTGAGGCCGAGGCGGCGGTCGCCGCCTGCCGTTTTCCCACGGTGGGTGTGCGCGGGGTGGCGCCGCATGCCGCGCGTTGCTCCGGCTGGGGTTCGCGGATCGCGGACTATCGCGCGGCAATGCCGCAGGAGTTGCTTGTCGCCCTCCAAATCGAGACCGAGGAGGCGATCGACAATATCGAAGAGATCGCGGCCGTCGACGGCGTCGACATGCTCTTCCTGGGGCCGAGCGATGTCTCGGCGAGCATCGGTCACATGCTGGACATGACGGAACCGGCGGTAATCCGCTTGATCCAGAAGGCGGAGCGCAAGATGCGGGCGACGGGTAAGCTGCTGGCCACGGTCACGCGCCCCGGCAAGTCGGTCAAGTGGACGTTCGAGCGCGGCTACGATCTGGTCGTCTGTGGTCAGGACGTGAAGCTGCTCCAGGGTGCTGCGCGCGCTCAGGTCAAGGAGTTCCGCGATTCGCCGCCCAAGAGGCGTGCCAGCTAAGGAGCGGCCTTCCCGCTACGCGACCGCGCGGTAGCGCGCGTCTTCATCCGCTTCGCCGGGGCAGGCGACGCGCCCGCTCTCGACCAGATGGATCAGGTGGGCGAGAACGGTGCGGGCAGCGGCGGGGCGGAGACGCGGATCGAGCCCCCGGTAGCGCAGCGCCACGATCTCCGGAATGGTCGCCGCGCCGCCTGCGACGGCGGACAGGATTTCCGCCTCGCGCTGGCGCCGGTGACTGAGAAGCTTGCCGACAAAGCGTTGCGGTTTCGGGATCGGCGGCCCATGCGTCGGCCAGTAGGTCGCCTCCTTGCGCGCCTTCAGCTTCTCCAGCGAGGCCATGTAAGCACCCATGTCGCCATCCGGCGGCGAGACCACCGTGGTCGACCAGCCCATCACGTGATCGCCGGAGAAGAGCGCCTGCTCCTCCGCTAGAGCGAAACAGAGATGGTTGGAGGTGTGGCCAGGGGTGTGCACGGCCTCCAGCGTCCAGCCGTCGCCTTCGATCGCCGCACCGTCCTCGACCCGATGATCCGGCACGAAGTCGCGGTCCGCACCCTCCTCGACCGCCGGCCCCTCCCCGCCTCCATGCGGGCCGAAGCCGTAGCTCGGCGCCCC
>Ga0209754_1001536_pt1 | contig 22204 bp, 22 predicted proteins | sample MesohylBB_FD_187295 | JGI IMG/M metagenome (GOLD analysis project Ga0209754, IMG submission 187295) | Host-associated microbial community of the marine sponge Aplysina aerophoba from Gulf of Piran - sponge mesohyl, lysed by bead beating... | ecosystem: Host-associated > Porifera > Sponge >... | reverse complement strand
GGTGTCGGCTGGGGTGTGGCCACGGGCGTCGGTTGGGGTGTGGGTGGAGGCTGCGTCGCCGTGGCGACCGGCTCGGGTGTGTCCGTGGGCTCGGGGGTCGCGGTTGGCTCCTCGGTGGCGTCGGCGGTGCCGGCGGGACGCACGGGTTCGGCCTGGCTCGCGCTCTCCGGCGGACGCAGCACCAGGAAGAGCGCCAGGAAGGAGCCCAGCACGAGGGCCGCGATGGAGCCCCGGTAGGCCCAGGCCGAGGGCGTCGCTCGCTCGGGTGGATCAGGCTCGTGGTGGGCCTGCGGTTCGTCGCTCACGAGAGCGAGCCTACCACCCTCCCAGCCCCACGCGCCCGTCGGGACTCAACCCGTGGCGGTCCGCCTCCGGCTCCGCAGGCGGCGCGGGCGGCCGTGTTCGCGGAGCTGTTCGCGGAAGGCGCCCAGGCGCGCCTCGCCCCAGGTACGGAAGCGCTCCGCTACGTCGTCGCCCGCCGTCAGGCGGTCGATGGCGAAGGCGCTCCAGGCGATGGCGGCATGGCCGGCGGCCCCCGTCGCGAGCACCTCGTCGAGCGCCTCCGGGAGCGTCGAGCCCTGCTGGTCGAGGGTGTGGCGGGCGAGGTAGCGGACGCGCGCCCGCTCGCCCTCAGGCGGCGATGGAAGGTCCAGCGTGATCGTCGCCGCCCACACCGAGAAGGGGACGTGGCGGGGCGGGAAGGTGTCCATGGGAATCTCCACCGACTCCACCTCGAGGAAGTCAGGCAGCACGATCGTCGTGAGCTCGCGGCTGCCGGGCGTCGTGGCGACCGTCGTGGCCGCTTCGAGGGGCGCCGCCAGGCTCACGTCGGCGAGGGCACGGGTAATGTGGCGGTCGAGCTCGGCGTCGCTCCAGCGGGAGGCGTCCGGGTCGAGGTCGCGCAGGTCGCTGCGGACGCGGTCGCGGATGTCGGTCAGGGTCGTCATGGGGCGGCACGATGGCGGGGCCGCCACCCAGTGCGAAGGCCGCGGTGTCACCGGGGCGGCGTCGGTTAGCCGGAGGCGACCAGCCGGTAGCCCACGTTGCGGACGGTCTCGATGAAGGTGTGGCCCTGGATCTCGATCTTCGAGCGGATGCGCCGGATGTGAACGTCGACCGTGCGCGCCCCGCCGAAGTAGTCGTAGCCCCAGACGCGGTTCAGCAGTTGCTCGCGGGTGGAGACGCGGCCCGCGTTCATGGCCAGATAGCGGAGCAGCTCGTACTCCTTGAAGGTGAGCACGACCGCCTCGCCCGCCACCGTCACACGGTAGTTGGCGAGGTCGATGGTAAGGACGCCGCAGCGCACGAAGTTCTCGGTGTCGATGCCGTGGCGGCGGTAGAGGGCGCGCTCGACACGGCGGCGAAGCTCGCCGGGGGCCGCGGGCAGCACGATGAAGTCGTCGGCGGGCGAGTCGAACGGCATGCGGTCGAGCTGGTCCTCGCCGCAGGCGTGCAGGAGGACGAGGTCGTGCTCGCCGGAAGCCGCCGCCAGCCGGTCGATGGCCGTGCTGGAGAGGTCACGCAGGTCGAGCAGGAGCACGCCGGTGAAGTCGCGCTCGATCTCCCCGAGCCTCGCGGGCTCGAGCACGGTCGTGCTGAGCCCCGCCCCCTCCAGCTCGGGCGTGAGGGCGAGCAGATCCGGCTGGCCGCTGACGATCAGGACGGCGTTCACACGCCCCAGTATAGGCAGCAGGTGCCCTCCGGCATGCGTCTCTGTGTTACCGACGGGTTACAAGTGCTACGCCGCGGGCTCGATGACGGCGGACATACTGCCCACGCTGATCTCCATCAACGGGTCAGGACCGTAGGCGTGGATCTGGTCCTGCTTCAGCCGGCACTCGTCCTTCGCGCCCGTCATCAGGATCGCCTGGCCCTGGCTGTCGACGACGGAGGCGATCCCGAACGCCTTCTCGCGCGAGTAGCCGAACAGGTCCCCGAGCATGCGGATGACGTACTGGTAGGTGTGGCTGTCGTCGTCGAGCAGGATGAGGTGGCAGGGCTGCTCAAGCTCTTCCTCGACCTCGGGCTGCTCGACGATCTCGGGGAGGCTGGGGGTGGTCACCCGGGCACTGTAGCGAGGGGCGGCGGAGAGCGGCAAGGCGGTGGGGCTGCCACGGGGGGCTTCGAGTTCCGGGGGCGACGCCCCACGGTTCGGCGAATCCTCGCCCCGGAGTCCGCCCGTGCCCGACACCCCCTTCCCCCTCCAGCTGCGCGCCCTCGACCAGGACCGCCTGCGCCGCTACCGCGAGCACCTCGCCTTCTACGAGGGCGACCAGTGGGCGGGACGCGCCCGTCGCGGCGAACGCCGCCTCGTGCTCAACTACGCCCGCGCGTTCGTCGACAAGATCACCAGCTACCTGTTCGAGGGCCACGCCCTGCAGGTGCGCCCCCGCGATCCCCTCGATCGCGCCGCCACGGAACGCGCGCGGGCGGCCGAGCAGGCCTGGCGCGCCGTCGAAGCGGCCAACGGCCTCGAGCGGCTCGACTTCGAGACGGAGCTCGACTGCGCCGTGCTCGGCGATGCCGCCTACAAGGTCACGTGGGACGTGGAGGAGGGGCGCGTGCGCATCTCCGCGCCCGACGTGCAGGGCATCTTCGTCTGGCGCGCCCCCGACGACAGCTCGCGCATCGAGGCGGTGGCCTCGCAGTACGCCGCCGGCGGGACGCCCCTCGCCACCGCCGCCCTGCCCCTCTCCCCCGCGGCCGTCGAGAACCTGGTGACCGAGCACTGGACGGCGGAGACGTTCGAGCTGTGGCGCGGGGCCGAGCTGGAGCGCCGCGAGGCGAACCCGTACGGGTTCATCCCCTTCGTCGTCTTCCCCAACGTGAGCGAGCCGAAGCAGCCGTGGGGGTCGAGCGACATGGGCGCCCTCACCGAGCCCAACCGCGAGCTGAACCGCGCCTTCAGCCAGCTCAGCCAGATACTGGAGCTGTCGGGGAACCCCATCGCCGTGCTCGAGGGGGTCGCCGGATCGCAGGACATCGCCGTCGAGCCGGGGGCCGTCTGGGAGGTGCCCGAACGCGCCCGCGCCTACCTGCTCGACCTGCTGCAGGGCGGCGGGGCCGCTCTCCACCGCGACTACATCGACCTCGTGTACCGCACCCTGCATGACCTCGGGGAGTCGCCCCGCACGGCCTTCGGGCAGAACCCCGCGGGCCTGAGCGGGGTCGCCCTCAACGTCGAGCTCGACCCGGTGGCGCGCAAGGTGGCGCGCAAGCGGCTCATCCGCACGCCCGTCTACGAGCGCCGCGCCATGCTCGCCCTGCGCCTGCTGTCGCGCTACGAGGGCCTGGCCATCGACGGCCTGCAGGCGGAGGCCCTGTGGGGACCCGTCCTCCCCGCCGACCGCTCCCGCCAGGTCGCCGACGAGCGCTCACTGGTCGAGGCGGGCATCCGCTCGCGCCGCACCGCCGCCGAGCGCCTCGGCTCCGACGACCCCGAGGCCGAATGGGCACGCGTCCAGGAAGAGAGCGCTACCTTGCCGGGAGGGTAAGCGGGGTAGGGTTCAAGCGGCCTTTGACGACCCGTGCCGAAAACGGGACACTAACAGGGACATCGCCAGTGAGCGTATCGCTGGTTAGACGCCCTCCCAGCCGGGAGGGCGTTTCTTTGCCCTACTGCCAGTGCTGAGGACGGGTCCAGACCGAGCCGTCGGGGCCGGACACCCGTTCGGGCAACTGGCTGTCTGCGATTAGCTTGCGCCCTATCGTGAAGGATGCCGTGGCCGCGCCGCGGAGATCATCCGACCGTCTTCCCGGCGGGAACGCAATGATGGCTCGCTTTTCCGAGTAGCGCTGTCGCAGCGCCCGTACCAGCCCCACGAGATCGCTGTCTCCGGAAATGACGACAGCCGTATCGAAACGATCGTCTTGAGCGTCGCTGAGCGCCTCCACGGCGATGTTGACGTCGGTCATCTTCTCCTCGGGACTGGACCACTCCCTTCCGCACTCGAAGCAGCGCACGGTTCTGGGCCGGAAGTCGCCGTAGTGGATTTGGACGTTCGGAAGCGTGCCCAGCGCCTCGATGTAGGTGTTCTGGCGTGTCGGTTTGTCGGGGTCGTCAGGCTCTGCGGTGATGTGAGCTGTGAAGTAGCGAACGAGGACGAGATCTTGATTGGGGCGAAGGATGTTCCGGGCGAGGCTGTGAATGTCGAGCCAGTAGTAGCGCCGCCAGTCCTTGCTCCTGAGACCGTAGTAGAGGTTGAAACCGTCGATGTAGACGGCGACGCGCTGGGCAGGGACGCTGCTGGACACCGTGGGAGTCTACGGCAGTGCTGCCCTCGAGTGAGTGCGCGTCTGCGAGGAGAGCGCCACGCTTACGCGCGGCTGAGTGGGGCTGGGGGCGGGGACCAGCCACTGGTCACCAGCCACGAGCCACCACCTAGAACGGCTTGAAGATGGCCAGCCAGGCCATCAGCGGGACGCTTAGCACGAGCACCGTGCCGAAGACGAGGGGGACGCGGTCGTCGAGGATCTCGCGGAGCTCGTCGGTGACCTCGCCCTCCTTGGCGGCGATGAGCGCGGCCGTGCGCGCCCGCCGCAGGCCGAAGCCGAGGAGGGGCAGGCAGACCAGCCAGAACAGCACGAACAGCCCCGCCAGCGCCGCCAGCCAGCCGTCGCGGAAGAAGTCGTATTCGGCCACGCCCCAGAAGAAGCCGGTCGCGCCCGAGAGCATGGCTCCGGGTAGGAGCACGCGCGTCTCGTTGTTGGCCGCCTCGACGAGGGCGTACATCTGGAACTGCACGTCCTTCGCGACCCAGGCTCGAACGATGAGGGGGTAGGTCGCTCCCAGACCGGCGCCCATCCAGAGCAGGGCGAGGATGTGAACGATGCGCCAGGCGTCCACGCTAGGAGGCGGCGACTGCGGGGGTGGTCTCGGTCGCGGGCTGGGCGGCGCTGCGGGCCAGCCCGGCGGCCACGAGGGCGTGGAAGAGGGGATGGGGGCGGTTGGGGCGGCTCTGCAGCTCGGGATGGAACTGCGTGCCCAGCATGAAGGGGTGGTCCGCCACCTCCGCGATCTCCGTCAGCGTCCCGTCGGGCGAGGTGCCGGCGACGACGAGGCCGGCCTCCTCCATCTCCTCGCGGAAGCGGTTGTTCAGCTCCCAGCGATGGCGGTGGCGCTCGTTGATCAGGCCTTCGTCGTACGTCTCGGCGGCGAGGCTGCCGGGGCGCAGGCGGCAGGGATACCAGCCCAGGCGCATCGTCCCGCCCTTGGCCTCGATGCCTTCCTGCTCCTCGAGCAGGCTGATGACGGGCCAGGGCGACTCCGGGTCGAACTCGGTCGAGTTGGCGCCCTCCCAGCCGCACACGTTGCGCGCGAACTCGGTGACCATCACCTGCAGCCCCAGGCAGAGGCCGAGGTAGGGGATGCCCTGCTCGCGGGCGTGGCGGGCGGCGGCGATCTTCCCCTCCCAGCCCCGCTCCCCGAAACCGCCCGGCACGACGATGCCGTCGACGCCGTCCAGCACCGCCTCGGCGGGGCGCGTCTCCAGGTCCTCGGCGTGTACCCAGCGGATGCTGATCTCGGTGTCGTGGGAGACGCCCGCGTGCACGAGCGCCTCCTTCACCGAGAGGTAGGCGTCCTGCAACTCCACGTACTTCCCGACGATGGCCACCTCCAGGAAGCGTTCGGGGTGGCGTTCGCGGTCGACCATCGCCTCCCAGGCGGTCAGGTCGTGGGCCTTCGCCTTCAGCCCGAGCCGTTCCAGCACGAAGTCGGCCAGGCCGTGGCTCTCGAGGATGAGGGGCACGGCGTAGATCGTGTCGACCGTTTCCAGGGCGATGACGGCGCGCGGGTCGACGTCGCAGAAGTCGGCGATCTTGTTGCAGATGTCGCCCGAAACGGCGTGGTCGCTGCGGGCGAGGATGGCGTCGGGCTGGATGCCCATGGAGCGCAACTCGCTCACGGAGTGCTGCGTCGGCTTCGTCTTCAGCTCGCCCGTGGCCCCGATGAAGGGCAGGAAGGTGACGTGTACGTTGAGGAAGTCATCGTGCGCGATGTCGTGCCGGATCTGGCGCATCGCCTCAATGAACGTCTGCCCCTCGATATCGCCCACCGTGCCGCCCACCTCGCAGATGATGACGTCGGCGTCGCTTGCCTCGGCGGCGGCGTAGATGCGGGACTTGATCTCGTTCGTGAGGTGGGGAACGGCCTGGATCGTGCCGCCGAGGTAGTCGCCGTGGCGCTCGCGGTCGAGCACGGCCCGGTACACCTGGCCGCTGGTGACGGAGGAGGCGGCGGAGAGGTCCTGGTCGAGAAAACGCTCGTAGTGGCCGAGATCGAGGTCCGTCTCGGCGCCGTCGGCCGTCACGAACACCTCGCCGTGCTGGTAGGGCGACATGGTGCCGGGGTCGACATTGAGGTAGGGGTCGAGCTTTTGAACGGTGACGGAGATTCCGCGGGATTTGAGCAGGCGCCCGATGCTGGCGGTTGCAATGCCTTTGCCGACGCCGCTGACCACGCCGCCGGTTACAAAGATGAACTTGGCCATGCTGCTCCTGCGGGTGGGGTGCTTCCCGAATGCTACGAGCGCGGCCGGAGGGCAGTCAACGAACGCCGCTGGGCTCTGCCATTAACCTTTGCCCTTCCGGCGCGTTATCACAGGTATGTTGCGCTCTGGCAGGGCGGCTGACTATGCTCGCATGCAGTGGTGGGGGCGTGCTGCTGGACTAGCGCGCAGTGGGAGAGTGCGTGGAACCGATGGCGCCCAGCGAACTTGCTCCGGACTTCGACGAGCGAATGGTCGTCGAGCAGGCGCAGGGCGGCGACCAGGAAGCGCTGAGCACGCTCTACACGTTCTACTTCCCGCGGGTCTACCGCTACGTGGCGGGGCGCGTGCGCTCCACGCAGGACGCCGAGGATGTGACCGAAGAGGTCTTCCTGCGGCTGGTCGCGAACCTGAAGCGCTTCGAGTGGCGGGGACTGCCTTTCGGGGCCTGGGTCTTCCGCATCGCGCGCAACGAGGTGGTCTCGCATGTGCGCCGGCAACGGCGGCGGGGCATCCCCGCACCGCTCTCCGAGACGATCCCCGACGATCGCCACGACCACGTGGCCGAGTACGAGCTGCAGGCGACCATCCAGGTGGTGCGCGAAGCGACAACCAAGCTGCCGCCCGCGCAGCGCGACGTGATCTCCCTGCGCTTCGGGGCGGGACTCTCCGTGGCCGAGACGGCGCTCGCCCTGGGCAAGACGCAGAACAACGTGAAGGTGCTCCAGCACAAGGCCATCGCCAGGCTGCAAGGGATGGTCGCTGAGGAATGATGCGGTTGCCGAACTTCTTCCGCCGCACGCCTGACCCGCAGGCCGAGATCTTCGCGGAGGCGCTCGCCCTCTACGAGGAGGGCATGGAGATCGCCGCCATCCTCGAGCGCTACACCGGCGAGGTGCAGGACTGGCTCAAGCCGCTGCTCTCGACGGGCCAGATCATCGGCGGCGCGTTCGAGGCGGAGGAGGCCAGCTACTACTTCGAAGGTGCGCTCAAGGCGAAGGTGCTGGCTGCCGCCCAGCCGGTCATCGGCGGCGCGCCCGAACCGCCCCTGCCCGCGCCCCCGCGCTTCGGGCAGCTGGGCGCCGCCCTCGCCTCGGTGGCGGTGCTGGTGGTGGCGGGAATGCTGGGCGTGATCACGTTCGGGTTCGTCACCGCCGAGGAGTCGGTGCCGGGCGAGTGGAACTACGGCTTCAAGCGAGCCACCGAGCAGGCCCAGGTGCGCTTCGCCAGCGGCGACGAGCGCATCAACGTCCGCATCAGCATCGCGCAGGAACGCATTGACGAGATCCAGACGCTGGTCCTGCGCGGAGACCTGAGCGAGGGCCACATCGATAGCTTCACCAGTGAGCTCGACGACATCCGCGAGCTTGCCGAAGAAGAATCCTTCGATTCCCTCCAGCAGGCCAAGGTGCGGTCCCTGAGCGAGACGGCCGAGGTCGTGCTCTCCGAGACGGAGGAGGAGCTCGCCTCAGAGGCGGAGGAGGCGATCGAGTACGCCGCTGAGGTGGCGGCCGCGGTCAGCACGGATGCCAAGGTGAAGCCGATCGAGGAGCCGACGGCCACGCCCGAGGCCACCTCGGAGCCCGAGGCCACCCCCACGCCTGATCCAGCCGCGGCAACGGAGACGCCGACGTCGGTGGAGACGCCGCCGACCAGCGACCCGGCGGCCGACCCCACGGTCTCGACGGGCGTCGACGAGGATCCCCAGGCGCTGGCCACTCCTACAGACGAGACGCCCGTGCCGACCGTCACCACCGGTGTGGACGAGGACCCGCAGCCGCTGACGACGCCCGAGGATCCCTCGACGGGTGAGGACGATGGGGAGCCGACCTCCACGCCCACGCCCACCCCGACCCCAACGCCCGATGATGAGGGCGGAACGCAGTAGCACCCTCCTAGGGTTCCCGGTTTTCGTGCTTCGCGGGCTCCCCCTCCGGCGCCGCCCAGCGGCGAAACTCGGCGAGCGCCTCGTCGTCGAAGATCTCGGCGGCGCGGCGCCACTCGTCCTCGCTGCGGGGCGGCACGCCGTGCATCAGCAGGCCGCGGAGGGCGACTTCCTGGAGGGCCCGCTCGTCCGCCTCAGGGGTGGGGCCGAGCTGGAGCAGGGTGTGCATCATGCGGTTCACCGCCGAGGCTTCGGGGGGCGTGACGCGCCCCGCCAGGGTCTCCTCGATGAGCCACCAGCCGAGCCCGCGCAGGTCTCGCTCGCGGATCGCCCCGGCGGGCGAACGCTCGTGCGGCGGACGCGCCTCGCGGGCGCGACCGTGGGCTTCGTGCGGGCAGCGGTCGGCGGGAAAGCGGCAGGCGGAGCCGCCCAGCGTGGGCGCCCCGCAACGGTCGTTGGACATTCGCTGAGCTTGCGGGTGTGGGCGGGCAGCCAGAACCCGTGTCTGACGCGCGCTCGCTACTCGATCACCAGCGTGGCCGGCGCGGTCATGCGGATCCAGTAGATGCGGTAGGGGTGCAGCCCGCCGAAGTCGTTGAGTTGCGGCGCCGAGCCGGGCAGATATGAGCTCCAGAGCCCCGTCACGCTGTCGTAGCTGAGCACCTGATCGTAGAGCCCCGCGACGCTGACGAGCGCCTCCTCCACGGGGCGCGCCTGGCCCGTATAGACGACGGCGTTCCAGCCCTCGGCGAGGCCGACCTGGCGTCCGGCGAAGGCCCGCGGGTTGATGTCGGCGGCGATGCCGCCCGTGCTGTAGACCCAGTAGGCCTGGTACTGGGCGAGCTCCGTCAGCGTCTGCGCCTCGGCTGGCGCATCCGCGTAGTAGAGGCGGAACGCGCCGCCGCCCTCGGCGGCCGCATCCCAGACGGCGATCGCCGACCAGTTTGCAGGGAGTGCTGCCGCGGCCTCGGGAAGGGGCGCCGTCGCCCCCAGGTGGGCGGCCTGGCTCCAGCCGGCGCCCAGCTCCTGCAAGACGACAGGACCGGGGGCTGGATCGATACCGTTCACGTCGTACGAGGCCAGGGCGAGCGGCTCATTCAGGGCGCCCCACGGCAGGAGCGCCGCCGGGCGGTTGCCAACGCGAATCTCGACCTCGCGGCCGGGAGCGCCGCAGCCCACGATCTCGCTCTCCCCGGCGATGCGCAGGGAGTAGCTGGCGACCCCGTTCGAGTTCTCCGTCTCGGTCACGCCGCACTCCACGCCGTCGATCAGGGCGCGTATGGAGGTCCCCTCGGGCGGGCGCGTCCAGTCCTCGAGGGCGAGGCCGCTCACCGTCATGGGCACGCGCGCCAGCGCCGCCTGCATGTCGATAACGCCGTGGCCGGCCCAGTTGCCTCCGTGGGCCGCCAATGCCGGCTCGGCGGCGGTTTCCTGCACGATATCGATGTACTCCTCCATCGTGAGGTCGGGGTTGCGGGCCATCACGAGCGCGAACAGCCCCGTCACGATTGGAGCAGCCCAGCTCGTCGCGCCGGGCAGGGTTCCGTAGGCGAAGGGGCCGAGGTCGGAGCGGATCGTGCTGATCACGCTGCTTCCGGGCGCGGCCACGTCCACACCGCCGCCAACGGAGCTGTAGGGCGCCCAGGCGTTGCCGTTGGCGGGGTCGCTGGCTCCCACGCCGATGACGTTCGGGTACTGGGCGTAGGCCGCGGGGAAGCCCACGCCCCTCGTGCCCTGGTTGCCCGCCGCGGCTACGATGATGAGTCCGTCGGCGAGCGCGTCCTCGATCGCCTCCCGCAGCTCGGGAATGTCGGCCGCGGGGTCGCCCGGGAGGCTGGACAGGCTGAGGTTGATCACGTCGGCGCCCATGCGCCGGGCGTAGTCGATGGCGCGCGCGACGTTGGCCATCTCGCCGGTTGGTTGATCGCCTCCGGGGCCGCAGTCCAGCGTCTTCAGGGTCATCAGGCGCACGCGCCAGGCGACGCCCGTCATGCCGGTGCGGTTGTTCCCGCGGGCGCCGATGATTCCCGCAACCGCCGTGCCGTGGGATCCGAGTGATTCGGCAGTCCCGTTGTCGTCCCGCACGTCGCCCGTCGGCGTGCTGGAGGTGTAGCCGCACTCCTGTTTGCGCTTGGGCGTGAGGTTCAGGAAGCGGCAGCCGTAGCGGTCGTCGATGCAGCCGTTGTTGTCGTCGTCCACGCCGTCGTTGTCGGCGTCGTTCGGGTTCTGCCAGAGGTTGGCGGCGAGGTCTTCATGGCGCAGGTCGATGCCCGTGTCGATCACGGCGACGACGATCTCCTCGGCGTTGGTGGTGATGTCCCAGCCGCCGGGCGCGCCAACGGGGTCCAGGTAGGGCTGCTGGGCGCTCCGGTAGAAAGCGTCGTTGGGGTCGGCGGCGGCGCTGACGGTGGGGTTGCGGGAGGCGCTGACGATGCCCGGCTGCTCGTCGAGCCAGTCCAGGTACGCTTCCGCTGTCATCCCCTCCGGTACCGGCAACTGGCGGTAACCCCGCCCTTCGAGCGAGGACGCCGAGGGCGACCCTCCCGCCACCTGCACGCTCACCCAGTGCTCCGCGACCGGCTCGCCGGGAGTGCTGCCGGGGTGTACGGCGAAGATGCCTGTCAGCAGGGCCAGGGCGGCCAGGAGTGGGAGTGCGTGTTTCGCCACGAAGCGCTCGCTCAGGCCCCGGGTGCGGTGGTGGGCATGAAGTTGAGGCTCCTGGCGGGGTCGCGTGCCCCGTGTTCCGATGTTACCAAGCCACCGCCCGTTTCCGCCCTTACTGGCCCTTCCGGTGCGAGACACGGCGCGTTCGTGGTGGCAAGGTTGGTCTGAGTGTAGGGCAGCGTCTACGTGTGCGCCCCGGTGATGGCCGCGGAGGCGGTCGGGAAGCCCTGCGCCCGGAAGCGGAGAGAGCAAGCGATGGCGCGCCTGCGGCCCAAGCCGAGAGCTACTCCAGACGACCTCGCCTTCGGCGCGCACGCCTGCGAGCTGGCCCTGCGCCAGGGGCTCGCGAAACGCCTCCTGCACGCCGAGGGCGCCTCGAACCGGCGGGTGGCCGCGCTCGTGGAGGAGGCGCACGGCCAGGGGCTGCCAGTCGAGGCGGTCGACCCCGACCGCCTCGCGGAGCTGACCGGCGGGGGCGTTCACCAGGGCGTGCTCGTGCGGCTTCGGCGGCTGCCGGCCGCCTCCATTCCGCAGAAGGCGACCGGCCCCTCGCTCGCGCTCGTCCTCGACGGCGTTACCGATCCGCAGAACACGGGCGCCGTGCTGCGCGTGGCCGTTGCCACGGGCGCGGAGGTGGTGGTGCTGCCGCCCCGGCGCGGCGCGACGCTCACGCCGGGCGTGCACCGGGCCAGCGCCGGCCTCAGCTTTCTCGCACCCGTGGCCGCGCCTCAGAACCTCGCCCGCGCTCTCGGGCAACTCAAGGACGCAGGCTACTGGGTGGTGGCCGCCTCTCCGGGCGAAGGCGCCGGGGACGCGACCGCCTTCGACTGGCCCGATTGCACGGCGCTCGTGTTGGGTGGGGAGGAGCGCGGCGTGAGCCGTCTGCTGAACGAGTTGAGCGACTTCCGCGTGCAGCTGCCCATGGATGACCGCGTGGAGTCGCTCAATGTGGGGGTCGCCTGCGGGGCCCTTGCCTACCTCTGGCGGGCGCGCTGGCCCGCTAGAACGTGACGCGCCGGAGCTGTTCCCCGCTAATCACGTAGCCGTAACCGCTGCGCACCGTGAAGGCCGTCAGGTTCTCCAGGTCCTCGTGCCGGTACTGGCGGGCGAAGGTGCCGTCCTGCCCCAGGATGACGATGCGGTCGGCGCTCGCGTCGAGGAGGGCGATCTCGTTGGCGACCCCGAGCGGGTGGGGTGTGGCCGCGGCGGAAAGGGGTTGATCGATGCCCGCCTGCGCCAGTACCAGGGTGAGCGCGCCGCTGTAGCGACGGACTCCGCCGTTCTCGGCGGCCGTGAAGACGTTGTCGCCTTCGACCATGAGACGGCGGGCGTTGGCCAGCTCCGGCCCCTGGTGGACGACGGCCGGGTCGAGGCTGAATCCGGACGGGCTGGCGGCGAAGCGGAAGACGGTGGCCGCCGGGGCGTCGAGCACGTAGAGCGAGCCGTTGGCGTAGTACAGGTCCGTGAGCGTGATCCCCTCGGGCCGCGCGAACTCGATCTCCGAGACCCACCCCGAGGGGCTCCAGGCCCACAGCCCCTGCCCCTCGTCCGCGATCAGGAGCGCGGAGCCGCCGGGGCGCGAGACATCGGCGTAGGCGATCGCCGCCGGTGCGAGCGGGGTCTCCTCGCCGGCGGCGTAGACGGTCACCTTCTTGCCGGTCGAGAGGCTGATGGAGATGACCTGGGCGCCGCCCGAGTCGAGCACGTAGGCGTGGGAATCGCTGACGACGAGCTGGCGCGCGGTGATGGGCGCCTCCCCGTAGCCGCGAAGGTCGGCGATGGCGAGCACCGCGGTTGGGGCCACGATGGCATCGAGCGCCGCCAGCTCGCGGTCGGCCTGCTCCAGGAGCGGCTCGGCGAGGGTCCGTCCGCCTTCCAGGGCGATAGCTTCGAGCAGGATGCCTCGTGCCCTCGTCAGGGCGTCGCGGCGCGTCCCCGCCTGGTCGAGCGCGTTGGCGGTGGCGATGTCCTGCTCCGCCTCGTCGATGAGCTGCGAGAGACGCGTGGCCTCGTCGCTCTCGAAGACGCCGGGCAGGGTGGCCCAACTGACGACGCCGGCCAGCAGCGCCACGCCCACCAGCACGACGAGCCAGGTCGGCGGCGTAAAGCCGCCCGAGGCCGAATCAGTGCGTCCGCCGTTCCGCCGCCCTCCGCCCATGCTGCGGCGCACGCGAACCACCGAGTCGCCCGTGCGTGGTCCCGCCGCGAGGCTGCCCGAGACGGGTACATTGGTCGTGGCCGCCAGTTGCATGCGGCGGTCCTCCGCGAGCTGGCCCACGGGGGCGGCGCTGGTGTGGTGGGAGGTCACCGGGGGGGCGGGCGGCTGGCGCACATGCGCCACCTGCCGGAAGAAACTGCCTTCCGCGGTCGAGCGCCGGGCAGCCGAAGGGAAGTTGGGCGTCGGACCGCTGTCGCCGACGGCTCTTCGCAGGGGCGGCAGCTCCTCGGCCTGGGCCAGGGGCGTCACCTCCGGCAGCCGCCCGTCGACACGTGAGCGCGCATCGACATCCTCCAGCCGCTGGCGTGCCTGTTCGAGTGCGGTGGCCTCGGGGCTGGTCTGGATGAAGAGGCTGGGCTGGAAGTCCGGGGCGGAGCCGCCGCGGGGCGCTTCCCCGCCGATGATGGGCCCCTCGTCATCCTGTTCGCTCAGGGCGGGAGGCTCCGGCGGCGGCAGGGCCTGTTCGCCGCCGTCGGGAACCCCCACGAGGAGCACGGCCGCGTCGCGCAGGTGGGTGATGCGGCGGTACAGGTTCGGCAGGATCTCGGACATGGAGCGGCTGAGGATGGCTCCCAGCTCCTCTGCGCTCAGGGACTCGGTGATGTTCGTCGTGACCAGCAACACGCGGTCGCCGGGAGCAAGGGTGAGCGACGTGAGCTGGGGCTCCCCGTGGTCGAGGCCGTCCATCGGCTCGGCGTGCTCGTCGTCGGGCTCGTAGAGGGCGACCGAGTCCTCCGTGGCGTGGAGGATGCTCGCGGGTCCGCGCGTGGCGAGCACGATGCGGTCGCCCCGGCGCGCGAGACAGCCCAGCCCCAGGCCCACACGATGCTGCGAGACGCTCCGCGTGTTCGATTCCATCAGGGAGCGCTGCGCCTCGCCGAAGATGGCGATGAGCGCGCCCGTGAGGCTCAGGTTGAGCGCCTTCCAGGAGCGCTCGGCCTGCGAGATCAGGTGCCCGGCGAATTCGTGGGCGGCGGGGGTCGTCCCCTCCGCCAGTGCGAACAGATCGCAGCGCTCAGCGCCTGTCCCGTTCCCCTCGGCGACGCCGATGGTGGCGCCGCGTTCCTGGGGCTCGTGGGCGACGATCGCGAACTGGCCGACCTGCAACTGATCGTTCAGGGCGCCCTCCTGCGCTGCCACGCCCGCGCCGCGGGCACGGGGCGCTCGATGCACCCAGACCCCCTCCCGTCTGGGCACAGCAATCCTTCTATTGGCGCAAAACTATACGACAGCGAGTCCAGGCCAGAGCGCCGCGGCGGGGGTTCTTGCCATTGACTCTCGAGGCAAGCCGAAAGAGTTCCTCTCGGCGAACCAGATCCGTGGTTCAGCCCGGCCCGAGGGGAGGCTACGAATCCCTGGCCAGAGCCCCCAGCAGTTCCGTCGTGCGGTCGGCCGCGGCGGGGTCGCCCTGGAGGCTGAGTACGCCCGCCAGCATCTCGTCGACGCCGAACGAGGGCAGCGCGCGGATGCGCTCGGCCACCTCGTTCTCGGACCCCTGGATCACGAGCGCGTCCGACATGGCTCGTGAGAAGGTGCCGTCCTCGGCCTCGGGGAAGCCCGCGTCCTGCCACATGGCGGAATAGAACGGCAGCCTCGGGTAGAAGCCCAGTTGCGCCTGGGCCGCCTCCCAGACGGCGTCGGCGTCTTCCGAGACAACCACGGGGGTGTGGGAAACGAGAGCGGGACGCGCCCTCCCCGCCGCCTGGGCCCCTTCCTCCATGGCGGGTATGGCCACGCGCCGCTGGTGCGCGAGCGGGCTCACCCACGAGATCGCGCCGTCGGCCAGTTCGCCGCAAAGCCGGTAGGCGTTCGGGCGAAGGGCCGAGGCCATCACCTGTACCTGCGTGGGCGCCTGCAGTTGCGCCTCGCAGTGCAGCCGCTCGCCGTGAAATTCGACCGCCCCCTCCTTGAGGATGGCGTTCAGGATCGTGAGGTACTCGCGCAGGTGCTGGAGGGGCCGTACGAACTCGTAGCGATACACGCTCTCGACCGCCGGCTTGTGACTCGGGCCGACGCCCAGCTTCAGCCGCCCGGGAGCCAGCTGGTCGACCACGACCGCGCCCTGCACGACCGCCAGGGGGTGGCGGGGGAATGTGGGGATGATCGATGTGCCGAACCCGATCTGTTCGGTGTCGCCGGCGGCGGCTGCGAATACCGCAAGAGGGTCGGGAGCGGGGCCGCCGCTCGTGAGCCAGGCCGTGTCCACGCCTGCGCGGTCGGCCGCCACGATGCCGTCGATGAGCCCGCTCGCATCGCGGGCGAGGATGTGCGTCCCGATCGTCAGGTTCTGCAAGGTTCCTCCGGGCGCCGTCCGGCGGCGCGTTCGCGAAACATGGTACGCGCAGCGACCTCGCTCCCGTCCAGCGACACCCTCCCCTCGGGGCTCTCCGCTCCCGCGGCGACCATCGCCGCACAACTTCCGAGGAGGATGGAATGCGAACATTTCTCTCGAACTACGCGAGGGCGGTAGCGGTGCTCCTGCGCGCCGCCACCGGCCTTGCACTGCACGGCCTGCTGCGGCCGCGCACGGACTGCGCCATCGAGGCGGCGACGGGCCGGGTGGCGCGGGCATGACCGGCGCGCAGGTCGCGGTCGGCCGCAACATCGTCAACGTCGTCTCCGTGCTCGCCCTCGTCCTTGTCGTCTCGCTGCTGGGCCTCATCGCCCTCGGCGCGGTCGATGGCGACGCGGGCGTGCGCAGCACGCTCACGCACGTGTCCGAGACGGTCCTGGGTCTGTTCGTCGGCCTCGCCGCCGGCCGCCTGACCAGCCCCGCCTCAGGCAAGCTGGCTGCGGGAAGCTAGCGGCAAACTGCTTGAGCGGATGATAGCGTATACGCTATCATCCGCTCTGTGGATCTCGCCCGGCGTATCCAGCGGCTGAAGAAGAGCCGTCGCAACGTCCGGCCGCAAGACCTTCACCGGCTCCTTGTCGCAGCGGGGTTCACGCGACGTTTCGGGAAGGGTGACCATTGGGTCTACCGTCACCCGGACTGGTCAGGTGGGCGGCTGGTAATCGACCCACGAACCCCGTTGCTGCCAGCCTATGTTTCGAAGGCCATTCGCGCGATAGAGGAGGTATTGGAATGAACGCCGTCACTATTCAGAATTACCTCAGGCGGCCGTACCACATCGAAATCGTCTGGAGCGAGAGCGAGGATGGAGATGCTGGCTGGGTGGCGGAGGTGAAGGAGCTTCGTGGGTGTATCGCCCAGGGACGAACTCGCGAGGACCTGCTCGCGAACATCGATCGCGCCATGGAGGCGTGGATCGACGACGCCCTCGAAGCTGGCGACCCGATTCCCGAGCCCCGGGCGGACGTCTCCTACAGCGGAAAGGTGCTCGTGAGGATGCCTCCCTACCTTCATGGTGAGCTGGCCGCGGAGGCTGAGCGTCAGGGCGTGAGCCTCAATCAGCTCGCCGTGACGCTGCTCGCTCGAGGAACAGGCGCGGCCAGCCAACGTGGGGAGGTCGCTACCCCCCGCTGAGCGCCCCGCGCGGGTACCCTTGGCGCCAACACCAAGGACAGGGAGGACGCCATGGAGAAGCTGGTCGATGGCGATCTCGGCATCGTGCGGGCTGGTCCCGCCGGATTCGGCAACAACATCTACATCGTGATCGACGAGGCCTCCGGCGAGGCCGCCTTCATCGACGCCCCCGACGAGGTCGAGAAGAGCATCGCTGCCGTCGAGTTCGCCGGTGTCGAGCCCTCCACCATCCTGCTGACGCACTCGCACCAGGACCACACCGCGAGCATCGCGGCGCTCAAGGAGCGCTACGGCTGCCGCCTCATCGCCGACCCGGCCGAGCCCTGGATCCCGGAGGGCCAGCTTGACCAAGCCGTCACCGATGGCGACACGGTCAACGTGGGCGGCATCGCCTTCGACGTCATCGCCATTCCCGGCCACACCCCGGCAAGCACGGCTTTTGTCCACGGCTCCCACGCGTTCGTCGGCGACACGCTCTTCCCCGGCGGGCCCGGTCACTCCCGTTCGAACGAGCTCCTGCAGCAGGAGATCGGGTCGATCACCTCGCGCCTCTACGCCCTCCCCGACGAGACCACCGTCTGGCCCGGCCACGGCGACAACACGACCATCGCCGCGAGCAAAGCCGAGTACGAAGTCTTCGCCTCCCGCGACCACGCCCCCGACCTGCACGGCGACGTGCTCTGGCTGGAGTCGTAGGGAGAGCGCTCGCTTCGCTCGCTGAGTGGAGCGCGCGGCGGTTGACCGGCCCGCTTTCACTGCGGGACAATAGCTGTACCGGTCCCGAGGAGAGCATTCTCGGGCGCGACGCCCCCGCCGATTGGCGTGGGGCGTCTCTTCTTTAGTGCCAGTTCGAGGGGCGCTGCAACGGAAAGCTGGCGTTGCTGCGTACGACCTCGGGTAGCTGGCTGTTCCGGAGTGAGTCAGCGCCAATCACCAGGGAGCCTGTCGCGGTCTCACGAAGCTGACTCGATCGTCTGTTCGGCGGAAAAGCGACAATGACTCGCTTGTTGTAGCGCTCCTTCACCGCGAGCACGGGCGCCGGTCAGGTCTCCGTCGGCGGATACCACCACCGCAGTGTCAAAGGCGTCGGCGTGAGCGTCGCAAACCAACTCGACGGCGATGTTCACGTCTGTCATCTTCTCCTCGTAACCACCCCGTCTCCGCGGGACGAAATACCCGTAATGGATTGAGAGGTCGGGCAGGGTCGCCAACGCCTCCAGGTAGGTGTTCTGGCGGATTGGCTTGTCAGGGTCATCCGGGTCGGGCAAGACCCGCGCGGTGAAGTAGCGGACTGCCACGAGCACCTGCCCCGGACGCAGCAGCCTCTCCGCGAGGAGCTTCAGGTCGAGCCAGTAGTAGCGTTTCCAACCCTTGTCCCTGAGGCCGTAGAAGAGGTTGAACCCGTCGACGTAGACAGCGACACGAACGGGTGTCACTTGCCACGCTCTCCCGAGCCACAGGACATGCCTAAAGGGTAGCGGCAAACTTTTGGGACAACAAATGTAGTGTGCTTCCAGCGCGCGGAGCGCTCCACTCAGCGAGCGGAGCGAGCGCTCTCCCGGCCTCGCTGCTACGATCCGTGCCCATGGCGATTGTTTCTGAGTCCGGAGTCGACGAGGCGCGCATCCGTGCGGCCGTCATCGAGATGCTGGAGGCAGTGGGCGACGACCCCGCCCGCGAGGGCCTGGTCGAGACGCCCCGGCGCATCGCCGAGATGTACGCCGAGATCTTCCAGGGCCTCAACGAGGACCCCGCCGACTACCTCAAGGTGGGCTTCGAGGTTGCGCACGATGAGATGGTCATCCTGCGCAACATCCCCTTCTACAGCATGTGCGAGCACCACCTGCTCCCCTTCCACGGCGAGGCCCACGTGGGCTACCTGCCCGAGGGTCGGGTCGTCGGCATCAGCAAGCTCGCGCGTGTGGTCGAGGCCTACGCCCGCCGCCCCCAGCTGCAGGAACGCCTGACGAGCCAGGTCGCCGAGGCCATCATGGAGGCGCTCCAGGCGGACGGCGTCGCCGTGGTCGTCGAGGCCGAGCACCTGTGCATGACCATGCGGGGCGTGCGCAAGCCGGGCAGCCGCATGGTCACGAGCGCGATGCGGGGCCAGTTCAAGCGCTCGAGCGTGACGCGCTCCGAGTTCCTCGCCCTCGTCCACGGTTCCTCCTAGCCCGCCATGCCCGATGCGGCGGCCGGCGCCGAGCCCACCTTCGACGATGGCCCCCTGCCCCTCATCACCTCCGAGCCGTTTGAGGCGCTCGCCCCCGAGTGGGCCGCACTACATCGCGAGACCCCCGGTGCTCTTCCCTTCTCCCACCCCGCCTGGCACGAGGCGTGGCTGCGCCACTGCGGCGCCGACGCCTTCCCCGTGTTTCTCGCCCTCCGCGAGCCCGCCGATGACGATGGGGAAGCGCCCCTCGTGGGCGTCATCCCCATCGATGTCGGGGGCGCGGAGCCGCGCTTCCTCGGCGACCCCGACCTGAGCGACCACTCCGGGGCGCTTGTTGCGAAGGGGCGGGAGGTAAGGGCGGCAGCCGCGCTCATCGAGTGGCTTATGGAGGACCTCGCATCCGGGTTCGAGGCATGGGGACTCCCCCCGCCCGGCCCCCTCCGCTCCGCCCTGATAGCCGCCGCCGGGCGCTATGGCTGGAGCGCGGACGAGGAGCCAGAAGCGGTCACACCGACGGTCGAGCTGCCCGACACGTGGGACGCCTACCTGGCCGCGCTCCCGAAGAAACACCGCCACGAGTTGCGCCGCAAGCTGCGCAACCTCGAACGCGAGGGTGACGTCGGGTTCGTGTCCGCGACGGGGCCCGGGGAGGTGGCGGAGGCGATGGAGGGCCTGCTTACGATGATGCGCGACAGCCGCGAGGACAAAGCCGCCTTCCTCACCCCCGAGCGGGAAGCCTTCTTCCGCGACCTCGCAACCGGCCTGAGCGAGCACGGGCTGGCACGCATCTCGACGCTCACGTTCGATGGCCGCCCCGCCGCCCGCATCTTCGCCCTTGAAGGGGGCGGCGCGACGATGCTCTACAACAGCGGTTTCGACCCCGCCCTGTCGTCGCTGGCGGTGGGCCTGCTGTCGAAGGCACTTCTCGTTCGCGACGCCATCGAGCGCGGTCGGGACGCCGTCGACTTCCTGCGTGGCACGGAGCCCTACAAGCGCCACCTCGGCGGCCAACCCCGCGACATCGTGCGCCTACGCCTGTCGCGGGGCTAGGTGCCCCCATAGTTGACATACCGGGAACGTTTGCGAACCTGTTTGTATGGCTGAGAGAAACACAGGTAAGGATCGGCGAGCAACAAGACTCCCTACGTTCCGCGGCACGGGGCTGCGACGTGGGATCGCGCTTGATGAAGGGTCTGCCCTCCTTGATGTGATGGACGACCTGGAGGGTCCGCCCATCTCCGACCCACCGGGTGAAGCACGGAAGGGCACCTAGGCGCTACGCTATTCGGACGCTCATGCGAATCGCGCAGGTCTCCTACCACACCAACCCCGTGGCCCCGCTCGGCGGCCGGCAGACGGGCGGCATGAACGTGTACGTCCACGAGCTCTCACGAGAGCTCGCCCGGCGCGGCCACCAGGTCGACATCTTCACGCGACTCGACGGTGAACGGCCCGAGGTCACGGCGCTCGCCCCCAACCTGCGGCTCGTGCAGCTTCCGGCCGGTCCGCCGGCCCCGCTGGAGAAGGAGCTGCTGGCGCCCTTCGTGCCCGCCTTCGCCGCCGAGATGAGCCGCTTCGCCGCAGACGAGGGCCAGTCCTACGACCTCGTGCACAGCCACTACTGGCAGGGAATCGCCGCGGGCGAGCCCTTCGCCCGCGCCCAGGACGCCCCCCACCTGGTGATGTTCCACACCCTGGGCGAGGTCAAGAACCGCGCCCGCATCTCCGAAGAGGAGCCGGGCGAACGCATCCGTCGCGAACGCGAGCTGGCCGCCACCGCCGACGCCATCATCTCCGCCTGCGCCCACGAGCACGACCTGCTCGCCCGCTACTACGACGCCGACCCCGCCCGCATGGTCAGCATCCCCTGCGGCATCGATACCGACCTCTTCCGCCCCCGCGACCGCGAGGAAAGCCGTCGCGCGCTCGGGATCGAGCAGGATCGCCCGGTGCTGCTCTGGGTGGGCCGCCTGGAGAAGCTGAAGGGCGTCGACATCCTCATCGATGCGGTCGCGCAGCTGGAGGACCCGGAGGTGCTCCTGTTGGTCGTCGGGGGCGAGCACGGCCACGAGCTGCGCGGCGAGCTGGAGGAGCAGGCCCGCGCGGCCGGTCTTGCCGGAAGCGTGCGCTTCACCGGCGCCGTGCCCCACGAAGACCTTCCCGACTGGTACAGCGCCGCCGACGTCTGCGTCGTGCCGAGCTACTACGAGAGCTTCGGGTTGGTGGCGGTCGAAGCGATGGCCTGCGGAACGCCCGTCGTCGCCTCGCGCGTCGGCGGGCTCGTCTCGACCGTGACCGACGGCGTCAACGGCTTCCTCATCCCCTGGCGCTGCCCCGAGCCCTTCGCGGAGAAGCTCGAGGTGCTCATCCGCAACCCCGAGCTGCGCGCCAACTTCGCCCGCTCCGCGCGCGACTCCGTGCAGCGCTTCCGCTGGGACGAGGTCGGCCGCGGCATGGACGAGCTGTACGGGGACGTCATCGCCGCCCACGCCAGGAAGGAGCCGGTCGCATGAGTCTCGGAGACGCCCTCCGCTCCGTGGGACGCTGGTTCGCCGGCGGCGAGCCCGAGCCGGAAACCGACCCCAACGCACTCGGGACGCCCGCCCGCGCGATGGTCGTGATGGCCCACCCCGACGACGCCGAGTTCGTCTGCGGCGGTACCGTGGCGAAGTGGTGCGCCGAAGGCGCCGAGGTCGTCTACGTGGTCGTGACGGGCGGAGACAAGGGCACGCACGATCCCGAGATGCACCCGGAGAAGCTGGCCGCCATCCGCGAGGAGGAGCAGCGCGCCGCCTGCCGCTCGCTCGGGGTGAAGGAGTGCGTCTTCCTCGGCCATCCCGACGGCCACACCATCGACGAGGAGGAGCTGCGCGGCCAGATCGTGCGCCTCATGCGCATCCACCGCCCCGACGTGATCGTGACCTGGGACGCCTTCCGCCGCGGCTTCAACCACCGCGACCACCGCAACGTCGGCGTCCTAACCGCCGATGCGGTCTACCCGCTCGTGCGCGACCGGCTCTACTACCCGCGCGACGAGGAGGACGGCCTCCCCTCGCACCAGGTCAACGAGGTGCTCTTCGCCGGCAGCGAGGACGCCGACTACACCGTCGATGTGTCGGACCACTGGGAGACGCGCCTCGAAGCGGTGCTCTGCCACACCAGCCAGATCGGCGGTCGCACGCGCGAGGACTTTCTGCGGATGCGCGAGGAGATGATCGCGCGCCAGGGTCATGCCCGCATGGAGGAGCGCTTCCGTCGCTGGTCGATCCGTCGCTCCCCACCCCCGCCCCCC
>Ga0209754_1001534_pt1 | contig 22216 bp, 15 predicted proteins | sample MesohylBB_FD_187295 | JGI IMG/M metagenome (GOLD analysis project Ga0209754, IMG submission 187295) | Host-associated microbial community of the marine sponge Aplysina aerophoba from Gulf of Piran - sponge mesohyl, lysed by bead beating... | ecosystem: Host-associated > Porifera > Sponge >... | reverse complement strand
GGTCCGCGCGCTTGCGCGCCCGCTCCAGCCGCAGCCGGGGGTTCAGGCAGACCATCAGCCGCTCGCCGGGGAAGTCCGGGCCCGCGACCTCGGCCACCGCGTCGGGAAACTGCGCCCCGGGCTCCAGCGGGGCGGGAGCGCCGTCCGCGCCGTCCTTCAGCAGCTTGCGGATGTCCTGCGTCTTCAGGGCCGAGATCCAATCGATCCCCGCCGGCTCGAGATCCTCGCGGATCCGCGCCGCGGTGAGCATCCCCCGGTCGCCCACGAGAGCCACGCGGTCGATGCCGAAGCGCTTGCGGATCTTGTTCACCTGCGAGGCCACCGTCGACGGGTCCGCGGCGTTTCCGGGGAACACCTCCACCGCGACCGGGCAGCCGTCGGCGGCGCAGAGCATCCCGAACACGATCTGCCGCTTGCCCCTCTTTCCGTCACGGCTGTGGCCGAAGGCCGCGAGAGGGCAGAAGGTTCCCTCCAGGTAGCTCGATGAGACGTCGTACAGAATGAGCGTTCCGTCCTTCAGGCTCCGCTTCGCCAGACTCCTCTCGATCCAGGGCTGGCGCTTCAGCAGCCAGTCGAGCATGTCGAGCACCTCGTTGCCGGCGACAGGGCCGAGCCCGAGCAGGGCGCCGAGGCTGCTCGTCGCGGTCTCGGGCGACAGCCGCCGGGCGATGGCGAGTTTGGATTCGGGCGACAGCACCCTCGAGACGACGGCGGCCAGCGCCAGCTGGCGCTCGCGGCTGCAGGTCCGGTGAAGCATGCTCTCGAGGCCGAGATCCCGTGCGGTGCCCAGGACGGCGGCGACATGTCCGTGCAGGAGGGAGCGCTCCACCTGCATGAGGTCGCCGACGTCGCTGACGGCGACGGCGCCCTTGAGCACGGCCCGGAAGCCATCGACGATCTCGGGCGGGAACTTCGAGAGATTGGCGACGGTCCTCTTGCGGATCCGCTTTCCCTCCCGCCATGCTTGGCGGAGGAGGATTGCGGGCTTTCCGGCCTGGTTGGGGACGGATTCGATGTTGTAGGCCATGGCGGGTATCCGTTATGGGAATTTTCCGGGCGCCATTATGCCGACCCGGGCTATGATGTCAAGCAAAAAAAATGTTGCGTCCTCGTTCAATCCCATCGGAGCCGCTCGCCGGATGCGCCGGACTCCGCGCCTGCGCGCGTTATTGCAACAGAAATCCATCTACAGGGCCTCTGGATCGCAGATTCCCGTTTCTTGTCAAAGGGTTGTGCGCAAAATGCCCGTTTGAAGTTCCGTTTAGTTTTCCGCATGGATTAGTTCTCCTTGAATGATCGCGGACCCTGCCTATCCGCGTATTAGACCGGCCGTGCCGGAAGGGCCGCGGATCCAGTTGCTACAACAGTCGCTCCTTATGCGATTCTTTAAAATTTCATGGACGGAAGACTCCTCAATTCCGGGTTGCCTTTTCGTCCGAACCAGGAATCTCGCGCCGCAAGCGATTTCGCTTTCGCATGGGTTTCGGCACCGCGGTTCGGAAGCCGTTCCCGATCGCAATTCCGCGCCGGCGCACCGGCTGGAGGACATTCGGCTTTCATTAAGCAAAACCGGACTCCGCATGCCGCCATCCATTTGCCGGACAAGCCTCGAGCCCCGCTCCTGCGCAATACGTTTTGGATCAGGCCGGCAGAGGCGGCAGCCTGCCTTCGGCCTTAAGCGCAAGGAACGCGCGATATGTAGCCTTGATGCCGTCCTCGACCGGCATGCTCGGATAGTCCGGCACGTGGGATCTAAGGGGAGCGTCATCTAGGTCCGCCGGAAAGGGAAGCTGAGATCCCGCGCAGGAGATTTTCGCGCCGGGAGCTAGCGAGCGCACGACATCGAGGCCGGCTTCAACGGTTTCGCAAGGTCCGTTCAAATTGAACACAAAGGCTCCGTCGCCGTCCTGCGATACTGCGGCAATGAAGGCGGCGGCGGCCTCGCCGGCGTAGAGCCAGCTTAGCGGACCGGTATACGGAACGATATATTCTTCGTTCCTGGCGGCCGCCTGGATGGCAACCGTGTTCCTCGAGCTAACGCCCTGATCGCGCGCCAAGCCGTAGACGATGCATGGTCGGATACATACGGACGGCACTTCCCAGTCGGCCCAGTAAACGAAGGCCGAATGCTCGTTGGCCTTCTTGTACGCCCCGTAAAGAGTCTCGTGCCAGGCCCCGCCTTGCGGAAACGCCAGGGAAGCTACCGAGGAAGCAAGGACGGTCCGCTTGATTCCGGCCTCTCGAGACGCCTCCAGCACGTTGATCGTGCCTTCAACGTTTACGCGCGCGCCGAGCGCCGGCGTCGCCTTGCAGAACGGGACCTGCAGGCCAGCCAAATGAATAATCGACTTGATACCGCGATTCCCGACAACGGTCCTGATATCGCGCGCATCGGTTATGTCCCCGACCTCCCAGGCCAGACTTTCCGCGGCGTCCCGTCCCATGACGAGGCTCGGACGCATTCGATCGGCCGACAGGTCGAAACCTATGCATGCCACGCCGGATCTTTGTAGGATCGCCATGGTCCACGCGCCAATGCAGCCCCCCGCGCCGGTTACAAGAACCGGTTCTCTGAGCCTTTCGGGGTTAACCAAGAATTTGTCGGTAAGGAAGTCCATGTCGTTTCATCCTGTTCAAAGGCTATTCGATACTAATGTCGAAGTGGAGCCGCTGGAACTGCTTAATTGCACTCCGGTCGGGAACGATGCCGAGTCCGGGGCCGTCCGGGGTGACGGCCAGCCCGCCCTTCAGCGGCAGCAGAGCGCCCGCGAACGCCTCGCGCAGCGAATTTTCGTTGACATCGATTTCGAGCAATCCGTTTCCGCCCGCCGCGGACAGCAGATGCGCCGAGGCTAGCAGGCCGATTCCGCCGCCTAGGAAGTGAGGGCAATATCGCTTTCCCGAGGCGATCGTTCGCCGCGCGATGTCGAGGCAGCCGGACACGCCGCCCCACTTGCAGACGTCGGGCTGAACAACGCCGAGAATATCGCCGGAAATCGCCGAGTCGAATTCGGCCGGCGACCGCATGTTTTCGCCGGCGGCTATAGCATGGCCCAGCGACTCGGCCGCGCGCGCCCACTCCTGCAGCGGGCGGTCGACTCGAAGCGGTTCCTCGACCCATTCGAAGGGAGCGGCGTTTATGCTGTCCTTAAGCTCGATGACATCGGCGACGCTCCAGTTCTGATTTGCGTCGATTGCCAGAATCTCGCCGTCCTCCAGCCACCCGGGGTAGGATTCCATCGCGCGCAAGTCGCTCTCGCGGTCGAAACCGACCCTGACCTTGAACGCGCTGTAGCCGAGGCTCCGGGCTTCGGGAATCATCTCGGCAGCCTGCCGGCTGTCGATCCCGCTAGCATAGCAATTGAGAGCGCGGGGCAATCCGCCAAGAAGCCGCGCTAGGGGAATATTCGCGCGCCTTGCCGCCAAATCGTGCACCGCCATGTCGACGCCGCTCGAAATTTGGTCGGCAGGGCCGCCCTCCCCGGACTGCAGGGCCAGGGCATGCAGCCTGCCCCTGACGATTTGAAAGGCTGAAGACGGCATCCCGGTTTCGACCGCCGCAAGCGCCGGCCTTAGAACGGCGGCTGCAAGATTCGCTCGGTATTCGGCTCCGGGAGCCGGGAAATTGCACCAGATCTCGCCCCATCCCTCCGCGCCTTCGGCATCCTCGATCCGAATTAGCAGTGCCGGCCTAGACTCGAGCGTTCCGAAAACGGTCTTGAGCGGAACCGACAGGCGATGCCGCAGGCAAAAGATCTCGAGTCTTGCCAGTTTAGGCGCAATTCTCATATTCGGTCCCAAGGTTGCAGCGGTTCAATACGGTTCACTAGGCAGTATGCGGCGCGAGGGATGAAATCGCCTGGGCGAGTTTCGCCCGAATGAGCTAGACTTGCCCTCCGCCGCGCATTTGCATCATTGTTTTTCCGAAGACTTATCGTATTCGAACGAAAAAGGGTAGGATTTGCAACGGCAATGATCGGCCTGAATCGAAGCCGGCGGATACTTGCCGGAAGCAAGGCGGCCGAATCTCGAAGGCTTTAGGTTCAGAGAGAAGACTGCCGCACCCGCACGATTCCAAATCGCGAAACCAAGCGACCGCGCAAGCCGGTTGCAAGATCGAACGGTTACGTTCGGACGGCTGACCAGCCCGCTGCATGGCCCTGCGAATTCGGAAACGGGGCGATGCAGTGGAATTCGCGGTCATCGCAGTCGACTCGACAGCACCGAGCGCGGCTCGGTTCCGGAGGCGGATTATCGCGAATAGCGAGCGGCGCGCCTCGATTCGGCGAATTCATAACCGGGCGAAGCTGCGCGGAAACGCGAATGTCCGAGCGGCAGGTTTCCTCGAATCGCCAACGCGATGCTCGAAGTGCGATTCAATCGAATCCGGACCAGGATTCAACGGATGCGCATAATGGCGCGGTGCATGCGTTCGCGACCTGAACAGGAACGAAAGCCGCGCCATTGCCAAAGGAGGAAACGCAGCTCCCGGAAGTCTCCGGAGGAGGAATAGTAAATCCTTTCCTGCCGTCCGAACGGGATCGAATCCTGTCGGCAACCGAGCGAATCGCCGATCGGCCGAGATAGAATTGGAGGGTCGATGCACTTGGAGCCGCAAGCCGAAGGCTGGCCTAAATCAGGCATCTTCGAACGTTTCAATTTCGCATGAAGCCGCGGCGTTATTTGAAGCCGCCGGCCGAATGGAACGATGGCAACGAAATCGGCCGGCGATGCCGGGACTTCCCTATGCGAGCAATCGCATCCCCGGACGCAGGCGCGTAAAGCCTATTCTGTCCAACCGACAGGGATTGGCGCCCGGGGATTCGGCGAACAGAATGCTCCCGGCGATGTCTTCGTAGTCGGCCATGAAATGGACGGCGCTCTTAACGCAGAGAATGCGCCATTCCGATGGCTCAATTCCCACGACGCGAAACATTTCCTTGTCGGCATTTTGAGCGCGCTCGCTTCCGACGACTACGGTAACGCCGGTTCCGAGAAGCCGAAGCCGAGCCATGGGCCCCAATTCGGCGCGGCAGCCGCCGAACATCGGTCCGGTAAAAGTAAAACTTCCGTCGGAAAGCGCTTCAACCTTTGCGCTTGCTTCGAAGGGGCGCGAAAATTCGACGTACCGTCCTCCAATCCCGGCTTTGATTACGCTTCCAACGCCGGCCTCGTGGGCCTCCCGCGCGGTTGTCGGATCGTGAATCATCGAGATTGCAGCATCCCGAGCGCCGGCGTCGACCAGTTCGCGCAGCAATCCGGTCGTATCGCCCGGAGCTCCGGCGCCCGGATTGTCCTGAGGATCGGCGATGACCGTCGGACATCGACTCGCTCGCATTGCTTCCCGCACGGCGACCTTCGCGTCGACGAGACGGGACGTAAAGCGCGATTCAGCATCAAGAAGCATGCGCTCCATCAGATTCGCCGCGCCGTCCGCCTGCTCCTGCGTGTCGCCGTAGGCGAACACCGACGGGCCGCAGCACGGCACGTCGGCCGGCGGGAATCCCAGGCAAACATCGGCCGAAACCGCGCCGCAGCCGTCAAGGGCGGCGTAGATCTCTCTAGCCGGGCTGAATCTCGTCGACTGCGCCGTAATCGGTATCAGAAAATCGATTTGGCGAAAGCTTCCGCGCATAGGGCCGGCCATGGCCCGATCGAGCAGCGCCGCCGCCCTTGCTCCCGTTTCGGCGATATCGACGTGCGGATAGGTTCTGTACGCGGTAACGACCGTCGCCTGCTCGAAGAATTCCCGGCTCATGTTTCCATGCAGATCGAGGCTAACCGCGATCGGAAACTCCGGACCGACGCGCTCTCGGATCCTTCGCAGAATCTCCGCTTCGGCATCGTCGTGCCTCCGGGTGACCATCGCCCCGTGCAGGTCAAGGTATACGGCGTCCGCCTTCGCGGCGATTGCGCCGTCGACGATCTCGCGGCTTATCCGCTCGAATGCATGGTCGCTCACGTAGCCGCCGGGTTCGGCCATCGCCCATAGTATGGGCGCGATCTCATGCCCGCAGGCATCGACAAATCCCGCAATCGGAATGTTCAGCCCCTTGAATCGGGATAGAATCGCTTCGCCGCGAGTTAATCCGGGCCAGGCCGCATCTCGCTCGAAGCTCTCGAAATCCGTCGGAACCGAAGAGAAGGTGTTGGTTTCATGCTGAAACCCCGCGACGGCGATTCTGGTCACTGCGTCGGCACTCCGCCGAGCACGGTTCCCGCGACCGGAATATCGGCCAGATCCATGGGCGGCGTTTCAAGCGGATCCTCGTCCAGAATGCAGAAGTCGGCGTACTTGCCGCACTGGATCGATCCGACCCGGTCATCTAGCTTCAAGACGTGGGCCGCGCCCAAAGTGATGCAATGCAACGCCTGCCGAACTGCGATGCTCTGGGAATCGCCCAGCCTCCTCCCGCCCATGGACAGCCGGTTGACCGCGCACCAGGCGGTCTTCAGCGGCGCGAGCGGCGTAACCGGCGCATCCGAGTGAATCGCGAAATCGCCGCCGAAAACATCCCACGCGTCCGCGCACGCGTTCATTCTGCAAGCGCGGTCCGCGCCGAGGGAGCGGTCGAGATGCACATCGCCGAAATAATGCAGGTGATTAGCGAAAAGATTCACGGTCAGGCCAAGCGCCCGCATGCGCTTGAATTGATCGATCCCGGCAAGCTGCGCATGCTCGATCGTGTGCCTGAGATCGGGGTTCGGAGACCGGAGAATCGCCGCCTCGAACGCGCGAATTGTCTGCTCCGACGCCTCGTCGCCGTTTGCGTGCACATGCACCTTGATTCCATTGGAATGCAGTGTCGAAATCGCGTCCCGGAACTTGTCCATGTCCATGTTCCAGATGCCGTTGCCCGGCCTCGCCAGGTAGCCGGGCGGCTTCAGCATTGCGGTTCCGCCCTGGATGGCGCCGTCCGTAAATAGCTTCGCCGAGCCCAGATGCAGCTTCGGCGTCGAGCGCGCCCGGATCTCCCCGGCTCGATTCGCCGCCTCCGCGGGGTCCACTCCCATGGCCGACATGACCGGCGCGTAGCGAACCGGGAATTCGCTTTCGGAGGTAACCCGATGCAGCATTCCCACCTCTTCGTCGTCGAGATTCGAGAACAGGTCGGCGATCGTCGTCACGCCGCAGGTTCGCGCCAGCTTGCCGTAGCCGCGCAATGCGCGTTCGTCGGTCATCTCCTGAAGGCTCAATCCGCACCTGTCCATGACGGGGGCCATCGCATCAAGTTCCAGCAGCTCGCCGGTCGGAGTCCCGTCGGGGCCAATGCAGACGCCCTCCATGCCGCGCATGGAGTCGATGCCGCAAATGTCCAGAGCCTTGCTGCTTGCCGTAAGGACGTGGAAATTCGAGTGCATGACCGCCACCGGATGATCGGCGGAAACCGTGTCCAGAAGGTTCCGGTCGATCCTCGCGCCGTCGACAAAGGCGGCGTCGTAGCCCCAGCCGACAACGAATTCGCCCGGCTTCGTTCCGGAGGCTCTTTTTTTCAGCTGCTCGACAATCTCGCCGCAGGTCGCGGCGCCCGGCTGGGTCCTTCCATCCGGATCCGATCGCGGATAGTGGCCCAGGTATTCGAACCGCCAGACTCCTCCCGCCATGACGTGGGCGTGCGCCTCGACCAGGCCGGGGAAAATTACCTTGTCCGCGTACCGGTCGTCGATTTTGAACTCGCCCCAGGGGACGGCGCAATCGGCGCCGCCGACAGCGATGACGATGCCGTCCCTCGCGGCGACATGGGTCGCCGCCGGCCGGTTGCCGTCCATGGTAATGACTTTTCTCGCGGAAAAAACTGTGATCATGCCGTCGCCTTCCTGCCTGCGGAAACCCGAGAATCCCGCCGCGAAAGCCGGATTCAACAAGGCGCCAAGCACTAGAAAATGTTTGCAACGCTGTCAAACTTGAAATAGACGCGCCGGCATCGGTGCGCTGCCATCGATCAATCGAACAGGCGGCAACTCGTATTCGAGCCGCCGAAACCCGGCAGCCGGAATTTTCAAGGCGATGATTGATTGCCTGCGCGAACGCGAACATTCCGCGCCTTAATGTGGAGACAATGATGATGAACCGAAATTGGATGCGCCTGGGACTTGCGACGACGGCGCTGGCGCTGATGGCTCCCGCCGCGTCCGGCGAAACCGTATTGCGCGTGATCCCTCACGCGGACCTTAAGAACCTCGATCCGATCTGGACTACGGCCTACATTTCCAGAAATCACGGCTACATGATCTACGACACGCTGTTCTCGATGGACGAGTCGTTCACGCCGCAGCCGCAAATGGTCGACAGCTGGACAGTGTCGGAAGACGGGATGGTTTATACTTTCACGCTTCGCGACGGCCTGCTGTTCCACGACGGCTCGCCCGTGACGTCCGAGGATGTCGTCGCATCGCTCAATCGCTGGGGCCAGCGCGACGGCATGGGGCAGCAGCTCTATTCGAACATGGGAAGTCTCGAGTCCGTCGACGAGAAAACCGTGGTTCTGACGCTTGAAACTCCATTCGGGCTGGTTATCGAGGCTCTCGGAAAGATCTCGTCGAACGTGCCGTTCATCATGCCCAAGGAAGTTGCGATGACGGATCCGTTCGAGCAGATAACGGACTACACCGGCTCCGGGCCGTTCGTTTTCCAGGACGACGAATGGGTTCCGGGTTCGCAGGTGGTCTACACCAGGTTCGAAGACTACGCGCCGCGCAGCGAGCCGGCTTCCGCCGCCTCCGGAGGCAAGGTCGCCGGCGTGGACAAGGTGATCTGGACGTATTTCCCGGACCAGAACACGGCGATGAACGCGCTCATGGCGGGCGAAATCGACTTTTTCGAAAGCCCCAGCAACGACCTGATGCCGATTCTTTCGTCAAACCCGGACATCGTCGTTGAAGTCAACGACCCGCTCGGCAATATCGGCTTCGCCCGATTCAACCACTTGCACGCGCCGTTCGACGATCCCGCCGTTCGCCGCGCGGCGATCATGGCCATGAAGCAGGAAGACTACCTCGCGGCCGCGATCGGCGACAGCCAATTCTGGATGACATGCTATTCGGTCTACCCCTGCGGCACGCCCTACGCCACCGAGACGAACTCCGAAGCGATCATGACCGGCTCGGTCGAAGCCGCCAAAGAGGCTCTGGCCGCGACCGGATACGACGGAACCGCCGTCGTGCTCATGCAGCCGACCGACGTGCCCGTCCTGTCGGCCTTCTCGCTGGTTACGGCCGACAAGCTGCGCGCCGCCGGATTCGAAGTGGAGGTTCAGGCCATGGACTGGGCTACGCTCACGTCGAGGCGGGCCTTGAGAGATCCGGTCGCCGAAGGCGGATGGAACATGTTCCACACGTGGTGGATAGGCGCGGACGTCATAGACCCGATGGCGATCGCGTTCTCCGGCGACCCGGACGCCGGCTGGTTCGGCTGGCCGACCGACGAGGAACTCGAAACGGCGCGCGCTGCCTTCTCCCGGGCCACGTCGGCGGAAGCCAAGCTCGCCCACGCCGTCAAGGCTCAGGAGCGCCTCTGGGAGATCGGCGCGTCCGGCGAACTCGGTCAGTTTTTCGTGCCCGTCGCCTATCGAAGCAACGTCAAGGGCCTTATCAAGTCGCCGGTGCAGTTCTTCTGGAACATAACCGTCGAATGATTTCGCCTGATTGAATTCTCGGCGCCCGGTCTGATTCCGGGCGCCGTTCGCAGGTGAGCAAGCATGTTCAAATATGTTGCAATGCGCGTGCTGTCCACGATACCGGTCATGGCCGTCGTGGCCCTGTTCGTATTCGTCCTCCTGAGGCTGGCGCCGGGCGATCCGGCCGCCGTCATCGCGGGCGACTACGCGACCGCCGAAGACGTTGAAAGAATTCGCCAGCAGCTTGGCCTCGCCGATTCGGTATTCGTGCAATTCCTTCGCTGGCTCGGCGGTCTTATGCAGGGAGACCTGGGCACGTCGATTTTTTCCAACCGCCCGGTTACGGAGCTGATCGGCCAGCGACTCGAACCGACGCTGCTGCTCGCCCTGACGACGATCGTCTTCTCGGTCGCGGTCGCGGTTCCCCTCGGCACGCTCGCCGCCTATCGCGCGGGAAGCGCCGTCGACAGGGTCGTAATGCTGTTTTCGGTCGGCGGCTTCTCCGTGCCGGTATTCGTTCTCGGCTATATTCTCATCTACACGATGTCGATGTCGCTCAAGATCCTTCCGGTGCAGGGGTATAAATCGCCCTTCGAAGACGGAATCGGCCCGTTTCTGATGCACATTACGCTACCGACCGTTACGCTCAGCGTAATATTCATCGCGCTGATCTCGCGCATGACGCGCGCGTCGGTTCTGGAAGTTCTCGAGGAGGACTATATCCGCACGGCGCGAGCCAAGGGGCAGTCCGAGTTCCGCATTCTGCTGCGGCACGCCCTCCGCAACGCGGCCGTGCCCATCGTAACCGTTATCGGCATCGGAATCGCGCTGCTGATCGGCGGCGTGGTGGTAACCGAAAGCGTCTACAACATACCCGGGCTCGGCAGGCTGGTGCTCGACGCGGTGCTGGCGAGAGACTACCCGATCATCCAGGGGCTGATGCTGTTCTTCAGTTTCATCTACATCATCATTAATTTGATCATCGACCTTTCCTACACGTTTTTCGATCCCAGGATCCGCTACTGATGCCGGAGGCCTCCGGAAACGCGCCGAGCGGAAGCGATCCCACGACATTTCGAATAGCTGTCGCCAACCGCAGCGTCCTTTGGGGCGGGTGCGCTCTAGCGGCTATTATGGTTTGCGCCGCGGCCGGCCCGTTTTTCGTCGCGGATCCCGTCGCGCTCAACCCGATGAACCGGCTCAAGCCGCCCGGCGCCGAAGGGTTTTTCGGAACCGACATGCTCGGCCGCGACCTGTTCAGCCGGGTTTTGAACGGAGCGCGGGTATCTCTGACCGTTGGAATCGCCGTCGCCGCTCTTTCTATCGCGGTCGGTCTCGTGCTCGGGCTGATCGCGGGATACATTCGGCTGCTGGACGCCGTCATCATGAGAGTCATGGACGGGCTGATGTCGATTCCGGCGATACTTCTCGCGATAGCGATGATTTCGCTTTCGGGCGCATCGCTGCTTACGGTCGTATCGGCGATCGTGATTCCCGAAATTCCTCGCGTGGTTCGGCTTGTCAGGTCGATCGTCCTGACCGTGCGCGAAGAACCCTACGTCGAAGCGGCGATCGCCTCGGGCACCAAGGTTCCGCAGATAATGTATCGGCACATTCTGCCCAACACTATCGCGCCGCTGATCGTGCAGGCGACCTACATCTGCGGCTCGGCGATGCTTCTCGAAGCGATACTCGGGTTCCTGGGCGCCGGGATACCTCCCGAAATCCCCTCCTGGGGCAACATCATGTCGGAAGGCCGAACATACTTTCAGCTAACGCCGTGGATAATCTTCTTCCCCGGCATCGCGCTGGCGTTGACGGTTCTATCCGTCAATTTCGTTGGCGACGGGCTGCGCGACACGCTTGATCCCAGGATCGCGAGAAGCATGCGATGACCGGCGTGCTCGAAATCGAAGGGCTGACCGTCAGCCTGCCGGCCGCGAGCGACAGGGAATTCGCCATCAAGGACGTGACGTTCAATGTCGAGGAGAGCGAAATCGTCTGCATCGTCGGCGAAAGCGGGTCGGGAAAGTCGGTCACCGCGTTTTCGGTCATGGGCTTGCTCGACCGCCGCTCGCTGGTTCCGGTGGCGGGCGCGATCCGGCTTCAGGACCGCGATCTCCTCAAGCTCGGCGACAGGGAGCTTCGGCGGCTGCGCGGCGAACGGATGTCCATGATTTTCCAGGAGCCCATGACGGCCCTCAATCCGGTCATGCGGGTCGGGGAGCAGATCGCCGAGATGCACGAAATCCATTCCGGCATGTCGAAGCCGAGGCGCAACGAGCGCGTGCTCCGGGCTTTGGAGGATGTCCGCCTGCCGGAGCCCGATCGAATTTTCAGCTCCTACCCGCATCAGCTTTCCGGCGGCCAGCGACAGCGGATCATGATCGCCATGGCATTGCTGCTCGAGCCGGTGCTGCTCATAGCGGACGAGCCCACGACCGCGCTCGACGTAACGACCCAGGCGAAGATTCTGAGCCTAATCAAGGATCTGCAGTCGTCGCGCGGCATGGGAGTGATGTTCATTACTCACGATTTCGGCGTCGTCGCCGAAATCGCCAACCGGGTCGTCGTCATGCAGAACGGCCTAGTGGTTGAACAAGGCCCGGTCGAAGAGGTCCTGCAATCGCCGAAGCATCCGTACACCCGCCTTCTTATCGACGCCGTTCCCTCCATTGAGCCGCCCGACAAGCCGGCGCCGAGCGGGAAGGTCGCTCTGGAAACCGAACGGCTGAACAAGGTATACAGTTCCGCAGGCTGGGTCGGCAGGAGCTCGACCGTCAAGGCCGCGCAGGACGTTTCCCTTACGCTGCGGCGAGGGGAAACCCTGGGCATCGTCGGCGAAAGCGGCTCGGGCAAGTCAACCGTCGCCAGATGCATCATGCGCCTGATCGACCCGACTTCGGGAGCCGTTCTAATCGACGGCGTCGATATCGCCGACATGCGGCAGAACAGGCTGAGACACCTCCGCCATCAGATTCAGATCGTGTTTCAGGATCCGTACCGATCATTGAATCCGAGGCGGAGCGTGGGAAAGTCTATCGTCGAAGGCCCTATGAATTTCGGGGTGCCGGAAGACGAGGCGTGGCGGCGCGCGAAAGATCTGATCGAAGTTGTCGGGCTTTCCGCGGACTCGCTCGACCGGTACCCGCACCAGTTTTCCGGCGGGCAGCGGCAACGCATCTGCATTGCGCGCGCCCTCGTCATGGAGCCGATTATACTGATTGCGGACGAGGCGGTTTCGGCTCTCGACGTTTCGGTCCAATCCCAGGTTCTCGACCTTCTCGACAGCATCCGCAGGAACTTCCAGCTTGCCGTTCTGTTCATCACTCACGACTTGCGCGTCGCGGCCCAGATTTGCGACCGCATAATCGTAATGCAGAACGGAAGGGTCGTGGAAACCGGCTCGACGTCCGCGCTCTTTTCCGATCCGAAGGCTCCCTACACGCGCGAGTTGCTTGCCGCGGCTCCCGGCCGTGCCTGGCAAGCGGGGAGCCGCGCCGAAAATTAGGTTCAATCGAGTCGTCGGCGAATTCCGGGAACTAATGCGCCGCTCCCGATTATTTTCCTTCGCAATCGCGCACTCGACGACGAAGCCGCTCATCCGAAAGTGCATTCCGGAATCGGCATTGCGGTCGGCATGCATAGCCGGCCGGCGCTTTCGAAAGCGAACCTGGAATTCTCGAATCCGCAATTTCAGTTTTGGAGCCGATCGGGGATCTGGTCGAAAAAGACGATTTCAAGAATTCGGCGGTCGCATCCCGCAGCGGGCCGGTCGATTCCTTCGAATTGCCGGCGATTCCGAGATTTCGACGAACACGGCTCGCAAAGCCGCCTCGGGCAAACCCGCCGCGGCGCGAGCGCCCGGAAATTCCCCTCGGCGCGCAAGTCCTCCGGATCGGATCGCCCTTGTTCCAGGCGGCTGCGCGACAGTCCGCGGCTCCCCGATGATTCGATGGCGCTCGGACAACGGGCGGCGGCGTTCGCCGCCTCGCTAATGACTCGGCTTGCGGACTACCGACGAGCGCCTGTAGTACCCCTGCACGATGCGATCGATGACCATCGCGCAAAACAGGATTCCGAGACCGGCCAGCATCCCCTGGCCCTTGGCTGCGTACTGCAGCGCAATAAGCACATCCTGGCCTAGCCCCTTGGCGCCGATGAGCGACGCGATGACAACCATCGACAAGCACATCAGGATCGTTTGATTAACTCCGGTCATGATCGACGGCATTGCTAGCGGAATTTCGATATCCTTGAGAAGAGTCCATCGGGTGCAGCCGAAGGCAACCGCGGCTTCCTTGGTGTTCTCGGGAACGCCGCGAATCCCGAGCGCCGTCAATCGGATCACCGGGGGCATCCCGAATACGAGGGTTGCCAATACTCCCGGCGGCTTTCCGGTTCCGAAAAAGGCTATGATCGGAATCAGGTAGACGAATGCCGGCATTGTCTGCATGAAGTCGAGAACCGGCAACGCGGCGTTGTAGGCGCGCCTGTCCTTGCCGAACCAGATGCCCAGCGGAATTCCGAACAGCACGCACAGGAATGCCGCGGCGCCAAGCAGGGCTACGGTCACCATGCTCGTCTCCCATAGGCCGAACAAGGCTAGATAGGCCAGCGCGGCGCCGGTGAACACTGCGACGCGCGGTCCCGCGAGCCGCCACGCCGCAACAATGATCACCGTCATGACAACGGGCCACGGAGCGTCTACGAAAACGGTTTCCAGCCCATCCAGGACTATTGTGATCGTGGAGACGATTCCGTCGAAAACGCCGGCGCCATTGAGCGACAGCCAATCGAACGCGCTATCCAGCCAGTTCGCAACCGGCGCATAGTACTGGTTCTTGCCTATCGGGATGCCGGTTAGAAACGGCTCGAGTTCGGGGGCTATTCGACCTGCCGTAAATCGGTAAAGAGTGAGCGGCACGATCGCCGCAAACAGCACGCCTCCCATGCCGACTCTGGTCCAGCTCCACCCCGACGCGATTCCGGAAGTGTCGGCTCTCCATCGCAAATACTGCCTCTCGTAGTGCATATTGGCGTAGAATCCCTGGAGCGCGCGCAGGCCGACGAGCAGCCCGATGCCGATCAAAAGAATGGTCAGACCTCCCTGGGACGCGCGCTCGGCTTCCTCCGCAACTCGCTTGGCAACTTTATCGAGATTCTCCGCCCGTTGCAGAAAGGTATCCGCATCCGAGTCGCCGGCGATCTTGGCCGCTTCGTGCTTTGCGATGAATTCGTTGTATTTCTCAGTGATTCTCTCGAGCCGCGCAAGTTCGTCGGCGCCCAGCTCGCCCCACCAGCCCCTGCCGATCTGGACCAGCGCGAGCACCTCCAGGATAAGGAATATCCAGAAGTGTCCCCACAGCCCGCGGGCCGCGCCCCAGAAGGGGCCGGCGAGCGCCGCCATCCCATTCCACGACCACGGAAATCGCGTCGCCGACTGGATTTTCTTGAATTCGCGGACGTAGTACTCCTGTCGCCGGCCGACGAAATTCTCCACGGAACTGGCGGTCTCTCGCGCCCGGGAGGAGGATTCAGTCTCATTCATTGGCTGTGTCCTCCCTTGATTGCCTTGAGAAGTCGGGCTTTGTCCACGATGCCGACATCGCTGCCTTCGCGCGTAATCACGATGGGGTTGTCGGTCGTGGTGGAAATGTCGATGAGGCCGCTCAAATCGGTATCGTGCGAAGCGCGGGGAGCGCGGTCGATATCCTCGCCGGAGCGTGGCCGGTACGAGGCGACAGGCTCCATGATGCTATGCGCGAAGACCAGCTTCAGCATCGAGATGCCTTCTACGAAGTCTCGCACGTAGTCGTCGATCGGATTGGTAACTATGTCCTCGGGCGTGCCGATTTGGACGATGCGCCCGTCCTTCATGATTGCGATCCGGTTGCCGATCCGAATAGCCTCGTCCAAGTCATGGGTTATGAAAATCGTGGTCTTGTTCAATTCCCCCGAGAGAGCCATGAATTGTTCTTGAAGCTGCCGCCGAATCAGCGGGTCTAAGGCCGAAAACGGCTCGTCCATCAAAAGCACTTCGGGATCCGGCGCCAGGGCTCTGGCAAGCCCAACCCGCTGTTGCATGCCTCCCGAGAGCTCGTGCGGAAATCGATCCTCGTAGCCATCGAGATTGACGAGGCTCAGGCAGCGCTGGGAGACTTCCCAGCGTTTCGACTTCGGCTGTCCCTGAACCTGCAGCGGAAACGCGACATTGTCTCTCACCGTGCGGTGCGGGAATAGCGCCATGTGCTGGAACACCATGCCGATGCGGGTGGCTCGCAGCTTCCTCAATTCGCTTTTGTCGAGGGCGAGCACATCCTGCCCGAGTACGTCGATGCGCCCGGAAGTGGGCTCTATCAGCCTGTTGATGTGGCGCACCATTGTCGACTTGCCGGAGCCGGACAGACCCATGACGCAGAAGATTTCCCCTCGCTGCACTTCGAACGAACAATTCGCGATGCCGACAACGCATTCGAATCGATCAAGCACCTGCGGCTTGGTAAGCCCCTCGCGTTCAATTGCCGCCATAGCTTCGCTGACCCGTGCGCCGAATACCTTCCACACGTCTTGCATCTGGATAATTGGTTCGCTCATTTGGCTGGACTCCGGCGGCGGCGATTGGCTTCTCGCGGCGGTTCGGCACGTCGCGGAAAGAATTTTACGCTGTGACTGCCCGTCCGGCTCGACGCCGAACAACAAGCAATTGAGCATCAGCGCCTTAGTATGTAGTGGTAGCCAAGAATTGTCCAATACGGAGTTGAATCGCCCATGAACACCCCCTCGTCCCGCCGCGTCCATTGGGGCATTACGAACGACTACGGCCCGCTCCGGGATGTTCTACTCGGAAAGCCCGAATTCTATCGCTGGATCGATGCCGGGCCGATTGCGATGCGAACCCTGAACAACCGGCAGTACACGGGCGTCGAGTTCAATATTCAGACCGCCATGGCGCAGCATGCCGAGATGGTTTCCATCTATGAATCCGCCGGCGTCAAATGCCATTACCTGGACGCCGACGAAGCGCTCCATCGAAATTTCTTCGCCCGCGATTCCAGCGCCATGACTCCCTGGGGGGCGCTGATTTGCCACATGCAGCTCAAGAGCCGGCGCGCGGACTACGTAACCGCCATCCGCTTCTACCAGGACAACGAAATCCCGATTTGGCGCTACGCTACGGCCGGTCATTTCGAGGGCGGCGACTTCAACATCCTCGAGCCGGGCTTCGTGCTCATCGGATTCTGCGGAGAGCGCTCCGAGCGCGAAGGCTCGGAGCAGGTCGCCGGATGGGTGGGCGAAATGGGATGGGAGGCGGTGGTCGCGCCCATTTCCCGAGAGTTCGTGCACATGGACGGGCTGGTCGTGCCGGTTGCGCCGAAGCTGCTCGTGGCGTGTACGGACGCGATGGAAGATTGGCTGGTGTCTCTGCTTCGCGAGCGGGGCTTCGAGTTCCTGGAGGTCGGCTTTGCCGAGGCCAAGAACCTCGGCGTCAATTTGGTCTCGCTCGGGAATGATCGCGTGTTGTCGATGCGGGGGGCGCCGGATCTGAACGAGCGCCTTCGATCCCTGGGGTTCGAAGTGTTCGATCCCGACATGTCGATGTTTACGCTGGGCGGCGGCGGCGTCCATTGCCTTTGCCAAGCGCTGCGCCGGGACGAAGCCTAGCGCCGCGGGGGACCGATCGCCGGGTCCGCCAACTCGGGCGCATCTCCCGGCGCGGCGCCCATCGCCATCCTGCCGAGCCCGCTGAAGCGCTAGGAGACGACCAGGTAGCGGAACCTTACGACTAGTCGCCGAAGTTCCGCCGAAATTCGCTTGCCCCCTAGCGCAATGCCGGGCCAGGGCCGCCGACGGCGGCCCCTCCGGCTATTCGGACGCATCCGCCTAGAAACAGCCCGGCCCGATACCAATTTGGCCGATCGACTTGTGTTCACGCAGACGGAGTGAACGGCGCCCGGATAAGCCGCTTCACGTTGTGACCGACTAGTTCATCCATGAATCGATCTGCGCGGAGTTCTCCTGCGCCCACTGGCGGGCAAAATCGCCGGCATCGGCCCCCTCGACCACCAAGGCGTAGGTCATGGCGGACACCTGATCCGTTGTAAAATTGATGTTGCCCAGCATGGCGGCGGCTTCGGGGTGCGTGTCTTCTAGACTCGATGCGTAGTGCACGTGCAGATAGGCCAGGTCCCAAGCGACGGGAGCATCGGATTTTTCAAGCCACTCGGGATCGTCCGTGGGCTGGATGACCATCCACTTGGACGGGTCGTATGCCGGCTCTTCGAGAACCACGATGTCATGCAGTGCAAACAGGTGGTTGGGCGTATAGCAATAAAAGACGTGATTGACGTCCTTCGCGACCGCGGCATCGACATTTGCCATTGCCAGCGCCTCATCCATTTCCAGGAGTTCCATCGTTTCGTCGAATCCGTAGCTCTTGGCGCGGATCTTCTCGACGTTCGTCGATGCCCAGCCCGATGCGCCAATCCAAATCTCGCCCCATCCGTCGCCATTTCTATCGAAGTTGATTGCCATGTCCGGATCGGCCAGATCTGATACGTGCGTAATTCCAGTACGATCCGCAGATGCCTTGGTTACGCAAATGCCCTGAAAAGCCGGAACCCCGTTCGGGCTCATTCGAACAGTGCCTCGCGACTGCACGAACTTTTCGTGCAGATTTGCCTGATTTGGCAGCCAAACCTCGGGATGAACGTGCATGCTGCCGGAATCCATGGCTTCGAATATTACTGGATTGGTTCCGTTTTGAAGCTCCACCTCCAACCCGAAATTGTCTTCAAGCACCACCTTGAGAATGTTCGCGGTCGCAGCCACCGACGGCCAGTTGGGCACGCCTACAACGATATCGGCAGCCTGAGCTGGTCCCGTGCCTGCGTATATTGCAGCGGCACACAAAGTACCGCAAATTTTTAACGTTTTCATTGAATTCTCCTTCGGAAAAAGTGGTGCCGGTGCATGTCAACTGCATCTTCAGGGAATCGAAATGCAGAACACTAGGAGAGTCTTTATAGCGCTTCGATATAACATGCTAAATATTTTGGCGGGGATAGCCGCGGTCCGGGCGATCGATGTTTCTACGGTTCAGTTCGGATTGGCGCGATTCTCGTTTCGGCGCAGATCCGAGTTTTATACAGGCGGGAGTTCTCGGCCGCTTTGGATTGATTCAGTAGAATCATCCTCGATCCCTTGCGAATGAGCGACCGCCCACGCAGGCTTTCAACAGACTCTAATTTTGTCGGCGATCCCAATTCCGTTTGCTTTCGCTACAGGCAATAGCGCACCCGGAAAGCCCATTTACGCTAATCTAGCGCCTGCCAAACCTTATTCGCCCCGGGAGCGGTCGGTGCGCGGGCAATGAGAACCGCTGCCGGCCGCCGGCTAGTCGGTTCCGCCGCCGAGCCGCGGATCGGGCATATGCGCGCGTCGACGCGCGCACGCTCGCCTGCCGCGTCGAGCTGGCATTCGGGACATCTCGAGAGAGCGACTTTTTTTCGACAAGGAGCTGGCGTCGCCGCGGCGGACCCAAAACCCCGTCGCTCGGGTCGAGACGCCATGGGCAACGAGGAGAAAGAAGCGAGCTGGGGATCGGCTCCGGCCAAGCCGGGGCGGGAACGCGCCATGAGGCGGCTCGGCGAATTCGGGACGAACTCCGCGCGGAACGTAGCGACGCGGAAGGACCCCGCATTTCGGTCAAGCGAAATTTTCCTGGAACCTCGTCTTAAAACTGCCGCCGACAGAATATTGCTAGGCTGGAAATCGAAATCGGAAATTCACAGGACGCGCGGCCTAATCGGCCTGCGGCCTTTCGGCTGCATCTTGAATCCCTAGCGCGATTTCCTCGGCTGCAACGCCGCTGAAATCGTCGTCCCGAAACTCGACCTGCGCGCGCAAAAACCCGGAAAGCGATTCGCCGGCGATCGCGTCAATTCGAAACGACGGGATCCAAAGGGCCGCAAGGCAGGTTCAGCCTCTGCTCAAAGGCATAGGCGACCTGCAGCAGTCTGGCTTCGCCTCGCGGTGGTCCGATTAATTGAAGACCGACCGGCAGGCCGCTACGCGTAAATCCGGAAGGCATGGACAATGCCGGGAGCCCCGCGGTGGTCGCAAGGAACGAGAACCGCAGCCAGTCGACATAGTCGCCCATCGGCACGCCGTCCACGACCGGCGGATACTCGACTTCCACGGGACCCGGAGCAATCCCGGTAACGGGTAGCGCCAGCACGTCGTGTCGTTCCAGGAACATCCGCATGGCTTGATAGATTTTAGTTTTGTTGCGCAGCGCATCGTAGATTTCGGCGGATGTTAAGTTTCTACCGAATTCGGCGTTGTCCCTAAGCGTTTTCTTGAAATGCTTTTTGGCCATTTCCGGAAGACGATCCGTTACGGCTCCGTAGTGAATGCCGCGCAAAGCAAGATATGTTCGATTCAGGTCCGGTACGTCCGGACAATCCAATTCGACCGAAATGCCTTCGCTTGCGACGACTTCCAGCGCATTCTTGTGGACTTCCCTAATTTCACTTTCCACAGGCGCGAATCCGCCCAGATCTTCGGCGAACGCCACCTTGATTTTTCCCGGAGGTCGCCTGACCGCCGCCTGGAACGGCGTTCGGGGCTCCTCGATGCTAATGGGATGCCGCGCATCGAAACCGCACATCGCGTCGAGAAACAGCGCGGTGTCCAGAATGTCGCGAGCCATCGGACCGTCAACGGCCTCGTAGGAAAAAGCGGTGTCGGACGGACCTCCACCGCAGCGGCCGGGCGATGGGCGGAAGCCGACTACGCCGCAAAACGACGCCGGGGTCCGAAGAGATCCGGCCAAATCGGATCCGTGGCAGAGCCAATACTGGCCCGTAGCGAGAGCGGCGGCCGACCCGCCGGACGACCCGCCGGCATTGCAGGACGTATTCCAAGGATTCCTCGTAGCGCCGAAAACCGCATTGAAGGTATTCGCTCCGGCACCGAATTCCGGGGTGTTCGTCTTTCCTGCGATTACGGCGCCGCGGCCCTCGAGCCTATCGATAAGCGCGTCGCTCTCAGCCGGGACGTAATCGACTAGGGCCGGACTTCCGCAGGTGTTGGGAATACCTTTTACGTCTATGAGATCCTTAATCCCCACAGTAAGCCCGGCTAGCCAGCCGGGGGACTCTTTTCCGCCTCTCTTCGCAAGCTCGCGAATCGATTCCCTCGCCCGGTCCTCGCACCGAATCACGGTTGCGTTAACATCGTCATTGATTTGGTCCCTTCGCTCGATGGCCGCGTCGAGCAATTCATCGGGCGCGACTTCGCCTTCCCGCAATTTGCACACTACTTCGCGCGCCGTCATGGCGCACAGCTCGGGTCCCGAGTAACTAGGGTTTGGACGATTCATTTTCATTCCCTGTCAGTTTGCTTCCGAAACGGATTCTAGCATCAATTTCCAGTGTCGAATGGAGCGTTCGGAACCGGCGCCGCTTTGACATTCAATAGCCTCAACTAGCGGCGCCTGCCATTGATTATAGCGGGCAGCGCCGGGCAAACGGAAATTCTGTCTTCGAACCGGGGCCGAAAACAGCCTGCGCTTCTGTTTCGTGTTTCGGCCTATCTCGCACCGCCGCCGCGCGGGCGCAAGGCATTCGCAGTCGAATCCAAAAACATCATCGGCTTGGAGCATTGGCGCTGCCCGAGAATAATCACGCGGATCCGCGGATCCGAGATTTGCAGGCGCGCGCGAAGGCGGGAAGTGAATTTGCCGAATAGCAAGATTGTCGGCGCTATAATATCGCTCGTATTTCGAAAATTTGAAAAGGGTCGCCAAGTTGATGCCTGCGCTAGAGCATTCGCCCGGATCGCGCGCATCGGGATGCCTTTCGTTGGCGGATTCGAGAATCTCAGCCGGAGTACCGGGCGCTCGGAGGCGCAGCAGGAGAATTTTCAAGGCTTCAACGCCGTAGGGCTATCGAGCCGGGACGGTATCGCGCAATTCGAGGCGCCGCGAGAAACCGACAATATCGCGGGGAGCGGGGTGACTATCCAATGGCATTGCTTTAAGTTCAGGACTTTCCGCCAACATTTTTTTTCGACTTCAACCGGCTGATTTAAAGGACTTTTCGAAAGCCGCGGAATGTTCGGAAGAGGGCTTGACTCATGGCCGCGAATCGGTCATGCAGGAGTCGAATTGGTCCGTCCGCTGGAAAATCGCCATGGATCCGCGCATCAAGGCCCTTAAATCCACGACCTTCCGCACCAGGAGGCTGACGCGCCGCCGGATCGCGCATATCCAGGAGACGGTGCAGCTTCTGCCGAAGAACAGCCGCCGGGAGCTGGCGCGCACGATCTGCGAGCACTTCGGCTGGCGCACGCCCGGCGGCGGCTACAGCGAGCAGAGCGCCCTGCGCGTGCTGGAGGATCTCGAGGCGGTCGGCATCCTGAAGCTTCCGCCGAAGCTGAAGCGCGGCGGGCCTCGCGGGCGCGCGGTGCATACGCCGCGCTCGGATCCGGGGCCGGAAGTCAGCTGCGACCTGCGGGAGCTGGGGCCGCTCTCCCTGGAGCGCGTGTTCGAGAGGGAGGCGGCGGAGGAATGGACGGAGCTGGTCGACCGCCAC
>Ga0209754_1001526_pt1 | contig 22317 bp, 19 predicted proteins | sample MesohylBB_FD_187295 | JGI IMG/M metagenome (GOLD analysis project Ga0209754, IMG submission 187295) | Host-associated microbial community of the marine sponge Aplysina aerophoba from Gulf of Piran - sponge mesohyl, lysed by bead beating... | ecosystem: Host-associated > Porifera > Sponge >... | reverse complement strand
CCGCCGTGCGCGACGCTATCCAAGGCGCCGGGGCCGAGTTGCGCTTCCTGCCGCCCTACAGCCCCGACTTCAACCCGATCGAGATGGCCTTCTCCAAGCTCAAGGCCTCCCTCAAGCGACGCGCAGCCCGCACCATCCCAGAACTCTGGGACGCCATCGGCGAAGCCACAAACACCTTCACATCTGCCGAGTGCCAAAACTACTTCACTGCTGCAGGATATGACCGTGTCTGATCGGATAATGCTCTAGCCGTGGGCGGACTCCGCGATCACCGCTAATGGCGCGAACGCGTCGATGTCGCTCACCACGTCGATCACTGTCGGTCGCCCGGAAGTGAAGGCGGTCTCGAGCGCGCCGGGGATCTCGGCGGGGTTCTCGACGCGGAGGCCCAGCGCCCCCATGGTCTCGGCGATGGTGGCGAAGTTGACGTCGTTGTAGGCCCAGAGCTCGCGCCCCTGCTCGGACTGTTGCCCGCCGTAGGCCCGGTCGAAGCCGGGCGAGCCCTGATTGCCCGAGCTGTTGTTGTTCACCAGGGTGACCGTGTTGATGCCGCAGCGCACGGCGGTCTCGATCTCGCTCAGGTGGTACCAGAAGCCGGCATCGCCGGTGAACACGAAGACCGGGCGGTCCGGAGCGGCGCATTTCGCGCCCAGGCCGGCGGGGAAGGCCCAGCCGAGATGGCCGGCGCTCCTGATGTAGCTCTGCCCGGGCGCGCGCAGGTCAAACAATCCGCCCATCCACATGCCCGAGTGCCCGGTGTCGGCCATGACGATGGCGTCGTCTGGCAGGTGGCGGCTGAGCTCATGGCAGATTCGTTCTGGCCGGATGGGCACGGCGTCGGATTCCAGGAGCGGCCGATAGCGCTCGCGCCACTCCGCGACGAATTCGCGCGTGCGGGTGGTCCACGCCGCCCGACGTTCGGCCGCCCGGGGATCGGCGTGAGCCAGCATCCAGTCGAGAGCCATCTTTGCATCGGCGTTTACGGCCGCCTTGAGCGGGTAGTTGCGGCCGAGCGACTGGGGCTCGATGTCGATCTGCACCGCAGGCGTGCCGATGGGCGGCACTTGCCAGAAGTGCGTGGTCATGCCGCCGGTCTCGCTGCCGACGAAGCAGACCAGATCGGCCTCGCCTACGACCCGGTTGGCGCTCTCGCGCGAGTAGGTCCCGACCACGCCCACCGATAGCGGATGATCGCCTGTAATGGTGTCCTTGCCGTGGAGCGAGGTCGCGACCGGGACTGCGAGGCGCTCGGCGAGCGCTACCAGCTCCGCGCCTGCGCCCGATGCGCGAACCCCGCCGCCGGCGACGAAGACCGGCCGCTCGGCCGCCTCGATCGCGTCGAGCGCTGCGCGCGCGTGCTCGGGCGCTGGCGCCGGCCTGAAGGGCGGCACTTGCGCGAAGAGCTCTTCCGCGAGGGGCTCCATCTCCGCTTCCTCGTAGTCGATCTGCCCCTCGTTGCCGCGAAACTGCAGGTGCACCGGGCCGGGCTTGCCCGAGACGGCGACCCGGAAGGCCTGGCGCACCAGGTCGGGAATGCGCGTCACCTCGTCCACGGTCGCGTTGAACTTCGTCACCGGCTCGAAGGCCGGCACGTCGTCCAGGTCCTGGTAGGCCTTGCGGAATTTGGTGTGCGGGTCGCGGCCGCCGGTCATTGCGATTACCGGGGCGTTGGCGAGATGGGCGTCGCGCAGCCCGGCGGCGAGGTTGAGCGCGCCCACCACCTGTGCCATGCAGATGCCGGGGCGGCCGCACGCCCGCGCATAGCCATCGGCCATGTAGGCGGCCGACTTCTCGGCGTGAACCTGGATGCGCCGGATCGAGGTGCGCCGCTCCATCTCGACCAGCGCCCGCCGCAGGATCGACGGCACCATGAACACGTGGGTGACGCCGTAGCCCTGCAGCATCTCCGCCAGAACTTCCGCTCCCGAGCGCTTCACCATGGGCCGAGGGTCCTCTTGTCGCTATCGTTAGGTTGAGCCCCGGCGATGACCTGCGGACGGTGACCGGTCCGGTTCGAATGTTAGTGCATTGCCGGAATCTCGGCCAAGCCGGCCGCCGTCAGCCCTATGACCTCCAGACTGGCTCTATGCCATTCTCCCGGAGGAACGCCTTGGCCATCGCCTCGATTTCCGCATCCCGGAAGTCGTAGAAGGCGTCGATGGCGTCGTCGTCTCCGACGTCTCTCTTCCATTTGCCGATCGAGCCCCTGTAGGCGTCTTCCGCCCGGTGCCTCCTCCCCTTGTCGCGGGTCCAGTCCGACATCAGGAATCGCCTGAGTATCCGATGGTGATCGTCGTGATCGAGGCCGGGAATCTCCAGATAGCGCTCTGGCTCGGCCTCGATCGCCTGACGTCCCATGCGGTTCTCGTCGGCGGGGATGCCGGCCTCCATGGTGGCGTCGTCGTCCGAGCCGTAGAGCCAGACGATGTCGCCCGTCTGCCGGTCGAGGTAGATCAGTTGCGGAAGGGTGTCGTGGTAATCCACGTCGCGGCCGAAGGCCATCGCGAAGAGTCCCCGGTCAATGCCCAAGCCGCCGTCACCGCCCGCCATACGCGCGACCTTATCCTCTGTATTATCCAATCACACGAGCTACCCGGGCCCGGCGCGTTCCAGTGCCTCGGCGGCGGCGAGCCAATCGCCCTCGGCCGCCGTCTCGGCCTGCTTCGCCGCCGCCAGCTCCTTGCCGAGCGCGGCGATGCGTGCGGCATCGTTGTCTTCCGCCGCCGAGGCGAGCGCCGCCTGGAGCGAGCGCTGGGCTTGTTGGGCATGCGCGATGCGCTGCTCCGCCGCTGCGACGGCGTCCTTGAGGGGCTTGCGCTCGGCCCGCGCGGCCGCTGCGGCCTGCCGCGCGGCCTTGCGAGCCGGCGGCGGGCGGCTCTCCCTGCCGTCGCCGTCCGCCCTCCGCGCTCCCTCGCCGCCGAGGATCTCCGCGCGGTAATCGGCAAGATCGCCCTCGTAGGCGCGCACCGTGCCCTCTTGCACCAGCCAGAGCCGGTCGGCCACGAGCTGGACCAGGTGCATGTCGTGCGTGATCAGGACGACCGCGCCCTCGTAGGCCTCGAGCGCCTCGACCAGCGCGTGGCGGCTCTGAATGTCGAGGTGGTTGGTCGGCTCGTCGAGTACCAATAGCTGCGGCGCCCGGCTCGAGATGAGCGCGAGGTTGAGCCGCGCCTTCTCGCCGCCCGATAGGGCTGCGACCGTCACGTCCGCCTTCTCTCCGCCGAAACCGAAGGCGCCGAGGCGCGCACGGACCCGGTCGGGCGCGGCATCCGGCATGAGGCGCGCGAGGTGGCTGAACGCCGTGCCCTCGGGCTCCAGCGTGTCGATCTGATGTTGCGCGAAGTAGCCGACCGCGAGCCCGGGCGCCCGCGTCACGGTGCCCCGCTCCGGTTGCAGCATCTCCGCCAGCAGCTTGGCGAAGGTGGACTTGCCGTTGCCGTTCGCGCCGAGCAGCGCCACCCGCTCGTCGGGGTCGATGCGCAGGTTGACGCCGCGCAGAACGGGGCGGCCCGGCTCGTAACCGACCGCGACGCCTGCGAGGCTCATCAGCGGGGGCGCGAACCCGGCGAGTTCGGGGAAGGTCAGGTCCGGCGTCCGCTCGTCGGCCACGATCGGCGCGTCGGCGAGCTTCGCGAGCGCCTTGAGGCGGCTTTGTGCCTGCCGCGCCTTGCTCGCCTTGTAGCGGAAGCGGTCGACGAAGCCCTGGAGATGGCGCCGCTTGGCATCGACGCGGGCCTGCTGGGTGCGCGCCGTGGCGAGAGACTCGGCATAGGTCTTGGCGAAGCGCGTGTAGTTGCCGGGGTAGTAGGTCAGGCCCCGGCCCGCCATGTGGAGGATGCCTTCGGGCACGGCATCGAGCAGGGTGCGGTCGTGGCTCACCACCAGGAGCGCCCGGGGATAGCGCTTGAGATGATTTTCCAGCCACGCGGCCGCCTCGAGATCGAGGTGGTTGGTCGGCTCGTCCAGCATCAGCAGGTCGGGCTCGACGAAGAGGGCGGCGGCGAGCGCGACCCGCATGCGCCAGCCGCCGGAGAGGTCCGCGAGCGGCGCCTGCTGCATCGCCTCGTCGATGCCGAGGCCGGCGAGCAGGCGCGCTGCCCGCGCCGGCGCCGCGTGCGCGCCGATCTCCGTGAGCCGGGCCTCGATCTCGGCGCGGCGCGCGCCGTCCGCGCCCTCCGCCTCGGCGATCAGGGCCGCGCGTTCCTGGTGCGCCGCGAGCACGGCAGCGCGCGGCGTCTCCGGCCCGCCCGGCACCTCCTGATCGACCAGGCTCACGGCAAGCCCGCGGGTGCGGAGGATCGCGCCCTCGTCGGGCTCGAGCCGGCCCGCGATAAGGCGCAGCAGGGTCGTCTTGCCGCAGCCGTTGCGCCCCACCAGCCCGAAGCGCTGGCGTGCGCCGATCTGCGCGGCCACGCCCTCGAAGAGGAGGTGCCCGTCCACGCGGTAGGCGATGTTCTGCAGGGTCAGCATGGCCGGCCGGATTTCTGCGCCGCCCGCGCCCGCGACGCAAGGGCGGCCCGCGCTCCAGGATGTGCGACAATGGCGGTACACCAATGAACGAGAGGGAGCGCTCCATGCTGATCGTCGCCGTCGTCTTCGAATTCGTGCCCGGCGGGTTCGACCGCATCAAGGCAGAGGTGGTGGATGCCGTCGAAAATTCGCGCAAGGAACCCGGGGCCCAGATCTACGACTGGGCCATCGATGTTACCGCGCCCAACCGGGCCATCATCTTCGAGGTGTGGGACGATCAGGCGGCGCTCGATGCGCACTTCACCCATCCCTACATGGATACGCTGGTCGCGGCGCTGAGCGCGGCCAACATCCGCGGCGACATCACCCATTACTCGGCGGAGATCTACGACGTGACCGGCAAGCGCGACATGGGGTTCCGGCTGCCGACGGAATAGGGCTTTGCCGGGGGAGAGCACCGTGAGCGCCGGTCCCATCGCGCCGCCCTTCGACGAGGGCGCTGCCCGCGCCGTCGTCCAGGCTTTCGAGGACGCCTGGAACCGCAGGGTTGCCGAAGAGATTCCGGGGACCTGCACGCCGGACACGCGCTGGCGCTATCGCGATGTCTTCGTCGAGGGGCGGGACAGCATCGTGCCTTTCCTGCTCGCGCGCTGGCCAGTTCAGGAGCACTACTCGCTCAGGAAGGAGCTCTGGAGCTTCACGGCGAACCGGATTTCGGCGCGTTTCGTCAGCGAGTGGCGCCACCGCGACACCGGCCAGTGGTACCGGACATTCGGAAACGAGCACTGGGAGTTCGACCCGGATGGATTGCAGAGCGTGCTCGATCTCTCCGCCAACGACATCCCGATCGAGGAGTCCGGGCGGACGCTCTGATTACCAGCCCAGCGCGCGGCTCATGCGCCGGGGGTCGGCGGCGCCTTCGATCGCTCCGGTCTCGAGGTCCTTACGGACCGCGCAGACGCCGCCGGTCCAGTGCGACCAGTCGTCCAGACGCTCGATGCGGTGCCCGCGCGCGGCAAGCCGGCCGCTCGTCGCCTCGTCGATGCGTCCTTCCAGGGTGACGAGGCCGGGATGGGCGGCGTGGGGCGCGAAGGAATCCGGGTGGCTGTGGGTGACGAGGCGAGGGGCCTCCACCGCGTCCTGCAGGTCCATGCCGAAGGCCAGGTGGTTCAGGAGCGTTTGCAGGTTGGCCTGGATCTGCGTGTCGCCGCCCGGCGTCCCGAAGGGCATGATCCAGCGGCCCGGCGACAGTGCGAAGCAGGGGTTGGGCGTGAGGCGGGGCCGCTTGCCCGGCGCGAGGCATGAGGGGTGGCCGCGCACCGCCCGCGATTGGTCGCCGCGCGAGGAGACGGCGAGCCCGGTTCCCGGCACCACCGGTGTATCCCAGCTCGTGTCCGAGGGCGTGGAGCAGAGCCCGTTGCCCTCTCCATCTATGACGCAGACGATCGACGTGTCGGGCGAGGGTCCCAGCGGCGTGCTGCATGCGGCGGCCGGCGCAACGTACGGTGCGTGACCAGGAATCCTGCCCGGGAGCGGCATGCCGGGCGCGGCGCTGCGGGGGTCGATCGCCTTGCTCCTCTCGGCCGCGTAGGCAGGGCCGGTGAGCGTGTCGAGGGGGACGTCCACGAAGTCCGGATCGCCCAGATAGCCCTCCCGGTCGGCGAAGGTGAGCTTCAAGGTCTCCGCAAGGGCGTGGAGATACGCGTCCGTGCCGTGCTCCAGCGTCCCGACTCCCGCCGCCTCGGCGATGGAGAGCGCTTCGAGCAGAAACGGCCCCTGGCTCCAGGCGCCGCAGGTGTGAACCTCGACCTCCTCGCCGTTGAAGCGGAAGCGGCGGGAGACCGAGGGCACGATCTGGCAGCGGAAGCTCTCCAGGTCGTCGGCCGCGAGCAGCCCGTCGTGCTCCCGCTGGTGCGCGAGGACTTGGCTCGCGATGTCGCCTCGGTAGAACGCCCGGCGCACCGCCGCGAGGCCCGCCATGCGATCGCCGCCGGCCGCGCGCTCCTCGTCGCAGAGGAATTGCAGGGTGCGGCCGAGATCGGCCTGGATCAGCCGCTCGCCCGGTGCCGGCACCGCGCCGCCGGGCATCCAGATCGCGACGTTCTCCGGCCAGTGGCGGAACTCGTCGGCGTGCTTCTGCACATAGTCGAGCATGACCGGATGGCGCGGGAAGCCTTCGGCGGCGTAGCGCACCGCGCGCGCCGCCACGTCGCGAAAGGTCATCGTGCCCCAGCGCTCCAGCGCCTGGATGCAGGCGTCGGGGGCGGCGGGCACCACGGTGCGCCGGACGCCCAGCGGGATCGCGCCGCCGTGGCGGTGGATGAAGGCGTCCGGATCGAGCGCCCGCGGCCAGCCGCCCACGCCTGCGATGGTGACGACCTCGCCGGTTTCCGCGAGGCGGACGATCATCGGGGCGACGCCCGCGACGCTCACCTGGTCGCTGTAGACCACGCCGAGGGTCAGGATCGCGGCGACGCCCGCGTCGATGGCGTTGCCGCCATTCTCGAGCGCCTCGAATGCGGCGAGGGTCGCGAGCTCGTGGCCCGTGCTGACGACGTAACGATGACCGCGGGCGAGGGGGGCGACGGACATGAGAACCTGCGCGTGCGTTGGGTCGGGATGGGCTGGTCCGGTGGAGTATAGACTGTAACGTAGTGTCGGCGTTTCGCCTTTGACTCAAGCTCACGGAGGCCAGGACTCAATGCAACCTGTGTGTCTCGTTATCGGTGCCGGTGCAGGCATCGGGAGCAACGTGGCAAGCCGCTTCGCCCGCGAGGGCTACCACGCGGTGCTCTGCCGGCGGTCGGACGAAGAGGGGCTGAAGCGCTCGGTCGCTCGCATTGCCGAGGAGGGCGGGGCCGCCTCGGGCTTCCTGCTCAACGCCGTGGCGCCCGGCACCATCGAGGAGCGGATCGCCGCGGTCGAGGCGGACATCGGCCCGATCGAGGTGGCGGTCTACAACCTTGGCGCGCAAATCGGCGACCGGTCGCTCGCGGAGACCAGCCACAAGGTCTTCGAGCTCGGCTGGCGGCTGGGGACCTTCGGCCTCTTCAGGATGGCGTCCGCCCTCTGCCCCTTTATGGAGCAGCGCGGCCGGGGCACGCTCCTCGTCACATCGTCCACCGCAGCGATGCGCGGCAACGAGGGCCAGCATTCCCATGCGGCCGCCATGGGCGGGCGGCGCATGCTCTGCCAGAGCCTCAATGCGGAGTTCGGCCCCAGGGGCATTCACGTCGCGCACATCATCATCGACGGCATGGTCGATGCGCCCGACACGCTCGGCAGGATGCTCGGCGAGGACGCGTTTCAGAGGCTAAGGCAGGAGCGGGGACTGGAGCGTGACGGCTTGCTGCTGCCCGCCGAGATCGCCGACACCTACTTCCATCTTGCCCGGCAGCACCGCTCCGCGTGGACGCACGAGATCGACTTGCGCGCGTTCTCCGACACGCCGTGGTGGAATCGCTGACGGCGCTCTCGACGAAGATTCGCCGTAACTGTTTGATGTGATCGGGATGTAGGTGGCGCGCTCGGGAGGATTCGAACCCCCGACCCCCAGATTCGTAGTCTGGTGCTCTATCCAGCTGAGCTACGAGCGCGCAAGGGCGCGGCGCCCGGCGCCGGCCACGCGGCGGACCCTATCCAAATCACCCCATGGTCGCAAGAGTGCGACAAGGGCAGTGGGGGATGGCGGGTCCCCGCTCAGCTACGATCCAGCTTTGCGAAGAGCAGCCAGAAGAAGCCGCCGAGGATCGGCAGGGTGACGCCGAGGATGATCGTCGAGAGCGAGAAGATGATCGGCACCTGCGACTGGTGCGAGGCGGTCATGGTCCAGTTGTAGATCGGCATCGTCGTCTCCGAGCCGCGCAGGAAGATCGAGCGCAGCAGCTCGTTGAAGGAGAGCAGGAAGCCGAAGATGCCGGCCCCGATGATGCCGGGACGCAGGATCGGGAACTCGATGTCCCAGAAGCGGCGCCAGCCGCTGGCACCCAGGTCCTGCGCAGCCTCCAGCAAGCGGTGATCGAAGCGGGTCGCGATGATCAGCACGAGCAGGAGGGAGAAGGGCAGCGACCAGACCAGATGGCCGAGGAAGATCGACCAGAGCCCGAGCCGAAGATCGAGGAGGGAGCGGACAGAGATGAAGAGCGCCGCCCCCATGGTAAGCCCCGGCACGAAGAGGGGAATGAGGGCGACCAGGATCACGCCGCCGGGCCTCCGCATCCGGGGCATGGCGCGGCCCACGGCGGTCGCCACGATCATGCAGACGATGCCGACGACGACCCCCATGGCGACGCTCTCGTAGAGCGGCTCGCCCCACTTGTTGAACGCGCCCATCAGCTCGTCGTAGTGCTCCATGGTGAGCGGGTAGGGGATGCCGGAGAGCGGCCGGCCGCTGAACGACATCACCGCGAGCCAGACCAGCGGGATGTACATCAGCAGGATGACGACCAGCCCGAGCCACTTGGCGATTGCGGTCCAGAGCCGCCAGGCCGAGACGCGGCGCCAGAAGAGCGCGCCGCCCTGGCCGATCTGGCCGTCGATGGTCGCAGCGAGCCGGTGTTGCGCCCGATCGCTCATCGCCTCACCGCCTCAGCGTCTGGAAGACGTCGCCGATGGAGCCCAAACGCCGCGTCGCCAGGATCAGCAGCGTGAGCAACAGCGCGAGCACGATGACGACGAAGACCGAGAGCGCGGCCGCGGTCGGGTACTTCAGATTTCGAATCGCGGCTTCCACCGATGGCCCGAGCAGGTTGACGAAGCCGCCGCCCAGCATCTCGGGCTCCACCCAGGTCGCCATGAGCGGCACCATGGTGAAGACGGCGCCGGCGACGATGCCCGGCAGCGAGAGCGGCAGGATGATGTAGAAGAGCGTGTGCAGCTTGCTCGCGCCGAGGTCGCGGCTCGCCTCCAGGTAGTGGTCGTCGATCAGGCTCACGACCAGGAAGATGGGGAACACCATCGTCGGGAAGTAGGGCGCGAGCATCCCGAAATGGACGGCGAACTCCGAGAACAGCATCCACTCCATGGGCTCGCTGATGATGCCGAGCTCCATGAGCACGGTGTTGATGATGCCGTTCTTGCCCAGGATGGCGCGCCAGATGATGGTGCGCGAGGAGGGGTCGAGGAAGAAGGGGATGGTGAGCAGCGTGATGATGACCGCCTTTACCACCTTCGACTTGCAGGTCTTGGCGAGCCAGAGCGCGAAGGGGAAGGCGATCAGAAACTCGACCACGGTCATGATGAGCACGACGCGGAGCGTGCGCACCGCCGCGATCCAGCGCCCGGAATCGATCAGCGAGTTCCAGGTCTTGAACGAGGCGTCGTAGGACACCTGGTAGTTCTTCATCTCGAAGAAGCTGTAGGAGATCATGATGAGGAGCGGCAGGATGACGATCACCACCCACGCGGCGACGAACACCGGCACCACCCAGTTGCCCGAGAACAGCCGGGTGTAGCCGACGCGAAGGTCGTTGAAGAAGCCGCTTCCCGCCGAGTCAGACATCGCTCGCCGACAAAGAAAGAGCCCCGGTGCGCCGTGCGAAGGTGTTCGCGGGGCGCACCGGGGCTGTCGTCACATCGCGGATGGCGCGGTCAGGCGTTCAGGAACCGCTGCCACTCCTCTTCCATGACATCGGAGTTCGGCGCCGCCGGCTTGCCGAAGAAGGGCTTCTCGAACTTCTTGTTGACCTTGACCTCGGTCCACTTGAGCTCGTCGACCTGCTCCTGCGGCCAGCCCTGCTCCTCCGCGAACTTGACGCCGAGGTCCATGTTGGGCCCGGCGTAGCCGCGTTGGATCGCCTGATAGGCGCGGTACTCGCCCGTCATGTAGTAGTTGAGCACCTTGTAGATGTTGTCGACGTTGTCGCGCTCGCCGGCCTTGGTGTGCATGTAGGCGCCGTGGCCCCACTTGTAATAGCCCTCGACCGTGAAGGCGTAGATCACCGTGCCGGGGCCGAGGATGTTGTTGGCCTCCTTGGTCGCCGGCTCCCAGCAGTTGATCAGGTCGATCTCGCGGTTGCTGAGGAGCTGCACCTGCTCCTCGAATGCCGCATGGAGCGAGCGGAACTGGCCGGCACGCTTGCGGTCTGCCGCGAAGTCCGCGACCACGCGGGCCTCCTCGCCGGTCATGTTGGCGACGTCCTCGATCTCGGCCCGTCCGTTGGCCTTGAGGTAGAGGGCGACCTCGGGGCTCGAGAGCAGCCAGCTGCGGTCGAGCGAGACGCGGCCCTTGGTGTCCTCGTCCTCGAGCATCTTGCTCCAGGGGATCTCGTCGAGACCCTCCGGGCTGGCACCGATTGCTTCGGGGAAGTAGCCGAAGCTGTCGGCATTGCCGATGACCGGCACGCCGTACTGGTTGCCGTCGTAATCCTGCAGCAGGTCGGTGCGTTTCCAGTCGTCGGAGGTCCGCTCCCAGAGCGAGAGGTTCGGATGGTCCTCGATGACGGTGGCGTAATAGCCCTGCGGTCCCAGGATGTCCTCGGTCCCGCCGTCGAAGATGAAGATGTCGTGAGTCTCGCCGAGATCGTTCGAGATCACGTCCCGCATGTAGGTGCCGATGTCGGCGTTGGTCCCGGTGAACTCCATCGTGATGCCGATGGCCTTCTCCATGATGGACCAGTCCTTGAGCTGCGACGTGGTGACGCCGTAGCCCTTGACCGTCGTCGACGCCGCCTGTGCCACGCGCGTCGTGGCCAGCGATCCAGCCGCGGCCAACGTCGCGGCGGCCGCCGTGCCCTTAAGCACGTCACGGCGCGATATGTCCGGTTTACCCCACTTCTCGCTCATGCTCGGCCTCCCCTTGCCGTCCCACGTTGAGTCCCTGCGCGTCGGGCCGCCGCTTGTTCCCGCAAAGCGGCCCGCGCGATCGCCTCGCGTCCCAGTATACACGCTTGGCGCATGCCGGTGCCACGGCGGATGCAGGGGCCAATTTGCAACGATGCCTGTCGCCGTCGTCACCCGATTGCGTATCCTGCCGGCTGCCCAAACCCGGAAGGAGCACCCCATGCGCACGCCCGCCTCCATGAAGGCCCTCGAAAAACTCGGCCGGGTCCGCCTGTCCGAGCACTTCTTCATGCGGGAGATGCTCTATAGCGAGATCGCGAACTTCCACGGGATTCCCAACATTCCGGACCATCCCGACCTCGCCGTCGAGGCCGGCACCCGGCTCTGCGAAGAGCTGTTGGAGCCGCTGCACGCGACCTTCGGCCACGTCTCGATCCGCTCGGCCTTCCGCTCCGTCGAGGTCAACACCTACGGCCACGTGCGGTCTAACCGGGGCTACAACTGCGGCGAGACCACCTGGAATTACGCGAGACACGTGTGGGACCGCCGCGATGCCGAGGGCTTCATGGGGGCGACCGCGTGCATCGTGATCCCCTGGTTCGTGCCGCGCTACGAGGCCGGCACGCCCTGGCTGGCGATGGCCTGGTGGGTGCACGACAACCTGCCCTATTCCGACATGGCGTTCTTCCCCACCTACGCCGCCTTCAACCTGCGCTGGTGCGAGAAGCCGGACCGGCGCATCGAGAGCTTCGCGCCGCCGAGGGGATGCCTCACCAAGCCCGGCATGGCGAACCACGACGGCGACCACGCCCCGGAATACCCCGGCTTCCCGGCGCTGAAGCGCCGCTGAGCATCGAACTTGCATAGAGTTCCCGATCCATCGCGACGTGCCGAGTGTGATACTCTCGATGCGAGATAGGGGGGATAACATGACCGAAACCACCGTCTTCAGCGCCTGTCCGCACGATTGCCCAGACACCTGCGCCATGCTCACCACCGTCGAGGACGGCAAGGTGACCGGTGTGCGCGGCAATCCCGATCATCCGTTCACCCGGGGCGGTCTCTGCGTCAAGGTCAACGACTACCAGAACCGGGTGCATAGCGAGGATCGGGTGCTCCATCCCCTGCGCCGCACCGGCGCCAAGGGGGCGGGCGAATTCGAGCGGATTTCCTGGGAGGACGCGCTCGGCGAGATTTCGAGCCGCTGGAATGCGATCATCGACAAGGACGGCCCGAGCACCATCCTTCCCTACAGCTATCTCGGCACCGAGGGCATTCTCAACGGCCTCAACGTCGGCGATGCCTTCTTCAACAAGCTCGGCGCTGCGGTCTCGGAGCGCACCTTCTGCGATTCCGGCGCGATCACCGCGTTCTTCATGACCTGCGGGCCGACCGCGGCGGTGGATCCCGAGAGCTTCGTGCATTCGAAGTACATCGTGCTCTGGGCGATCAACACCATCAGCACCAATCTGCACCATTGGCCCTTCATTGCGGAGGCGCAGCGCCGCGGCGCCAAGGTGGTCGTGATCGATCCGGTCGCGACGCGCACGGCGAAGCAGGCCGATTGGCACCTGCCCATCACGCCCGGCACCGATGCCGCCCTGGCGCTCGGCATGATCAACGTGATCATCGCCGAAGACCTGGTCGATCACGACTATGTCGAGAAGTACACGCTGGGCTATGACGAGCTGAAGGAGCGCGCGGCCGATTTCCCGCCGGACGTGGTCGCGGAGATCACCGGGATTGCGGCCGACGACATCCGCACGCTCGCGCGCGAATTCGCCACCACGCAGCCCTCCGTCATCCGCATGGGTGTCGCCATCGAGCGCAATGCCTCCGGCGGCAACGCCGTGCGCGCCATGTCCTGCCTCCCCGCTCTGGTCGGCTCGTGGCGGCATTGCGGCGGCGGCATCCTGCATATGCCGATCTGGGCGTTCCCGGTGAAATGGGACGACTTGAGCCGGGGCGACTGGATTCGCGAGGGCACGCCGGTGGTCAATCAATGGCGGCTCGGCGCGGCGCTGGCGGGCGAGCTCGAGCACAAGGTCAACTCGCTCTTCGTCTACAACTCGAACCCCGTGGTGGTGGTGCCGGAGCAGGACAAGGTGCTGCAGGGCCTCGCGCGCGAGGATCTTTTCACCGTGGTCAGCGAGCACTTCATCACCGATACCGCGCGTTACGCCGACATCGTGCTGCCGGCCACGACGCAGCTCGAGCAGTTCGACGTCATGTTCTCCTGGGGGCACCTCTATCTCACACTCAACGAGCCGGCGATCGCGCCGCTGGGCGACTCGGTGCCCAACACCGAGATGTTCCGCCGCCTGGCCCGCGCGATGGGCTTCAACGATCCCTATTGGGATCGGACGGACGAGGAGATGGCGCAGGACGCGCTGGACTGGAGCAACCCCGTGCTCGAGGGGATCGATCTCGACGGCCTGCGCAAGACCGGCTACGCCCGCCTCAAGGTCGGCTCGCCGGAGGAGTTCGTCCCGCACCGCGAGGGCAACTTCCCGACACCCTCCGGCAAGGTCGAGTTCAAGTCCTCCATGGCCGAGGGCGTCGGCAACATGGTGCTGCCGCTCTTCCGCCAGGGCCATGCCGCCGATCAGTCGGGCGAGGCGCTGGATCCCTTGCCCAACTTCATTCCGAGGAATGAATCGGCGGAGACCAGCCCCGAGCTCGCCGCGCGCTACCCGCTCAGCATGCTGTCGCCGAAGCCTCACGCCTTCCTCAACTCGTCCTTCGCCAACATGCCGACCCAGCTTCACCATGCCGGCGAGCAGCTGGTGATGATGAATCCGGGCGATGCGGGCACCCGCGGCATTGCCGACGGGGACGCGGTGCGCGTCTACAACGATCGCGGCACCTTCGAGGCGATGGCGCGGGTGAGCGAAGACGCGAGCCCCGGGGTCGTGGTCGCGCCGCTCGGCTACTGGGCGGAGCGCAGCCCGAACGGCCGCACGGTGAATGCGATCAACCCGCCGGCCTTCGCCGACTACGGCAACGCGCCGACCTTCTCGGACACCCTGGTCGAAATCAGCGCCGCGTAGTCGGGACTGACGTCTCAACCCGACACGGCCACTGCGCCTGCCGCGAAGGTCAGAGCAGCGGGTTGTCGGACTCGAGGCCGAGCGACAGGCGGCCGTAGGTGACGGCGTTGGGATCCCAGGTCTGGGTGATGTGGGCCGAGCCCGCGTGGATGTCGCGGAAGGCGCGCGATAGCGGATTGCGGTCGTAGACCCCGCCGCCGCCGCTCGCCGCCGTGATCATGTCCACTGCCTGGCAGCAGAGCTTGGCGGCGTAGGCGCCCTCGGCCCGGTAGCGGGCGCGGGCCTCGGTATCCGGCAGCGCGCCGCCCTCGGCGATCGCCGTCGCTTCGTCGCAGTTGCCGAGGTAGATGCGCCGCGCGGCCGCCACGGCGGCGCGGGCCTCGGCGATCTTGACGTGGATGGTGCCGAGCTCGGCGAGGCGCTGGCCCGAATAGTGCGCGGCGCGGGTGCGGGTGGCCGCGACATAGCCCTCCACCGCCCCCTCCGCGATGCCGAGAACCGCGGCGCCGACCCAGGTGAAGAACATGGCGAAGAGCGGCAGCCGATAGACTGCGCCGGTGTTCACCGCGTTGCCGGGCGCGGCGCCGTGGCGGGTGTCCGCCGCGTCGATGGTGCGGTATTCCGGCACGAACACGTCGTCCACCGCCGCGTCGTTGCTGCCGGTGCCGCGCAGGCCCGAGGCGTGCCAGGTGTCGAGGATGGTGTACTCGTCCTTCGGCACCAGGAAGATGCGGAACTCCTGCGGCTCCTTGCCCGTCACCATGGCGGCGAAGAAGTTGGCGCAGGCGTGGTCGATGCCGCTGCCGAAGGGCCAGCGGCCGTTGAGGCGATAGCCGCCGACCTCCCGCGTCGCCTTGCCGCAGGGGAAGATCAGGTTGCCCGTGAGCAGCGCGTCCTTGTCCGCATCCCAGATCTCGTCCTGGGCTTGCTCCGGCCAGAGCGCGAGCTTGAAGGTGCAGCTCGCGAGATTGCAGTAGACCCAGCCGGTGGAGGCGCAGCCGCGCGAAAGCAGCGCCACGATCTCCATCATCGTGCGGTAGTTCACCTCGGAACCGCCGAGACGCGAGGGCAGCGTCGCCCGTATCAGGCCGCTCTCGATCAGATCGGCGATGGACTCGTCGGGGATGCGCCGCAGGGCCTCCGCCTCCGGCACACGCTCGCGCAGCGCAGGGATCAGCGCTTCCGCGCGGGCGAGCAGAGTCTCCCGGTCGAGCGCCGCCATCGCGCTTCGGCGGGGCTACTCGGCTGCGGCCTGCTGCACGACCCTCTGCCGCGCCTGGGGCGGCTTGTGGTAGGCGCCGTCCTTCATGACCATGAGGATGTTCGCCTCGTCCTGGAAGAGCGTCAGGTCGGCGAGGGGATTGCCGTCGATCAGCAGCAGGTCGGCGAGGCAGCCGGGCTTGATCCGGCCCAGCTCGTCCGGTGCGGCGAAAGCCTGGGCGCCGTAGTGCGTGGCGGCGCGCAGGATCTCGTAGGGCTTCATGCCGAGGTAGTTGACGAAGTGCTCGAAGTCCCGCGCCATCTGGCCGTGGGGCGTCCAGGGGAAGCCGTAGTCGCCGAAGGGCAGAACCTTGATCCCGCGGGCGTGCATCTTCTTCAGCGTCTGGGCCCCGATCTCGAGCTCGCGGACGAAACCCCAGGACTCGGCCTCCGCCGGCGAGATGCCGAACTCGCCGGCCTCGTAGGCGGTGGCATGGGTGAAGCCGATGGCCGGCACCACCCAGTGCTTGTCCTTGTGCTCCTCAAGCAGGTCGAGTGATGCCTCGTCCGCATAGGTCGCGTGATAGATCAGCTCGATCCCGTACTTGACGCAGAGCCGGATCGATTCCGGGTTGCGCGCATGCGCCGCGAGCCGGCGGCCCCGCTGATGCGCCACGCGGGCGCCGGCAGCGATCTCGTCCTCGTCCATCGCGCTCTGGGTGGCATCGCAGGCGCCGGGGATCAGGTGATCGCCCGAGGGCATGAGCTTGATGATGTCCACGCCTTCGCGGACCAGCATGCGGCAGGCCTGGCGGATCTCCTCCGGCCCGTCGGCGAAGAGCGAGAGATCGTTCTTGTAGTAGTGCAGCATGCGCTGGTCACCGAGGCCGCCGGTGACCGTGATCTCCGGCGAGCACGCGCGATAGCGTGGGCCAGGGATGCGGCCTGCGTCGATCTCGTTCCGGATCACGACATCGAGGCGGGTCTTCGCCGCGCCTGCGCCCACCGCCGCCGTCACGCCGTGATCGATGATCGTCCTGGCGTTGTGCATGGTGATGAGCGTGTGCTCCTCCGGCGGAATCTCGGACATCGATTCCGGCCCGGTGTAGCTCATGTGGCAGTGCGCGTTGACGAGGCCTGGCATCAGCGTCGCGCCGTCGCCGTCCACCACCGCAGCGCCCCGCCGCGACAGCTTCTGGCCGTTCCTCGCGACCTTCTCGATGCGGTTGCCCTGAACCGACACCTCGCCCCGATAGGGCCTCTTGCCGGTGCCGTCGTAGATGCTGATGTTGGTGAAGACGGTGCGCGCCATGTCCCGTTCCTCCCTGAGTACCGCGGTCGCGGAATCCGCTATGCTCGCGCGAAGCCCCGCGCCCGTCAATGAACGCGAGACGATCGCACACCGGGGGCTTGACGGACGCCGCCAAGAGGCGCCAAATCGCTCGTGACCCCGCGAGCGGAAGAAGGCTGCCCGATGGCTCCGACACGCAGGGATGTGTTGCTGCTCAGCGCCTCGGCCACCGCGGCCGCGCTGCTACCCGCCGCTGCGGCCGAAGCCTCGAACGGCGTCTGGCAGGCCATCGACGAATTCACGGGCGGCGCGCTGCGCCTGGAAGGCGGCGTGCTCCTGGATGCGCCGGAGATCTTCGACAACGGCGGCGCCGTGCCGATCCGGGTCGTGGCCGAAGGCGCGCGGCGCATCGCGCTCTTCAACGACGGCAACCCGAACCCCGGCGTCGCGGTCTTCTCGTTCGGCAGGCTGGTGACGTCGGAAGCCACCATCCGCATCCGGCTGGCCCAGAGCCAGACCGTCTACGCGGTGGCGGAGATGGAGGACGGCACGTTCCGCCAGGCCACCCAGAAGATCGCGGTGACGGTCGGCGGTTGCGGCTGAGGAGCGGGCAATGGCTGAACCCACGCCGCGCGTGAAGCTGCCGAGGTCGATCGAGCCGGGCGTCCCCTTCACGATCAAGACCCGGATCACCCACCCGATGCATACGGGGGAGCGCCACGACAGCGAGGGCGCGCTCGTGCCCCGCCGGATCATCAACCGCTTCGTGGTGAGCTACAACGGCGAGGTGGCGATTTCCGCCAACCTGGAGCCGGCGGTCTCGGCCGATCCCTACATTCAATTCGAGATGGCCGTCCCGGCATCGGGCCTTCTGGAGTTCCAGTGGTTCGACGATGACGGCTCGGTCTACAGCCTTCAAAAGCAGATCGACCTCGGCTAGAGCGCGTCCGTCTTTGACGGACGAGCGACAGGCCGCGACCGCGCAGGCGCCGGCCCGTCGTGCCGACAGGCGCGCGGAATCCAATAAGAGCCGGCTGCCGTGAGCGACAGAGAATCAGAGCGTTTCCGTGTGAAACGGATACGCTCTAGGGCCACGGTGGGACACCGGCCCTCGACCGCCGGCCCTGCCGCGTGTCTCGCCTTTGGGCTGCTCGCCGCGGCGCTTCTGCTGGTGCTCCCCGCCGCCGGCGCATGGGGGGGCGACGCCGAGCGCGGCAAGGCGCTCTTCGGCCAATGCAAGCGCTGCCATCAGGTGGGCAGCGGCGCGGAACACCGGATCGGCCCGCACCTCAACGATGTCTTCGGCCGCGCGGCCGGCGCGCTCGCGGACTATCGCTACTCCAAGGCGATGCAGGAGGCCGGGGCCGGCGGCGTGGTCTGGAGCGAGACGACGCTCGATACGTTCCTCGCCGACCCGCCCGCCCTCGTGCCGCGCTCGCGCATGAGTTTTGGGGGCATGGAAGGAGCGGAGGACAGGGCGGACCTCCTGGCATGGCTGCGCGGCTTTTCGGGCGCCCACACCGATACCTCGCCGGCGGAGCCCACCGCGACGCCCGAGGAATACGGCCTCGACCCGCAGATCCTCGCCATCGAGGGAGACCCCGAATACGGCGCCTACCTCGCGGGCGAGTGCATCACCTGCCACCAGGTAGACGGAGCCGCCGAAGGAATCCCATCGATAACCGGATGGCCGCTCGATGACTTCGTGATAGCCTTGCAAGCGTACAGGCACGGAAAGAGGGAGCATCCCGTCATGCAGATGGTGACCGGACGCCTCTCAGACGAGGAAATCGCTGCCCTCGCCGCGCATTTCCACAGGGCGGAAGACGGCCCGTGAGCCAGGGGAGCCACGTCATGAGCAAACCGAACGGAAAGAACGGCTTGAACCGGCGCCATTTCCTTGCGTCCGCGGCTGCGGCGACGACGGCGCTATCGGCGCCGGCGGTGCTCGCGCAGGGCCGCCCGCGCGTCGTGGTCGTGGGCGGCGGCGCAGGCGGTGCGACGGCGGCGCGCTACATCGCCAAGGATTCGAAGGGTGCGATAGACGTGACGCTCGTGGAACCGAGCCGCGCCTACTACTCCTGCTTCTTCTCGAACCTCTATATCGGCGGCTTCCGCGAGTACGCGTCGATCGGGCACAGCTACGGCGCGCTGGCCGCAAATCACGGCATCAACGTCGTGCACGACTGGGCGGTCTCCATCGACCGCGACGCGCGGAGCGTGGGGCTCGCGGGCGGCGGCAGCCTCGCCTACGACCGCCTCGTGCTCTCGCCGGGCATCGACTTCCGCGACGGCTCCGTTCCTGGATGGGACCTGTCGCAGCAGAACCGCATGCCGCACGCCTACAAGGCCGGCTCGCAGACCCAGCTCCTCAAGGCGCAGATCGAGGCCATGCCCGAAGGCGGTACCTATTGCATGGTGGCGCCTTCGAACCCCTTCCGCTGCCCGCCGGGGCCCTACGAGCGGATCTCGATGGTGGCCCACGTCCTGAAGCAGTCCAACCCGACGGCGAAGATCATCATCGTCGATCCCAAGGAGAAGTTCTCCAAGCAGGGGCTGTTCGAGGAAGGCTGGCAGCGCCACTACCCCGGCATGGTCGAGCGTATCGGCCCCGACTTCGGCGGCGACAAGGTCGAGGTGCGGCCCGAGGCCATGGAGGTGGTGGTGGACGGCGAGGCGATGAAGGTGGATGTCTGCAACGTCATCCCCGGGCAGCAGGCCGGGCGCATCGCGGCAATCGCGGGCATCACCAACGAGGCCGGCTGGGCGCCGATCGTACCGCACACCATGCAGAGCAGGGCGGACGAGAACATCCACGTGCTGGGCGATGCGGCGCACCAGGGCGACATGCCGAAGTCGGGCTTCTCGGCCAACAGCCAGGCCAAGGCCTGCGCCATGGCGGTGCGCGGGGCGCTTACCGAGTCCTCGGTGTTCCCGGCGCGCTTCTCCAACACCTGCTGGTCGCTCATCGCCACCGACGACGGCGTCAAGGTCGGCGCCACCTACGAAGCGACCGACGAGAAGATCGCCAAGACCGACGGCTTCATTTCCAAGACCGGGGAAAGCGCGGAGCTGCGCAAGGCGACCTACGAGGAATCGCTCGGCTGGTACGCCGCCATTTCCGGCGACATGTTCAGCTGAGTCCTTCCACGCCGTGCTAAAGCGCGTCCGTCTCTGACGGACGCGCGACAGGCCGCGACCGCGGCCCGCCGCTTCGCGGCGCCACCGCGCGCCCGCGCGCGTGGACGCGCGACGCGGAGGCGCCGGCCAGTCGCGCCGGTAGGCGCGCGAGATCGCAGGACGGCCGGTTGCCGTGAGCGACAAACTGCTAAAGCGGTTCCGTGCCCAACGGAAACGCTTTAGCGCCCGGCGAGGAGCACGCCGACGGTCCGCGCCGAGACTGCCATGGCGGCGAGCGCGAGCAGGGCGGCAAGGCTCGCGGTCGAGACGCCGGAGAGTCCGGCGCCCACCGTGCAGCCGCCCGCCAGTACGCCGCCCACGCCCATCATCACGGCGCCGGCGAGGTAGCGCCCGGTCTGGCGCGGCCCCTCCAGGCTCTGCCAGCGGAACTCGCCCGCCGCCAGCGCCGCGGCCAGGCTGCCGAGCAGGACGCCCGCCGCGAGGCCGGTGCCGAAGCCGGCCGGAATCGAGGTCGCCGCCACGGCCCAGAAGAGCGTGTCCGCCATGGGCCCGGTGAAGCCCATCGACTGCGCGGGGATCGGGTCGAAGTCGTCCAGCAGCACGAACCCCGTGCCGATCCAGCCGAGCGGCACCAGCAGCCCGATCGCGCCCGCCATTGCCAGGTGCGAGATCCGCGCACGGGAGAAGAGCGCGAAGAGAAACGCGGCGCCGGCGATGATGAGCGGCCAGACCTCGCCGCCGGGCCAGGCCGAGAGCGCGGATGCCGCGCCGCCGGGAAGGGTGGCGTCGCCCACCGCCTCGCGGATCGGCGCCAGCGCGCCCTTCATCACCGCATGGGCGGTGACGGCGAAGACGATCAGCACGAGCAGGGCGCGCAGATTGCCGGTGCCGACCAGCACCGTGAGGCGCGAGACGCAGCCCCCTGTCAGCACCATGCCGGCCCCGAAGAGCGCGCCGCCCAGCAGCACGGACGCGACCGGCAGGTCGGCCGCGAGGAAGCGGTGCGCCTCGAAGGAGATCAGGTCGAGCGCGACCGCGAGCCGGGTGCCGGCGATCGCCGTCGCCAGCGCCATGACCCAGGCGCCGAGCGCCGGCAGGCAGTCGCGCCATTCGCCGACCAGGCTGCGGCGCAGGCAGAAGGCGCTGCGCTGCGCCAGCGCGCCATAGGCCAGGCCCAGCACCAGCCCCAGCAGGACGGAGGCCGTGACCGGCGTCAGTTCCTCGAACCCGAACTCCTCGAACATGGGGAAGCGCCTCCTCCCGGCCGGGGCGCCGTCGGGGCGACCTCACCGACGGTTGAGTTCACGGCCGTTCTGGGCTATCTCCAGGGGGCCGCGTCCCCATCGTCTAGTGGCCTAGGACACCGGCCTCTCACGCCGGAAACGGGGGTTCGAGTCCCCCTGGGGACGCCATCTATTCCGATTTTCTGCCGCTTGTCACGGGCTTAGGCCCGCTGGCCCCTCTTCGCCATCCGCATCCCGCCCGCCCCGGCCCTCACCATCGCGAGGGGTCGAGGGGAATCTCCGGTGGCCACAATTCGCCGCCCCAGGACCAGCGATTGGGGCGCGCGATATGCGGAACGTCGTCCGCGTCCTGCGCTCTGCGCGCGTGGACCTCATCCTGCGTTCTGCGCGCGTGGCGCAAATCGTCTTCTTCGCACGAAGCTCCCGCGTCGGGGGCCTCGTGTGCGGCCTCCGGGTCGCGCTCTTCGTGCGCGTCTTCGGAGAGATGAGCGTCCCGCGCGCCGCCGCCATCCTGCGCGTCCGGCTCTCCCCAGGCGGAAGGGTCGTCGCTCGTGTCCCACGACGGCTCCGGCGGGGCGGCATCGGGCTCGGCAGGCGCAGGGGCATCCGGCCAGGGCTCCCAGGGCTTCGAGCCCAGGCGCTCGGGGTGGAACGCCTCCTTGATGGCCGGGCCGAGGAGGGCTCTCATTTCCTCCGTGGAAGGATGCTTGCGCGGGGCCTGAGGAGCAGCGCTTCCGGCCTCCGCCCGCTCCCCTTCGAGGCGGTGCTTGTCGACGACTTCGATGCGGTGGAGCGCAAGGGCGAGACACGCGATCTCGTCCGGCGAAGGCGGCGCCTCGCGCGCGGCGAGCGCGGCAATCTGGCGCACCAAGAGCGCCCGCAGGCTCTCGACGACGAAGCGCGCGGTGTGATTCTCTGCACCGGGTTCCTGCCTCTCCGCCCATTCCGCCGCCTGGGCGCCGACCTCGCGCTGCAGGTCGACCAGGCCGTGGATGTGCGCGGTGAAGAACTCGTCGGCGGCCTCCGGGCTCTCACCCTCGCGCGGATCCGCGCGGAGGAACCCGGTCGGGCGAATACTTGCCGCGATCGCGTCGACGGCAGCACCGTCTTCGATCTCTGCCGCAGCGCCGTCGCGGACCGC
>Ga0209754_1001521_pt1 | contig 22465 bp, 20 predicted proteins | sample MesohylBB_FD_187295 | JGI IMG/M metagenome (GOLD analysis project Ga0209754, IMG submission 187295) | Host-associated microbial community of the marine sponge Aplysina aerophoba from Gulf of Piran - sponge mesohyl, lysed by bead beating... | ecosystem: Host-associated > Porifera > Sponge >... | reverse complement strand
GGATCGGGTACGGCCGGTGGTTGAAGGCGAACACGGTGAAACGCCGGACGCATTCGTTGTTTCGGCAGGGGTTGATGCTGTACCACCATCTTCCCAATTGGCCCGAGGATCGGATTCGTCCGTTGATGGAGACGTTCGGGAGCATGCTGATGGAACAGCGGGTGTATCGAGAGGTCTTCGGCGTGATCTGAGGCCCTGCAGAATGAGGGGATGCATGAGAGGTCGAAACTGCACGCCCGCAACTCCGGATACAGTGCCTGCGCTTCCTGCACCATCGGCACCGCCACGTCCACGTCCTCGCCCTCCCATAGAATCTTGTGGTGAAGGATGAATTGATACTGATCCTCGATAAGAGCGACAGGAACTCCGAGTTCAACCGGCGTGCCCGCCTTGCCTTTCGAAATCCACCGCGTGTGCTCCTCGAAGATCGAAAAGACCTTCTCCTCGTGAGGAATCGTCTCGTCACGCAGAAGCCGCCGCTCCACCTGGTCAATCTGGCGCCGGCCGTGAGCGACAAAGCCGGCGATGGAGCGACAGGTGAATTCGGCCGCGCCCTGCTTCCGCAACGCGTCCAGCGTCGAATCTGTCCGCTCCACCAGCGCCCGGCAGCGCTCCACATACGCCTCCACCCGCTCCGGATGCCGCTTCGCCCGCCGTGTCGAGCGCACCTTGTTGAACAGCTTCCTGACCTCTCGGGTCAGATGGCGCCACTGACGCCAACCATGCATCCCGTATTTTTCAGCCGCCCGCCCAGTCTCCCGCACCAGACAACGCACGGCGTCCCACAACAGGTTGACGTCCGTCGGATAATGCGCGTCGGTTTCGACCACGAACGAATCACACCGCCCGCGCAATGGCTCGCCAGGCTTTTTTTTAGCGACCTTGTGACCGCTCTCCACCACCAGGCGCCCCACCGCTGACAACAACTCCGGCGTCAACAACGACACGTTGTCCACCACGGTCTGGTACTCGTAGTGCGTCTTGTCGCCGAAGTCACTGTGGCCCAGGAACGCGCGTATCGTATCGTGATGGTTCGTCAATTCATGAAGACGGTCGAAGTCGCAGCCCAGCCCCTGCTTCAAGACTCCCAGCACCAGGACCTGCCACAGGTCCATTCCCGGACGCCCGACCGTGCGGTCCGCCTCCGGCAGGATATGCTCGTCCAGCAGCGCATACAACTGCTCGCGCGACGCCTCGTCACACCAGATGTGTTGAAGCCCCTTCAACGCGGGAATATCGTCCCGCGACTTCGGGTTGATCCAGATCTTGTCGATGGCTACCTCACCGAGCTGGAGCTGCGACCTGTGAACTTCTCTCATGATGTCAATGCCGCGAAGATGTGCCCGAAGTGGACCGATTCTTGGAAAACTACTCCCAAGAATACGACATCCCGACGATCTCCGCCACTTGAAATCGGACAGTGATCCCGTAGAATCAATCACTTACGGGGTTTTCTGGCGGACACTAGCTAGGCCGTCGACTCGTCGCCATCCCGGTGCCTGCCTCTATAAGGCTCCGGATGGGCTCAGGTCCCTTTCGAGATTTTTTGATTTGTCTTGCATGACGAGAGCCTCTCTTTCTCGTTGTAGTCGAGCATGTGTCGCCGAAATATAAGCAAGCTCCGCGCGGCCGGACTGGTCAATTAGACGGCGGTGGTTTGCCAGCGCAAAAACAGCGAGCACGAGCTGCACGAAAGCCGGCCACCAACCAGCATACAACACAAACGCAAGAACTTGAAGAAGCAAATAGAATGCCAGCTGCCTATAAAACGCGCAGATGGCATAGAGACGCGCTACGTGCAAGTAGCCAGATGCTTCGTGCTGCCGATACAATTCTATAAGCTGGCTTACTAGTACCCTGGCGTTCTCCTCTGCCTGTGACGGAAAAAGCCGATCGCTGAAATTACTCTCGTAGATCTTGCGGATCTCCTCTTTGTAGGGACGATAACATCGATAGTACATAGAGCGATGTCCTTTGAATCTATGCAAATAGCAGGTAATGACGCCCGCCACGGTTGTATTTGCAAAATGGCCAAGCCCGTGGCATAAGAACAAGAACAGCACCGACGCCAAGAACAAGGCCGATGCGGATATGTCGAGGTTCAAGATGTTGAGCCACTCGGAGGTAGGCAAAGGAATTGTGCCCGTTAGCATTCCCGTAGCGGCCGCTGCCGTGGCTGCAAACGATACGGCCGCTCCGCTGTACAGGTAGTCTCTGGCGAAGTGGTAGGTTGTAAAGTAATTGCGTGGATTCGGTCTTGGTTGATCCATTGGAATATGCCTCGCGTCGATTCGTACTACACTTCCAGCATCTGCCTGGAGATCAGGAGAAGCAGCGTCGCGTGCCATTTGGCCGGCTAGAAGGCTGACCGTATAGCGTCGAAACAGCGACTGCTGTAGCGTACGACAGGGCCTAGTGCCAGTACATCATGCTGAGAACTGTACACACAAAATCGGGTTTTGTCATCTGATATTTCCGTGATCACGCTTGGGTAACCAGCGTACTGAACCGCACAGGCGAGTTCCTGTGCGCGACCGACGGTGACGCAGAACGTGATCAGCCCCATCGAACCTCTCTCGGGTCCTGGGCGCCCTCCTGCCGTCGCTGTTCCTGCCGGTCGGCGGGGCGACGCTTCGCCCAGGACGACACGGTCGCCGCCCTGCGCCAACTCGTCTCCCACGTCCCGGCTGATCGACGGCAACACGCGAGCCGGGGGTGCATCATCTGGACGCGCGCATCAACGAGATCTCGCGGCGGGTGGCGCGCTTGCTGCGCGAGGCCTCCCGTGCCCCGGACGGATGGACCGCGAGACCGTCGTCGCGTGGCCCGGCGCGGCGCGCGTTCCGCAAGGACGACGCTGGGCCGGCCCACAGTCCTCCATGGGGCCCGGTGAACCCGGGCGACGCCCCAGCGTGGAGAACGGAGGCGCACAATTCGCGTCACTGCTGCGGTCAGTTCCCCTCGGCCTTTTCCGCCCGTCGTGCAGCCCAGTACTTCCGCATTCGCTCGGCCACGGCCCGGCGTTGCTCCTCGGTCATCGTGCGCTTGCGCCTGCCAACCGTCTTGACCGCCTTTTTCCTGCTGCGCCGGGCGGTCGGCGCGGCAGCTCGTTCAATCGCCTCGATGGCGCGTTGGATGGCGACGAGCTGGCTCTTGAGCGACCGCTCCTCGTTGCGCAGCACGTCCAGGATTCCGCTGCTCGACATCGTGAACTGCCCCCTCCAGGGCGACCCGCCGCCGCATCGCGGCGGCCGCCGAAATGCACGAACGTCAGCCGCCGGCCGTCGCCGGGACTGACGGGGCGGCTACCGCCCCAACGCGCCCGATTCGGTCGCCACGGTGCCGGCCTGGTCGAGGTAGTCAACCGCCGCACGCATCTCGGCCGCGTTCCCACGCCGGCCAGTCGTCGCGGTAAGGGCAACCTCGGTACGCCCGCGCGCCGGCCCCCGCGACAGCGGCCACCGCCGGCTCTTCCGAACCGTACCGCTCGCACAGGGCGAGGAACCGCATCGTCGTCTCGACAGACGGCAACGTGTCGTCGTGTCGCATGCCGGTGTCCGGCTCGTCCGCCTGCATCAGCGGCCCGGCCTTGCAGTACCGGCCCCTGCACTCAAGTCAGGCCGCGAAGCTCTCGCCGGGCCTGCCCTGCCCGGGGTCGGCAGATGCGCTGCCGGCCGGGCGGTCTCCAGCCGCAGCCGCACCACCAGCAAGCGGGGGTGGCCCATTCCCGCGCCGCCTCGCCGGACACCGCCCGGTTCGCGCGCCCATGCCTGTAGTGCATCCGGCCACCTGGGTGGACCGCCGACTACCGCCGACACAGGGGAGCCCTCGCCAGCCCCCGGCCGCGCGCCGCCTCTGCGTTACCGCGTCCCGGCGGCCGTCCTCTCTCGACACCATCGTAACCGGACCGGAGGTGATCCTGGGACAGCGTCCTTGACCCAGCTGCTGCGGAGCGATCATCGGAACGTTCATCACCCGTGCTGGCTGCGAATCCTGGAGCAAATCGACCACTGATTCCGGCCGAAATCGCTCGACGCCACCGCGCAAGGCGCCCCCGGAGCGAGACCGGTGCATGGTGGCAGCCATTGGAGCATCTGCTCGACCCCGTTACACAGGGCGACCCGCAGGGTCCGTTGTTCGCTACCTCGATCTCGCGCCGAGACTGGGCCCCGTACTTCCGACTCTGCCCGCATCACCACGCGTTGACAATCACTACCTCCTTGCCTACGTACGTGTGCGGGCCTTATAGTTCTTGAAGGCCGCCTGGAAGGCATTCCGGAGCCGTTCAACAGGCACATCGTTCGTCGGAACGATGTTATGTTCCCATTGCTGCTTTTTGTGTGCCAGTAGTCGCTCCACCGACTCTGCATCGCGGTTGAACACAAAGAATGCGTTGTCGGATGACAGGTCCCGCACCAAACCCAAGAACTCCCGCCCAAGTTCAAGCGCCAAAGATACCGTGTAGTACTTCGCTTCAACTGCGATCCGAACCCGCGCGGAGCGCGGTGCCAGCGTTCGCCCTCCACTCCGACAAAGCTGAGCTTCGGCTTGATCCACAACGGACACATCGCACTCGTGCAACACATTCGAATGACCCGCCACTCGTACGCTGACATGCACCTCCAAGGGTGGACACCTATCAAACTGTATCTCGGCGTAGCCATAGTTGTGCCTTCGAGAGTTGAGGTAACCGGGACTAGTGCGGAAGATGAATTGAGTGAGCGTCCCTCCCTGAATGGAGGACAGCCGAACCTGCGCCCCTCTAATTGTGCTGCCTGTAGCAACATGCTGAAGATGTATCCCTCGTAGACGTCACTCATGTGGGACTGTGTGCTTAGCGATGGGCTAACGGCCGCTCCCAGCACGTCACGAATCTCATCAAGAAGGTCGTGCCTGAGAGCCATCCTGTAACTCCAATTGCAGTTCCTTGAGTAGATTCTCGACGCGCGTGACTACTCTAGTACGCTTCTCAAGGTCATCCGGGCGGATTTCGTGTGGCTGACTGCTGGGAACGTCGGGGGCAAAAAGCACGGACTTGATCGGCCCAAACTCACTGATTCCGGCCAATGTGTACTGCGCGACTTGGTGAGCAGTGGGTACAGCGAGAAGCAGAGCCTCCACTAAGAGTTCTGCTCTCTCTGCAGCGGAATACGGTTCTGAAGTAACGAAGTTCGCCGGCGCACCTCGATTTGACCGATACTCTTCCTTCGACTCGGAGGAGATGACTGCTAGAGCCTCCGCATACTTGACCGGGATCTTCTCGATCCTGGTTTTGCCAACCGCAATTCTCTCCTCTACTTGTTCCAACACCCAATCGAGGCCACATTCCCGGGCGGCTTCCGCCAGCGTGGAATACACCCTTTCCAGTTCCGTTTCGGACAGTGGCATAGCGAGCCTCCTTAGCCTGACTGCCCCCGGATTGTGCCCGAAATGCGTGAGCGAAGTCAAGACGCGGCAGTGCCTCAGTTCAGACTGAAACACTGCCCAACCGCCCCAACTCTTGGAGGTGCCGTTTCGCCTCGGACGGGGTATTGCCTGTTTCTTCACCCCCGATCCGCATCAATCGGTTGCTGCCGTCCGGCCTCTCCCCATTTGGACAGTTTCTGTTGTTGGATCAACAGAGTAGACTGCAGGTCGGAAAGTGAGTCAGACAGGTGTTGCGAGCCAGACATGACACGGAGCGCTTCCTTGAGAAACTGGGCTTCAATATGGGCCACTATTTGGCGAAAACCGCCGAACTTCTGCCGCTTGAGAGGCCCGAACACCTCTTGAGGCACGACGCCCTTGAGAATCCGATCCATCTGGTTGTCGTTCCTCCAATCGATGTATTCACCCTTCCCAAATGATTGGTGATACAGGAAGCACCGACGTCCATGCGCAGCAAAAAAGGTAGAGGCGAGGAGCCATAGTCGTTCCCCACAAAACAGCCTGTTCTTAGCTGGCATCCATGCCGCGTTGCGTTGAAGTTGTTGGGTGATCAGGTCCGAATCACGATAGGAACTCAAGTACGGTTCAATCCGAGAATCGCCCCGCTCAAAAAACGCAGCAATCTCCGCCGTGACCAGGATATCCTCGGCAACGCTAAGGTTCGCAACCGCCTTGTCGATTTCAAGGAGCCCGTTCCAGAGCGTTTCCACCGCCGTGATGGTTTTTGAGCGGAATTCAGTTTGGCCCGCGGACAGAAAGGCTAAGGATGCGCTCAAGGTCGAATGCCGTGCGTCTTGGTCAGCCTTGAAGCGCGCTAGTCGGCGCGCGTAGCGAAATTCTAGGCGCTTTGCTACGAACGCGACGAGCAGGCCAGGGAACGTTCGGAGGAAGACGGTCCAAAGGCCGTTGACGAGAAGTGCGATCAAGAAGAAAGCGACGTAGTCATTCATTGGTGCGTTCTATTCGAAGAATGTCGGTTCCGCGTTGGTCCGACTACCATGTAGGTGCCCCGCCGTCTCCTTCCAACTAACTGCGCCGGAGCACCGGTCCGCTGAGGTCCGCGTTGGCCCGCGTGCCGAGCATGCGCCGTCCGGCCTCGCGTAACTAAAGTCTCGCTGTTATTTCCTGGTCTCTCGCGGCGTAAGACTGTAGTTCCAGTCGCCGTAAACTTGTCCCGCTTCCACAAAGCATCCACCGGTGTAGGTCGGAGAGCGCATGTCCCGCTCGGAACTCGGCGCGAGCCCCACCGATCTGAGGTTGTCTCAGACCTTACGCCGACCTCCTGTTCTTGAAGGTCCTTCGGTCAACAACACCCGCAGCGCCGTCAGCACGCGCCGCGGGCGACTGCGGTGCATCGCCATGCCGAGCCAGTAGGCGGCCTCTTCACGCTCCATCCTCTCGATGCCCTCGGCCACCGCGCGCATGTTGTCCCGGCTGCGCATGGGCGCCAGCGCCCGGAACAGCAGCCCCAAGGTAAGCGCCGTGTCCTCGCGGAGCGCGTAGCCGCGCCTTCTGCGGCCGGCGGACGGACCGGGCCGGATGCAGGCTCCGGCCAGCCGCCGCAATACGCGGTGCTCGATCAGATCCAGGTTCCGGCCGCGGAGCCCCGCGATGCGAATCGGCATTCTGACGTGCGGTGTGGCCGGCGCCGGCAACTGCCAGATCTCGTACGCCGTGTCGGATGCGCCGTGCGTCCGCACGCGCAGTTCGTACCGCGGCGCGGATGCCGGCGTCGCCACACTCGCGAGGCTCTCCATTCGGGCCATCAGGGTTTCGCTTCCGCGGTTGCCGAGACGTAGGCGGCGCCGCTGGCGAAGCGGCATAGGCGTTCCGTAAGCGTCTCGGGCGCATCTCCCTCCATCGGCATTCCGGCACCGAACGACAACTCGAATTTCGCCTCGACCTTCCTGGACCCGGCGTCCCGCAGCTGCGGCTCCAGGAACTCCCTCACAGGCTGGGCATCCGGGGCCGAACCGCGGAACTCCATCTCGAACGTGCCGCCGTCGCGCGTCTCGTAGCCGCCGGTGATGGTCACGACCTTCTCTGCGCCGGGCACCGCACCGACCGCGCCGAGCAGGCGGAAGGCGTCGCCGGCCTCGAACATCCGGATCGTCAGCATCCCGAGGCGGCCTGCCCGCTTCGCTCGCGCCTGTTCCCAGAGTTGCGTCAACGCATCCCGGAGCACTCCCTCGGCGCTGACGGTGACGGCGGACGGCGGTAGGTCAGGTGGATCAGGTGGCGGTGGCGGATCCACCGGCGGCGGATCTGGTCGCGGCGGCGGCGGATCTGGTCGCGGCGGCGTCGAGCGCGGCCAGACCCCCTTGTTCTTGGCGTAGGCCATCGTCATGACGACGGCCTGTTCGTCGATCCGGATGTCCGCTGGCGGATCTCCCGGTCCGAACAGCAGGTCGCCACGCTGGTAGACGTAGTCGCCCTGCTCGATGCCGAGCCGGATGCCCCGGATGAAGATGTCGTCGACCAGCAGCATCGGCAGTCCCGGATCCCGCCGGAACTCGTCGCGCAACGCCGCCGTGGTGATCTGTCCCTTCCGGAGCGGGGTCCGGTCGCGCACGTAGGCCGGCGCGTCCGGCTCGTCCTCGCGGAAGCGCAGCTTCTTGAGATCCCGCAGCGCACGCGCGACCTGCTGCTGACCAGCACCCGGCTGGTTCGACGCCGACGGAATGTCGATCGCCGTGTGCGCCAGGTCCACGCCGCCCGTGCCGATGCGATTGCGCGAGGGGTAGAACACGTGCCGGTAGCATGCTTGCACCGCGATCGCCAGCTCCTGCTCCGACCGGGCCTCCAGATCGCGGATCTTCTCCTGCTGGTGCTCGGCCAAATCGACCAGACGGTCCGGCGCTTTCAGACGCTGCAAGGCCAGGCGCGACCGCATTCGGCGTCGCATCGCGTCGCTGGCATGCTCGTCGGCGGCGACGAAGACGAGGTGGTTCCGCAGGCGGCGGAGCCCCGAACCGTCGGCCCCGCTGCGCGCGTACACGCGCTCGATCAGCTCGGGAACCTCGTCGACCGCGTCGCCGATAGCCAAGCCGTCGTACGCGAACACGACGAGCTTCGGGCGGCCGTCGCCCGCCTCGTCCGGCACGTCGAACGGACCGCCCGGAAACGCCACGGTCTCGAACGTCTTGCCGCCGAAGATGCCGCGAATCCGGTCGTTGAGCTGCGCACGGGCATCGGCTGCTTCGACGTGCTGCTCCTCGCGCCGGATGATCACGTTCAGGTTGGCTTCGGCCCGGAACTGCATCGGAGCCGCCGGCCGGTCGTCGAGATACGCCGACTCCGCCGTGAACCGCTTGCGGGCTTCGTCGATGAAGCTCGGGTCGACCGCCGGCCCCGCCGTCGCGTACCGCAGCTCCTCGGCGGTCAACCCCTTCAGCGGGTCGTTGAACGCCAGCGTGTGCATGAAGATCGTCCGTGCGACGTAGGCCGCATAGGGCGGCAGCCCCTGATGCTGCTGTGCGTCGATGTCCTCTGCCAGCGACCGCTGCTCGGCCGATCCTGCGGCCACGTCGTTGGTGATTGCCGGCACGAAGGCATCCTGGCCGAGACGGGTCACGATCTCCTGCCGGATCGGCTCGCAGCCGGGATCGACGTGGTGAAGGTGAATCGCCGTCGCGTCCGTGGGTCGCTGCCGCCAGAGGTGCTTGACGGTATGGGCGAGTAGCCGCAACATACCGCGCACCCGCTGGAAGTTGGCCAGCGTGGCTGTCTTGCCGGTCAGCGTCTCCAGAACGTGCGGGTGCAGCGGGTAGCTGGCCCTGAACTGCTCCACCGTCTCCGGACGCGCCGCGTCGGCGCCGAGCGCATCCCGGTTGCCGGCCCACAACTCGCAGTACGCGTCGACGACTGCACCCGCCCCGTCGCCGTCTATGTACTCGAACAGACGCCGTCGTAGAACCTGCACCGTCTCGTCCGCTTCGGTCGGATTCAGGAGCGTCGCCTTGCGGGCCGAGACGCTCTCGATTTCCGCCATCTGGTCCGCGACGAACTGATTCTCCGCCGAATAGGCGTCGGTCGCCCGACCGTCCTTGCCGATTGCGAGGGTGTAGACAACGGCCGTGTTCGGCGAGGACTCGACCGCCTTGAACAGCGACGTGAGGAAGGCCGTCAACTGGCCTCCCGCGTCATCCTGCCGGCTCACCTTGCGGAGATAGACCGACAGCTCGTCGAGCAGGATCAGTGCCGGCGCGTCGCCCAACAGGGATCGCAGCGTGTCCGCGCCGGGCGCCTCGCGCTGCTGGTCGCTCCGCCGCACCCGCTCGTAACCGGCCGGACCAGCCAGCGCGTGGGCGATCTCGCCCCAAGGCGTGAAGGCCAGCACGCCGCCGTCGAGCGCGCGGCCGTTGGCGGGATCGGCGTTCTCGCCGTCGAAAGCGGCGATCCGCACCGGCGCCGCCGGCAACAACGCGGGATCGATGAATTCGGCCGCGTTGGATACCCTGGCCATCCCCCGCCCGGCGTGGGCCAACGCGATCAGGCCGTGCGTCTTTCCACCGCCGTAGGACGTGTCGAGACGAAATACCGCGCCCACCGCGTCGCCGGCGCCGCTCAAACGCCCGCAGACGTTGGCGAGCAGGTTCTTCAGTCCCCTGGTCGGAAAGGTGTTCGCGAAGAATCGACCGGGCTCCCGGTAGTCGGCGCTCGCCTTGCCGGTAAGGACCTGAGCGAGGTCGGCTGCGAAATCGGTGTCGGCGACGGTGCCGGCGAGCACGTCCGGCCGCGGACGGCAGATGTCGAAGATCGTTGGCAATGCCACGTTTGGTCTCGGAGCGCGACCCGGGTATGGGCCGCTACGCTGCGGCGGCGTCAGACGCGAAGCCACGACGCGTCGCAGACGAAATCGCGGGGCAAGTCTACCGCGATTGTTGGCACGGCCACCACCGAAACGCCTTCGGACGGGCGCAACAGCCGTAGCGGGCCACCTGCTCCGGTCACTGCGGGATCAAGGCACGGAGCCCGTTTCGGCGTTCGACGGCGGGCTTGCCAACGCTGGCGCAGGTGTGGAACAGTTACACACTTACGGTGTGCAGGGGCAGGACGGCGTGTCTAGACGGGTCAATATCATGATGGACGATGACGCGTGGCGCGTCATCGAGCAACTGCCTCGGGGCGCCCGAAGCCGCGCCGTCAACACCGCGATCCGCGAGTGGTCCGGCGCTTCCGCCCGCCGGAACGCCGCCGCGCGCATGGATTCGCTGCGCGCCCAATTACCACCGGTCGCCACCGAAGACGTGGTCCGCTGGGTACGCGAGGAGCGGGAGCGGCGGCCGTCGTGATCGTGATCCCCGACGCGTCGGTGCTCCTCAAGTGGGTGCTTCCGGGCGATGACGAACAGGATGGCGACGCGGCGCTGTCTCTGCGCGACGAGGCCGTGTCCGGCTCCGTGGAGCTGGTCGTCCCCCAGCTCTGGCTCTACGAAGTGGGCAACACGCTGGCGAGGCGGTTTTCCCGATCGGGCTGGCGAGTTGCTCGCGTCGCTGACCGATTTCGGCCTGACCGAGGCACGGCTGGACTTGAGATGGAGAACGCAGGCCCTGTCTCTGGCCGTTGCGTACGAGGTCGCATTCTACGCTGCGGCGTACCACGCCGTGGCGCTCGTTCACGGCGTGTTCGTCACGGCGGACGAACGCTATGTCGCCCGTGCATCGCAGGTGGGTAGCGTATCGACGCTGCGGCAGTGGCGGGCGCAGTGATCCTGGGACTTCGTGACTTTCCAGTCCGACCGGCGACGCGCTCTCGGTACCGGAATCCGGCGAGACGGCCCAGCTGCGGGACGCTGACAGGCGCGCGCAGGTTGATGCCGGCTTCGGGCTCAACTGGCTCGCCGAGGGCCGGATCTTGCGCCCCTCGGCGACAAGACCGGAACGTCGGCGCTCCTAGCCAGAAAGCCGCCGGCGGGCAACGTCTCGATGCGGAGGCGGATGGTAGGCTCGTTCATCGACCGTGCGGTCTCGACACGCCTCGTGATGGGATGCCCCAGCCGCGTCGCAAATATACTCCCACGAACTTCTCGTGCGGTCGGCGCCATGCCGGCACCATCACCACTACGGACGCCTCACGATGCCTGACACCCGCCTGATTGAACGCTGGCTGCCCATTGCCGAGATCGGAGAGGAGAGCATCCGAGAGCGGCGGTCGATGACAGCCCTCCCGCCGACGTACTACCTCCACGTTTGGTGGGCGCGCCGGCCCCTGGTGGCCTCCCGCGCGGCGGTACTCGCGTCGCTGCTGCCGGCGGACGCCGACCGGGAAAAGTTCCTGCACGTGCTCGGGATTCATGGGGATCCGGTTACGACCCGGCGGCGGCTGGACGCCGCCAAGCGAACGAAGGAGAACCTCGGCCTCAATCCGTACGGCTACAAGCGTGCATTCTCGTACACGCCAACTGGGAACGATCGTCATTGGGTTGAACACATTACCGGAAGAGCGCTGGCGACCGAGACGATTCTGGATCCGACCGCTGGCGGCGGAAGCATCCCGATCGAGATCCATCGGTTGGGCTGCCCGGCGGTCGCCAATGACCTGAACCCAGTCGCCGCCCTGATCCTCAACGCGACGGTCGAGTGGCCACGCGCACACGGTGCGCGCTTGCGTGCACAGTTCGACGACATGGCGCGCGAGTTCATTCGCCGGGCTGAACCGAAGTACCAGCGGGTTTTTCCGGCTGAGCCTGAGGACATCCGTATTGAAGGCTACCTCTGGGCGCGCACAGTCACCTGCCCCTATTGCGACGGCCTGGTGCCGCTCTCGCCGAACTGGCGGCTCGCCTCGGACGGGACCGGCGTTGGGCTGCTGCCGGCCTGCGCCGGCGGTCCGGGAAAGCCCGGCCGCATCTGCTCGTTCGAGATCGTCAAGTCCGCCGAGGAGCAGTTTCCCGGCACGGTGGCGCGCGGCGACGGCCACTGTCCGTACGACGACTGCGGCCGGGTGGTCGACGGCGACGAGATCAAGCGGCAGGCCCAGGCCGGTCGGATGGGCGAGCAGCTCTTCGCGGTCGTCTACAAGCGGCGCGTGCCGGGGAAGGTACTGAAGTCCGGCAAGCGGGGCCGGGACAAGTGGGTCCGGGGCTACCGCGCGCCCCGGCCGGAGGACGACAACAGCGCGGCCATCCGGGAGAAGCTCGCCGAGAAGCTGCCCGAGTGGGAGGCGCTCGACATCGTGCCGACCGAACGGTTCCCGGAGAACAGCAACGACGATCGCCCTATCCAGTACGGCATGCCGCTCTGGCGCGACCTGTTCTCGCCCCGCCAGCTCCTATGCCACGGCACGAGCGTCGAGGTGTTCCGGGAGATGCTGGACGCGGACCGGGCTGCGGGGCGGCTCGACGACCTTCGACAGGCTGCCTACGGATATCTGGCGCTCTCGCTGGACAAGCTGCTGAACTACAACAGTCGGATGTCCGTGTGGATGCCAACCCGGGAAGTGGTCGCGAACACGTTCAACCGTCACGACTTCGCGTTCTGCTGGTCGCACGCAGAGATGTCCCCGCTGGTTGTCGGTCTCGGTTACGAGTGGGCCACGGGGCAGACCGCCAAGTGCATCGACGAGCTGAGCGCCCTGATCCGTCCCGAAGCGCGTGACAACGCTGGCGACCTGCTCGACGCGGTCGAGCCGAAGCCGGCCGAGACGCCGCTGCCGCCAGTCACGATCACGTGCAAGTCCGGCGACAGCCTCGACCACGTCGCCGACGGGAGCATCGACGCCGTCGTGATGGACCCGCCGTACTACGACAACGTGATGTACGCGGAGCTGTCGGACTTCTTCTACGTCTGGCTGAAGCGGACCGCAGGCCGCGTCTTCCCCGAGCTGTTCCGGCGGCAGTTGACAGACAAGGAGAACGAGGCGGTCGCCAACCCGGCCAAGTTCCGGGACCAGAAGGGCGCCCGCGCCCTTGCCGGCCGGGACTACCAGCAGCGCATGGCTGCGATCTTCGCCGAGTGCCGCCGGGTGCTGAAGCCGGACGGCATCATGACGCTGATGTTCACGCACAAGGCTACCGGGGCGTGGGACGCGCTCACCACGGGCCTGATGGACGCCGGGTTCGCGATCACGGCGTCGTGGCCGATCAACACCGAGGCCGGGGGCAGCCTGCACATCCGCGACAGGGCGGCGGCCAACAGCACGGTCTTCCTCGCCTGCCGCCCGCGGCCGGCCATCGACGCGGCCGACAGCGCCAACTACTGGGAAGACGTGGAGCCGCAGGTCGCCGACGCCGTGCGCAAGCGCGTCGAGGCGTTCCAGACCGCCGGCATCAGCGGCGTCGATCTCTTCCTGGCGGCGTTCGGGCCGGCACTCGAAGAGTTCTCCCGCCACTGGCCGCTACGGCGCGGCGAACCTCGGGACCGGCCGCAGGAGCGACGCGGGCAGCAAACCCTGCTGGAAGCACCGTGGGATCCCTACGCTGTGTCGCCGGAGGATGCGCTCGATGTCGCCCGGCGCGAGGTCAAGCGCTGGCGGCTGGAGCGGCTGACCCACCTGAAGGCGAACGCTGACCTCGATCCGGTCACTGCCTTCTTCGTGCTCGCGTGGGACACGTTCCGGGCGCCTGTGTTCGACTACGACGAGGCGCTCCGGCTGGCGCGCGCCGTCGGCGTGGATCTTGACCGGGACCTGACCGGCCGGCTCGTGCACAAGTCGGGAAGCAACCTCACGCTGTGGGACAGCACGCGCCGGGCGGCCACCGGGGCGCTCGGCCCGGCCGATGGCTCGCGCGCCATGATCGACACCTTGCACCACGCGGCGCACGCGGCCCGCAGCAGGTCCTTGACCGCGGCTCGGGAGTTGCTCGACCGGGCAGGTGTGGGCGAGGACCCCAGGTTTGTCGCGGCTCTCGAAGCCGCCCTCGAAGTGCTGCCTCTGTCGGCGGACATCACGGGGGCGAAGCTCACTGGCGACGCGCGGGCTGCCGGCGATGACTTCCAGGCCCTCTACGAGCTGTCTCGCCTCGCGTACAGCGACCGCGTCGACGAGCCCGATCAGCTCGCTTTCTGGCGCAGCGCCCGCGAATGACGACGCGGCCGGTCGCGCCGAACGATTCCGCCGCCGTCGGCGCCGGGGCGATCCCGCGCCGGCCGGCGAAGTTGCCGACAAGGTGATTGCATGCAATCATTGGTGGGTCTGGTCGCGTAAGGAATTGCCATGGCAAGCATCACGATTCGCAACCTTTCGGCGGAATCGAAGGCGAGGCTCCGGCGACGCGCCGAACAGCGCGGTTGCAGCCTCGAAGCCCTGGTGCGCTCGCTCCTCGACGCTGCGGCCGAGGAAGCCGCGCCCACAGGGCGTTTTCCGCACAACTTGATAGCGCTCGTCGAGCCGGGCGAGGACATCGAGCCGTTCATCCGCGAGCACAGGCATCCGCAGGAGCCGGTAGAGCTGGCGTGATCCTGGTCGACACCAACGTCCTGTCGGAACTGACAAAACCGGCGCCGGAGCCACGAGTGATCGCGTGGCTCGAAGTCAACGAGCCGTCGCTCGCGCTGCCGGCAATCGCCTTGTCGGAACTGCGGTACGGAATCGCACGCCTGCCTGACGGCCGCCGGCGATCAGGTCTGCTGCACTTCTGGCAGGCGACATGCGCGCAGTTCCGCGGCCGGATCTTCTCGTTCGACGAACGCGCCGCCGAGCGGTACGGGGACGTGGCCGCCGGCGCGGAACGCGCAGGCCGACGGCTTACCATCCAGGATGGACAGATCGCAGCGATCGCACTGGTACACGGCATGAGCGTCGCGACGCGCAACGTCGGCGACTTCGAGGCGACAGGGGTCGTGATCGTGAATCCGTGGGAGTAGAGCGGTGCTCAACGACCGCGACTGGCAGTTCAAGTACACGCCGGAGGATGGCGACCTCGTCCGGGTGTTCTACGTCCCGGCGCTTCAGGACGCCGAACGCTACGACAGGCTGACCGGCTACTTCGACGCCGGAGCGCTCGCGCTGGCCGCCCGCGGCGTCGAAGGCCTCGTCCGCAACGAGGGGCGCATGCGCCTCATCGTCGGTTGCACGCTCGACCGCGAGGAGATCGACGCGATTCGTGAGGGTGAGACGCTACGCGACCGGGTTGAGCGCCGCCTTGCCGAGTTGCCGCTGGCGCCGCCGGACACCGACGCCGCCCATGCCCTGGAGCTGCTCGCCTGGATGGTCGGCCGCGGCCACCTCGACGTGAAGGTCGCCGTCCCCTGCGACGCGAACCGGTGCCCTATTGAGGGCACGGCGATCTTCCACGAGAAGTCCGCCGTCATCGAGGATCGCGCCGGATACAAGATCGCCTGGACCGGCAGCCTCAACGAGACCACCGCCGGCTGGCAGCGCAACTGGGAGAGCATCAACGTCTACCGGAGCTGGGGTCCGGAACCGGAGCGGGTGGACCGTGAAGAGCAGAACTTCGCGCGTCTGTGGGCTGATCAGTCCCCGCGCGCCATCGTGCTCGACGTGCCGGACGCCGCCCGGCAGGACCTGCTCCGGTTCCTGCCATCGGAGCTGCCCGCACGCCTCAAGGAGAAGGCGTCATCGCCGGAGCCGGCCGTCGAGCCTGTCACGCCGGAGACGCCAGCACCGCCCCCGCTTCCGTCGACCGACCGCCGGCGGCTCGTCTGGTCGTTTATCCAGCGCGCTCCGTCCCTGCCCGTGGGCGGAGCGGAGGTCGGCGCCGAAACAGCGGCCATCGATCCATGGCCGCACCAAATCCGCGCCTTCGAGCGACTCTACACGCGCTGGCCGCCGAAGCTCCTGATCGCTGACGAGGTCGGCCTCGGCAAGACCATCCAGGCGGGCCTGCTGCTGCGGCAGGCGTGGCTCGCGGGGCGCGCGAAGCGGATCCTGATCCTCGCACCCAAAGCGGTGCTGAAGCAGTGGCAGATCGAGCTGCGCGAGAAGTTCAACCTCAACTGGCCGATCTACGACGAGGGCAAGCTCGTCCGCTACCCGGCCAGGGCTCTGCGCGGCAATCACGAGCGGAATGTCGACGCGAAGCGCTGGCACGAGGAACCCGTGGTGCTGGCGTCCAGCCAGTTGATGCGTCGGAAGGAGCGCGCCGCGGTCCTGCTCGACGAGGCCGAGCCCTGGGACCTGGTCCTGCTCGACGAGGCGCACCACGCCCGGAGACGCGCCGCGGGCAGCCCGCAGGAGGGCGGGCCGAACGCGCTGCTCAAGCTGATGCGCGCCCTGAAGGCACGCACGCAGGGACTCATCCTGCTGACCGCGACCCCGATGCAGGTGCATCCGGTAGAGGTGTGGGACCTGCTGGATCTGCTCGGTCTGCCCCCGGAATGGACGGCGACGGCGTTCCTCGACTTCTTCAAGGAGGTCAGGCAACCGAACCCCTCGGCGGAAGCGCTGGATCGGATGGCGCGGTTGTTCCAGGCTGTCGAGCGCCATCACGGTGAAGCATCCGGCCACGCGATCCAGAGCCTGACCGGCCTGTCACGCCTGAGAAATTCCGCGCTGCTTCGCGCCCTGCGCGACGAGGCGAGCATTCCCCGCCGGCGCCTGGAGACCGCGGAGCGCCGCGCGGCGGTCCGTGTCATGCTCGCGCACACGCCCATCCGCCGCCTGATCTCCCGGCATACCCGCGAGCTGTTGCGCAAGTACGCCGCGGCTGGCGTGCTGTCATCCACCATCGCGGACCGGCAGGTGCATGACTGTTTCGTCGAAATGAGCGAATCGGAACGCAGCCTCTACGAGGCTGTGGACGAGTACGTCTCGACGACCTACAAGCGGGCCGCCAGCGCAGAGCGATCCGCGGTCGGCTTTGTGATGACCATCTACCGCCGCCGGCTCGCCAGCAGCTTCGACGCGTTGCGCGCCACGCTGGAGAAGCGCCGCCACGAAGCGCTTGAATCGACGGTCTCCCTGGAAGAGGACGCGCCCGACGACGAGGCCCTCGACGAGATCCCGGACGCCGACGACATCCGCGCCCTGGAGTTGCAGGCGCAGGCGGTCGAGGAACAGGGGGAGATCGACAGCCTGCTGGAGCGGATCGCCGCCCTGCCGCCGGACAGCAAGCTCGCTCGGCTGGTCGAGAACCTGGACGAGCTGACGCAGGACGGTTACGCCCAGGTCATGGTGTTCACGCAATACACCGACACCATGGATTTTCTGCGCCGCGCCCTCCGGGAGCGGGGCCACCGGTTGTTGTGCTTCTCCGGCCGCGGCGGCGAGAGTCCTATCGGCAACCACGACGAGTGGCGAGTCATCGACCGCGAACAGGTCAAGCGCCGCTTCCGCGACGGCGACGCCGACCTGCTGCTGTGCACCGACGCCGCGGCCGAGGGGTTGAACTTCCAATTCTGCGGCGCGCTGGTCAACTACGACATGCCGTGGAACCCCATGCGGGTCGAGCAGCGCATCGGCCGCATCGATCGGGTCGGCCAGCGCCATGCCACCATCCGCGTGGTGAACCTGCACTACGAAGGTACGGTCGAGACGGCGGTCTATGGTGCGCTGCGCGACCGCATCGGACTGTTCGAGCAGGTCGTCGGACGCCTGCAACCGATCCTCGCTCGCATGCCCCGGGAAATCGCCGATGCCGTCCTCGCTGGCGGCGGCAACCCGAACGCTCCGAATATCGCCGACCGGATCAAGCGGCAAGTGGTCGAAGAGGAGCAGAGCGGATTCGACATCGACGCCGCGCTCGACACGGATCCGGGCATGCCGGACCGCGTCCCGTCTCCGGTCACCCTGGACGACCTGGACCGCGTGATCAGGGACCCGGATCTGATGCCGCCGGGCACCGAGGTGCAGCCGCTGAGACCGCGCGAGTACAGCCTGCTGGCGCCCGGCATGGTCGAGCCCGTCCGCGTGACCACTGACGCCGGCTACTACGAGGAGAACTCCGAGAGCGTGGAGCTGTGGTCGCCCGGCAACCCGTTGTTCACCGCCCCCGAGATGCTTGCGGACGACGAGGAGCCGGCAGCCGGCGAGACGTTGAAGGACATCCTCGAGCGATGAACGGCCGGTGCTGAATCGCGCCGCGGTTCGAGACGGTGCAGGTGGCGTCGGATCTCGTACATCATCAACCCGCCAGCCGCTCCTTCGACGGCAACCGGCGCCGGCCACCGCGGCCAATCATGATCCGGCAGGACCTGTAGCGCTCCCCGGCGGGCGCGCACGTCCGACGAGGCAGGAACCGCGTCAGGTGCGCGCCGCAAGATCCGGCACGTGCAGGAACTCCACGAAGAAGCGCACGGGCCCGGCGGGATCGACCTGGTGTGACGCCTCCGGCGCGACGATGCCCGGCTGTTCCGGCGTGAGCGCGACGTCGATGCCGAGCTCGGCGCATCGGTAGCGCAGCACACCCGCGGTCACGACGATCCGGCCCCAGACGCCCGCTACGGTCACGTGGCGGGCGCGGAGGCCGTTCGGAATCGAGTCCTCGGTGAACTCGGGCGTGCGCTCGAAGGCCACGTACGCGTCCGGCAGCTCGAGCCGGTCGCAGCGCACGCAGTCGAGCTGCTCGCCAAGGCGGCTGGCGCGGCCCGCGGCCGTGACCGTCCACGGGCGGGTCACGAACGGCGGATTGTGCCGCACGTGCTGGCGATGGCCGCAGGTGAGCAAGGCGGTCCAGTCGCCCGACTCGTCGCGTGCAAAACTGGTGATGGGCCGTTGCATGGAAGCGGTCCCACCATACCACCCGGCGGCACCTCAGTGGCAGGCCACCGAGAGATGGCCCGGCGCGTCGGGGCGGCGGCGCGCGTGCAGCCAGACCAGCACCCGGCCCACCGACAGATGTCTGAAGGGCGAAGCCTGATGCTAGCCTCGCCCCTCTTCGCCAAAGCCGCCCACCGCGTGCTCGAACAGAAGCGCGGCGGATGGCGCGGGCGGTGTCACGCGCTCGACGGTGTTGCGGCCACGGTGTGATTCCGGCCGTGATTCGAATCCCTCGACCGAATCACAGTCCGCCGCGGCATAATGAGGCTGCGGACGGCGTGATCGAGGCTGTTGCAGAGTTGGGGCTTGCTCCGGGATCGCCTCGGTGACGAGGGCAGTCCGCTCGGGTGCCTCCGCCGGAGCGGGATGAGCCGGGACACGGTAGGCGACCGGATAGATGAGGCCGTACTGGCGCTCCTCTACTTGGGGATCTGCGAGCGTCACCCGATGATGACGGGGCGCACGCACGTGGAAGTCGTTCGACTGGGAGGCGATGGACCGTCTTCACCGTAAGGGCCTGATTTCCGATCCGGTGAGCAACGCCAAGTCGGTGATGCTGACCGAGACGGGCCTGCGCCGGGCGGAGGCGGCCTTTCACCGGCTGTTCGAGCCCGACGACTGAGCCGTGCGCATGACGTCGGCCAGTGGGCTGCCGACGCCGTCCACGGACAGCCCGCCCCAGATCGTCTGGAGCATTGGTCGCCGAGTCCGCCGAAATCGAAGCCGGCCAGTGGAGGCGCGCCAGCGCCTTGACGGCGGGACCGCCTTCGACGTCGGCCTGCATCGGACGACGCCAGCGGTACGGCCTGCGCCGGCTCCCGGTTGATCAGCTCCTTTAGCTCCTTGCCGGCCTCCGCGCCCGGATCTCGCCGTGGTCCAACGTCGGGCTCGCTCGCGGGAGAAGGCCACGTCGGCTTCGTGGAGGACACCGGTCGGAACCACATCGAAACGCGTCCGCGCTTCGGCGCTGGCCGGACCAGGAAGCAGTTTGGCCTCGATGGCCTGCAGACCGAACGTCGTCCTGCGTTTCGGAGTCGGAGGCGGCCAAAGCCGGCTCTGCGAACCCAACCCCGTGACGGTCGCCGTTGCGGGGGATCCGACGCGGGGAGAGTCCGCAACGGTGAGCGATAATGGACAGCGTGCTGATTGTCTGAAGGAGCTGATGTTGAGTGAGATGGATCGGATCACAGCAGACGTCACAGTGTGTGGAGGACGACCCTGCATCCGCGGCCTGCGCATCCGTGTCACAGACGTTTTGGAACTCCTTGCGGCGGGAGCGACGCGAGAGGAGATCCTGCAGGACTTGCCTTACCTGGAGCCCGAGGACATCGTCGCGGTTCTTGAGTTCGCAGCACGCCAGCATGATCATCCTGTGCTCCGGAGCGCGTAGTTGCGTTTTCTTGTCGATGCTCAGCTCCCCCCCGCTCTGGCGCGCCGGTTCGAGGCCCTGGGGCACGAGGCGGAGCATGTTGCCGACCGCGGCTTTGCGTCGGCGCCTGACGACGTGATCCGACGGTAACGCTGGCCGAATCGGTGCGGTCATCGTGACGAAGGATGCGGATTTCGCCGTTCATCACATCCTGTCATCAGGTCCTGCGGTGGTCTGGCTTCGCGTAGGAAACACGCGCCGCTCGGCTCTGCTCAAGCGGATAGACAACGAACTTGGCGCCATCGTGTCCGCGCTGGAGCGGGGAGAAACCCTTGTGGAGGTTGCCTGAGGTTCGACGGCATTGCGCCAGCGGAACCCGCGCGAACTGCGGGCGTCGACGCGGATCTCCGCGATGCCGCGGATGAAGGCGATGTCACGTTCCTGTTCGTCGGTCTGCGGGCGCACGGTTGGCGGTTGGCGCATCGTCGAGTCCTTTGGGAGTCAGGGGCGGCGCCCGGCATGCAGGACCAGCGCCGTGTTGGCCGACAAGGTAGAGCGGGTGGCCGACCGCCGTCGGGTCGCCCAGGCGGTGGAAGTCGACGTGCCGGGTGGGTGTGTTGAGGACCGCGTCGGGTCGTCGGTTTCCGCAGTCGCGGTCGACGGTTGAGCATCGGGATCGGGCATACCGTTTTCTCGACGTGCTCGTGCGTCTCTTCGAGGAGGGTCGTGCTTATTCGTCCGCTCCGGCCGATGCGCCAGGGGTACTTCCGGATGCGGTCTATCGCAGCGTCGAGCCCGTTCGCGGGTGCCGCTTCGTCGTTCGTCATGGGTGGATCTCGTCCTGCTCGGGGCGGTCTGTCGGTGGCGGTTTCTCGCCGCGTCGGCGTGTTCCGATTGCGCTCGATCTCGGTCGTTCGGCTTCCCCGCACCGTGCGGTCGTGGGGTGCGGATTGACGCGATTTCCATCGTCGCTACGGTGGACGAATGTCCGGCTCGATGTCCGGTCCGACTGCGGTTCGTCGCGCGCGTCCCCCTGCTGCTCTTGTGGTGCGTGTTCCTGTCGTTGAAGTGTGGCTGCTGGTTGCCGTTCGCGCCCGTGAGCGGTGTCGGTCGGATCGTCGATGAAGGTCGTCGCCGTCGCCCCCGGCCTTGTCGCGATCCTGGTCGTCGGCAGCTTTCGTTGTATGCCTGGTCGGTGCTGTTCTGCGGCCGATCGCTCCGTCTTCGCTGCTCGGCCGGACGACTGTTCGGCTCACGTCTTGCCGAGGCTCACTGCTCTCGGCGAGTGACGGCGGCGCTGCCTCTGGCTGGTGCTCTCGATGGTCGCGCGCCGTGCGTCATCGGAGCGCGACGCGTCGGCTTGTGCTCTTCGCGGCCGTCGAGGCGATCCGTCGTCCCGGGTCCGGGACGGTCGGGTCGTTGCGCGGGGTCTCGTCGGTGCGCGGCGGGACGCCGGTTGCCGTGTTCGGCTTCTCGATGGCGGGCTGCTCGACGTCTTGCGGATCCCGGTGTTGGTGGTCGCGCTCTGGTCGCTCGGATCGACTGCCGGGAGTCGTGGCGTTGCCGCTCGAAGCATCGGGTCCGGGCGGCGTTCTGCTGGCGTCCGAAGGAGCGGTCGAGGGGGAGATAGCACCCCTCAGTCGAGAACTGGGGCCGCGGGAACTGCCTATCTGGGGCCACGGCCCCCCGAAAAACTGGGGCCGCGGAAACGGCCCGATCAGGTACATGTCAATGCAACGTGTCAACGTGACCACCGGATCAAGCCTTCCCGCAGGGAAAAACATTGGGTGAGCGACGCCAGAACTGGGGTCGCTCACCCTCCTACAGATATTCGATATCCGTGCGTCGTCCGTCCTTCAGGGCGTCCAGGGGACGATAGAGTGTTTATTGCTGTATACTTAAACTGCCCGCCCCGAGACGCGCGCCTCTCAGTATCGCCAGTTTGGCAACCTCCCCTACTCGACCGCTGCTGGGCCCGCCAGCAAACTCGATCATCTTGTCCAGATGGGT
>Ga0209754_1001515_pt1 | contig 22606 bp, 31 predicted proteins | sample MesohylBB_FD_187295 | JGI IMG/M metagenome (GOLD analysis project Ga0209754, IMG submission 187295) | Host-associated microbial community of the marine sponge Aplysina aerophoba from Gulf of Piran - sponge mesohyl, lysed by bead beating... | ecosystem: Host-associated > Porifera > Sponge >... | reverse complement strand
GGGTTTTGCCGGATCGCCCGGCGAGGAGGTGAACACCTTTTGGGCGCACCCGGCGCCCGTGAATACGAGGATGGCCGTCAGAACCACCACTTTCACCCGGGCCGCCCCCAAGCCATTGCCTGCCAAAGGAAAAGCAACTCCACGAACCATTCCGTCTTCCTTACCTGAAAATCTGTAACCGAAGCGACGCTCAGAAGGATAGCACTTCCGGTGTCGACACCCATCCCTTGAAGTCCCATCTCATCGCGACCGGGACGGCACGCGCCTCGCGCCTGGAAGAGGCCGAGCCGGGCCTGGATGACATGTTTCGCGAACATGCCTATATCAATTCAATGGAAATATAAATCATTGTTTATAAATGAATTATTTAGTCATGTGACTTGGATATAATAATTGTCAACACTATTGCAACACGACACATCGATCACAAACACGACATCGCTTGTCTGCGCCCGGGTGAGAACGGCAATGATATTCCGGCTTAGTGGGGCGTTCAACCTCCGCCAGTTTCTATGAGACCGTTTCGAAGTTCGGGAAGGCCCGTGATCGGGGCGAAAACGGCAAGGCCGCCGGCCTTCTCGAGGGTTTCATGATGGAGGCGGTGTTTGCGTTTTTCCTGTTGCTTTGCGGAGGACGCGCCTTTCGTTTGAAAAACCCAGCCTTGCAGAGGATACAGGGATGTCCGTCGACTTTAGCAGATCTCAGCCCGGAACAAACCGCCAACCACTTGGCGCGCAAGCCACGGATGCGGGGGTGTTGAAGAAGCCTTGATTTTGTGATTCGGTATAAGAACATACATCGCACGTTGGGAGGGCAAGAGACGAGCGAAACGCTTTACATCGAGAGTTGGCTCAAGGATCGCCGGGCGGGGCGGTTCCCGAATACGAGGTAAAGAGGAGGCGAGGCAATGAAGCTTGGCAAGCCGTTTTGTGTGGCGCTCGTTCTTTGGTTCGTCGCCTGGGTGGGCGCGGCTTCGGCGGCGGAGGTTTCATGCGAGGGCTGGAACACGGAGTCGTTCTTCAGGCGTGCGGGTGCGGGAGACGTCGCCCGCTGTCTGAAGGCGGGAGCGGACGTGAACGCGCGGAATAAAAAAGGCGAAACGCCTCTGTACCTGGCGGCCAGGAGGAACGGGAACCCCGACGTAATCGCCGCCCTTTTGAAGGCAGGGGCAGACCCCGGTGCGCGAGACAAATGGGGTTTGACCCCCCTGCATGTGGCGGCCCGATGGAACAAGGACATCGAGGTCACCGCCGTGTTGCTCAAAGCCGGGGCCGACCCGAATGCGAAAGACGAGTATGGCAACACCCCTTTGCACCGGGCGGCCGGGTTCAACACAAATCCCGCCGTCGCCGCCGCCCTTTTAAAGGCTGGCGCCGACCCGAGAGCGCGGAACAGGGATGGCGACACTCCCCTGCTGTGGGCGGCCAGGAACGGGAACCCCGCCGTAATCGCCGCTCTTTTGAAGGCAGGGGCCGACCTGAATACACGGAACGATAGAGGCCGCACTCCCTTGCACCGGGCGGCCGATAGCGGGAATCCCGCAGCCCTCGCCGTCCTTTTGTCCCTTTTGAATGAAGGCGCCGACCCGAATGCGAGAGACGGTTTGGGCCGCACTCCCCTGCACTGGGCGACCGACAACGGGAACCCTGCCGTAATCGCCGCCCTTTTGAAGGCAGGGGCTGAGCCGAATGCGAGAGACGGGTTGAGGCGCACCCCCCTGCACCGGGCGTACCGTAACAAGAATCCCGCCGTCGCCGCTGCGCTCATCGAAGCCGGGGCGGACCCCAACGCGCGTGATAAATGGGGTGATACACCATTGCACGATGCGGCAGAATTCAACAAGAACCCCGCCGAGATCGCCGCCCTTTTGAAGGCCGGCGCCGAGCCGAATGCGCGGAACAAGAAAGGCCGCACTCCCCTGCACCGGGCGGCCGATAACGAGAACCCCGCCGTAATCGCCGCCCTTTTGAAGGCGAGCGCCTCGAATTGCAGTCTCTGGAATTTACGGGAGTTCTTCAGTGACGCGACATCCTCGGAGGTGAGCGAATGTCTCAAGCGCGGGGCGGACCCCGATGCGCGTGAGAAACAGGGCGGCGGAACACCCTTGCACATCGGGGCGAACAGAGGCCGCATCGAGGTGGTCCGGGTGCTGCTCGGGGGCGGTGCGAACGTGAACGCAAGAGAGAGGGACGGTTGGACGCCCCTTCACTACGCGGCGATCAGGGGCCATACGGAAATCGCGAAGACCCTCATCGCCGCGGGCGCCGGGGTGAACGCGAAGGAAGAAGATGGATGGACGCCCCTCCACTTTGCGTCGACGGAGGGACATGCCGGGAGTGTGGAGGCGCTGCTCGGCGCGGGTGCGGACGTGAACGCGGAGTCCGCTTCCGGGTCGACGCCCCTTCACGTCGCGGCGTACGGCGGCCACGCGGAAGCGGTGAACGTGCTGCTCGCCGCGGGTTCGGAGGTGAATGCCCGGAAATGGGATGGAGATACGCCGCTTCATTCCGCGGCGATCGGCTGTGACGCAGGCGTGGTGAAAGTCCTGCTCGAAACGGGCGCCGGACTCGACGCGACAGACAGATACGGAGGCATTCCCCTTCACGCCGCGGCGGGCAGCGGATGTCCTGAAACGGTGAAGGTTCTGCTCGAAGCCGGCGCAAGGGTGAACGCGAGAGACAAAGATGGCGCAACTCCTCTCGATGCGGCCCGCGACATGATGAAAAGGACCAGGAAGAGCACCGAACCTTATGGGGAGGTGATCCGGATACTGAAGGCGCACGGGGCCCGCCCGGGACGGCAGCGGTGAACGCCGGCGCATGTATCTCCCGTTGTCGGGAGCCGGTTTCCCGCCTTCGCCCGATACGTCGGCTGCGATGCTTTAGGATACGAATAGGGCGGCCTCCCTCACCGAATCGCGCGCGGGATGCTAGTAGCGGGCCTTGGTCTCGACCCGCGCGTGGCCCGGCAGTTTACCGATGGCGGGCAGGTATTCGCCCGGCGCAAGCGCCCGCGAGGCGTTGGAATGTCGAAGGTCTTGAAGCTGCACGTCCCCGAGCCCTGCGTGCTCACGGACGATCTCCCAGGGGTCGTTCAGGTTGCGTATGTGCTCTCCCCCGACCTTGTCCGGAATGCCCATGGATTGCCCGCAACCCGGGGGACGTTCGCCAGCACACGGGCCGCCTCGGGCGAGAACGACACGCTAAGCGCAGGCCTTCACGACTTGCACTTCCATGACCTGCGCCATTCTTGCGCATGATTAAAAGTTAATATTTGTTTTGCAATTAGACATGAATTCATATTTCTGTTCCGTAATCGGATTGATGCCATACCCTGACTCCGCAGTAGCGCGATTGACGTCGCTTCCCGAAATTCCCGGTATCCCGGCTCCGTTTTTCCGTTTCACCAGCGTAAGGGCCGTTTGATCCCGACGCCATCGGTCACCTCATCCGATCCTTTACGCAGCTCAGTATTGAGTTCGAGTGAGAGGTCGCTCTGCTATCCGGCAGCCCCTGTCGTGGATGCCGCGGCTCGTTGCGCCTCCCGAACGGCTCGCGAAACGGTATCGCCCACGACGTTCCGCGCAGCGAGTTCCCTGAGATGCCGCCGGCGGTTCCTGAGCTGCTTTCTGGCGAAATGAACCCGCAGAATCCCTCCTGCGTCGGCCAGCGCTGTGAGTATCATCGTTTCAGGATCCACAGGCGCCGGGTCCCCGAATACGCCCTCGCTGAGGAGGTCGATGAGTCGGCGCCGCGGTTCGGAATCGATGATCCTGTGGACCCGTCGCGTGAAGAGCAGCCACGCCCGTACGTTATCGGCGCGCAAAATGCCGCGCCGGCAAAGGCCGGAGGCGGTCCGGTGGTACGTGTCCCCCGCATTGAAACGCTTCACCCAGTGCACGGCATGTGACTGGCGTCTCGCACGGACGACTCTTTCCAGACAATCGTCGAGCACCGCTTCCCCGGTCGGCATCCGGTCCACGACCTCGATCAGCCCTTTCCTGCCGGGGACGATTCCGAGTCTTCCGCACAGGCACAGCGCCGCGAGGCAGGCGCCGCCCAGAGCGAAACTCCCTGGTACCGGCGTGCCCTTGCGCTCGCGCAGGGCGAGCAGAACCGTCTTCTCATGGAGATGAAAGTCACTCATCACGGTAGTCTCGTCATAGAACGGTTCTCGCGGATCGGCCACAGGCTACCTCTCTTCTTGCAGTGTCCGGACGGAGCCATCGCCGTAGTGCACAATAATGGCACCCGGGCTTGCTTGCCGCCGGATAGCCATTGGCTGGATACTTTTTGGTCATCGATCCACCTCTCTTCACCGTGTTCGCAGAGAGTCCCCCGTCGCCCACCGCCAGCTTCGCCGCCTTCACGCCGCGGTCCCGCAGGCTCAACGGAACCGCCTCCCAGCTCTCCTTCGATTCCCGGTCATGAGGAGTTCCACATAATCCCGGATCCCGCCTCTAGAGCCAGGAAGCGTTTGCGGCCACACGTGTCGCAACCCACCACCAGCAGCAGACAACGCCGCTCCACGCCGCGCACTTTCAGGTAGATCCCGTCCGCCCACAGATATACGAACTCCTCGCCATGCCAGTCCCGCTCGCGCCACTCGGCGTTCTCGCGCTCCCATCCCGCGTCCGGGGGACCCGAACTCGCACCGGGCCGATTCCCGTCAATATCTCCCGCAAAGGCAGATAACCGTTGCGAACCACTGCACACCGACCCCGCGTGTCGCGCTCGCCCGCATGTTCTTCCAGAAAGGCACCCAACTCCGCTTCCACGGCCTGGCGGATGATTCGTTGCGCGCCCTCGCGTACCAGTTCGCTCTACCCGTCCCGTAAGGAAGGCTGGATTCCTGAAGGGAATCGTTGTATCTTCTCTCATGGTGGTGCATCTCCTGTGTGCTGAATGACCGGGCTTTTGACAAGCCCATTTCAGCAGGATGCGCCGACTTCTTCAATCCAACCCATACACAAGACCTGAGTGTAACTCAAATATATTAACCAAGCCCATAACCAGGATATTCTCCAAAATGACCTTTATTGAAGCTGTGAAAAAAGTTTACTGGACCAACTTTTCTGACTTCAAAGGGAGGGCATCTCGTTCAGAATATTGGTGGTGCATGATCCCTGTTGTTATCGTTACAACATTTCTAGAAGTGTTTTGGGGTAGTATGGGAAATGCCGTATTGTTCTCAACATTAATTATCAGCCTTATATTGATATATGCAGCGACAGCTGCGTTAGTTCGGAGAGCGCATGATATAGGTTATCCAGGCTGGGTTGTTTTATGTGCTCTGATTCCTATATTAGGAATATTTGTTGGGTTGTGGATCACTTGCAAAAGGGGTGATCCGAACGAGAATAAGTGGGGATTACCCCATGCAGTAGACAGTGAAACTCATTCAAATGTACGAGAGACCACATCAACTACAAATCGCTGAAGCGCAACCAGTTTCAAGGACTCGAACGATATTCTTTCTTGAAGGCCGAAACTTTCCAGAAGAGGGGCTGAGGACGTCTCGCCACCCGATGAAACCGGCGGTATTGGTGGTGTTGCTCGCCATGCTCGCCATGCTCGCCATGCTCGCATCCTCTCCCCCTGCCATCGCCTCGAATTGCAGTCTCTGGAACGCGTGGGAATTCTTCGAACACGCCACACCCTCGGACGTGAGCGAATGTCTCAAGCTCGGTGCGAACGTGAACACAACAGACAGGTACGGTTGGACTCCCCTCCACGTCGCGGCGTACGGCGGCCACGCGGAAGCGGTGAACGTGCTGCTCGCCGCGGGTTCGGAGGTGAATGCCCGGGAATGGGATGGAGATACGCCGCTTCATTCCGCGGCGATCGGCTGTGACGCAGGAGTTGTGAAAGTCCTGCTCGAAACGGGCGCCGGACTCGACGCGACAGACAGATCCGGAAGCATTCCCCTTCACGCCGCGGCAGGCAGCGGATGTCCTGAAACGGTGAGGGTTCTGCTCGAAGCCGGCGCAAGGGTGAACGCGAGAGACAAGGATGGCGCTACTCCTCTCGATGCGGCCCGCGACATGATGAAAAGGACCAGGAAGAGCACCGAACCATATGGGGAGGTGATCCGGATACTGAAGGCGCGCGGGGCCCGCCCGGGACGGGAGCGGTGAACGCCGGCGCATGGATCTCCCGTTGCCGGGAGCCGGTTTCCCGCCGCCACGTGCAGCGATGTCAATCCGTATTTGCCGAGGGGGCGCAAGGGCAGGCAGCGAGAGTCGAAAATATCATTCGCCGGGGCATGCAAGTCTCCCGTCCAAAGCGCGGGCCGTTATTCACGCGCGCCGCGGGCTACGAGCGTCTTGATCACCCCTTGAACCGCCTCCTCCTTCGTGCCGGGCGCATTCAGGCGGAGCCGGGCATGCGCGAGGGGCGTCCGGCCGCGCTCGTCCTTCGCGTTCACGTCGGCCCCGGCGTCCAATAGAACTGCGATCATCCCGGGGCCGCCCCGACGAGCTGTAATATGCAAAGCCGTCCGGCCGCGGCGGTCCCGCGCATCCGGGTCGACTCCCGCCTCCAGCAAGGTCCTGACGGCTTTCGTCAGCCCGGGGTCTTCGCGCTCCAGGCGGCGCGTTCTCGCGAACGCCGCAAGCAGGGGCGTGTCGCCGTCTCCGTCGCGCGCGGACAGGTCGGCCCCGGCCGCGAGCAGGGCCGCGAGCACGTGAGGGCTTTCCGAATCCGGACTCCGATTGAAAGGGTTCTCCTCGACAGTGGCCAGATGCAGGGGCGTTGCGCCGTTTTCATCGCGGGCCGCGATATCCGCGCCCGCGTCCAGCAACACCTTCACGACGGCGGGTTCCGCGTTCGTCAAGGCCGCCGTGTGCAGGGTGGTGCCGCCGTCCCAGCCGCGCGCGTTCGGGTCCGCGCCCGCCTCGATCAGGGCGGCGGCGACCGCCGGGTTATTGTTCGAGTACACCGCCCCACGCAGGGCGAAGCTCAACCGTTCCCGCATATCTTCCGGCGGGTCGGCGGCCATCGCCGAAAGAAGCACCCGCACCACTTCGGGATCCTCCGTTCTGGACGCCGCCATGTGGAGAGGCTCCGGCACGCGGCTTCGCACCTCGGGTATGAGCCGCGCGCCCGCATCCAGGAGCGCCGCGACCACTTCCGGCGGGGCGCCGTACGTCACGGCGGAGTGCAGGACGGTCCACCCCCTCCTGTGGGCGTTCGCGTCCGCACCGGCCGCGAGGCAGCGTTTCACGTCCTCGACCTTCGCCGCACGGAAGAACGCCGGGCCCGAGTTGTCCCAATCGGCGCATGAAGCCCCTTGCGCCGCATTTGCCGGGGAAGCGAACAGGCAGAGCGCAAGAGCCATGAAAATCATTCGGCGGAGCATGTGGGGGTCTCCTGTCCAAGGGGTGGGCATTCATTGTCACTTGCTGTTTGCCCTCAATATTTAGGTTAAATACAGGATACAACCATTCAAATTGACAATCATCACCCACCGCCTCATAAAACGATGGAGGCAAAAACGACGGGGAGACGAAACATGGCGATACCGGATTTAGATTCACTCATGCTTGCGACGCTCAAGGCGCTTTCCGGAGGCGGTGAAATCCATATATCCGAAGTGCGTGATCTCGTGGCGAAAGAACACGATATTACGCCGGAGGAGCGTCAAGAAACATCTGCGAACGGTAAAACCCTTATCTTCGCTAATCGAGTGAATTGGGCGACAGCAGACCTCAAAGGGGCGGGTTTGCTGGAAAGGCCAAGTCGAGGTTTTTGCCGCATCACGGCGGACGGCGAAAAGGTGCTGGCCGATTCCCCATCCCGTATCGACAGAAAATTCCTTAAAACACTTCCTGTCTATATCGAATGGGAAAAAAAGTTGGCTGCCAGGAAAAAAGAGAAGGGTGAAGAGATCAAGGAATTAGTAAACAACCTGGGTATAAGTATCAAAGTTGGAACACCCGAAGAAATAGCGGAGAAAGCTTCGCTGGAAATCAAAACCGCGCTTGAAACCGAACTTCTGGAGAGAGTTTATCAAGCGCCTCCCGAGTTTCTCGAAAGGCTCATTATCGATCTCTTGGGAAAGATGGGATACGGCGGAGGCGACCCGAAGATGGGGAGCGTAACCGGAAAATCCGGAGACGGGGGTATCGACGGAAAAATAAAGGAAGATGCGCTCGGGCTTGATGAAGTTTATGTGCAGGCGAAGAGATACGATCCTCAAAAAGTGGTGGGCGGAAGCGACATTCGGAATTTCGTGGGAGCGATTGACGCCGAGGGAGTGAGCAAGGGCGTGTTCGTCACAACCGCAAAATTCAACCAGGCGGCGAAAGCGGTCGCCCACAACTCCTCTAAACGCATCATCCTGATAGACGGAGAAGAACTGACCCGGCTCATGGTGGAAAATGGGATCGGCGTTCGAGAGAAAACGACTATCGAGATAAAACGCATTGATGAGGATTATTTCGATTTAGAGGGCGGCTCGTAGGGGCACCATCGGGCCTTGGTGGCTTAGTGTTGTGACCTTTAGACTAACTGGAATGAAAGGTTGAAAGACTTGGCTGAACTGATAAGTGGCCTTAACGAAGGGATTGAAAATCATCAAGGCTTGTTCGATCTGGGAATCAACATTGTCACTTGGATTCTAGGAATCATTGTTATATTTATTGCGATTTGGCGCAGCAAGCTGGCGTATAAACAAGTCCAAACTTCCCTAAACCAATCAGAAATATCTCAAGATGCCATGTTGGATACTCAATTCAGCACATGGGTTGGTATGCTTGCAAGCGATAACGCATTTTCTCGCAAATACGCTATCCAAGCCTTAGAAATTCTTGCTGCGAATTACCCCGAAAAAAGCCACAAAAAGGTGATGGAGTTTTTTTGTGCAATCGTAAGCCATCATTATTGGGAATTTGAACAACAAATTCGACTCCATCCTAATGTGCATGACATAATGAAAGTTTTGGGCGATCGAAGTCAGCGAGGAAGGGAAATTGAAAAATCATCATCCACTCATCTTACCTTACTCAATGCCCAATTAAGGCTTGGAAATGAGATGCCTTCGAGTATGAATCTTTCCAATATGTTATTTCCGAGTGGTGATTTCTGCCATGCGAAATTTAGGAATGTGAGATTTGCTGATTGCAACTTCATGAGGTCTGACTTCTTTCAGTGCGAATTTGTCGATTGTGACTTCACAAACGCAAAAATGGGAACTTCAAATATCGCCGGAGCACGCTTTCGCCAAGTCAGAGGGCTTACGCAGTCCATGATTGAAAAAACTCGCCTTGAAGTTCCAGCCGATTTTTCAGTCGCTCAAAGTGCAAGCCCTCCTCTCCCTGTATTCGAGGATACATTTGATAGCGAAACTGGGTTGCCAATAAAACCTCCAACCACTTCTTAGCCCCTCCCCTTCACACCGGAAAGTAAGCCCCTCGAAATTCCAGCAGATCATCGCGCCAGGGGCTGAAAATCTGGAGGTCCTAGGAACCGTCTTCGAGCGCTTTCAGCCAGTGCTCGACGTTCGTGTTGCACACCACAACCTCGCCGCGTCGCCTGCGCCGCAGGCCCGAGAGCGCCGCCTCCGCCCCCGACGTGCTCGGGCGACTTTCGACGTTACCATTCATGCGCATCTTCCCTCGCGTTCGTTTCCGGGCCGCAACGCTCATTCGCGGGCGAGCGTCTTCATGCGAATGAACATATACGACCGACATGTCGTTAAACATGTTCTGATATCCAATATCAAACGCTTCCCGCGAATTCCCGCTCTACCCTGCGAGCGGATGCACGGGGTGCTGCATAAAATTTTTCCGCAGGGGCCTCACCCGTCCCCGAACGCCGGCGAGAGGCCGAGTCGGGCCGGGAAGGGGTGGCGGCGGAGCGTCCGGAAGAGGACGTTCTTCGCCTTCCCGACCACCCGCCAGGAGGAGACGCACGATGCAGGCGCTCAAGACGCTTCCCAAAATCTCACGCACCTTCCTCACTCACACCTTCGGCCGGGGGCGGGCGCAGGACGAAGCGCACGACGGCATCCCGGAAAGCCGTCTGGGAGATGCGACCCGCACGTGACGAGATCATCGTCTGCACAGGCCTGCGCACCAGAGACAGCGGGATTCAATTCTCGGGAGCCTATGTTATCTGGGGACATATGTTGCGGCGCAGAGGTGGAAGTCTCTCCTGGGGAACGTTCTGCCGTCTGGATTCAGCTAACCGAGGGGAAGGGTTATGCCGTACAAGGACCCAGAGAAGGGACGTTATGTCGAGCTCGACATAACGTCTCCATCTCGGCCATTTGTACGCCAGCCGCGCTCTGGCCCTGATCGTGACCACGGCGCGCTACGCGCACCTGGCGCGGGGTTCGGCGCAGGAGGCCGCGGAGCGAGTCGCCGCAAGTATCGCGGAGGACATCCTGAACTGAAGCCCCAAATCGGCGGACGCTCATTCTCCTCCAGTCCGGGTTTGATGCCGCCCCTTGCGCTTGATAGAATTACTCTCTCGAAAATAACGAGCTACTGCAAATCTGGTGTATGGCCGTCGTGAATCAGGCGGCCTTTCTTCCCGTTTCTCTTTCATCCACCCCATCGACAGTAACTCGCGCGTTGACCCTTAACATACTAAGGAATTGCAAACATGACCCAAACATTACCTCAAGAATTGGAGAGCCGACGCGAAATCCCAAATCCCCAAATCAGGGACGTGGCGGATCAGTACGAGCAGGCACGACAGATCCTAAGCATGCAGCCACCAGGTACCGGCATCCTTCTGCCATTGATGAACGCCGCTTCAATGGCTATAGAACTCTATCTCAAATGCCTTGCCGGAGAGGTAGTCCATATATCGGAAGGTGGGGGCATGGCGGCCGACATTTCACCATCCGGTGAATTCGAATCAAAAAGGGTGCATGCTCAAGCGAGCGCCGGCGGCCACGATTACAAAATGATTTTAGGTGCAATTGACGAAGATATTCGTTCTCTCCTGGAAACTTCTTACGCCAAGATAAGGGGCAACGAGTTCAAATCTGACCTCATGGCTATCGACGATGCGCTTTTAGTGACGCGGTACCCTTTTGAACCCAACAATGACTTGGAGCGTATCAGCCTGAAAACTCTGACATCGCTTTCGGAATTTCTCCGGGAATTCGTTGCCGGTTTGGAACCGAGAGAAACCATACGGTGGAAAGACGGGAGCGTCTCAAAGGTTGAAGACGTATGAAGAGCCGTCTCCTCAACCTGAGCGTCGGCAACGCCTGCAGCCCGCGCTCATCTGTTATGGCTGCAAGTTAACGGGAGGGTAGTGCGCTGCGGCGTTGGTGAGGATCATCTCTTCAGTTTCTGGTTTCGTATTGCCAATCCAGTAATCTCCACCAAACCGACATTACGCGAAAACGACGCGGCGCTGAAATTTCCAGACGAACGCGCCGCTGAATCACACTTAAACACATGTCAGAAAGTAAAAGACAGTTCACAACTGTCGGATGCCCGGTCTTGCTGTGCCTTTTGACTATTTTCTTCAACACACCATTTGTGCTACCAAAGACAAGTCGTAAATTCTTGAGAAAATCTTCATCCTCCATTATATTCCCCTGCCCGAACTCTTCCCAGCTCTGGCACTGCATCATCAGAATGAAATAAGCACTGACAAGACGCACTATCCTTCTATCAATCCACAATCTGGCTCTGTTCTCTTCTTCGTGCAGGTCTTCCCGCCATTTTTCCAACTTCGAAAGATAATCTACCTCGCTATCATCCAATAGGCCGTCTCGTCTATTGGTGCCACCCTCGACTCTAATGGCCAAGGTCATACTTCTTCCGTCTGATAGTTCTTTTCTTTCAATTTCCAATACACGCTCGTGTAATTTAGTAATCGCTTCAATTTTCTTAGACCGAATTGCCGAAAGGCGATCCCGTGAAATACCAAGTACGTAGCCTAAAATGATACCAACGATCCCACTAAGGCCCGCGATTCCACCAATCAGCAAGACGGTCTCCTTCATCCAGCCCATGATTACTCACTTCATTTGCCGATACATATTTGCTGATTCGCAAATCATTTTCTCTCACTCCAGACCTGCGTTCCTGAATCTATATGACGCAATCTACAATAGATTGCCCTCACTCGGATACAGTCACGGTCGGGATTCCAGATTCAATTTCAGTGTCTCAGATAGTGCTTCTCCTGTCGGAATGTCAGCATCCCACCCGTACAGTGCTGCTAAGGCCAGATCGAGAGCGCTATGGGCATCAACCAGCCATTGCGGACGGACATTGACCGGCAAGTCTCTACGGTCCAGGGCTGCGTCGGCCTCTTCGCCGAGCCTGACCTAACTCCAACCCCCAGGTGGCGTCACCTAATTGACGCGAAAGCGAAGCGCGGGCGGTATTCGAGTCGAACCTCGATCCGCGCTTCGGGAGAGGCGGCGTAGCCGAGCCCGAGGGCGGGCACAGTCCCGAAATCCCCGGCAGAGCGGTAGGGCGCGCCGTCGCCCCTCGTCCCGCAGGCATAGAGCGCCGCTGGCAATGCGCCTTCGCCATGAGTCGCGGAGAGGCAGAGCCGGGCCGTGAGTCGTGGGTGCGGGAGCCGGGGCCGGAGAGGCCGTACGGCGCCCGCAATCCCTCTACCCGCAGCACCGGAGGCACGAACCATGACGAACCAATATCCATCCCGAGGCGCCAGGGCCTTCGTCCTGGCGGGACCCGCCACAGCGCTCCTCTTCACCGTCTTCTCCCTCGCCACCGGGACCGGCGCTGGCTTCATCGGCGGTGCCTGGTTCTGCGCGGCGCTGTCGAGCAGTTTCTCTGCGCTCTCGTGCGTCCTGTGGCGGGGGTTCCGCCACTCGGACTGGTCCGCCTTCAATCGCTACGAACTCCCCGACGATCGCGGCGAGCGCTTCGACTGGATAACCCGGACCGGACGCTACGCACACCTCCGCGACCTAGATGAGCAGGAGCTTCACCACCACGACCCCTAGAAGGCCGCCAGCGCGCCCTGCGTCCCCAAGAGGCCGAGTCCGGCCGGAAATGGGCGGCGGAAGGCGTCCTGGAGGGCGTTCTCCGCCTCTGTCTACTCACATTCCCCATCATCAGGAGATCCCCACCATGCGGACACCGAAAAAAGAGGCGAACACCTTCCTCACCCACCTCCTCGGTCGGGGGCTGGCGGACGAGCGATACGAGATAAAACGCTACAGGTCCACGATTGACGGCGAGATCCGCCCCCTGCCCGCCGCGGAGGCGGGGAGGAGCGGGCGCAAGGCGAAAAGCGCAACTGCCTCCCGGAAAGCAGTCCGCGAGATGCGGCCCGCGCGGGATGAGCTCATCGTCTGCACGGGACTGCGGATCCCGGACAGCGGCCTGCAGCTCTGGGGCGAGCACCTCGTGTGGGGCCGCATGCTGTGCCGATGAGGAAGTCCCCCTTGGGAGGACTTCTGCCCGCCAGACGTCTCGCCGTTCCGGCGCCGGCCGTCAGATAAACGACACATGGAGGAAGTCATGCCTCATAAAGACCCGGAAAGGAGACGCTCATATGAGCGCGAGCGCCACAGGCGGCGAACTGCGGAACGCCAGGCGCTTGGACTTTGTCCAAAATGCGGCCACGGAAATCCCGCGCCCGGGCGCAGCCTCTGCGCGTCCTGTCTCAAAAGGGCCCGGGCCGCCGAACGCGCCCGCTACGCCAGGAGCAAGACTGCCGGAGAACCCTACGGTGGCCGAAAGCCTGAGAGCCGCCGTCGCATGGCGCGGGAGAGGAGGAGGAAGGAAAAGATCGAGCGTAAGGAAGCCGGGTTATGCACCCGCTGCGGCGAGCTTGCTCCGGCGGAGGGCAGCGTCGTCTGCGAAGCCTGCCGGGAGGCGAGGCGCGCTGATGAGCGAAAGCTCTACGCTGCCAGGAGAGCGAAAGGGCGGTGCGGGCGGTGCGGAGGACAGGTCTCAGCGGAGGCTTCCCGGTGCGCTTCGTGCGCCACATCAGAAGTCAAGCGCCGTCCACGCAAGAACGCCGCGAGCCGGGCGCGTTACGCCAACAGGCGGGCCCGGTCGCTTTGTGTGGACTGCTCGGAACCGGCGAACGGAGCTGCGAGATGTGAACGTTGCGCCCGCCGATCGTATTTCTCCTCGGGCGAGCACAAGGGCATGCCCATCCATCCGACGCGCTACACCGTGGTTGAACTCGCCACGGGCGAGGAGCACGGCCCTCTCGACTCCTGGGAGGAGGTCGCCATGTGCCTCGCCTTCGAGAAGCTCTCTCGCGAGGAAATCGAGGTCGTCACCGACGCCTCGCCGTTGACGACGCTCACCGCCTGGGGGTGAACGCCGGCGGGGCGCCGGGCACGTACCGCCGTCCGCTCGCCGGCGGGGGGCGGACCCGGCCAGGGAGAGGGGGGCCGCCGCCCTGCTCCGCTGCCGGCCCACCGTCGAGGGTACGTACTGCCGGCTTTTCGGCCGCCGGGGGGCGTCGGCCGGACTCGTCTCCCCCGCGTGAAGCATCCGGGGCTCCGGGCTGGGGGGCCGCGCATGCCCGTACGGTCGTCTAGCCGAGCTCGCCACCAGCGACGAAGGCGTGAGCGCAATCCCGGCCGCCAGACGGCGCGGAGCCAACCCGGCCTCCATCGTCTTCGGCATCCCGGCGCCGGCAGCGCGAGAGCGCCGACGACCAACCCCACCGGCTGTGACAAGAACGTCGCTGCCCCGAAATCCCACCACTCGATACGTCTCCCTGTCCTCACGCCTCGACCATCCGAATTCTAGACCAAGGCGCAACCGTTGCGGCGTCCGGTCCCGTTTGTCTCCAGTGCGACCCGGTCGGGACGGAGGCCGTTCACGCGCCGTGGGGGGTCCGCCACCGGATGAGGTCCTCCCGGGAGAGGTGGAGAGAAGCGGGGAGCCGGGCAAATGCCCGGCAGGGAGAGGGAGACGGTCTCCAGCTCCCGCCGCCGGGGACAACCCGAGAGGAGGCACGACCATGTACGAGAACGACTGCGACATCGAGATGTTCACCAGTGACGAACTGCTCGCAGAACTCGGACTCGACGCATACACGATCCGCGTGATCCGCGACGAGGCGAAAGGAGAGGCGGAGGAGTTCAGGAGGGAATAGGGCGAACCGGGGGGTCGGGTAGAGAGGATTCCCGGCTCCTCGATTTTATCATCCACACTACACTTCAAGGAGTATCAAAATGGCATTCGGACTCAACAGAGCGGAACTGATCGGGCGTCTCGGCGCCGACGTCACCATCAACCATCTCGCGAGCGGGGGACGCGTCGCGAACCTGTCCATCGCCACCGACGAGGGCTACGTCGACAAGCAAAGCGGCGACCGGGTGGACAAGACCGAGTGGCATAGGGTCGTGACCTTCCAGCCCGGCCTAGTGGATATGTTCGAGCGCCACGCGAAGAAGGGCCGCCTGGTCTATGTCGCGGGCAAGCTCCAGACCCGCCGCTGGAAGAAGGACGAGGAGGATTCCGATCGCTTCTCGACCGAGATCCTCGTAGCACCTGGCGGGCGCATCCAGTTCCTGGACAAGGTGAACGGGAACGGCAATGGAAACGGCGCGCACGCCGAAACGGCCGACGTGGCGGCCACCGCGGGCGTAGCCGGGCAGGAGATCCCATTCTGATCACCCTGGGGGGTCGGCGCCACGCGCTGGCCCCCCTTCTTTTTGCTCCGGATCCCGAGGAGGCCCATTATGACCCGAACACCCTCTCCCGTGTCTTTCCCTCCCTGTCGGCTTCTCTCGTCTACAGGGAACACCCGGTAAATCTCCGGTTCCGTGAACGGTAAACCGTGTTCACGGAAGATCGGCTTGCGCCTGAAATCACTCCATGTTCAAGACAGTGGTTCAGTCTACCCCCCGCTGCGGGAATTTCGGGCCGGAAAAACGGCCCGAAATGACCCTTTCCGCAGCATGAAGGGATGTTTCCCGATGAGCTTCGCCTTCATCGTGAAACACCCAAAAACTCTTGTGTCCCGGTGGCGAAACAACTGTCTCTCTCTTAGCGTCCTCATTTTAGCACGAACGCCGAGCGAATAAAGGGTGGCCGCAAGCGGCCATCATTTGCCGGTACCCCCCAAAAAACGTCGAGCGGCAAAAAACAGGAGCGCCGCTCTATGAACCGTGTTTTTCGGGAACCCCCCGGAAAATGACAAGCCCTTGATTCGCCCGCCTACGGGCGCCGGATACACCGCCCGGCGCCCTTACGTGCTGAAAATGGGACGCTAAGAAGCATATCCGTTAACTCTCTGGAAAGGAGAAAGGCATGGAAACCACCGTGGTGAACCTGAACGAATATGTGGCGCCCCAGTTCGGAGGCGGCTTGCTGGTGAGGATCGACCGCATGACGAAGTGGGGAAATCCCTTCCGCGTCGGCGCCGACGGCGACCGCGACGAAGTCATCGAGAAATACCGGCGATGGCTGTGGGGAAAAATCCGGGGCCAGGAGCTGGACCTCCACGAACTCGCCGACCTCCACGGCTGCGAACTCGGCTGCCACTGCCATCCCCTCCCGTGTCACGGCGACGTCCTCGCACGCGCCGCCGAGTGGGCAGCCGGCTATCTCGACGAGATGCCCAAAGAAGTGGGCCGCAACGAGCGTGGCTACGCTCTTCCTGAATACGACCATCCCATCGCTTGAGGACAACCGGACCATCGGCTGGAAAACCCAATCACTGAAAGGAGTGAACGATGACTGCCACCGCGACTCACGACCACAAGGAGAGCACCATGCACGAGCACACGGAACACGAAGCGCAGAACGAATCCTTCACCGCCATGGTCTGCGAGCAGGCCGCCCTGTTCGGCGCAACTCCGGGGCCGGATGAGTTCGACAACCGCCCCGTGTGGGACGAGAACGAGGCGACCGCCGCCGTCATCAAGGCCTTCGGCGCACTTGCGGAAGCCGCACCCGACGGAACCCAACTCGCCGACGAACGGGCGAGCCTCCTCTGGGGATTCGTCAACACCTTGGACGCCCAGACACAGCGGCTCGACCGCGCCGCCGACAGACTCATCCCCGGCATCCGTGAACTCCAGCGCGAGCAGGACGGCTCCGAGATCAGGTCCCGCGAACTCGAACTCAAGACCGACAGGGCCAACAACCTCACGGCGCGCAGGGACGCCTTCGAGGGGCTCAGGGACACGGCAGCAGAAGCCTACCGCATCGAGACCGGCGAGGTATGGCGGCCGAGGCGAGGTTCGCACGTCAGCCAGACCGGCAAGCTCACCTCCGCAGTCATCGAGGCGCGCGACTTCCAGCGCGCCAGAAAGGACCGCGAGAACACCGCGCACTTGCCGCAGGGAACCCTCGTCGCCGTCGCGGGTGGCAAGGAAGCGAACGACTCAGGCCTTATCATCGCGCACCTCGACAAGGTCAAGGCCAAGTACGCCGACGTCGTCCTGGTCCACGGCGGCGGCCCGGGTGCGGAGAAGATAGCGGCGGGATGGGCCGAGCGGAACGGCGTCCACCAGGTCGTCTGCAAGCCCGACTGGAACGCGCACGGGCGGGCGGCTCCCTTCAGGCGCAACGACGAACTCCTCGCACTCCTGCCCAAGGGCGTGATCGCGTTCCCGGGTTCGGGCATCACGGACAACCTCGTCGACAAGGCAAAAACCCTCGGCATACCCGTGCAACGCGTGGCCGCTTGATGCGAACACTCCTCGGGTCGCGTCGACAGCAGCCGGTCGGCGCGGCCCGTTGCGTCCCGTCGACCAACGCTCGCGCCACTTGCGCCGGCAACGATGAAGACTCCACTGGTCTTGCCGCAGGAACAACTCCCCGCATTGCTCCTCTCGCTCAATCGCCGCGGCGGCTCCCGTTCGCCAACTTCACCGGCGTCGATTCCCCTGTCGTTTGTCCTACGGATTTGGTATCTGGCCGCCCTTCGGCGCTTCGGGTTACACACCCGACGCATCGCCGATGCGGGTGTCGCGGAAGCTGCGAATGACTGCGATTCGTTGCGCCTTGCTGTTATGGATCCTCCCTCCGCGCATCCATGTCGTGCCGGGAAATGTGCGTCGCATTTGCGACGAATCTCGATCTGGGCAACATTATCAACAGGTTAGAAAGAGACCTGATGCGCTATTGCGGTGTAGGTTCTCTGCCAGATACCAATTGCGTCGCAGACAGCCAAGCGCGGGAATACGATTCATCCTGGCCAGCGTCGCAAAAACGACGCAAGATATGGATGCGCAGGGCCATGATCGATCGGTACAAACCGGTCTATGAAACCGGTGCGCGCCTGGTGTTTCGCCTTCCATAAGGCGTCGACGGGAACCGGAAACATCTCAACTGAGCGACTGTTCTGAGGGCATAACAGGAGAGCACTTCATGGGAAAAACCATCAACAAGCATATCCGCATCGACGAAGACCACTGGAAACGGATCGAAAAGGCGGCCCATGAGCGGGGGATTTCACCGAGCCGGTTGATGATTTCGGCGGCGCTTGAGGCGATCGATGGCCGGGAATGGCCCCGCACGGACGCGGAAATCCACCTGCTTCGCTCTGCCATGTTCGTCGCACAGGCTATCATCCGTGACATGGAGAAGGCCGGACGAGAAGAGGAAATCAAGCAAATCAGCCGCAATATCTCCGAAGTAGCGCCGGAATTGCCAGGCAAATCGGCGAAGAACCCGCTTGATGCCCAGGTCGACCTCCTAGATCCAGGTGATTCGACCTAGTAATACCAACGAATTTGGCGACGAAAATCTCCCGCTAGGAGGATTGTTAAGTCTTAACTTGGAAATTCTGGTGGTTTGAAATTCAAAAAACTATAAGTAGACGATGCGAAGCCAGGTATACGATTTATGAAATTAATTTGTCTACTTTGTATTACTTGACGATTACAGAAATACTAGACATTATCATTTCTTTCTCAACCTACTTCGAAAATTCTCAAGATGGTCACTCCCCGAATTAGGCTCTACCTCTTTGTTGGAACTCTTCGGATTATTTTGTACAGACAAATGAGGCATCCGTTTCGATACTTGAGCCATGAAATGCCGGTCCTCTTTGGAAATACTAGCACTCATTCTCTTTGCTTGATTTCGGATTTCTGATTTGTGTATCCTCGTCATTTTTTCTCTCCGGGTCGGATGTATCGTGACGAAACTTTTCAAAGTAACGATGGTTTAGATCCGCTTTGAAATAGTGTTTTCTATTGATCCATATGAAACCATCGCCTTTAGAAATTACGGCCACATCGATTGGTTCTCCCACAGTCTCGGTTTCCAATGATAATTGTTTGTCAAAAGAGCTTAAACTCACAAGTGTCGAGGCCACTTTTGCTAGCTCCTTAAGTGGTAATGTCTCCACGACCCCTAATATGCCATAAAATCTCTTAAGGCGAGACAACTTGATTCTATCATGGAACTCATCAGCTTCTTGCTTACTCGCGGATTTGACGATATTGATTAGCTCCGTTTTCCTTTCATCAGTTATATCTTCAATGGCTTCCAACACTTCCACAGGAGCTTCCCGGATAATGATTTCCGCCCTCTCAATTTCTTCTAGAATTGATTCGTTAACTCCATATAGAAATCCATCTACCGTTTGCGTATCAGCGAAAGACTCAATGTATGAGGGAGAATCATCAGATATTTCTTGCGAAGCTGATACTCGGAATTTGAGTACGCCCCCATATATTCCGCTAATGGTAATGTGCTGAACCACTGGGAAGTGCTCGTTTTGGCCAAATCCACCGATCACTAAACCAGTATAAGTTTCGAGAATCGGAAAGTCTTTGAGAATCAAAAGCTGAGCAAGGCGATATAAGAGCCTAATATCGTTAGTATCAGCAGGCCAATCTGATATTATCTCCATTATTACACTATGGATTTCTCCTGACATCTTTGAAGTAAAACCACGAACCAATTCATCGCTGAACTCATTTGCGTCGTCTCGCGCCTCCCACATAGTCACGCGGTCCTTTATGGCTTCTCGAATGATTGTGGCTCGCATTTGTTCTCGTGCTTCTTCTTCAGAAAGGTCTGATAAGGGCACCAAGTTAAACAATTCACGCGCATCCTCGAGTATTTTATGACACTCAATTTCAAAATTAATAAGAAAGTATTTTTCTTGAACGTTTTCAGGAAAGAGATTTTGGTTATTATTAAGAAAACTTATTATCTCTCGGCCAAAACCTTCGAGATCATCGAAATTCCTGTTGCCTAGATTTTTGCGGAACAACTTGATGATGGTTTCCCATGGTACACCTAATAGTGACGCATTGTTGTAAACCATAATTCCCACCGGATGATATTCAGACAGCATAAATAGTTTAACTACAGAATCATGGTGCTTATAGACGCTACCGGCAGAAGCAGTAACGACACTGTCAGCCGCGAGTGCAATGCCCATGCGATTCATTACCACTACTTCGGATGTCACAGTGTTCTCCTAAAAAATTAAAAGACCATGGATTAGCAGAAGACGGACCTAAGAATCCATTCGTTTAGATCCATGCGGATGATGTATGGGTGGGGCGGTCGATACGGAACTAGGTTCCACCATTAAACAAAACATTATTCATCTGTGTCGTCATTCTTGAGAATACCAAGGCGGATAAGTCTGGCAATCATTGCATCAACTTCAGGTTCGGTGGGTTCATTCTTGGCAGAAAATGCCATTCGAAACTGCAAAGGCATGTTGGTTTGACTAGAAACCAAAGTTTCGAGTAGTTTCCGCCGTTCCTTTGGGTTGTTAGGGACAACTAGTGACTCCAACTGTTTTTGTTCGAAGTCGGAAGACATATCTTCAGTAGGAAGTGTTGAAGAAGAATCTTCAATGTCTAGGTACACGCGGACATTCGAATTAACTAGCGCGCGAATGTCTTCAATGTGTGCAAACAAATTCGCTTCCTCAGAGAGAATTTCGGCGTCATCGAGCTTTAGGATTTCATTCTCAAGTCCTAAAAGGAGTGAATCTAGTTGGTATTGTTCTTTTAATCTAGCGTTCATTTGGTCACTCTCCTGTCCGCAAATTCACGGGCAAGTTTCCGACGAATTCGCCTTTGAGTCGTAGCATATCGCTTGGAACTCATTTGGGCTTCTTTTTGAATTTCGTTCGGTGATTTACCTACAGCCATTCCCAAAATTACGCGCATCGCCTCGGGATCCCCCTGAAAAACTTTCTCGATCTTGGCAAGAGTCTCGGAAGCGAGCATTTGTCGCTCAGGGTTAGTGGTTGTGTCGGGTGCATTCTCAAGTATGTGACGTTCCGTGTCATCAATACGATGTAACTGGGCTTCTGAGAGAACCGGGGTATTCTTTTTGCGACGCCAATGCTCGCTCACGATACTTCGCATCGTCTCGCGTAAAAATACCACTAGAGGAATGTCTTTAGGCCACCGTCTTGTACCGTCGAGAAGCCGGGCTACTGCATCGTGAAGAAGGTCTTGCCAATCTAGGTCGTTAAGTCCGATAATTCGGAAGCGAGCAATACGTTCTAGTCGTCTTAAATCCGCGTCGGTTAAATTGCGTAATGCGTATGCAATTTCTTGTTGTGAAGCTATTTTACGGTTAACAACTGCCATTCTCCGCCCCTTCGATATTCTCTCACTCACTATATGCGGAGTAGTCGCACTTTTGCAGACATTTACACGATAAAATCCTGAATATCCCAGATGACCGTCTTTTCAGCATACACTGAAACATTTTAGTGCTTTTACTGCAAGAGGTTATGGTAGCAAGGAAGAAATTGCCGGTAGATGCAACAAATAAAATGGAGCTTCTTAACTGCTGATATGATTCCCATGTACCGTAAAATGTACATTCCTAAGTTCCATCATAGATTTCGTCTACACTCGAGCACGACATTCGAGTGGTTAACATGGTGACGATTTTGGTTGATTATCGCTCTTCGACCAGGAGTTACTGTCAAATCTGGTGTATGGCCGTCCTGAATCAAGCGGCTCTCCTGCCCGTTTCTCTTTCGTCGACTCCATCAATGAACTTCACGCCAGCGAGCACACAGTCCAGTTGACGGAAGCCGCGTAGGCGGCGCCATCGCTTCTGGGCGCTCATGGCGAGTTGGTGCACGAGGCTCAGCGCCGTCTTCTCGCTCAGGCAGTTCCTGGTCTTCGCCGTTCTCAGTCGTATCGTGGCGAAGGTCGACTCGATGGGGTTCGTCGTCCGCAGGCTCTGCGAGTGCGCCGCCTGGAAGTCGTAGAAGGCGAGCAGCGCCTCCCGGTCCCTCGCCAGGCAGTCGGCGGCCCTGGGATACTTCGCCTCCCAGGTGGCGAGGAAGCGAGCAAAGCGTATCGACCGTGACGTGGTGGAGGAGCGCCGTCAGACGCTCCCGTGGTTCCCGTCGAACGTATTGCCGTATCCAGTCTACCGCTTGTGACACGCTCCCCCGGCCCTGTGTCCGGCGCGTGCTTTGGCTTCCCAGATTCCCCTCGGGCCCGGCCCTTGGCTCCACCGACTCCGCCGGGACTCGCGTCCCCTTGTTCGTCGGCTTCTCGGCTACTATGGCCGGGTCTGACTTCTCCATGCCGTTCATCATCGGCTTCGGATTCCTGTCGGGTAGGACGCTGGCGCGCGCATCCTTAGGTGGAGGCTTGTCCGACCCCGCTCTTTCGATTGCGGGTGGGTGCGCAATTCCACCATAGACCACGTTTCCAGCGTCCCCCCTGAAATTCCGTA